>Ga0315292_10001293_pt1 | contig 13231 bp, 12 predicted proteins | sample YL17G13_0_MG_FD_204029 | JGI IMG/M metagenome (GOLD analysis project Ga0315292, IMG submission 204029) | Sediment microbial communities from Yellowstone Lake, YNP, Wyoming, USA - YL17G13_0 | ecosystem: Environmental > Aquatic > Freshwater > Lake > Sediment | place: USA: Wyoming | collected... | reverse complement strand
CGCTGCGCCCAGTGCTTGCGGTAGGAGAACAGTTCGCGGGGGGCGGGTTGCATCGGCGTGCAGTCTAGACGGCTTGGGTCCAGGCCTATTCGTCTGGCAGCGAAATCTGGTCGCATCAGGCGCAAACGCGGCGTGCAGCCGCTTCCGGCAGGGCCGCATTGTCCGGAAATGCTTGCAGGCAGGAAGAACCAAAGGCACCATAATGGAACCGAAACGGTTTCCGTGTGCCTCATGCTCAATGTGACCCTGAAGAACATTCCGGCTGCACTGCACCAGCGTCTGAAGGCCCGTGCGGAATCGAACCGGCGCAGCCTGAACCGCGAAATCCTGGCTCTCCTCGAAGCGCAGATGGAGGCGCCCGTCGTGGATGTTGCCGCTGAACAGAAGGCGCTCGAGGCGTTCGTCGCGTCGCTGCCGCGCGTCGACCATGCGCGAGTCGGGCGCTACCGGAACGCGGGCAGGGCATGATCGTCGTCGACAGCAACGTCATTGCGTACTGCTGGATCCATGGTGATCGATCGGAGGCCGCGCATCGGCTGCGTCGACTCGATGCCGAATGGCATGCGCCGGTGCTTTGGCGCTCCGAACTGCGCAACATCCTGATGGGCTATCGGCGTGACGGCAGCCTGAATGCTGTGCAGATTCGACAGATCGTGGCCGCAGCCGAAGCCAGGCTTGCCGGACGGGAACACCACGTGCCAAGTGATCGGGTCCTTGCGGTGGCGGAGCAAAGCCGGCTATCGGCCTACGACGCGGAATTCGTGGCGTTGGCCGAGATTCTCGGCGTGCCACTCGTCACTGAGGACAGGGCGATCCTTGCGGCGTTTCCACACAGCGCGATGAACATCGACGGCGCTGTCGCGTCGCTCTGAGTGGGAGCAGATGCGGCCAGGCAATTGCCTGATGTCCGCAGCTGCCGTGCCACATGCGCACCTGGGAGAGGTGAGGTCAGGTCAGAGCAGCGTGTGGTAGACCTTCTGCACGTCCTCGTCCTGCTCGAGCTTGTCGATCAGCTCGAGCACTTCGGTGGCTTGCGGCTCGCCGAGCTCGGTCGGGGTGGTGCAGATGTACTCGTGCTCGGCCGAGATAGGATTGATGCCGCGCTCCTCGAGCGCCTTCTGCAGCGTGCCAAAATCCTCAAACAGGCAACGGGCGACGAGCTGCGGCTCGTCCTTTTCGCCGGTGCTCTCGCCGAACTCCTCGAGGCCGTGATCGATCAGGTACAGCTCGAGGTCGTCCTGGTCGATGCCTTCGGGATTCAACCGGAACACACCCATGCGGCGGAACTGGAACGCGACGCTGCCCGAGGTCGCGAAATTGCCGCCGTTCTTGTTGAACGCATTGCGCACGGCGGCCACCGTGCGCGTCGGATTGTCCGTCGCGCATTCGACCAGCACGGCGACGCCATGCGGCGCATAGCCCTCGTAGATGACCTCTTCGAAGTTCGCGGCATCGCGCCCGGAGGCGCGCTTGATCGCCGACTCGACCTTGTCCTTCGGCATGTTGACGGCGCGCGAGTTCTGGATCGCGCGGCGCAGCGCAGGGTTCGTGTCGGGGTCGGAGCCGCCTTTCTTGACCGCGATGGTGATGTCCTTGCCGATGCGGCTGAACTGCTTCGCCATGCGGTTCCAGCGCGCGAACATCGTGTGCTTTCTGACTTCGAAAATGCGTCCCATGGTTGCTCGACTGACTCTGGCCCGGGCAGGGCGGGGAGGGCGCGCAATCTACCTGAGCGGGAGGCACTTAGCACGCGGCCCCAGGGCCGGTTATGGCCGATCATTTGTTATAAAAATAGTGACAATAGCCCATCAATAGCAAACTGCAGATTGCAGTTTCATCGAAATCCCCTTACAAATTACAGGCGCCAGCGTGCGTTCGGAGCGATGCCTTGGGCCTCTACCATCACTGCGTGTTTCCGTACCTGCTCGACTTCGCCATGGGCAGCCGGGTCTTCGACAAGCCGCGGCGCCGCACGCTGTCGCGGGCGTCGGGGCGCATTCTCGAGATCGGCTTTGGCACGGGCAGGAACCTGCCGCATTACCCCGCCGGCGTGCGCCGCATCGAGGCGATCGATCCCGATACCGACCTCGATCGCTTCTCGCTGCCCCGCATCGCCGCGTCCAGCGTCGCCGTGGACTTCCATCACCTGAATGCGGAGCACCTGCCATTCGAGGGCGACAGCTTTGACACGGTGGTCTGCACGCTGACGCTCTGCTCGATTCCCGACGTGGTGCATGCACTCGGTGAAGTGCGGCGTGTGCTGAAACCGGGCGGGCAGTTCCTGTTCCTCGAGCATGGCCTGTCTCCCGACGCGAAGGTGGCCCGCTGGCAGCATCGACTCAACCCGCTGCAGAACCGAGTCGGGGGCGGCTGCCATCTCATCCGGGACACGGTGCAGCTGGTGGCCGGGTCAGGCCTGCAACTGCGCGATGCCGGGCACTACTACCTGCGGCGCGTGCCCAGGTTCGCCGGCTACATGACCGAAGGGTCAGCGCTCAAGGTCTGACCGCGGCCCGTGCGCCAAGGTGTTGTTGAAATGAGACGGCACTCCCCGCGCATTTATTCGTATGCGTAGTTTTTGCGCTGCAAGGTGACGCTGCGCAGCAAACCGCGTACAAAGCCGGCAGCCGCAAGCGGGGGAGACCGGGCGGCAGACCAGATGGAAGGCCCGACCGGGGGACGATTGCGGGCCGTCATGGAAGACGTCGAGCTGGAAAAGCCGCGATTCGCCCAGCGAGTCGCGGCTTTTTCTTTGCTGACACGCCGCTGGCCGCGACGAAGCGTGCGCAGCGCAGGGTGAAACGAGCAGCCCAGCGTTCCCGCGCTCGCGGCGTTCCCTTAGACTCGAAGACGATGGCCTGCAAAATCCCGTGCCCCACCGTCTCGTGGCGCCGCGGGAGTCGAGGAGAACCGACATGAGAATGGTCGCACGGACCCTGGGGCTGCTTGCCCTTGGTCTGGCCATGGCAGGCTGCAGCATAGAGCGCCACGACGACGACTCCATCTCGAAGCAGTTCGGCTCGGACTACTTCGGTGCGGGCGGCGCGCTGAACCTGACCGACTCGATCGCGGGCGATGCCTTTCTTGCCGGCGGGCACGTCACCACGGCGAGCGAGGTGAAGGGCGACCTCGTCGCGGCCGGTGGCGAAGTATCGATCGGCGGCGGCATCGGCGACGATCTCTACGTCGCGGGCGGAGAAGTGCAGGTCGATGCGATCGTGGCTGGCAATGCGCGCGTCGCCGGGGGCGACGTCACGCTCGGGCCCGCCACGGTGGTCGGCGGTGCGCTGTCGCTGACGGGTGGGCGCATCCGCTTCGAAGGCAACACCCACGATTACCTGCAGGCGTCCGGGGGCAGCGTGCGCCTCGATGGTGTGGTGCAGGGCGATGCCGAGGTGCGCGCGGAGGAGATCGACATCGGTCCGAACACGCGCATCGACGGCAAGCTGGTCGTGCACAGTTCGCGCGAGCCGGTGATTCCCGAGGGGGCGCAGATTGCGGGCGGCGTCGAGTTCCACCAGGCCGACGCCGGCCGGTACGCCGACGGCCACGACACCGCGCAGGACATGCGCACGGTGGCGCACGGCGTCGGGTCTTTCCTGTGGATGCTCGGCGTGTTCGTCGCGGGCACGCTCTTCATGCTCGCGTTCCCGGCGTACTCGTCGCGGGCGGCGCAATGGATCGGCCGCGAGCCGCTGCGCAGCCTCGGGCTCGGTTTCGTGATCCTCGTGTGCCTGCCGGTGCTCGTCGTGCTGCTGCTGGTCACGATCATCGGCATCCCGCTCGCGCTGATCATCCTGATGCTCTACCTGCTGCTGCTGTTTCTCGGCTGGGTCACCGTGGCGATGTTCATCGGCGAGAAGGTGCTCGGGTTCATCCGCAGCACGCAGCCCGTGACCACCGGCTGGAAGCTGTTTGCGCTGCTGCTCGCCGTGATCGCCATGTGGCTGGTCGGTCAGATCCCGGTCATTGGCTGGTGGCTCCGGTTCGCTGCACTGCTGCTCGGCATCGGTGCCCTGGTCTGGCAGGGCTGGCCGCGGCGTGACGAGGCGCTGCGAGGTGCGACCTGAGCCCTGAGCCGCCGCGGCGACCGTCAGTCATCATCATCGAGCCTGCCGACGGTGGCGATGGCGCCTGGTCGCCGGTTGGAACGGCGGCCACCTTCGTCACTATTGGCTTCGTGCTGTGGCTGTTGCTGAGCGCATCCACGGGCGACCACTGGGTGCCGATCCTCGACAGTGCCAACCTCGCTTTTCATGAAGCGGGCCACCCGATCGTCGGGCTGTTCTCGGAGCGGCTCGCGGTCTATGGCGGCACGCTCGGCCAGCTGGTGTTTCCGGTGGCAGCCGCCTGGCAGTTCTTCCGTCGCCGTCACACGCTCGGCGTCGCGCTCTGCGCGGCATGGGCCTGCGAAAGCTGGCTCAACGTGGCGACCTACATGGGCGATGCGCGCGCGATGGACCTGCCGTTGATCGGCGGCCTCGATCCGGAAACCCACCACGACTGGCGCGAGATATTCTCCCGCTGGGGAATGCTCCACCTCGACACGACCTGGGCAGCCGTCAATCGCGGCCTGGCCTGGGCTGGCGGCGTGGCCATCTGCTGCTGGCTCATGCTGCGCTGGCGGGCCGGCCGGGAATGAGGAGTCTCGTACGATGATCGCGAATTACTGGCCGCACCTCGTGGCCGTGCTGGTGGGTGCAGGGTTGACGGTGCAGGTGGGCATGAACGCGACGCTCGCGCGGGTCATCGGCGCGCCGGTCTGGGCGGCAGTCACGAATTTCGGCGTCGGCCTCGTCGCGCTGGTGGCGTTTGCCATGCTGCTGGGATCGCGCACGACGCCGGGATCGTTCGGGCAGGTGCCTGCCTGGGCCTGGCTTGGTGGCCTGCTGGGGGCCGCCTACGTGGCGTCGGTTACCGTGCTGGGGCCGCGGCTCGGTGCGATGGCGCTGGTCGCGCTGGCGCTCGCGGGACAACTGGGGGCCGCGCTGGTCGTCGACCGCTATGGCGTGCTCGGCTTCCCGCAGATCCCGATCACGCCGGTGCGGCTGCTGGGTGCCGGGCTGCTGCTCGTTGGCGCGCTGCTGGTGATGCGGCGCTGACCCGGTCTACTTCGCGGAGTGGGCACGCGCCGGCACTTGCCGCGCGATCTCACGAGCCATGTCGGCGATGACGCGCACGCCCTGCTCGGTCGAACCGCTGCGCGTTTCCTCGGTCACCGCGCCACGCCAGAGCAGCCTGCCGGACTCGCGGTCGTCGATGTATATCAGCACCGAACCGTCGCGAACGCGCATCTCACGCGGCACGTACGAAGCCGGTGGCGGTTGAATCGCGCTCGGGCTCAGCACGGTCGTGGCCGAAGGCGCGCCGATGCGCCTTGCGTCGGACGGTACGATGCGCTGCGTGCCCGCCACCTGGAAGCTGACGACCATGTCGGCCGCGGCAGCCGAGTCCACTTCCGCATAGCCGCTGCGAGTCAGTTCGGAGACCACGGCATCACGCACCCGCGAGGTCGCCGTCGTGATCACCGCCTGGTCGATCGAGACGGGGCTGCCGAAGTCTCCGCCCTTGAAATAGAACGTATGTCGCGCCGTGACGTTGCCATCGGGTGCGTGGTAGCTGTCGACATCCCAATGCGTCGCGCAGCCCGCGAGCAGGGCCAGGGTTGCTGCCCACACGAACGTCTTAGGCCGAGCCATCGTCGTCTCCTCGATCTTGCATGCTGGAATTGTACCCTCCGGGACCGTCGACGGCCCGGGCCTTCGCCGCCAGCGGGCGACTCCGGGGGAGTGCCGCTTTGCCGCGGAGCTGCAGCGCGGGGGCGTTTTGTGACGCAGGTCGACGGCCTGAGGCCGCACGTTGGTATGCGACCGCGGCGCTGGCGCATACTCCCGGGCAGTTAACATGTGACGGGCCCTGCGCTTGCGGCCTGGGTTTACCCGGCATCACCTGATGGAGCTTTAGTCCCTCGATGAAGACTGTCCTGCTGGCTTACGAACGCGACCAGGATCTCGCGGCGGTCGAGAGCGTGCTGCAATCGCGCGGTCACCGCATACTCAAGGCGCGATCCGGCGTCGAGGCGCTGGAGATCGTTCGCAACCAGAGCCCTGACGTAATCGTGAGTGACGTGCTGCTGCCGCGGCTCGACGGCTTTGCGCTCTGCCGACGCCTGCGCGAGGATCCGGCCTACCTGCACCTGCCGTTCGTATTGCATTCGTTCCGGGTCGAGGGCCCGAAGTACGAGGCCTTTGCCGCCGAAGTCGGCGCCCAGCGGTTCCTGCCGCGGGGCTCGACGCTGGAGGAACTGGTCGGCGTGCTCGACGAATCACAGTCCGGGTCCGGCACCCTGCGTATGCCCGCATTGGTGCCTGAACTGCTCGACAAGCGCGAACAGGACCGCCGCCGGCTGTCCGACCTGGAAAAGCAGCTGCGCGAGGTCGAGTCTGCCAACAAGCAGCTTTCGGCCGCCGAGCGTGTCGCGCGCGAGCGTGCAGAGTACGAAGCCCGCGCTCGCGCCGAGTTCGCGGCAGCAGAATCGGTCCGCATCCGCGAACTGCAGATCCGCATCCGCGACCTCGAGACGGCACAACAACAGGCCGCCGAAGCCGAATCGCAGGCACGCGGCGCTGCCGAAGAATCGCGCGCCGATGCGGGCAAGATCGCGGCGCTGGAAGCCCGGCTCAACGAGTTGCAGACCGTGCGATCTCGGGTCCAGTCGACGGCCAACGACGCCGAGCGGGCTTTCGCGGCACAGCCCACGCCGACCTGGATCGTGGACATGGATTCGCGGCTGGTGCACACGGCCACGGATTCGGCGGCCGCCCTGGTCGGGCTCGACCCGGCCGCTCTGCGCGGGAGGCCGCTGCAGGAAGTGCTGCCCGGCGCGGAGTTCGCCGACGACGCGGCCCGCGAAGCGTTCGTGCACTGGCAGCGGCATGACGGCAGCGAGTCACGGCTCGAGCTGCGGCGCGTCGCCACGAGTTACGCCGGTCGGGCCAGCTGGCTGGTCACCGCGCGTGACGTCACTGCTGAGCTGGCCGCGCAGGCCCGGGAACAGGAACTGGCGGCGCAGGCAGACGCGCTGGACGCGGCGCCGGAGGCGTGCGGCGTCGTCGATGGCGAGGGCCGCCTGCGCTACGGCAATCGCGCATTGCTGGCCTTGCTCAACACGGATCGCGAACGGCTCGGGACCCTGACACTGCAGATGCTGGATTTCGAGGGTGACGGCGACGCCACGTTGCGCACCGTCGCCCGCACGGTCTCCGGCGCATTGCGCCAGGAGAACCGCTGGCGCCGGCCGGACGGCATCGTGCTCGATGTCGAAGTCGCGCTCGCGCCGGACGAAGCGGGCTCCAGTTTCCGCGTCTTCACGGCACGCGACGTGTCGACCGCCAGGCGCACGGGCGAACGCAACCTGCGCGACCACGAACGCGTGAGCCGGCTGCTCGAACTCGCGCAGCGCTCGCACGCCCTCACCGAAACCGAGATCCTCGACCGGACGCTGCAGCTGGCGCAGGAGCTCACGCGCAGCACGCAGGCCTACCTGTTCCTGCCGGTCGGTGACGCCACTACGCTGGAAATCGTGGCGCGGCGTGGCGGCCAATCGGACGAACCCCTGACGACGCTCACGCGCTGGCGCGGGCCGCCGCCTGCCGACACCGCGCTGGCCGAGTGCGCAACGTCGCAACGGCCGGTGATCCGCGATGCGACCGAAGGCACCTCGGCGCTGCGCCAGGCGGGCCTGCCGGGCGCGTTGCACCGGCAACTCGTGGTGCCGTTGCTGGACGGAGGCCGCCTCACCGGCGTGCTGCTGGTCGCCGATGCCGCGCAACCCTACGACGACGACGACCGCCGTCATGCCGAACACATTGCCGGCGCTGCGGCGAAGCTGCTGCGGCGCCGACGGTCCGACGCCGAAATCGTCAGCGCCATGGATCACATGGAGCGCGTGATGTTCGGCGCCATCGAGGCGCTCGCGCAGCTGGCCGAAGCACAGGATGCTTGCAAGACGGGCCGCGCCCGGCGCGTCGGTGAATACGCCGCCGGTATCGGCACGGCGCTCGGGCTGCCAGGGCACACGGTGCGTGGACTCCGGGTCATGGGGCAATTGATCGACGTCGGCATGCTGCAGATTCCGCGCGAGCTGCTGTGGCGGCCGGGCACGCTCTCCGCGTCGGAGTTCGAGCTCGTCAAGACGCACGCCGAGCGCGGCTATGAAGTGCTGCGCGACATTGAATTTCCCTGGCCCGTGGCGGAAACCGTGCGCCAGCACCACGAGCGGCTCGACGGCTCGGGTTACCCGCGCGGCCTGAAGGGCGAAGAGATCCTGCTCGAAGCACGCATCGTCGCGGTCGCCGACGCGGCCGAAGCCATGCTCGCGCAACGGCCGCACCGCGCGGCGCTCGCGTTGACGTCGTGTCTCGACGAGCTTCAGGCGCAGGCCGGACGCAGGTACGATGCCAGGGTCGTCAAGGCCTGCGCCAAGCTGCTGCAGGACGGACAGGCGACGGTGGTTCCGGTCAACCAGGAAGGCGAGGTGCCCGCGGGGCAGCGAATCGCCTGAGGCGGTTCGCACGATGCACCTGCAATTCTACGGCGCGGCTGGCGAAGTCACCGGCTCCTGCCACATCCTGTCCGTGGGCGGCCGCACGCTGCTGCTCGATTGCGGCCTGATCCAGGGCGGTGACGACCCGGACACCCGCAATCGCGCGCCCTTTCCGTTCGACGCCTCGAAAATCGACGCCGTGGTGCTGAGCCACGCGCACATCGATCACTGCGGCCGGCTGCCGCTGTTGCGCAGGCGGGGCTTCCGCGGCCCGATCTACGCCACGGCCGCGTGCCGGGACCTTGCCCGCATCCTGCTGGCCGACAGTGCGTTCATGGCAGAGCGTGAAGCCGAACGCTTCCGCCGCCGGCAGGCCGAACACGGCAATCGGCGGGCGCGTGGATATCCAGATCCGCTCTTCACGGTGGACGACGCGGCGGAAACGCTGCGCCAGTTCCAGACTGTGGCTTACGAGCGCCCCACGACAGTACTCCCCGGCGTGACCGTCACGTTCCGCGATGCCGGCCACATCCTCGGTTCCGCCAGCGTGTGGTTGCAGCTCGAAGAGGAAGGGACACGGCGTCGCGTCGTGTTCAGCGGCGACGTCGGGCAATACGACTCGCCGATCCTGCGCGACCCCGCAGGCGATGGCGCCGCCGACGTCGTCATCATGGAAAGCACTTACGGCAACCGCCGGCACCGTGAGCGCAGTGACACTTTGCGCGAGTTCGGCGAGATCCTGCGCGCAGCGCGGCACAGCGGCGGTAACGTGCTGATCCCCGCATTCGCGGTCGGCCGCAGCCAGGAGGTTCTCTACGAACTTGCCGCGCACTTCGACGAGTGGGGCGTCGGCGACTGGCGCGTGTTCCTCGACAGCCCGATGGCCATCGAGGCGTCGGAGGTCTACTGGAAGCACCCGGACCTGTACGACGACGAGGCACGCGCGGCACGCCGCAGTGCGGACGGCATGCCGGCACTGCCGAATCTCAAGCTGTGCCGCACGGCCGAAGAATCGATGGCGATCAACCAGCTGCGGGGCGGCGTCATCGTCATTGCCGGCAGCGGGATGTGCACTGGCGGCCGCATCGTGCACCACCTGAAGCACAACCTTGCGCACCGGGAGTGCAACGTCATCTTCACCGGGTTCCAGGCGGTGGGCACGCTCGGCCGCGCGATCGTCGACGGCCGCGAGCACGTTCGCATCCACGGCGAGCAGTACAGCGTCAATGCGCGCATCCACACACTCGGCGGATTCTCGGCCCACGGCGATCAGGAGGACCTGCTGCGATGGCACGCGGGCGTGGCTGGCAAGCCGCGCACCTGGCTCGTGCACGGTGAGGCAGAAGGTGCCAGCGGCCTGTGCGCTGCCCTGCGTCTTCGTGGCGTGCAGGCAGACGTTGCGCAACCATCGCTGCGGCTGGATCTCGCACAACTTGCCGGGCAGTGACCGGCGAGCCGCTGCACGTCAGTTGCGCAGCCCGCGCGCTCGGCACAGCGGTGTGTCAGCTGTCGACGTCGAAGTGCATGGTGACGGTTGAACGCTGCGCCACGGGTTGTCCGTTCACGACACGGGGGCGGAAGCGCCAGGCTGCGACTGCGTCACTCGCGGCGCCGTCGAACACGCCACGCGGTTCGGCCGCCACCACCTGGATGTCGCGCACGGTGCCGTTCGGCGTGATCGTGAACTCGAGTTCGACCCAGCCACGCGTGCCATCGCGCAGCGCCTGCGGCGGGTAGACGGGGTCGCGCGCCACGACGCGATCCAGCTGGTCGGCGGCGACGACGCCTGGCGCCATGGGTTCAACGGCTGCGGGCGGCGTCATGGTGCTCTCGCTGGCGACGGCCGGCGCGACGATTGCAGCCGTCGGCAGCGGGTTGGCGATCTCTCGGGCGTAGCTGCGAGTCAGCGCGCCCGTGGTGCGTACTGCGTTCGCAAACCTGGGCGCGAGCGGGTCCGGCTGCACGGCCCGCACGAACGTCGGCGTGACTGCCGGTGGTGGGCTCGAAGCCCTCGACAGCGTCGTCACGGGCCCGGGCAGTGCGGCAAGTTCGGCTTCGATCTCCTGCAAGGTCTTCGCTCGCGCAGCGGCAACGGCGACGGGTGCGCTCAGCGCCGTGGCGGCCAGCTGCGACTCGACTTCGGCCCGCTGTTCACGCGACAACTGGCGCGACGGTGTGTCCGGAGGATTGATGCGACGGTCGAGCGCCTGTGCCTCGCGGTGGCCCGGGACGACGGCCAGCACGCGCCGCAGCAGTCGCTCCGCTTCGGTCTTGCGGCCTGCGTCGGCTTCCTGCTGTGCCCGTGCCAGCAGCAGGTCGATGGTCCGCCCCAGCGAGGCCTGTGCTTCCGGGTGATCGGGCTGCGCGAGCAGCACCCCGTGGAACAGGTCGAGCGCGTTGCGGCCTGCCGGCGCCTCGAGCCTGCCGGCCTGCAGCGCGGCCCGGGCGCGCGACAGCACGGGGTCGGCTCGGGCTGCCGTCGACGGGGTGGGCGCGGCCACCAGTGGCCTCGAATCAGTCGTGGGCAGCTGCGGGACTTCCGGCGAACCCCCGATGAACAGTGGCACGGTCAGAGCGATGGTCGCGAGGCCGATAAGCGCGAGGTAGCCGCGAGGCATGCCCGCCGTGGGGCGACGCAGGCCGCGCAGCAGCGGCAGGAGGGGATCGGCTGCCTGGCGGCCTTCGCGCCGTTCGACATGCCGGCGCATTGCCGCCTGCAGGAACATGCCGGCGCGCCGCGCACTGGTGGGCTTGTGCATGAAGCGGTAGACGAGCCCGTGGCTGATCAACGGCGCGAGCAGGGGTTCGTCACCGCGCGTGCCCGCCACGCAGACCACGACGTCGGGGAACTGCTCGACGATCTGTTCGATGAGTGCATCGGCGCGCGTGGAGACCGCGGCCATGTCGATGACGAGGACGCCACATCGCCCGGTGATCAGCAGGTTGGCCGCCTCCTCAGCCGAGCGCGCCCGCCAGACGGGGTTGCGTTCGCCGACCGCGTCGCGCGCTGCCTGAAACAGTTCCGGGTCCGAGGAAAGCACGACCACGTCGACCAGCACCGCGTCCTGCGCCGCGATAGCGGGGACGGCCGGAACCGCCTCGGTCCGGCGAGGCAAGGGCTGGTGCAGCATGGTGCCGCCATTGCACGCCAAGCGCGCCGGACACTCCATGCCCAAATGCCAAAAACATGAAGCAATTCATAAAAATACCGACGGCCGAGGCGCCTTCCACCGAGGCCCGATTGTCGCGTCGCAGCAACAAAAAGCCCGGGTCGTTACTCGACATAATGTGGCCCCGCGAGCATGATCGACCACTGCTCCATCCCCGGCCGGGTCCCGGCCAGGACGTTCCATGCGGGAAATCGAATTCACGTCGCGCGTCCCGCGCCACAAGCGCCACGCGCTTGAGCGATTGCTCTTCTTCAATGGCTGCCAGGAGCGTTTCGCGCGCGACATCGTCCACGTGGTCGACCGCTATGGCCCGCCTGAGATCGTCGACGAAGACGAGGGATTGCGAGTGCGGGTTGGCAGCCTCCAGGACGTGCAGTGCCTCTTCGCGGTCGACACAGTGACCGCTCGCCCGATCGGCGTTGCCGTCTACATGCGGGCCGACCTGGAGCACGTGACCGTGCTGCACCTGAGCCTGAGCGAGGACTACTGCGCCGGCGGCATGAACGAAGGCTCGAGCCTGCTGCTGCGGCTGATGGGCGAGGTGCGGCGCTCGTCGCGCCGCATGAAAGGCGTTCGGCGACTCCAGGTGCTCTACGGCGCACAGCGGCTGCGTGCGCCCGCGCTCTGAACCTACCGTGGCCGGGCCTCTGCCGGGGCGCCGAGCAGGTCGTCCACCATCGCCTTGATCGCCACGATCTGCGGCCCGCGCCGGGTCGCGTATTCCTCACTGCCGTACCCCCACCAGTCCCAGCAGCCATTCGGGTTGAGGGGCTGGTAGCTCGGCTCGACCTGCGGGAACAGGACGACCACGTTGCCCGCGTCGGCGGCAGCCAGGTAGCCCGAGCGCTTCACGAAGGCGTCGTGCACGTAAGACGAGCCCTGCTTGCAGCCATGGAAGGCGACGTGCAGGCGGCAGCCACCAGGCGGGCCCTGGCCCGCGCAGGCGGCGGGCACGTAAAGCCAGCCGCGCGCTGCAAGCCCTGCGGCCCCGGCCGCATGCGCATAGGGCGTCTGCGAGAACTTCACCAGCGTGCCCGGCGCCGCGGCCGCTGCCTGCGCCTTGAACGGGCCATACAGGTGTTCGAGCAACTGGCGCGCGCCGTCCATGCCACAGCTGCCGATGAACGGCGTGTCGGTGGCGCCGCAGGCCTGCAGGTCGCTGGCCGCCGCCGGGAAAGTATGCCCCGCAGCGGCGAGGTCGATGCGCTTCACGCTGCGCGGGTCGACCAGCGTCGTGTAGTACGACTGCAGGGCGTCGACGACCGATTTCGCGACGACCGGGTCGGCGCCGCCGTGGAAGAGCCAGACGCGGTCGTTCGCGAGGCCGGCGATCGGGTCGATGGCGTCGTTGAGCGCCAGCTCGCTGGTGAGGCTCACGAGCTCGTCCGCGGCGATCGGATCGTCGCCTTTCATGCAGCGGCCAAGCGCGTAGCGCAGTGAGTTCTCCGCGCAGAAGTACGGGCCGGCCGCGATGACGCCCGCGCCGTTGACGAGCGCGGAATGCGCGACGTGGAAC
>Ga0315292_10001292_pt1 | contig 13237 bp, 15 predicted proteins | sample YL17G13_0_MG_FD_204029 | JGI IMG/M metagenome (GOLD analysis project Ga0315292, IMG submission 204029) | Sediment microbial communities from Yellowstone Lake, YNP, Wyoming, USA - YL17G13_0 | ecosystem: Environmental > Aquatic > Freshwater > Lake > Sediment | place: USA: Wyoming | collected... | reverse complement strand
AGATGTTCACGCTGCGCGTGGGCGTCGAATGCGAGCAGGGGCAGCCGACGGAGCTTTCGGACATCTGCATCGACACGAGCGGTGCGAATGTCGAGGGGTACGGCCGCATTCCGCTCTTCCAGGGCATCGACCTGGGTCGCCTTCGTCTGCGGGAATGCACCGTGGACGCTCCTTACGAATTCCACGATGCGTCTGTTTCCGCCCCCGAATTCACGGACGTGGATCCGTCGGGTTCCTGTGGCGCGGTGAATGCGACGCTGGTCGTCACCGGGACTTACACCGGCGCGGTCGACGACAGCTTCATCATCCTGATCACGGAAGGGCCTGGCGGCTCCTATGGCGCGCCGAGCGTCCAGGATGCCACCTACCAGATCATCCGGAACAGCGACGGTGCAGTTATTCAGACCGGCACGCTGACCGACACTGGGGCGCCAGTCGGCGCTTCGGCTGCCTTTGCCATCGGTTCCGGTGCCGACGCCACCGGCTTGACCGGGGCCGTCCTGGTGGTCGGTGGATGCCCGATCGAGGCCGGGGACATCTTCACCTTTAGCGTCGCACCCAACAACAGGGTGTTCGACGTCGCCGTCGAGGGGATCAGTGGTGGTGGCTCCGGCGGTCCCTACACGATGCCGGTCGCTTCCTACACCACGAACGCGGACTTCGTGACCGCCTTCAATCTGGCCGCTGGAGCTCCTACGCCAAGCGCGGTGCGGTACCGCGCTATTGAGTCCGGTGGGATTCCCCAGATCGTGACCGAGACGGCCGGACACCGCATTCAGATCATCGACACTGAGGGGTTCGCTCTCGAAGTGGGGACCTCGCTCTGGGCATATGACATCCCCCGGAGCAGCCTGGTGGGCACCGAGCCCAGCCCCTTCGTCATCACCACGGCGGATGACAGGATCAAGCTCTCCGTTACCAGCGGCACGAACGTCCATAACTTCAGCATCTCGCTTCCTGTGGGGCCCAACGTCACGGCTGCGATGATCGCGGCTGCGATTCACGCATCCGGGCTCTATCTCGGGATGCGCTATTACGAGAGCTTCCCCATCACCGTGGCCGACGGGGATGTCAGGGTGGCGATCATCACCGCCGACGATACGCAGTATGATCTCCTCCAGCTCCTGGCCTCGGCGAGCAACATCGAGACGCTCAGGTTCGCCGAGGAGGTTGGCATCCCTTACCCGTATTACCGCAATTTCCGCGGGTTCAGCGACCCGCGCGTGTCACTACCGGACCCCGGCAACATCACGCCGTCTGTGCCGCTTTCCTGCGAGACGGCGCCCGGCAGCGCGCAGTGCCTGACCGACACCGAGTACTTCCAGAACATCGTCGGCTGGGTCGTGGCAAAGTCGCCTGGCACCTGGATCGACGGGACCTACCTGACTCTCCAGATCGATACCAACCGCGCGTCGGCAGGGGACGTCGGCAAATACGTCCTGACGCTCGTCGACGGCTCCGGAGTCGCGCAGGACAGCATCGACAACATCAGCTTCGACGAGAGTAACGAGCGCTGGATCGGCAATGTCGTGAACGAGAATTCCGCCATCGGTGGCGTGAACGGGAGCTCGTTCTACAATTACGAGGATCGGCCGGCCTTCCTCGGGAGTGATCCGGCGGTCACCGTGACCGGCAGCGGCGGCATCGCCTTCGAGGTCAGGAACCCCGGCACTCTTATCCGCCGCACCTTCCAGTGGGAGCGTGCCAGCGGCGCCAACGGTACGGCAAACGGAATTCCGACCGATTCGGCCTTCAGCTCGGAGCTGGACCGGGTCATCATCGGGAACCCGGCCCTTTCCAGTGGGCTGTTCGCCTTCCAGAACTCGGACGAGTACGATACCAACATCCTGCTGATCCCGGGCATCAGCTCTGGCGCGGTCATCGGCCAGGGACTCCAGCTGTGCGAGTCCCGCGGCGACATGATCTACATCGTCGATCCGCCCTACGGCCTCCGCCCACAGCAGGTCGTCGAGTGGCACAACGGGATGCTCTCGAGCGACCTCTCGACCGCGATCAACTCCTCGTACGGCGCCCTCTACTACAGCTGGCTGAAGATCTTCGACCAGTTCTCCGGCCAGAACATCTGGGTTCCGCCCTCGGGCCACGTGGCAGGCGTCTACGCCAAGACGGCCAACGTCGCGGAAGTGTGGTTCGCTCCGGCGGGCCTCAACCGCGGCCACCTGCTGACCCCGCTCGACGTCGAGTACAACACGACTCTCGGTGAGCGGAACCTGCTCTACGGGAGCGGGAACGCGGTCAACCCGATCGTGAACTTCACGCAGGATGGGATCACGGTCTGGGGCCAGAGGACGCTGCAGCGCAAGGCGAGCGCGCTGGATCGGGTCAACGTCCGGATGCTGCTGATCTACCTCAAGAAGATCCTGGTCAGGACGCTCCGGAACTTCGTGTTCGAGCCGAACGACAGGTTCACCCGGGCGCAGGTGGTCGACGTCTCCCAGCCGCTCCTGGCGGACGTCCAGGCCCGGCGCGGCCTGTACGGCTTCAAGGTCGTCTGCGACGACACCAACAACACGCCGGAGAGGATCGACCGCAACGAGCTCTGGGTTTCGATATTCATCAAGCCGACGCGCGCGGCAGAATTCGTCGTCCTCAACCTCGTGGTCATGAGGACGGACCAGAGCTTCACCGCGCAGGAAGTTCTGATCGCCGGCGGAGTGGTTGTTCCACAGTAACCCCTGACCTACGCGCCGAACACGATGGGGGCCCACAAGGCCCCCATCGTTGTATTCAGGCAGAAGTAGATAAGAGATGGCCAAGGAAGTAGTCTTCATCCACACCGCCAAGGAGTATGGGTCCTACGCGGACTATAGATCCCTTACGCAGCTGTCCGGGTTCGAGATCTGCAACGAGAACCAGATAGATCCCAAGAGGGATTGTATCTATGTCGTCAGTCCTGTCAATGAGAGCGTCATTTCGGCCCTGAAAGCGAGGCCGAAGGCTTCCAGGACCTGCAAGATCGTCTGGTTATTCCTGGAACGCATCTTGCCACCCCTGGACATGAAAGGCGGCGGCGTAGTGACGGGAGATGGGTCGATTGAAGAATTCAAGAGCGTTCTACGGAAGCTGGATCTCATTAACCTCTTCGACAAGTTCTGGTTCGCAGACAGATCCATCTACGACAAGGTCAAGAACGACATTCCCTCGCTTTTCGCTCCTGTCGGCAGTGACGAGAGGCTCGGAACTCCGCCCACGACGAAGACGTTCGACATTACGCACATGTCTTATGTTGCCGGCCGGAGGGTCCCGGTCCTGAACGGCATGAAGGGTCTGAAGATATCTCCCAACGCATGGGGTGAGGAGAGGAAGAAGATCCTCTCGGCGACGAAGTTCATGTACTGTGTCCACCAGGATAACGATATTATATTCGAGCCTTTGAGATTCGCAGTTTGCTCTGCTTTTGCATTACCCCTCATCTGCGAAGTGTGTGCTGACCCATTCCCTTACGAAGAAGACGTTGATTTCACAGACGCGTCTATTCAGATGCTGGTCCAGACTGTACAAGAAGCCGTAAGATCCAATTATGGCCCATGGGCCGATATGGGCAGGCGGATGTGGGAAAAGGGGACGCAGAAATATAAGTTCGAGAACAACGTCAAACAGATGGCGCTGGAGGCTATATGATTGTCGGCTTCATGATCATGCACTATGGCAGTGACTATGCCGGATACGCCATAAAAAGCATATATGATCAGATTGATCACATGCTCGTAGCCTACGCACCTGTACCATCCCACGGATTTCGCAGTGGTTTGAGCAATCCGGATTCCAGGGAAGCCTGCCGGAATTCCATTTACACGTTTGGTGATCCCAAGAATAAGATAGAATGGGTAGAAGGTGCCTGGTCTGATGAAGGGAAGCACAGATCCGTCGTCTGGGAGAAATATCCGCAGTCGAAGCTAGTCTGCGTCATAGATGCCGATGAGGTCTGGTACCCAGAACAATTTGCTGCGGTCAAGGAATTTGCCCTCAAGACGCCCAGGAATGCCTTTAAATTAAACTTGAGGACGCCCTGGCGGAGCTTCAACTGGATCTGCGACGACGGCATGGCGCCCGACCGATTCTACATGCCTGGTCAGAAGGGCTTCCTCGTCGTACCAAGGGAAGTCGGAATCTTCTACCACATGGGATATGCCAGGGAAGCGAAACACGTAGAATACAAGATGTCCTGCCACGGCCACAGTAATGAACTGCGCAGAAACTGGTTCCCAGAGAAGTTCTTGAGATGGGAGAAGGATAAGACCATTGCCGACGTCCATCCGACATGCGTCGGCATCTGGAACCCGCAGCCCTTCGATAAGAACCTGCTTCCGCCAATCCTGCGCCAGCACCCATACTGGTCAAAGGACATCATATGAACATCGTCTCTATGTCGACCTATGGCGCCAATCCGACTTACACGGTCGGCGCCATAGAGAATGCCAAGCTCATGCCTCTGATCTACCCTGGCTGGAAGCTGAAAGTCTTCGTGCACAGCGTGCCACCGGATCTCGTGGTCAAGCTCAGCGAACTCGGGGCCACGGTCGTAGACATGAATAGCCAAAGCATCAAGGGTGGCATGTTCTGGAGATTCTTGCCAGCCTCGGACCCGGATGCCGAATTCGTCGTCTGCCGCGATAGCGATAGCCGGATTAACATCAGGGAAAGGGCGGCTGTGGACGTCTGGATGAAGTCCGGCAAGATCTGCCATATCATGCGCGACCATAAAAACCACCACAATGCCCAATTCCCCATCTTCGCGGGTATGTGGGGAATCAAGGCTCGAGTAATCGATATGCGGGGTCTTGTTGCGGCCTGGCCTCTTTCCGGTCAGTATTGCGATGACCTGAACTTCCTGCGTGAGAGGGTCTGGCCTCTGGTCCACAATAATGCCTGCGTACATGATCAGGGTCATCCATTCCCGCCGCATGCGCCCTATTTTGGATTCGTAGGGCAGAGGTTCGACCAACTCAATCAAGGATACCCGAACTGATGGAATGCTCTGAACGATCTCATCGCGCTATGTATGACGCGGCGATGGCCATCGTCCGCAGGGATCCTCGACTTCAATGTGGAATGAGTTGGGAAGAAGCAAATAAGCTAAGGCACCTATCCGGATGTTGCCCTTTTCGAGAGCTCGTTCCCATGGCCGAGGCGGAAATAAGATATCGGAACCAGGAAGACCGAGAACTTCTTTTCACAGAGGACGAAAAGACGGAAGCTTTCAGGCGATCTTGTGCCGGAGATTTTCACAGCATCTCAGGGTTTAGACCTCGGAACCCGTATTAATGCGAAAAGCAAGGAAAATAGCGCTTCTTTGGGCTACAGTCCGGCCTGAAATGTGCGCCGGCGGAATCGCATATTGGCTCAGCAAGGCGAACAAACCACAACATATTTCCGTAAAAGTTGCCTGCAGTTTCCCGCAGCATAAAGAGGCCTTCCACGCGGCTATTCAAAAGGCCTGCGCGAATGCTTTCCCGCTAGAAGTCATCTTGGCGGTGTACGATAGGCCTGGGGCTACGCGACCATTCTATGAGCTTACCAAGCCGCTGGAAATGGACCATGACGACATCGTTGTCATAGCATCAGATGATTTTAAGCCCCCAGATTTCTGGGACGCCTGGGCGAGTCATCATTTTGACGACTTTGACGGGAGTCTACTGCCCAATGATGGATACCAGACCGGGAAGTGCACGACCCTCCCCATCATGACATTCGGATGTCTTTGTAGGTTGAATAAGATCACTTACCATCCAGCTTATTTCCATGCCTATTCAGATTCAGAACTCTACGACGTGCTCCAAGAGATGGGACTATTACGCGATCTCCGAATTCCTAGTCAGCCAGTCTTCGAGCATGTACACTGGGCGGCTTCAAAACGCTCGCCGGATGAGTGGGACGATAGAGTAAAGCGGCTTTTCTTCCAGGACCAGGCCCTATACGAGAAGAGGAAGAATCTTCCTTTGGCGGAGAAACTGAGGGTATGTTAGAGCTTGGTCTCTTTGTTGAAGATAGACCGATACCTCTTCAACTTCCGGGTTGGGTTGTCGGCGTAGTCTGCATGCGCAATGCCAAATTTGAATGGGTCCGGTCCATCCAGTTCTTGCGCGACAGTGATATGTATACCTGGTGTGATAGGCCTGAAGAAGCTCTGAAATTTGGCCGAGAGATGGCCGCAGAGATTGCCCGCAAGATCCAGCAGGACGGCATGAGTAGGGTCCCTATGCTCTCGGAAAAGCTTCTTGTATTCAATCTCGACAGGCTCAACGAGATCCGTACTACCCTCCCACCCCTCGGTCAGTCCCTCTGATGTTCGAGCCCGCCGGCGCAAATATCTATTAGGGCAAAGATAGACCTGGGTAAATAGATAAGGAGAATCAGATGCCCGGTTTCACAATTGACGGTACCGGCGCGGCTGGTGCCAACGTCCCGCCTGCGAACATCGAGACCAGAAGGAAGCATCGCTGGTATTTCCAGACCCTCGGCGATGCGGTCTCTCCGGACATCCTCGTCGTGCTCAAGACCGCTACGCGGCCGAAGTTCACGTACGACGAAGCGGCAATGCACCACGACCAGGAAGTCGCGTGGTTCGCCGGGAAGCAGACCTGGGACCCGATCTCCCTGGAATGGTACGACGCCGAACAGGAGCCAGACGTGTCCAGCGCTATGTGGGACTGGCTCAACAAGGTCACGGACATGAACGCGATCACGGTGGAGACGCCGCGATCGTACAAGAAGCAAGCCTCCCTCATCATGACCATGGGCAGCGGGGAGCCTTCCGAGACGTGGAAGCTCTTCAACTGCTGGCCCAAGGAGCTCGACTGGAAGGACCTGGACTACACGAGCTCCGACATCGCCACTGTCGCCGTCCAGATGCGTTATGACAGGGCACAGCGTGTATCTGAATAACGAAGACGCCACCTAGGACTCTGCGCAAGCAGAGTCCTCTGTGTATTTGGGGTCTTCACGAATGCCCGGTTTCAACATTGGTGACACTACGGACGCAGGGCTGCCTAGGGCCACTGTGGAGACCCGTAGGCGGCACAGGTGGCGATTCACCACGCTAGACCCCACCACGAAAGAGATCCTGGTGTACGCCCAGAAGGCGGACCGGCCTAGGCCGGTAACGGACAAGATCACCATCCATCACGGCCAGGACCAGATTCACATTCCGGGAAAGAATAGGTGGGAGCCTATCGATGTCTCGTTCTATGAGACGGAAAATCCGGATGCGGCGGAGAAGCTTTTGAATTGGTACAAGAAGGTCATAGACCTTCCAGCTGCCCAGATTAACATCAGCTTCCGGTCCAATGGGAAACTGGAGATGCTGGATGGCCAGGGGCAGTCAACTTGGGAGGCGCATCTTTTTAATTGCTGGCCAATCCAGATCACATGGGATCCTTTGGACTATACCATGTCAGATATCTGCGTTGTAACTGTAACGGTTAGTTACGACAAGGCCCTCATTCAGTCGATACCCACATAAATGCCAGGATTTACCATCTATACGTCGGAAGTTGGCGTTGCGACACCCAAAAAGGTGCTTCTCAAGCACCAATGGACCATCGCCAAACTTGGCCCATTGCAGATTAATCCAGAATCTCCGGCTAGCTATGCCAGGGATATTACGCTTCCACGGATCTCGTTTGATGAGGAAGTGGTTGAAGGCGCCGCCGTCAAGTATAAGTTCGCGAAGTTCCTCGGCTATGAAGACGTGAAGGTGACGTTCTACGATACGGAAGGTCTTGTCCTGGAATTGTATGGCTGGGAATCCAAGATCTTCACTCCCGCATCCGGAATTGGTGTTGCTAGCGACTACAAGATGAGCAGCAAATTTCAGCTTCTCGACGGCCAGAACAACGTCCTCTATTCCATCACCCTCGAGAATAGTTGGCCAAAGCAAATCTCGCTTGGCGACCTCACCTACACGGAGAGCGACGCCAAGATCGTAGAGTTGACGTTGAGTTATGATTTCATCTCGATAAGTAAATAGGCCATACCCCTTTGTGGAGCCATGCCATGACAGAAGAGAAGGATGTGCCTATCAATGAAATCAAGGAAAGTTCTGCGGACCTGAAGCCCAAGCTCAAGCCAGGCATGAGCGACGGGCAAGTTCTGGACGTCATCCTCGGAACTGGGGCGGACGAGATTATCCCGTGGGAAGACGTCGTCCTGCCTAGCTTGGGGGCATATTACAAGGACGCCGAGGGGAAGGACGCCGTCCCAGGCGGTAAGGTCCAGTGCCGCGCGATGGGTATCTATGCCGATAAGATCCTTGCCAATGCGCGGCTTCACCATGGCTTCAAGTCGCTGGACTGGCTGTTCCGCAAGTGCGTGAAATTCCCCGAGGGCGCCAAGGGCTTCGATCCGATCGACCTGCTCAACGGGGACAGAATGTTCTTGTTGTATTACCTCCGCGGCATCACGCACGGTCCCTCATATGAGTTCATGGCGAAGTGCTCCAATACGGACTGTGGGATCGCCTCGCCCTATGATTACGACCTGAACGATCTCGTCAGAACGAAGATCGGACCGAATCCGGAGATCGGTCCGGAGCCTTTCAAAGTCAGTCTTCCGTACCTCTCTGAAGTTGCTGGCCAGGACATCTGGGTCAAGGTCCGCCTCCTGCGTGGCCGCGATGTGACCGCCATGCTCATGCGAAGAAGCACGCCATCTCGCATACGGCCACAGCCCGTGCGGCCGAAATCCGATCCTCGTGTCGTCGAGGAGACCGAGCAGTCTATCTCCCTGGATGACACCGTCTCGCAGAACCTATCCCTCGTGATTATCGAGGCGATGGGAGACAAGAGCCGCAGCAAGATCGATGCCCTTGTGGAGAAGATGCACTCGAGGGATACGGCGACGATCCGGGAATACCTCCGGGTCAATTCACCTGGCATCGAGTTTCAGGTGACGCTCACCTGTCCGCGCTGCGAGACAGAGATGACGATGGACCTGCCGATAACCGAATCGTTTTTTCGCCCAACAGAGTCCGGAGGACCTCGATAGGCAATGGAACCACCTTATGGAAGAGGAGTTCCTCCTTAAACATCACGGTCACTATTCGAAGTTCGAATTGGTGTACATGACGGCTGAAGAGCGGAAGTGGAACATCGATAGGATAAATAAGGAGAAGGCTAGGGAAGCTGAATCTGCTAAGTCTAACCAAGCAATGCCTGCCATTCCCAAGATCCCGCCTCCGCACCGTTAGCAAAGATACCACGTCCCTTGCGGAGATCCACTGTGGCATGCCTAAAGCGCGTATCCGGTAGACAGGGTCAGCTGGTTTGCCTGGACGTGGTCTTCTACCGGAACGGAGTGCCAGCAGACCCCTGGGCCATTCGTTTCATTGACATTTACAAGTCCTGCGTGCGCGACGAGAATCTCTACGCACGGGTCGTAGTTTCCGATCCCGGAACGTTTTATCCGGACCCCATTGAGCGCGTTACTGATCCTTCCGGTACGATCCTTACAGGTCAATATAGATATCAATTCCTGGTTCCTCCGACATATCCGCAGGACATTTATTTCGACGTCTGGCGGTTCATTGCAGACGATCCGGGCCCAGGATCTGGCGGCTCGAATCCGTTAGATAATCCGGACCTCCTGCAGAGCCAGGCCAATCGCTTCTGGGTGTCGCCGGACGGTTGGTACGTCGATGACGGCCTTGAGACGATCCGGTTCACATGGGAGCCGTTGGACCTCAAGTTCAAGAAGCCGGAGAAGAGGATCCTCGAAGTCGCGATGATTCCTCTACCTCTCTACGACTTCAATTGCAACCAGATCATGCCTCTTATTCCGCAACTGCAGCCTTTCATTCGCGTTGAGACGGAGAACTGCGAGTTGCTAGTGGACTGGGAGCCTGCGGCCATTGGTCTGCGTTCTGGGTCGTATAAGGATAGCCCCTTCACGGTCCAGTTCCTTCTGGACACTTCGCGGTTTATTATTGGGACCTATCGGTATCAGGTTATGGTTCAGCTGCCAAACGGGCAGACGAGGATCAGCGAGAAGTTTTCCTTCACCGTAAGCTAGTGGCGCATGAATAAGCTCGACAATTTGACGGTTGGTAGTCTTATTGCCATAAAAGGCGTGTACGCAGGCCACGAAGAGTATGATGCAATAAAAGGGATGGTTAGTGAAATGTCGCCAGATGGAACGATTTTGGTTAGTACGGGAAGCCTTGGCGACGTCCAGCTAGAAAGAAGCAAGATAGATCCTGAACACCTTCGAGTCGTGCAATTCATCAATGATGCCTTCGACAGGGCTTTTCTGATGGGAAGGGACATTTTTGAAGTCAGGTTGGACGAACGTATAAAGATGCTGGACGAACCCGCCAAGAAGAGAGCCAAAAGCTTAAGAGCCATTCCCCACACCTCGTCGCGTGGCAGCGCATCTGATTCCGGGAAGTCCCCCCGCCAGCCTATCGATTACAAAAGAAATCCGCGCTAGTATTTAAATCAGCCTGGAGGCGGCATGCGGAGCATATTGCTCACTTTTGTCCTTGTTCTTTACTGGCCGCTCAGCGTGTCAAACGCAGAGCTTCCACGGCTTCCTACATATCGCGCTCCGATCGTCTACGAGGTGAAGGTGTCGCAGAAGCTGGAATGGCAGTGGGTCTCTGTGGGTAAGGTTAAGATTACGGCTTACTGCGCGAACTGCTCTGTCTGCGATACGGGTTGGCGTACGGCCGACACGACATATGCCGACTACAAGAAGGGAATCGTAGCGGCAGACAAATCAGTGCCCTTCGGGCTTCAGCTGTCGATCGACGGCCTTGACGACGTCGTTTACACCGTTCGGGACCGCGGTCAGAAAGTCCAGGGGACGCACTTGGACGTCCTCATGAAGTCGCACTGGACGGCAAGGAAGTGGGGCGTCCAATATCGCGATGTCTGGGTCTGGAAGCAAGTAGAGGTCGAGACGCGCGAATACATCCCGACGACAAGGAACTAATGTGAAGTTTCAGCCCTCCCCCGCCCAGATTGAGTCCTGGATTACCAGGAACTTCCCCACGCACAAGCGCCGCAAGGGCGGGGAAGAGTTCGATATACCTAACCCCATCGATGGAGACGCGGGACGGCATCTCGGCATCAACACGAAGATAGCCAAATGCCACGACTGGCGTCCGGGACACCACGGTGCCGATGGGAAGTTCATGAACTTCGTCATGAAGTTCAGAGGCATCTCTTGGACTGCGGCTGTTAAGGAAGTGTGCGGGCAGGAGACGGATGTCCGCGCTATCTTGCGAGCAGAAGCGCCGCAAGAGTCTATGTCCAAGCCCCAAATTCAGCTTCCAAATGGAGCAATGTCGTTTTCGGACGCGACAGTAGGCGGGAAGTTTAGGCAGATTGCACTGAATTACTTGATCTCCCGGGGCGTTTCAGAAGAGCTGGCGAAGCAGAAGAATCTGATGTACACTGTCGGGGAGATCGTGTTCCCCTACTACGAATATGGAGAGCTCGTCTATTGGCAATCGCGTAGCGTCCTCAGCAAGAGCTTCAACTTCCCTCCCAATACCAACAAAGCAGATTTTCTTTTTGGATTTGACGATGTTGAGCCCTGTACGGAGATCATCGTCTGCGAGTCTATCTTCAATGCCCTGTCCCTGGGAGAGAATGCAGTCGCGACAGGAGGGGCGTCGTTCTCCAATACAGGCCTGCAAGTTAAGAAGATAAAGGCTCTCGGGCCTCAGAAGGTCACCTTGGCGCCTGACAACGACGATGCTGGCCTGAAGTCCCTATTTGACAATTTCTTCATCCTGGAACCCCATTTTAGTGGGAAGATCTGGTACAGTCTACCCGCGAAGTTGAACCCAAGCGGTAGCCTTGCCGCCAAGGATACTAAAGATTGGAACGACGTCGAGTGCGTCGCTGGGAAGGGTGCAGCTAGGCTATCGTTCCAGATGAATCTTAAGGAGCTGGACCAGGCTGAACTGTTTCGGTTGCGGGGAGCTTAAATCTCCGTACGATGGAAGCCCTTTCGACTCTTATGGTCCTGAGTGCTTTGCTGGCGAGGTTCGGAAGCGTCTGCTTGAACCAGGCTACCTTGTCGTTGAGGGGAAGGCCGTCCAGGTGACTGGCAAACTTCCTAATGATTGCGGCTTCGCCGGGACTTGCCTCTTTTGAGTCCACCCCGACGTACTTCCCCTCGTGTTCCCCCAGCAGAAGGAGGGTTAGGTACTTGGAAGTATTTTCGTGCTGGTACCGGAGCCAGAGGAGTTCCACTGCTTTGTTCCTGCCTTGACGGCTAGCATCTCCGCTTTTACCTTATCTACTAAATCCTTCTTCAAATTTGTCTTCGTCATGTGGTCTTCGACATAGAGCACAAGCTCACGGACGGCAACGTCCGGGCACGCTACACAGATTCCATCCATGTCGGTGGCTACCTCGGCGAGGTTCATCAGACGCAGGTTTTCCGGACCTGAGCCATCGCACGCGAAGTCGCTGGCCTGGGCTATTCTCCAGAGCTTGGGGATGGACATCTGCGTCAGGAGGCGGACATCGTAATCGCGGATGCCCGGGAGCCCAAGGATCTTTAGGAAGCATTCGCAGACGAATCCGGCCAGGAGGTCGAAGGGCATGCGGATGGTCTCGCCGTCGAAGCTGTCGAACAGCTTCCTTTCCCGAGCCTGTTCTGCGGACCACCGGAGCAGGGGTATCTTGGCCGGGTCTTCCTTGTTGGAGACGCAGGCCATCAATGTCGTAGACGTCTGTAGCTTGAACAGCTTATGGGACTTCCCGAGTTCGACGATCTGAGGCGGCTCCTTCGGGAGCTCGCAGTCGAATACCACGCGCTCCAGCCACTGGAGGGCGAAGCGCCCATAGGTCTCCACGACCCTCACCTGGCCATTGGACTGCTTTGCCGCCGTCATGATCTCGTTTGCCAGCTGCAAGGCCTTGTCAAACCCTTCTTTTGGATTCATGCTTCCTCGCTTCTCCCATTTAGAGCCTTTTTCGCGACGTGGTGCACGACGGTTCCCACGGCAGCGCCGACTGCGACCTTGCCAACAAGCGTAGGTTTGCCCTTGTAGTAGAAGAGGCTGATGAAGGCCTGGAGGCAGAAGTAGCAGACGAAGAAGGGGATCCCCCACGCGAAGTTGAATATGTTCCAGACGCTAAAAGAATAATCTGCTGGAGGGGTGGAGGCGAATATCATGGCTTCTCTCTGGCTGATGAAGCCGAGTATGCAGGGAATGATGGAGACCAGGAAGCACAGGAGGGTTCTTGTGCCCATAGCAACG
>Ga0315292_10001291_pt1 | contig 13238 bp, 7 predicted proteins | sample YL17G13_0_MG_FD_204029 | JGI IMG/M metagenome (GOLD analysis project Ga0315292, IMG submission 204029) | Sediment microbial communities from Yellowstone Lake, YNP, Wyoming, USA - YL17G13_0 | ecosystem: Environmental > Aquatic > Freshwater > Lake > Sediment | place: USA: Wyoming | collected... | reverse complement strand
CGCCCGCGAGGTCCTCGAGCGCGGTGCGCACGACGTCCCCGTGGTGGACGTCCAGCCCGTACTTGGAGACGGCATCGAGCCAGAGCCTGTGGATGAGCTCGATGTCCTCCGGCGACAGGTGCGGCGCGTGCGCGCCGAGTTGATAGGCCTCCGTGCCGCCATCCCGCCGGCAGACGGTCAGCCGCGCCCGGACGTTGTCGTTCTTCTCGATGCGGTCCCACGCCTCGCCCAGCATCTGCGACATCTGCGCGCCGGAGAACTTGGCGGACTCGCCGACGACAATCTCGGTCGATCGCAGGCGCACCGCCGTCTGGGTGATGGCGTCGCTTGCGTTGGTGGACGGCACGACGAGGAGCTTCACGTGGCGGCCGTCGCGCTCCGCCACCGACACGACTCTCGTGAACAGGCCCTGTTCGTAGTCGCGGAACAACCGGGCGCTGTCGAAGTCGCGGAACCCCGAGTTGGGCCCCTGCAGCAGGCGGACGGTCATCACGATGATGTCGCGATCGCCGGCATCCTTCCCCTGGAACACCCACTTGAGATGCGTCAGGTTGTTCGGGTCGCGCACCGGCACCAGCACGCTGCCCGGCCGCACGGCCAGGTCTTCCTCGGTCACGTCGGCGGAGGGCTGGAGCTGGAACTGGTCGAGCTTGTGGTCGCCACTCGCCTGGCGCCGCGCCGTCGCCCGCTCGGACACGGCGAACCCGACGAACAGCAGGAGGGTGAAACTCGCGCCGGAAATGGTCGCCACCTGCTTGGTGAAGAGGTTGATGACGGCCACCGACAGCAGCGCCAGCGTGATCGCCGCCAGCCCGACGGGCACCTCGTTCTTCCCGATCCGGATGTTCAGCGGCACCCGCCACTCGCGGTGGCCGGGCGACGTCCGGCGCAGCACGAGCAGCGCGATCGCCTGCAGCGAGAAGCTCCAGATCACGCCGAACGCGTACGCCTCGCCGAGGATGTAGATGTGCCCGCCGCTCACTAGCACGGTGACGAGCTGGAAGCACGCGATCAGGTTGAGGAACCGGTATGTGGTCCCGAACCGCTTGTGCGGCTGGCGGAACCAGCCCGGCAGCACGCCGTCCTCGGACACGCGATTGAGCACGGCGTTCGATCCCACGATGGCCGTGTTCACGCCAGCCGCGAGGATCAGGAACCCCACCACGACGACGAACGTCTGAAACGCCAGCCGCAACTCGACCGGGCCTGCCAGGTGCATCGCGATGCCGGAGATCAGGTTGTCGTAGAAATGCGGCCGGACATCGTCGGGAATCAGGGCGGAGGCGAGGAAGCTGACCGAAGTCGTGAACACGACGCTGTAGACGAAGACGACGAGGGCCGTCTTCTGCAGGTTCTTCGCCTTCGGCGACTCGATCTCCCGGTACACCTGCCCCAGGGATTCGTAGCCGCTCATCGCGAGGAACGAGTGTCCGAGCCCGATGAGCAGGGCGATCGCGGTGATGGCCGGGAACCGCGTGTGCTTCAGCCAGCCGAGCGCCTCCTCGGTGAAGCTCAGGTTCTCGGCCACCGGCAGGGGCGCCAGATTTCCGCCGCGCATCAGCAGTGTCACCGCCGACCAGAGCAGCAGCATGACGACCATCACGGTCGTGATCTGGATGATGCGCAGCGCGTCGGAGCTCGACTCGTGCAGCCCCTGCGTGTTGCGCCACCAGAAGTAGACGATCACGAACATGGCGAAGCCGGCTGCCAGCTGATCCCGCTGCATCGGCAGCGACATCCCGTAGTGGCCCAGCAGGGCACCCAGCAGCCCGATGATGTAGAGCCCCGCCGACACGGCGCTGATCGGCCCCGTCAGGACGTAGTCGAACAGCAGCGCCGACACCGAGATCTTCGCCATGGTGCCGCCCATGGCTTCCTTGACGACGCGATACACGCCGCCCCGGACGAACATGATGGAGCTCTCGAGGTAGATCGCCCGGACGCAGTACGAGAACAGCATCACGCCGAGCACGAACCACGGCGCGGCCCTGCCGACGGCCTGCTCCGCGATGCCGCCGGCGTAGAACGCGGACGATCCGAGGTCGCCGAGCACGATAGCGGCGGCGCGCCACAGGGAGATGAACGACAGCATGGCCGTGGTGGCGACGACGACGCGTGTCGGCTGGGGTCGGGCGGGGCTGGGGCCTGACGTCATCGTAAACTTCCGGCGCGAGCGGTCCCGCCGGGCGCAACAATCCTGTCAGACTGGCGGGAGGACTCCAGCGATCCTAGCAGTGTCCCGGGCCGGGAGGGGGACGGAAGTTGTCGGGCGCCTGAACCGCGGTCAGGATCCGGAAGTCAGGGACGGCGCGGGCGGCTTCGCCTCCCGCCGGACCTGCGTCCCAATCAGGTCGAGGACGCGGTCGCGGTCCCCGCTGCGCAGGTCTCGCTCGAACTCCTCGAGCGCCGCGCGCACGACGTCCCGGTGGTGCACCTCGAGGCCGAAGCTCCCGACGGCATCCAGCCACAACCGGTGGATCAGCTCCAGGTCTGCCTCGTCGAGCGGCGGGGCGTGCGGGCCGAGGAGGAACGTCTCGACCTCCCCGGTCAGCCTGTAGGCGACCAGGCGCGACCGCATGTGGCTCCCCTTGCCGATGCGGTCCCAGGCCGCACCGAGCGTGTGCGCCATCTGGGCGCCGCTGAACGTCGCCGACTCCCCCACGACGATGTCGGAGGCCTGCACGCTCACCGCCGCCTGCGCGATCGCGTCCGCCACGCTGCTCGACGGCACGACCAGCAGCTTCACGGGCCGGCCCTCCCGCTCCGCCACCGACACCACGCGCGTGAAGAGCCCCTGCTCGTAGTCCCGGAACACGCGCTCGCTGGAGAAATCGCGGAACCCCGTGTCCGGCCCCTGCAGCAGCCGGACCGTCATCACGACGATGTCCTGCTTCTCCGTGTCCGTGCGGTTCAGCGCCCACTTCAGGTGCGCCAGCGTGTTCGGGTCGCGCACGGGCACGAGCACGCCGCCCGGGCGGGCCGATACCTGCGCCAGGCCCACATCGTCGGCCGGCAGCAGGTGAAAACGGTCGAGGACGTGCTGGCCGGCGGCTTCGGCCTCCCGGCGCCGGTGCGTGGCGCGCTCGGAGACGACAAACGCCGTGTAGATCACCACAGTGAAGATCGACCCCGAGATCGTGGCCACTTCCTTCGTGAACAGGTTGACGATCGCCACCGTGAACAGCGCCAGCGTAATGCCGGCCAGCCCGATCGGCAGTTCGATCGATCCGATCTTCAGGTTCCCGGGCACGCGCCACTCGCGCGGGCCCGGCGACTTGAATCGCAGCACCAGCACCGCCAGCGCCTTCAGCGCGAAGCTCCAGACGACGCCGAACGCGTACGCCTCGCCGAGGATGTAGATGTGCCCGCCGCTGAGGACGACGGTCAGCAACTGCAGGACGACGATCAGGTTGAGGAAGCGGTAGGTCGTCCCGTACTTCCGGTGGGGCTCGCGGAACCACTCCGGCAGGACGCCGTCTTCGGACACGCGGTTCAGCACGGCGTTCGACCCGACGATCGCCGTGTTGACGGCGCTCGCCAGGATCAGGAACCCGACCACCACCACGAAGGCCTGGAATCCGAGACGCAGAACCTGGGGACCGGCCAGATGCATCGCGATCCCGGAGATCATGTTGTCGTAGAACTGCGGCCGGACGTTGTTGGGAATGAAGGCCGTCGCGAGGAAGCTCACCGCGCCGGTGAACAGCACGCTGTAGATGAACACGACCAGCGCCGTCCGCCGGAGGTTGAGCGCTTTCGGCGACTCGATCTCGCGGTACACCTGCGCCAGCGACTCGTAGCCGCTCATCGCCAGGAACGAGTGGCCGAACCCGATCACGATCGCGATGGCGGTGAAGGTCGGAAACCGGGTGTCCTTCAGCCACCCGAGCGCATCTTCCGAGAAGCTGAGATTCTCGACCGACGGCAGCGGCGGCAGCGGCGCGCCCTGGCGCAGGAGCAGCGTGACGAACGCCCACGCGAAGAGGATGACCACCATCACCGTGGTGATCTGGATGATGTGCAGGGCGTCGGAGCTGGACTCGTGCATCCCCTGGGTGTTTCGCCGCCAGAAGTACACGATGACGACGATGGCGAAGCCCGCCGCCAGCAGGTCGCGCGGCACCGGCAGCGTCATGTGGTAGTGCGACAGCACGTCGCCGACCAGGCCGGCGATGTACAACCCGGCCGACACGGCGCTGATCGGGCCGGTCAGGACGTAGTCGAACAGGAGCGCCGAGACCGACAACTTTGCCAGCGTGCCGCCCATGGCCTCCTTCACCACGCGGTACACGCCGCCGCGGACGAACATCACCGAACTCTCGATGTAGATCGCCCGGACGACCCACGCGAAGAGCATCACGCCAAGGATGAACCACGGGGCGGCCTTGCCGACGGCCTGCTCGGCGATGCCGCCGGCGTAGAACGCGGACGACCCCATGTCGCCGAGGACGATGGCGGCGGCGCGCCAGAAGGAGATGAACGAGAGCAGCACCGTCGTCGCCACGACGACCCGTGTGGGTTGAACGGCCGGAGCCTTCCTGTCTGATGTCATTGGGGGGTCTCTGTCCTCTACCTGTGCCTGTCGTCTGCCACGCCGCGCCGCCTACGCTCGAACCGGAACCACCTGCACGGTCGCGTCCGGTACGTCCGTCAGAAACCGGTCGATGACGGACCCGTGCAGGAGCATCTGCCAGCGCGATCGCTGGCTCTGTCCGAACACCACATGTGTGATGCCTTCCCGGCGGGCGAAGGCGATCAACCCCTCGGCCGTCCGTCCGGCCTTTACCCGGACCACCGTCGCGCCGAGTGTTTCGGCGAGCGCGATGTTGCGGGCCAGCGCCTCGCGGTCCTTCGGCGAGATCCGATCGACGCGCTCCCGCGGCGTTTCGACATACACCGCGTACCAGTGCGAGCCGAGCCGCCCGGCGATGCGCACGCCGGTCCGGACGACCCGTGCCGCGTCGGGGTTCGAGCTCATGCACACCATCACGCGCTCAGGGATCAGCGCGGGCTCGAGTCCTTCCCGCGCCCTGTACGACGCCGCTTTGGCGCCCACCTCGTCCGCCACCAGCCGGAGGGCCAGCTCGCGCAGGGCCGTCAGATTGCCCTTGCGGAAGAAGTTGGAGAGCGCCTGCTCGACTTTGTCGGGCCGGTAGATCTTGCCCTGCCGGAGGCGGTTCCGGAGTTCCTCGGTACTCACGTCAACGTTGATCACCTCGTCCGCGCGATCGAGGAACGTGTCCGGCACCGTCTCGCGCACGCGCACGCCGGTCATCCTGGCGATGGCGTCATTGAGCGTCTCGATGTGCTGGATGTTGACCGCGGTCATCACGTGGATGCCCGCGTCGAGCAGCGCGAGCACGTCTTCGAACCGCTTGGCGTGGCGGCACCCTGGCGCGTTGGTGTGGGCCAGTTCATCAACCACCGCGACGGCGGGCCGGCGCGCCAGCACCGCGTCGAGGTCCATCTCCTCCACCTCGACGCTGCGGTACGGCACGCGACGGCGGGGCACAACCTCCAGGCGGCCAATCTGCGCCTCGGTTTCGGCCCGGCCGTAGGTCTCGACGAACGCCACCACCGCATCCAGGCCGCGTTCCCGCAGCAGATGGGCGTCGCGCAGCATCAGGTACGTCTTGCCGACCCCGGGGGCTGCCCCGATGTAGACGCGCAGGCGGGCATGCTTGCGGTCCTGGAGGCGGGCCAGCAGTCGGTCCGCTACGGTGGCCGGAAGCTCAGTGGACATCGTCCCATTGTAGGAGTGGAGCCTCCGGCAATCCGGCCCTTTACGGACTTTTTATGGACCTTTTAGCCCCTTCTCACGCCCGACCGCCTATCGTGTCCCAGAGAGGACGTGATGACGACCAACAACACGGCATACGACGGCGAGTCCTTCATCATTCCCGCCTGCACGCTGCGAGGGTCGAAGCGGGACATGGTCGAAGACATCGATCAGGCGATTATCGGGCTCCTCGCCCTCCGCCACCTGATCGACGGCACGGCCCCGCCCCCGGAGGCGCTGGCGCGGCGAGATCGCGGGCAGCCGGCTTCGCCCCGGCGGCGGTGGCCGCGACTCCTGGCGGGACGGCGCCCGGTCAGCTTCTGGATCTGAGCGGGAGCGGAGCCGCATGTGCTGATTGGGATGATCGTCCTGGGCCTCGCGACGTTTGCCGCCATGTTCGCGTTCAACGAACGATGCGACCGCGTGTAGGTGCGGTATGGGCCTCTTGATGCTGGTGCTGAGCGTCCTGGTGGGCGCGTACCTGCTGTACGCGATGCTGCGCCCCGAGCGGTTCTGAGGCGTCGCCGTGGACACGGAGTTCCTCGCGGTCGCGTTCACCGTGGCGTTGACGATCGCGACCAGCGTCCCGCTGGGCCGCTACCTGGCCAGGGTCTTCACCGGCGAACGCACGTGGCTCGACCCGGTCCTCGGACCCATCGAGTGGAGCGTCCTGCGTCTGCTGGGCGTCGATTCCGCCGAACAGCTGGACTGGAAGCAGTACGGGCGTTCGCTGCTCGTGTCCAACGTGGTGATGTGGCTGGCGACCTTCGCGGTGGTCTCGTCGCAGGAGATCCTGCCGCTCAACCCTGACGGCATCGGCAACATGGAGCCGACCCTCGCGTTCAACACGATCTCGAGCTTCGTGACCAACACGAACCAGCAGCACTACAGCGGCGAGACGGGCCTCTCGTACCTGTCCCAGATCATCGTCGTCACATTCCTGCAGTTCGTGACGGCCGCCACGGGCGTGGCCGCCTGCGTCGCCATCATCCGCGGGCTCGGCGGCAACCGGCTGCGCGAGATCGGCAACTTCTACGTGGACGTGACCCGGGCCACGCTCCGCGTCTTTCTGCCGCTGGCGCTGGTCGTGGCCGTGGTAGTCATGTGGCAGGGCGTGCCGATGACCTTCGGCGCCGCCGTCAAGGCGAAGACCCTCGAGGGCACCGAGCAGACGATCGCGCGGGGCGTGGTCGCGCCGGAAGTCGCCATCAAGCAGCTCGGCACCAACGGAGGGGGCTACTTCGGACCGAACTCGGCCCACCCGTACGAGAACCCGACGCCACTCACGAATCTGGTGGAGTTGTGGTCGATCGCCGTCATCCCCATGGCGATGGTCTGGGCGATCGGTCACATGCTCGGGCGCCGCCGATTCGCCGCGGTCCTCTTCGCGACGATGCTGGCGCTCTACCTGCCGATGGTGGTGGTCGGCGTCGCGCAAGAGGCCCACGGGAACCCCGCGATCACGGCGACGGGCGTCAACCAGGCCACAGGCTCGATGGAGGGCAAGGAGGTGCGCGTCGGCGCGGGCCTCTCGGCCCTCTGGGCGGTCACGACGACGGTCACCTCGAACGGATCCGTGAACGCGATGCACGACTCGCTGACGCCGCTCGGCGGCCTGATGCCCCTGACGGGCATGTGGTTGAACAACGTGTTCGGCGGTGTCGGCGTCGGCATCATCAACATGCTCATCTTCGTGATTGTGACGGTCTTCATCGCCGGCATGATGATCGGCCGCACGCCTGAATTCCTGGGCAAGAAGGTCGAGGGCAAGGAGATGAAGCTGGCGAGCCTGGCGCTCCTGTGGCACCCATTGGCCATCCTGGTCGGCACGGCGATCGCGTCGTACGTCTGGGTGCACACGGCCAGCCCCGACACGGCGCTGGCCTGGCTCAAGAACTCCGGCCCCCACGGCTTCTCCGAGATGCTGTACGAGTTCACCTCGTCTGCCGCCAACAACGGATCGGGGTTCGAGGGCCTCGGCGACAACGCGCCGTTCTGGAACATCTCCTGCGGGCTCGTGATGCTCCTCAGCCGGTATATCCCCATCCTCGCGCCGCTAGCGATGGCGGGATTCCTGGCCGCCAAGCCAGCGGTCTCTGAGACGGCCGGTTCCCTGCGCGTGGACAGCGGCACCTTCGGCTTCACCCTATGGGCCGTGATCGTCATCCTCGGCCTGCTCATGTTCCTGCCGGTCGCCGTCCTCGGCCCGATTGCCGAGCACCTGGCCCTGCACTAGGCGTCACCATGATCACAGAACTCAAGCGAGGCATCGTCTTCACGGTCGTGATGATGGCGCTCGTCGGCGGCGGGTATCACGGCCTCGTCTGGGGCGTCGGCCAGGCCGCGTTCCGCGACCAGGCCGAAGGAAGTCTCATCCGCCGCGCGGATGGCACCATCGTCGGCTCGCGCCTCATCGCCCAGAGGTTCACACGCGACGAGTACTTCCAGCCCCGGCCGTCCGCCGTGGACTACGACGCGGCGTCCACCGGCGGCAGCACCCTCGGGCCGTCGAACCCCGGTCATCTGAAGGCCGTACGGGAGCGGCTGGACGCCGTCATGGCGCGGGAGGGCGCGAGCGCCGCCCAGGTGCCGTCCGAGATGGTCACGACGAGCGGCGGCGGGCTGGATCCGCACATCCCGCCCGACGCGGCTGACCTGCAGGCGCCACGGGTGGCACGGGCGCGAGGGATCGAGGTGGCCAGGGTGCGCGGCCTGATTCGCGCGCATACCGAAGGGCCACAGTTGGGATTCCTGGGCCGGGCCCGGGTCAACGTGCTCGAGTTGAACCTGTCGCTCGACGACACCTTCGGCGTTCGCAAGTAAGAGATCAGGGCGTCATGTCAGATCGCGCACGCAGCATTTCGCTCTGGGATCCGGCGATTATGGGCCGGGCTGTCCTCGACGCGCTCACGAAGCTCGATCCGCGCGTCCAGTTCAGGAATCCCGTGATGTTCATCGTCGAACTCGGAAGCGTCGTCACCACCGCCATCTGGATCCGGGAACTGGCCGCGCGCGCCGGGCACCCCCTGTTCACCGGGCAGGTGGCGTTCTGGCTGTGGTTCACCGTGATCTTCGCCAACTTCGCCGAAAGCCTGGCCGAGGGCCGCGGCAAGGCACAGGCCGCCACGCTGCGCCAGTCGAAGGCGGACACGACGGCGACGCGCATCCTGGACGGGCGCCCGGAGATCGTGCCGGCGCTTTCTCTGCGGTCCGGCGATGTTGTTCGCGTCGTCGCGGGCGAGCTCATCCCTGGCGACGGCGAGATCATCGAGGGCGTGTCGAGCGTCGACGAATCGGCAATCACCGGGGAGTCGGCGCCCGTCATCCGCGAGTCCGGCGGCGATCGATCCGCCGTCACCGGGGGCACGCGGGTGCTCTCCGACTGGATCGTCGTCCGCATCACGTCCAACCCCGGCGAGACATTCCTCGATCGGATGATTGCCCTGGTCGAAGGCGCCGAACGCCAGAAGACGCCGAATGAGATTGCGCTCAACATCCTGCTCGCCGTCCTGACGCTGATCTTCCTGCTGGTGGTCGCGACGCTGCAGCCCTTTGCCGAGTTCGCGAAGGCGAGCGTGTCCGTGCCGGTGCTCATCTCGCTTCTCGTGTGCCTTATCCCGACGACGATCGGCGCGCTCATCTCGGCCATCGGCATCGCGGGCATGGACCGACTCGTGCAGCGTAACGTCCTGGCGATGTCTGGACGCGCCGTCGAGGCGGCGGGCGACGTGGACACGCTGCTGCTCGACAAGACGGGCACGATCACCTTCGGGAACCGCCAGGCCACCGAGTTCGTGCCGCTGCCCGGCGTCTCCGCGGAGACGCTTGCCGATGTGGCACAACTGGCGTCCCTGGCGGATGAGACGCCCGAGGGGCGGTCGATCGTGGTCCTGGCGAAGGAGACCTACCGCATCCGAGGACGGGAACTGGCGGACAAAGGCGCGGTATTCGTGCCGTTCACCGCTCAGACCCGCATGTCAGGGGTCGACCTGGCCGGGCGCGAGATCCGGAAGGGCGCCGGCGACGCGATCGCGGGGTACGTCGTGTCCCGAGGCGGCACCGTCCCGCCCGAACTGGCGCCAATCGTGCACCGGATCGCCCGCTCGGGCGGCACGCCGCTCGTGGTCGCGGAGAACGGCCGACCGCTCGGCGTGATTCACCTGAAGGACATCGTGAAGGGCGGAATCCGAGAGCGGTTCGCGCAGTTGCGGGCCATGGGCATCCGCACCGTCATGATCACCGGCGACAACCCGTTGACGGCGGCGGCGATTGCCGCCGAGGCCGGCGTGGACGATTTTCTCGCCCAGGCCACCCCCGAAGACAAGATGCGGCTCATCCGGCAGGAACAGGCCGCCGGCAAGCTGGTGGCCATGACGGGCGACGGCACCAATGACGCGCCGGCCCTGGCCCAGGCGGATGTCGGCGTGGCCATGAACACCGGCACGATGGCCGCGAAGGAGGCCGGCAACATGGTCGATCTGGATTCGAACCCGACCAAGCTCATCGACATCGTGGAGATCGGCAAGCAGTTGCTGATGACGCGGGGCGCGCTCACGACGTTTTCGATCGCCAACGACGTCGCGAAGTACTTCGCAATCGTGCCGGCGATGTTCATGGTCGCGATGCCGCAGGTGGCGGTGCTGAACGTCATGCGACTGGCCACCCCGGAATCCGCGATTCTCTCGGCCGTCATCTTCAACGCCGCGATCATCGTCGGCCTGATCCCGCTGGCCCTGCGCGGCATCGCGTACAGGCCGATGGGCGCCGCCGCGATCCTGCGGCGCAACCTCCTAATCTACGGCGTCGGCGGAGTCGTCGTGCCGTTTGTGGGCATCAAGCTGATCGATCTGCTGATCACGGCCGCGGGGCTTGCGTAGGCCCATCCGTTCGGACTCCCCCAAGCTTCAACGCCGCGTACTGCGCGCACCGTAGCTTTGGCGCTCGATCTGTTCGCGCGATTTCTCAATCTCAGCGACGAGCACCCGTTCCTCTGGGAGCGCTGTCCTGTACTCGGCGGCGAGGACCTTGGTCGGTAGCCCCTCGAGGGCGTACTTCGCCACGGCGCTGTCCTTCTCGGCGCAGAGGATGAGGCCGACCGGCGGGTTCTCGCCGGGCAGCGTCCAGTGCTCGCGGGCGTAGTTGAGGTAGAGGTGCATCTGCCCCGCCTCGGCGTGCGTGAACCTCCCCAGCTTCAGATCGATGATGACAAGGCACCGGAGCCTACGGTGGAAGAACAAGAGGTCGATCCGGTACCACTCGTCACCGACGCGCAGTCGTCGTTGCCGTCCGACGAACGTGAAGTCGCCGCCGAGTTCCATGAGGAAGGTCTCGAGCTTCGCGATAAGCGCGGCTTCAAGGTCGGACTCGCTGTACTCGTCCTTGAGATTGGCGAATTCGAGGATATACGGGTCCTTGATCTGCTCTTCGGGCAACACGACGTCATCGGGCACGAGCGCCTGGCCCGTGCGGAGCATGGCGGCCTTGTTCTTCGAGAGGGCGGTCCGCTCGTAGTACTGGCTGCCGATCTGCCGCTCTAACTGCTTGATGGTCCACCCGCCGCGCAGGGCCTCCAGTTCGTAGAACCGTCGCGCATCCGGGTTACGCACCGAGACCAGGCGTACGTAGTGCGACCAGGGCAGCTTGAACCGCGCAGCAACTGCCGCCAGTCCTGCCGCCGTCGGAGATTGTCCAGATGCCGTCTGGACAATCTCTGCGGGAGCATCGCCTTCGGAAAGTCCAGATCCTGTCTGGACCGTGTCGCGGTAGGCAAGGAAGAAGGCTTTCATCTGGAAGAGGTTGGCGCGGCCGAAGCCACGGCCGAAACGAGCCTGCAGGTCGCTCGAGAGATTCACGACGATCTGCTCGCCGTACCCTGCGCGCGCAGCGCCTCGCTGCTCCTCCTCGACGATGCGCCGGCCGATGCCCCAGTAGGTGGCCGTCATCACGGCGTTCACGGAGCGCGCGGCGGCGCATCGGCCCGCCTCGATCAGGCGGACGACGTCCGCGAGCACGGCCTCGTAGCCGTGATCTCCCGGCTGAACGATGTCGCCCTTCTTCGCCTTCATCGGCCACCCGAGTGCCCCGCGATGTCGCGCGGAACAAGTACCATCCGCCGTTGTTACAAGGGCGGCCGAGGTGCTGCGGTGAGCGCCCTGGCCAGAGGACGCCTTAGCTTGTGACCCCGCCCTGCCGAGGTTCCCAGGTGAACATCACGTGCGTTCTCAGTCTCTGGGCCCTGTTTCAGCGTGACGGCGGGGCCGCGGGTTCTTGGACACATCATACACACCATCGTGACTCGGGCGGCGACCTTGGCAAGGAGGTCGATGAGGGAGACGCCTCGCATCCGGGGGCGGGACCTGGCGGACACGGGGGCGGTATTCGTGCCGTTCACCGCGCAGACGCGCATGTCAGGGGTCGACATGGCCGGGCGCGAGATCCGGAAGGGCGCCGGCGACGCGATCGCGGGGTACGTCGCGTCCCGAGGCGGCACGGTCCCGCCCGAGCTCGCGCCTCTCGTCCAAGGCATCGCCCGCGCGGGCGGCACGCCGCTGGTGGTCGCGGAGAACGGCCGGCCCCTCGGCGTGATTCACCTGAAAGACATCGTGAAGGGCGGGATCAAGGACAAGTTCGCGCAGTTGCGGGCGATGGGCATCCGCACCGTCATGATCACCGGCGACAACCCGTTGACGGCGGCGGCGATTGCCGCCGAGGCCGGCGTGGACGACTTTCTCGCGCAGGCCACCCCCGAAGACAAGATGCGGCTCATCCGGCAGGAACAGGCCGCCGGCAAGCTGGTGGCCATGACGGGCGACGGCACCAACGACGCGCCGGCCCTCGCCCAGGCGGATGTCGGCGTGGCCATGAACACCGGCACAATGGCCGCGAAAGAAGCCGGGAACATGGTCGATCTGGATTCGAACCCGACCAAGCTCATCAACATCGTCGAGATCGGCAAGCAGTTGCTGATGACGCGCGGCGCGCTCACGACCTTCTCGATCGCGAACGACGTCGCGACGTACTTCGCGATCGTGCCGGCGATGTTCATGGTCGCGCTGCCGCAGGTGGCGGTGCTGAACGTCATGCGCCTGGCGACGCCCGAGTCCGCGATCCTGTCCGCGGTGATCTTCAACGCCGTCATCATCGTCGGCCTGATCCCGCTGGCCCTGCACGGCATTGCGTACCGGCCGATGGGCGCCGCCGCGATCCTGCGGCGTAACCTGCTCATCTACGGCGTGGGCGGTGTCGTGGCGCCGTTTGCGGGGATCAAGCTCATCGATCTGCTCGTCACGGCGGTGGGACTCGCGTGAGCCGGGTCGGCGCGGGAGGGGCCGGGTGGCCCGGGGCGGCCGGGAGGGTCAGCTCTCGTCGCTGGCAAACCGGTAGCCGACCCAGGGCTCGGTCAGCAGGTAGCGCGGCCGTGCCGGGTCGGGCTCGATCTTCTTCCGCAACTGGCCCATCA
>Ga0315292_10001288_pt1 | contig 13258 bp, 11 predicted proteins | sample YL17G13_0_MG_FD_204029 | JGI IMG/M metagenome (GOLD analysis project Ga0315292, IMG submission 204029) | Sediment microbial communities from Yellowstone Lake, YNP, Wyoming, USA - YL17G13_0 | ecosystem: Environmental > Aquatic > Freshwater > Lake > Sediment | place: USA: Wyoming | collected... | reverse complement strand
CAGGACAGGTTTATATTTCCAGTCGACTTAACGAGATTTTCAACGCGGCCTGGAAAGAGGCTGAAAGATTGATGGATGAGTACCTGTCCACAGAACACCTCCTCATTGCTATCTCTGATGAGAAGCAAGGAGCTTCCTACCAGATCCTTCGAAGAAATGGGGTTACCAAAGATGCGATTTTCAGGGTGTTACAGGACATTCGAGGTCCTCATCGGGTGACGGATCAGAATCCAGAGGAAAAGTACCAGGCTTTAAAACGTTACAGCAGGGATCTGACGGAAGAGGCGAGGAAAGGCAAACTGGATCCGGTCATCGGGAGGGACGATGAAATTCGCAGGGTCATCCAGGTCCTCTCCAGGAGGACAAAGAACAACCCTGTGTTGATCGGAGAACCAGGGGTTGGAAAGACAGCGATCGTGGAGGGGTTGGCACAGCGGATCGTCAAAGGAGATGTCCCTGAGACATTGAAGAATAAGAAGTTGGTGGCCCTCGATCTGGGGGCCCTGATCGCCGGCGCCAAATTTCGAGGAGAGTTCGAAGAGAGATTGAAGGCCGTGTTGAAGGAGATTTCAGGGGCAGCGGGAAACATCATCCTCTTTATCGACGAACTTCACACTTTGGTGGGTGCAGGTGCAGCAGAAGGCGCAATCGATGCCTCCAACATGTTGAAGCCAGCCTTGGCCCGGGGGGAGCTGCGATGCGTGGGTGCGACCACACTGAATGAATATCGAAAATATGTGGAGAAGGATGCAGCTCTGGAGCGCAGATTTCAACCCATCTATGTCAGCCAACCCTCGGTGGAGGATACCATCGCCATTTTGAGGGGATTGAAGGAACGTTATGAGGTTCATCATGGTGTGAAGATTAAAGATTCTGCGCTCATTTCGGCCGCCATGCTTTCCCACCGTTACATCTCGGATCGTTTTCTTCCGGATAAAGCCGTTGATTTAATGGACGAGGCGGCCTCGAGACTGAGGATCGAGATCGATAGCGTGCCGATGGAGATCGACGAAGTCCAGCGAAAGGTCATGCAGTTAGAGATTGAACGGCAAGCATTAAAGAAGGAGAAAGATAAGTCTTCCATGGAGCGGTTGAAAAAGATCGAGGAAGAATTGGGAGACCTGAAAGCAGCGGTGAAAGAGAAAACACTCAAATGGGAGAATGAGAAAAAGGCCATCTCAAAGATCAGCGAGATCAAGGAAAAAATCGAGAAAACAAAGCAGGAGATGAAGGAGGCGGAACGGGAGGTAAATTATACGAGGTTAGCGGAGTTGCAGTATGGAGAGATGTCTCATCTCGAAAGTGAGTTGAAGAAGGAAGAGGGGAGGCTCGCCGAACTCCAGAAGAATGAAAAGATGCTAAAAGAGGAGGTGGATGAGGAGGATGTCGCCGAGGTGGTCTCAAAATGGACAGGGATTCCGGTTTCAAGGATGGTGGAAGGGGAGGTTGAGAAACTGATTCATATGGAAGAGAGGCTGAGGCAGAGGGTGGTAGGCCAGGATGATGCGATCATTGCCGTGTCCAATGCTGTGAGGAGGGCGAGGGCGGGTCTGCAGGATCCGAATCGGCCTATCGGCTCCTTCATTTTTATGGGACCCACTGGAGTGGGAAAGACGGAATTGGCCCGTGCCTTAGCCGAGTTTCTTTTCGATGATGAGCAGGCAATGGTGCGAATTGATATGTCAGAATTCATGGAGAAACATTCGGTTGCGCGGCTGATCGGCGCACCGCCGGGATATGTCGGCTATGAAGAGGGAGGATTTCTCACAGAGGCAGTTCGAAGAAGGCCTTATTCCATTGTCCTGATGGATGAGATTGAGAAGGCCCATCCAGAGGTGTTCAATATTCTCCTGCAGATTTTAGACGATGGAAGGCTGACCGATGGACACGGGAGAACGGTAGACTTTAAGAACACCGTCGTGATTATGACCTCCAATATTGGAAGCCAATGGATCGTTGATTTAGGAGAGAAGGATTACGAGGAGATGCGGCGTCGGGTGATGGATGCAGTCAGAGCCCATTTCAAACCTGAATTCCTGAATCGGATTGATGAGTTGCTCATTTTCCACGGGCTCGGGATAGAAGAGATCAAAGCGATTGTCGAGATCCAAGTCAAGAAGCTTGAGCAGCGGCTTCTGGATAGGCGAATACAGCTCAAAATGGCTGAAAAGGCAAAGGAATGGCTGGCAAAGGAAGGATTTGATCCTGCATATGGGGCCCGTCCATTGAAACGAGTGATTCAAAAAGAGATTCAAGATCAATTGGCAATGAAAATATTGGAGGGGAAATTTAAAGAGGGGGATACCATTACAGCGGATTTGGACAGTAAGAAAGGTGAATTGATATTCAGGATATAGACTTGTAACTTAAGAATTTTCTTGACAATATTTGAAAAACCTGTTATGGATACAGCAATTTTTCAGAGGAGGCTTACAGGCACGTAGCTCAGGGGGAGAGCGCTACCTTGACGCGGTAGAAGTCTGGGGTTCAAATCCCCACGTGCCTACCATTGAAACCAATTCATTAAAAAGCGAAGCATAAATTATTGAAGAGAAAGACATTTTGATCAAATCAAAGCGAAGAGGCATCATTCAATCTTACTATGAGTGATGCCTCTTCCGCTTCAATTCGGGAGAAAATGGAAGAGCAGATTACAATTATATTGCCGGGTGGTGTAAAAAGATCGATTGTGAAAGGAACCAGACTTCAAGGGTTGGCCGATACGGACGCAGTGGCAGCCCAAGTCAATGGTTCGTTGGTTGACCTCTCTCAGACGCTGGAAAAAGACGCCTCCATTTCGTTCATCTCCGCCCATTCCAAAAAGGGACTGGAGATATTGCGACATTCGGCTGCTCATGTTATGGCCCAGGCGGTTAAAGAGCTTTTTCCCTCATTGAAACTCACCTTTGGCCCTTCCACGGATGCTGGATTCTATTATGATTTTGATTATGATCGAACGTTTACCCCACAAGATCTTGAAATGATCGAAAAGAAAGCATCAGAGATCATCCAGCAGGATGTTCCCTTTATTCGAAGGGAAGTTCCAAAAGAGGAGGCCATCAAGACGTTTCAGGAGATGGGTGAGACTTATAAAGTAGAACATCTGGAAGAACTTCCGGATCGTGTCTCCCTTTACCGTCAGGGGACTTTCTTGGATCTATGTGAGGGACCTCATCTCCCTTCGACAGGCAAGATCAAAGCGTTTAAACTTTTGAACGTTTCAGGAACCTATTGGAGAGGAGATGCTCGAAACCAGGTCCTCCAACGGATTTATGGGACTGCATTTCCGGATGCTCAGGCATTGGAAGAATATCTTCATATGCTCGAGGAAGCTCGCAAACGGGATCACCGAAAGTTGGGCAAGGAACTCGACCTCTTCAGCATCCACGAGGAGGCCGGTCCAGGCCTGATCATCTATCACCCCAAAGGCGCTATGCTCCGAACGGTTCTGGAAGACTTTGAAAAGAAGGAACACCTGAGACGGGGATATCAGATTGTCATCGGTCCCCAGCTCCTCAGATTGGAACTCTGGAAACGGTCAGGACATTTTGAGAACTATCGGGACAAGATGTATTTCACAAAGGTGGAGGATGCCGAATACGGAATTAAACCAATGAACTGTCTTGCCCACATGCTTATTTATAAATCACAAATTCGAAGTTATCGAGATCTTCCTTTTCGCTACTTCGAATTGGGGACGGTCCACCGGCACGAGAAGTCTGGGGAACTACATGGTCTGCTCCGGGTCAGGGGGTTCACCCAGGACGATGCCCATATCCTCTGTCGGCCCGACCAATTGAATGATGAGATTTGTGCCATTATCGACTTTGTTGATGATGTGATGAAGGTCTTTGGTTTCGAATATGAGATGGAACTCAGCACCCGGCCAGAAAAGTCAATCGGAGCTGATGAAGACTGGGAAAGAGCGACCCAAGCCCTTCTACACGCGCTCAAGACGAAGAATCTCCCTTATGAAGTCAATGAAGGAGAGGGGGCATTTTACGGTCCGAAGATCGATGTAAAGCTGAAAGACGCGCTCAACCGGAGGTGGCAATGTGCAACGATCCAGGTCGACTTTGCCATGCCCGAAAGATTCGATCTCACCTACGTTGGGAGCGATGGGGAGAGGCACAGGCCGGCCATGCTTCACCGTGTGATCCTCGGGGCTATGGAGAGGTTTATCGGGGTGTTGATTGAGCATTATGCAGGGGCCTTTCCTGTTTGGCTCGCCCCTGTTCAGGCAATCCTTTTGACCGTGACGGACCGACATATCCCCTATGCGGAAAAAGTCTACCTTGCACTGGTTCAAAAGGGGATCCGGGTTGAAAAAGATTTCCGCAATGAAAAGTTGGGATTCAAGATCCGGGAGGCCCAGCTCCAGAAGATCCCCTATATGTTGGTGGTGGGAGATAGGGAGGAAAGGGAGGAGACGATCTCCCCAAGAAAGCGAAGTGGGGAGGCAATGAAGGCAATGCGAGTGGAGGACTTCATCAAACTCGTCGAATCGGAATATCCATCAATTTAGAAGGTGGAAGGTTGTGGGTGGAAAGTGGATCCACCTACCTGCCACTTTCTACTTTCCACTGTCGGAATAGAAGGAGGTGATGTATATCGTCAAGGATGTTCGAATCAACCGAGAAATTCGAGCGAAGGAAGTGAGGGTCATTGACCCCGAAGGAAAACAGTTGGGGATTTTACCATTGGTAGAGGCGCTTCGCGCCGCTGCCAATTTCGAGTTGGACCTGGTGGAGGTTTCTCCGAAATCGGAACCACCGGTTTGCCGCATCATGGACTATGGGAAGTTCAAATACCAGCAGAGTAAGAAGGCTCATGATGCGAAGAAGAAACAAGCGGTCATCCATCTCAAGGAAGTGAAGATGAGACCAAAGACGGAGGAACATGATTTTCAGTTCAAGCTTCGACATATTGAGCGTTTCTTAAAAGAGGGAAATAAGACCAAGGTGACGATCGTTTTCAGAGGAAGGGAGATGGCCCACCCCGATCTGGGAAAGAACATGTTAGGTCGGATTACGGAGGAAGCGAAGGAGTGGGCGAAGGTGGAACAGGCTCCCCGATTTGAGGGAAGAAATTTTATCATGATCTTGGCTCCTCTCCAGAGCCAAAAATCACCGTAGAAAATCATTGATCTACAAAATATAGATTGCTTTGGCTTCGCACTGCACTCCGTGCGGTGCAAGGTTTTGCTTTGCATTGATGGAGGTATATTTTATCCGCCTACGCAGAAGACGACGGGCTCTGCCCGTGGATGAATGCGTAAGCCTCAGTTGAATCATTCATGTGCTGGAGTATTGATGCTCCGGCGGATGTCGACACTGGCGGATAACCGTCCGAAGCCTTGGCGTAGGAGGGTATTTCATGGAGGTACCACGGGCTCTGCTCGTGGGGCTCCATCGGTGCAAGCGAATCAAAGAATGTCATTTCAGAAGGAGGAAGACGTGCCAAAATTAAAAACGAACCGAGGGGCAGCAAAACGCTTCAAAAAGACAGGGACGGGGAAAATCAAGGCCAAAAGGGCTTTTGCTCGGCATATCCTGACGAAAAAGTCGGCGAATCGGAAAAGAGGCCTCCGTACTGCTAAGTTTATTGAAAAGGGAGACATCAAAGGGATAAAGGCGTTGGTCCCTTATATCTAAGAGTGAGAAAGCGGCCCCTCACCCCCACCCTCTCCCCCGCGGGGAGAGGGGAAGGGTGAGGGGGAGACTTGAATTCTAACCAGGAGGATTGTCACTCATGCCAAGGGTAAAAGGTGGACCTAAGACGAGGAAGAGAAGAAAGAAAATCTTAAAAATGGCAAAGGGCTATGTGGGGGGGCGAAGTCGGCTCTACCGAACGGCCGTGGATGCAGTTCATCGGGCTCTCGCCTACGCCTATCGAGATCGGAGAGCCAGGAAGAGGGATTTTCGAAGGTTATGGATTAGCCGAATCAATGCTGCAGCGAGACTTCATGGCCTCTCCTACAGCCGTTTAATGGATGCCCTGAAAAAAGCCCATGTCGAATTGGACCGGAAAGTATTGGCCGATTTAGCGGTGAGCGATCCCGGTGCTTTTTCAAAAATTGTCGAAATGGCCAAGACAAGTGGTGCTGTGGGCAGTAAGCAGTAGGCAGAAGGCAGAAGGCAGAAGGCAGTAGGCAGAAGGCAGAAGGCAGAAGGCAGAAGGAGTTCCATTCGTGTTAGAGGAATTGGTGAAACTTCAGGATGAGGCTTTGCGTTGTCTTTCTGTTGCCAAGACCGAGAAAGAGGTCTCTGAGATCCGAATCGGGGTTTTGGGAAGGAAAGGGCGTCTGACACAGCTTCTCAAGGGTTTAGGGAGGCTCCCTGAGGCGGAGCGCAGAGAGATAGGAAGTAAGGCGAACCAGGTTAAAGAAGACTTGGAGACGAGAATTGAAGAAACTCTATTGCGCATTCAAGAGCGGGAGAGAAGGGAGGCTTTAGAGAAGGAGAAGGTTGATGTGACCCTCCCTGGCAGAAGGATTCCTGTCGGGAAGAGGCATCCCCTCACCCAGATCCTTAATGAGATCATCGATATCTTCTCCCGCCTTGGCTTCGAAGTCGTGGAAGGACCAGAGGTGGAATTGGACTACTACAATTTTGAAGCCCTCAATATTCCGAAAGGGCATCCTGCCAGAGAGATGCAGGCTACCTTCTTCATTTCGGATGAGGTTGTTCTGAGGACTCATACCTCGCCGATGGAGGTGAGGACGATGGAAAAGCATCCTCCCCCTGTACGAATCATTTCTCCTGGTCCATGTTACCGGCGAGATTCAGATCCGACTCATTCTCCGATGTTCTACCAAGTCGAAGGTCTTTTGGTGGATAGGGGAATCACCTTTGCGGACCTGAAAGGTGTCTTGACCGCTTTTGTTTATCAGATGTTCGGCGAGAGGACGAAACTCCGTTTCCGGCCCAGTTTTTTCCCCTTCACCGAGCCGAGCGCAGAGGTTGATATCGAGTGTTTTATCTGTGGAGGCAAGGGATGTGGGGTCTGTTCCAATTCAGGATGGTTAGAGATTTTGGGATCCGGTATGACAGACCCAACTGTATTTGGATTTGTGAATTATGATCCTGAAGAAGTGACCGGTTTTGCATTTGGAATGGGTGTTGAACGAATCGCAATGCTCAAGTTTGGGATCAATGATATTCGACTTTTTTTCACAAATGATCTGAGGTTCCTGAAACAATTTTGAATTTTGGATTGCCGATTTCCGATTTTTGAAATCGAAAATCTAAAATCTTAAATCGGAAATAGAAGGAATTATGAAGGTCAGTCTCAATTGGCTCAAGGATTACGTTGAGATTCGGATGGGGATGAAAGAGCTGATCAATCTTCTGACCATGGCCGGTCTCGAGGTTGAGGAGGCCATCTCGACAGGTGAGGGATTTGAGAAGATCGTTGTGGCAGAGATCGGTTCCATCCGAAGGCACCCCAATGCGGATCGGCTGTCGTTAGTTGAGGCAAGAACCGATAAAGAGAGCTTTGCGATCGTCTGCGGTGCGACGAATATCAAAGCAGGGCAGAGAGTTCCCTTAGCCCTGGTGGGAACCCGGCTTCCGAATGGGGTCCAAATCAAGAAATCAAAGATTAGAGGGGAAGCTTCGGAAGGAATGCTCTGTTCGGAGATAGAGCTCGGTTTAGGCCAGGACGCTTCCGGAATCATGATCCTCTCACCGAGCGTGCCTTTAGGGTTGAATTTGGGTGAAGCATTAGGTATGAGAGACACCATCCTCGATATCAGCATCACACCGAATCGTCCGGACTGCCTCTGCGTGATCGGAGTGGCCCGAGAGATCGCCGCCTTAACCCATCAGAAAGTGAAGTCCCCACTCCTTTCTCTTTCTGATCGGGGAGAAGAGATCCATCAAAAAACTTCTGTCACGATTTTGGATCAAGACTTATGCCCCCGCTATGTGGCAAGGATGATCGAGGCCGTGAGGATCGGCCCTTCTCCCCATTGGATGAAAGATCGATTAGAAAAAGTGGGGATCCGGTCCATCAACAATGTGGTTGACGTGACCAACTTTGTGATGATGGAATGCGGACAACCTCTCCATGCTTTCGATTTTGAATTGCTGGAAGAGGGTCGGATTGTCGTTCGAAGAGCGAAGAGGGGTGAGGAATTTGTCACTCTGGATGGGGTGAAGAGGACTCTGGATGGTGAGATGCTCATGATCTGTGATGGTGTAAAACCAGTCGCCATTGCAGGTGTGATGGGAGGTCTCAATTCGGAGATCAGGGAAGATACGAAGATTGTCCTTCTGGAGAGTGCCTATTTCGATCCGATGGGAAATCGAAGGACTGCAATAAAACTCGGCCTGGAAACAGAGGCTGCATACCGTTTTGGGAGAGGGATCGATTATGGAAGCTGTCTTTCTGCGGCGGACCGAGCGACACAATTGATTCAAGAATTGACTGGGGGGAGAGTGGTAGAAGGGGTAATAGATGCCTATTCGAAGTCCATCAAACCGAAGCCAATCCGTATGAGGGTCCAAAGGGTCAATCAGGTCTTAGGAACAGAGGTTCCTGCCAAACAGATGAGGGCTTACTTGGAAGATTTGGAATTGGATGTTCGAGAAGAAGATGAGAATATATTGCTTGTGACCCCTCCCTCTTTTCGAGGAGATTTGGAGCGGGAAATCGACCTCATAGAAGAGGTTGCCCGGATGAACGGGTATGAGAAAATCCCCATTACGCTCCCCAGGGGATCTCCCTCCTCAGAGCGGAGGAGCAAAGAGTTCGTTTTAGAAAGGAGGACGAAGGAGGTTCTCATTCACAACGGTTACCATGAGGTGGTCACTTACGGTTTTACCTCTCCCGCTTCCTGGGATATGATCGGGCTCCCTCGGGACGATCCGAGAAGACAACACATCCGAATCCTCAATCCTCTGACAGAAGATTTCTCAGTCATGAGAACCACGCTGATTCCGGGTCTGATGGAGACCGCACGCTATAATGTCTCCCGAAAAAATTCAGATCTTAAACTCTTTGAATTAAAAAAAGTTTTCCTTCCCCAGGAGGGAGAAAGACTTCCGAAAGAAGTTAAATCTCTGGCGGGGCTAGCCATGGGGTTTGACAAAGATTCCCATTGGGCATTTTCTCCGAGGCCCGTTGATTTTTATGATGTCAAAGGGTGCGTGGAAGATCTTTTAGATGGACTGCAAATGAAGGAAGCAAAATTTAATCGGGCGGAAGATATCCCTTATCTCCATCCGGGAAAGGCATCGAGGGTTGTGCTTGATCATGAGGTTCTGGGAGTCTTAGGAGAAGTCCATCCCGAGGTACTGGGTCATTATGAAGTTCATGGTAAGGTTTATCTGTTTGAAATGGACTTTGGCAAATTGGTGAAATGGGCAGGAGAGGAGAGGCGGTTTCAGTTGTTGCCAAAATTCCCCGCTGTTTACAGAGACCTTTCTATTGTGGTCGATGAATCCTTGGAAGCGGAAAGAGTGATGGAAGCGATCCGGACCTTCCGGCAACCCTTCGTCGAAGAGGTCACCCTTTTCGATATTTATCAAGGACCCCCTATCCCGGAGGGGAGAAAGGGAGTTACTTACCGAATCCGATACCAAGCAAGTGATCGGACGTTGACAGACGAAGAGGTGAATCAGTTTCATGAAAAGGTCATCTCCCAATTGAGGGAAATCTTTCAGATGGAATTGAGACGATAAGGAGTCCAAAGAAAGGAGGAGGCGAGCCATGACGAAAGTCGACATCGTTGAGAACATTTATGAGAAGGTTGGATTTTCTAAGAAAGAGGTGGCCAAGATTGTGGAGTCTATCTTTGATATCATCAAAGAGAACCTTCAGCACGAGGACAAAATCAAGATCTCCGGTTTTGGAAATTTTGTCGTACGGAAAAAAAGGGCAAGGCGAGGCCGAAACCCGCAAACGGGAGATGATATTGAAATCTCCTCCAGAAGAATTTTGACCTTCAAGCCAAGCCAGGTATTGAAGGCGGCCCTCAACCGTCCAGAGACATGACCTTTTCCGATTTTTAATCTCTATGAGGGGAACTTTGGTCAGGGTGCTTAGAAAGATAGAATATGAAAATCCAATCTCTTCCGAAAGGCTTTATTATCGGATCGGAGAGGTAAGCCGCATTACGGGCCTCAAACCCCACGTGCTTCGTTATTGGGAATCGGAATTTAAAGTCATCAAACCACACAAGGGGGGATCCCTTCAGCGGCTTTATCGAAGAAAAGACTTGGATCTTATCCTGAAGATCAAAAAACTTCTCTATCAAGATGGTTTTACGATCGCCGGAGCGAAAAAGAAGATTCGAGATCTGGAGAGAATGGAAAACAGGCAGCTGAAGTTGAAGCTGGTAGAGAAAAGATCGAACGGAAAAGATCATGAGTTGCTCGTTACCATTCGGGAGGAACTGAAGGGAATCAGAAAAATGCTGGAAAGTTCCATTTGATATACCCGTCGCCTTTGTTTATCCCCATTTCGAAATAGACGCCGGTTCACACATTTTTCGGGAGCCATTAAATTAGGAAGGAATATGTCTAAAGTGATCATTGCCTTGCTCATTCTATTGTTCCCCATCATTGCCCTCCTTTTGTTTTATATCATCTTTTTTACCATCGCACTTCTGATCTTTTCAAGAAGGGAGAAAAAGGGTAGGGAGTTTTCCCTAAGGGCTGGGTGAGGATGTTCATGGAGTTGCGAAGGGGCTGGACTTTTGGTTTGAAATTGAATATATTAGTATTTGATTGATCGATTCAGGAATTGTGGAATGCAGGGATTCCTAATCCCTCAATCCCCCAATTCCTGAATTTTAATTCTTGAGTTTCGGGGCGTGGCGCAGCCTGGTAGCGCACTGGCATGGGGTGTCAGGTGTCGGAGGTTCAAATCCTCTCGCCCCGACCATCTTTTTTACGGGCACGTGACACGCCTGCGTGCTGAAACGCCTGTCCGCCGAACAAGTCCTTTGGCGGTCGGGCACTTTGGCGTGCAAGCACGGGTCACCGACACGTTATCTTCCAAATCCTGATGGCCGAAAAATTGAGGATTCTGGTCACCAATGATGATGGCATCCATTCGGAAGGCATTATCGCCTTGGCAAAAGTTCTCCAGGAGATCGGGGATGTGTGTGTCGTCGCCCCAGATAGGGAAAAAAGTACCATTGCACACTCCCTCACCCTGCATCGTCCACTCCGAGTAGAGAAAATTAAAAGGAATTTTTACGCAGTCGACGGGACTCCGGCCGATTGTGTCTATATCGGGGTGAATGTCATTTTCTCCAAGCGGCCCCAATTAATCGTCTCCGGAATTAACAAGGGAGGAAATTTAGGGGATGACGTCACCTATTCTGGAACCGTTTCCGCTGCCTTTGAAGGGACATTGTTGGGGATCCCTTCTTTTGCCATCTCCTTAGTCTCAAGGAGCCACTTCAAATTTCAGACAGCCGCACGCTTTGCTGTGAGGGTCGCACAGTATATCACGAAGAAAGGACTTCCAAAGGATACCTTTCTGAATATCAACGTCCCCAACCTCGATGAGAAGGAGATCAAATCCTATAAGATCACGCAACAGGGGCGATGGACTCTTGACGGCAATGCAGTCGTAGAAAAAGTAGACCCGAGAGGGAAGAAGTACTATTGGATTGCTGGCGGACAGTTGGTCTTTGATAAAAGAGGGGATACGGATTTTGAGGCTGTCTCGAATTCCTATATTTCCATCACACCCCTCCACATTGATTTAACCGATTATGCTTCCATCGGGCATCTGAAGAAATGGAGACTGTGAAACCAGAGCTTAGCAAAACAATGGAATCATGGAATGGTGGAATGATGGGTTTGAAAAATAGAGAAGCATCTTTTTTCTTTTGAACCCCCATGATTCCAATATTATCTTATTCCAATATTCCATCATCATTAGGAGGAGAGCTATGAAGACTACACTGAGTATCATTAAAGCAGACATTGGAAGTATTGGGGGGCACATCCGGCCAAGCCAGAAATTGGTAGAGGAGGTTAGGAATTTTGTGGCTTCCAAAGGGAAAGGAATCATTTCTGATTTTTATATCAGCCATACCGGAGATGACATTGCCATTCTTTTTTCTCATTCACTGGGAAAAGGGAGTGAAAAGGTTCATCAAGTGGCTTGGGATGCCTTTGTCTCCGGGACAAAAGTGGCAAAAGAGCAGGGCCTTTACGGGGCAGGGCAGGATTTGTTGAAAGATTCCTTCTCAGGAAATGTAAGGGGGATGGGGCCTGCTGTAGCGGAGATGGAGTTTGAAGAAAGACCGAATGAACCGTTTCTCTTCTTCGCTGCAGATAAGACCGACCCCGGAGCGTATAGTCTTCCGCTTTACTTAGCTTTTGTAGATCCGATGTACAACGCAGGATTGATGCTCAGTCCTTCGATGAATAAAGGATTTCGATTCGTCATCATGGATGTCAACTATACAGAGGGGGATCGGGTCATTGAATTGAATGCCCCTGAGGAGATCTACGACATTGCCGCCCTTTTAAGGGATAACCAGCGCTTTGTGGTTGAAGCGATCTATTCCAGAAACAATGGAGAGATTGCTGCGTCAGTGAGCACAACTCGACTTCACAATATTGCCGGGAAGTATACAGGGAAGGACGACCCAGTGATGCTCGTGAGGGTTCAGGGTGCCTTTCCAGCAACGGGTGAGGTTCTCGCCCCATTCAACATTGGGCATTATGTGGCGGGCTTTATGAGAGGGAGCCATACTGGTCCATTGATGCCTGTCCGAATCAATTCAAGTATTTCTTACTTCGATGGACCACCCGTGGTCGCTTGTCATGCCTTCTGTGTTCACAACGGAAAATTGACCGAGCCTGCCGATGCCTTCGACCACCCTTATTGGGATTGGGTGAGAAATAAGGTGGCTCAGAAGGCGACAGACATCCGACAACAAGGTTTTTCTGGAGCAGCGATGTTGCCTTATGGTGAACTCGAATATGGTGGCATTGTGGAGAAGATGGGAATGTTAGATAAGAAATTTAAGGTGAAAAAATAGCGACCCAAGAGGAAATTTCAAGCACCAAATCCAAAATCCCAAACAGATTGCCAATGACGGTTTTGTCAAGTTCGAATTATGAAAAACCAAACTATTCCCCTCCCCCTTCGACGGGCTAATCTTAGCACACACTTGACACAGGGGGTGTGATAATAGCTTTTTACAATGTCATGTAACCCGATTGTAAAAATCAATTAGTTTTCAACTTGTTACTCTCCCCTCCCTCGACGGGAGGGGATTAAGGGG
>Ga0315292_10001287_pt1 | contig 13259 bp, 16 predicted proteins | sample YL17G13_0_MG_FD_204029 | JGI IMG/M metagenome (GOLD analysis project Ga0315292, IMG submission 204029) | Sediment microbial communities from Yellowstone Lake, YNP, Wyoming, USA - YL17G13_0 | ecosystem: Environmental > Aquatic > Freshwater > Lake > Sediment | place: USA: Wyoming | collected... | reverse complement strand
AGAAGACTCGACACCTTAATGCTAGCATTAAGGCACAATCTCAGGACAAGCCTGAGATTGCTCAAAACAATTTTTAATGCGACAAACTCCTTCTAACAATAACCTTTATAAACCATTCATATTTCCAGAGAGAAACGTAATATGGCAAAACAACAGACAGCTGCAGAGAAAGTAAGGAAAAAGAAATGGTTTCCTGTACTAGCTCCCAAACTCTTCAGTGAGAGAGTGATAGGAGAGATCCCTCTTTATGAATCGGGCTCTATGCTCAATAGAGGGCTAACTGTCAATATGATGAACTTGACAGGCGATCCAAAGAGCCAGCACATCAATGTAAAGGTCAGGATTAACGAAGTCAAAGAAGGCAAAGGCATGACAGAAATCCTGGGGCTTGAAATAATGCCTAGCAGCGTGAAAAGATTGATCAGGAGGGACAGGACCAAGATTGATGATTCTGTGGTTGTCCAGACAAGCGACAAGAAGAAAGTAAGGATAAAGCCATTACTAATAACTAATAGTGTTGTTGACGCTTCTGTAACTAAAAGCATAAGGACAAAGGTCAGGAATAACCTGGCAAGATTTGTTGCGAGGCTTACCTATGAACAGCTGGTTGAGGAGATACTGAGCTATAAATTGCAAAAATTCATAGGAAACCTGGCGTGCAAGATAACTCCCATAAGGACTTCTGAGATAAGAGCATTTGAGCTTGTAGAAAGAGAAGATGTTAAAATTTACAAGCCAGTCAAGGAAGAGGAAGTAAGAAAAGAAGAGGAAGAAATGCCTGAAGAAGAGAAAAAAGAGGAAGCTGCTGAGAAGAAAGAAGAGGAAGAAGGAGAAGGAGCAGAAGGCATTGAAGAAGCTGTAGAGGACATAAGCGAAGAAACACCTGCAGAAGAAGCAAGTGAAGAAGAGACGCAGTAATCATTTCTAATGTTTTAAGCCCCGCAGGCGCATAATTTTATAAACAATTAAGTGTTCTCTAAGGTTATAATGATGGACAATTATGATTTAGAACTTGAGAAAGTTGCTGATAAGATAAAAAAAGAAAAAGCAAAGGCTGTTCTTATCCAGCTACCTGATGGTCTTAAGCCAAAAGCCAAGGAAATCAAGGAATTTCTTGCAAAAAAAGTAGACAAAAACACTAAATTATTGTTCTGGGCTGGCAGCTGCTTTGGGGCATGCGATGTTCCAACCAACGCAAAAAACGCAAATGTTGATTTAATCATACAATTCGGGCACAGCGAGTGGCGATAATTATAAACGACAAAAATGCTTTCTTCACTTATCAATAAAAATATGAAATAAATGCAAAATACATAGGTTTTTATATTATTGGTTAAGTTCTTGTGTGCCATGGGTTATGAATTAGTGGTGAGTGAGAAGCCTAGCGCAGCTAAAAGGATAGCTGAAGCTCTCGCCGACAAAAAGCCTATAAAACAGCTCTTGAACAAGATTCCTTATTATGAGTTGAAGCATAAGAAAAAGGAAATTGTGGTTACCTGCGCAGTTGGCCATCTTTATACTGTGGCTGAAAAGAAGAAATCTTTTACCTATCCCAGCTTTGATTTGCAATGGAGCCCTAGCAGCGATGTGAATAAAAAAGCTGATTTTTCAAAGAAATATCTTGAAGTTATTAAGAAGCTTTCAAAAAAAGCAAGCACTTTCACAGTTGCCTGTGATTATGATATTGAGGGAGAAGTTATTGGGCTTAATTGCATAAGGTTTGCCTGCAACCAGAAAGATGCGCGCAGGATGAAGTTCTCCACTTTGACAAAAGATGACCTGGTTGAGGCCTATGAGCATGCAGAGCCTCATATTGACTGGGGCTTGGCTAATGCAGGAGAAGCGAGGCATTTCCTTGACTGGATGTATGGAATTAATATTTCTAGGGCACTAACTCTTGCTGTCAAGAGCACTGGCGCTTTCAAGATCCTAAGCAGCGGCAGAGTCCAAGGTCCATCATTGAAGATATTGTATGATAGGGAAAAAGAGATTGCTGCTTTCAAATCAGAGCCTTACTGGCAGATATACCTGGAAATAGAAAAAGAAGGCAAGAGAATAGGGGCTTTCCATGTAAAAGATAAATTTGATAATAATAATGAGGCAAAGCAAAAGTTCAATGCTTGCCTGTGGAAGCCTGCTGTTGTCAAGGACTTGGAAAAGAATGAGATCCAGCAGTTTGCTCCCAATCCTTTTGACCTGGGCTCATTGCAGGCAGAATCATATAAGCTATTCAGCATTAATCCAAAAGAAACTCTGAGCCTTGCCCAGAACTTGTACCTTGCAGGAATAATCTCTTATCCAAGAACCAGCTCTCAGAAACTGCCTGCGAAGATTAATTACAAGAAAATCCTTAGCGGACTGGCAAGCAATAATGAATATTCAGACAAAGCCAATAAGCTGCTAAGCTTTTCAAGGCTGCAGCCAAACGAAGGTAAGAAAGAAGATCCTGCTCATCCTGCTATTTACCCAACAGGCTTAAGGCCAGACAAGCTGACTGAAAGAGAAAATAAGATTTATGACCTGATAGTTAAGAGATTCCTTGCAACCTTTGGAGCTCCTGCAATCAGGGAATCATTGCTCTTAAGGATTGATATTGGCGGGGAAATGTTCATTGCAAAAGGCATGAGAACCAAAGAAAGAAACTGGTTTGACTTCTATGAGCCCTATGTGAAACTAAAGGAAGAAGAATGGCCTCCTTTTAATAGAGGAGAAAAGCTTGAAATTAAGAAGCTTGACTTGCTAGAGAAAGAAACCCAGCCTCCAAAAAGATACACGCAAGCAAGCCTGGTTACTGAGCTTGAAAAAAGAGGACTGGGAACCAAGGCAACAAGGGCTGAGATTATTGACTCTCTTTACCAGAGAAATTATGTTGCAGACCAGGCAGTAAGAGTAACTGATATCGGTATGAGAATAATTGAGACTCTGCAAAAATACTGCCCAGACATTATTGATGAGCAGCTCACCAAGCATTTTGAAGAGGAAATGGACAAGATAATGAGCAAGGAATTGAAAAAAGAAGAAATCCTTGACGAAGCAAAGAAAATACTGACCAAGCTCCTAAAGACTTTCAAGGAGAATGAGAAAAAAATAGGAGAGGAACTGAAAACAGCTTATCAAGACACAATACAGAAAGAGAATTATATTGCGAAATGCCCTAAATGCGGCGGCAATCTTCAGATGAAATTCTCAAGAAAAACCAGGATGAGGTTCATAGCCTGCAATAATTATCCAACCTGCGAGACTACATTTGCTATTCCTCAGAGCGGAAGCATAAAAGGCACTGAAAAGAAATGCGTTCACTGCGGCCAGCCAATAGTAATGGTCTTTATGAGAAAGAAAAAACCCCAGGAAGTATGCCTTAACAAGGAATGCCCGGGGAAAAAGCAGGAAACAAACCATCCTGACATCAAGAAAGAGAACGGAGTAGAGACTATTAATAAGATATGCCCAAAATGCGGCAAGCCATTGGTGCTCAGAAGGTCCATCTACGGCCAATTCATAGGTTGCACAGGCTATCCAAAGTGCAGGCACACTGAAAAGATAACGAGTAATAACAATAATAATATCATTACTCCGCCTTCTTCTGAAAGTTAAAAAGGTTTATAAACCCTTTAGAATTCTCAAATAAAAGCTACCTATTTTACAGAATGGGATTGCAGGAGCTAAACTGCTCTGTGACATTAAGCTGTGGGGTAGCTTGGTTCATCCTCTGTGGTTTGGGCGCAAAAAAGTTTGATCTTTTTTGCAGAAAAAGCCACGTGACCCCGGTTCGAATCCGGGCAGCCCCATATTATATTTAAGTAAGATTTATAAATAACCAATTAATCCAAAGCTTCACTAATATTTAGAGGTTTATACCATGGTTAAGAAGACTGCTTATGGCTCTGTAAAGAGACTCGGTGCAAGATACGGTAGGACTGTTAAGTTCAAGCTTGGCAAGATTGAGGCTGAGCAGAGAAAAAAGCACAAATGCCCTTATTGCAACTATGCTCAGGTTAGACGAAAAGAACTTGGCATTTGGCATTGCAAGAAGTGCGGAGCTACTTTCACTAGCAAGGCTTATACTGTTGGAAAACTAGGTCCTATAGCCAAGCCAATTGAAGAGGAAATTCTTCCTATAGAAGAGGCCGAGGAACAGCCTAGGCAGGAAATAAAAGAGGATTAGGAATAAGGGTGTGAATCATGAGCGAGTACAAATGCTTTTTTTGCAATAAGACAATATCTGCTGACAATATCAAGCGAAGAGTGAGATGCATTTATTGCGGCTCAAAGATTGTTTTCAAATCGAGAAGCACTAATACCAAGGTCAAGGCAAGATAGGCTGCTGATAATCTGCTGGTTCAAAATGAAGCTTAGCGCTGAAATAACAGTCACAGAGGATGTTCATAATATTCAGAAATTGTTTGAGGCTGAAGAAAAGGCTTTTGACAACCAGAGAGCTAGTTATGAGCTAAAAAAAAACAAGGACGCTCTTGTTTTTAAGATAACTGCAGAGGACAGCATTGCACTTAAGGCTGTGCTTAACTCCATAACAAAGCTGCTCACTGTATACGAGAAAACTAAGAATGTTGTCAAAGCATCACGAGGCGAAGAAAATGAATAAGGATGTGCAGAACAAGATTAACCAGCTGTCCATGATGGAGCAGAACCTGCAGAATTTCGCCTTGCAAAAGCAGCAGTTCCAAGCCCAGCTATTAGAGATTGAGTCTGCTGAAAAAGAAATAAAGGATTCTAAGGAAGCATTCAAGATCATAGGCAGCATCATGGTTGCCAGTGATAAGGAAAAGCTTCAGAAAGAGCTTGCCGAGAAAAGGGAGATCCTTAACCTGAGAATTGAGTCTTTTGAAAAGCAGGAAGCCAAGATAAGGGAAAAAGCAGAGGCTATGCAAAAGGAAGTTCTTGAAGAGATGAATAAAACAGATAAAGAGTGATTAAAAATGGTCAAAGTAAAAGATGTCATGGAAACTGTCAGTGAGATAATGGAAGACCCGAGCCTTCCAAGGAACATTAAGACTAACCTGGAATGCATAATGAATGTCCTAAAGGATGCGAAGCCTAAAGACATAAAGCTCAAAGCAGACAAGTGCATCCATGACCTCGACGACATCTCGAGCGATGTCAATCTCCAGCCTTTTGTAAGGACTCAGCTCTGGAGCGTTGTGAGCATGCTAGAAGCATTAGAATAAATCAATAATTTTTCTAAGCCAATATTTATCCTTCTGTTTTTATTTAATCCTAGAAGCCTTCTTCCTGACAACAACCTGCCTCTTATTGAAGATGGAATTAGGAATGATTATCTCCTCATTAGAAGAAGTCTTAATCCTGGTTTCTAAGAACCCGAGAGAAGTTATCTTGCCAGCCACTTCCTTAATCTGGATCTCATCCCCTTCTGAAAAAAGTTTTCTCATCTTAATCCTCAAACCTGTGAAAAAGTTAGGGAAGAAATCCCTGACTGACAGGGCAAATGAGACCAAGACCACAAGAGCAATTATTCCCGCTATTATTGTAAGAATAGCTGTGGCTAATCCTAGCCTGTTAAGGGACATTATGACTGCAATAACATAAATGACATAGGATACTATGTTGCTTATAAATTTTTCAATGGGAAACTTAAAACCCCTCTCTTTGATGTGCTTATCAAGCCTCACCTCATTAAGAACCCTCTTTATAATCAAGCCTGCCAGCTTGCCAATGATTAATCCTATAAGCAGGATTAATATTGCTATGACTATTCTTGACAGTTGAGGGCTGACTGTATTGCTTACTCCATTCACAACTCCAAGTGATTGATTAACAACATCTGCCATAGGAAAAGGTTATGAGGAGAGGTTTATAAAGATTTAGAAAAATTGAAAAATTAGTTTAAGCTTCTCAAATAATCCTTCTTGAGTTTAAAGCCATTTTTTCTGGCAAGCTTATCTATTGCTTTGTCTAGCCTGCTGCCGTACTGGGCTGCTCTCTTTCCTCGCCAGGCAATGTCTTTTGGCAGTCTTAATTCCTCTGCAACCTCCCTGAGAATAAGCTTTGAAGCAGTGCTGTTTATCTTGTGCTCTGCAGGCACACGCATGGCAGTTGCTATTAACTGTTCATCCAGAAAAGGAGTGAGCAAATTCACTTTTGTTGATGAGGAAACAGCAGCATCCCTTAACAAGTCTCTCTCGTACATGTTGAGTAATCCTTGCCAGCACTCTGCTTGCTTGTCTTCTGCTAGCTTATGCCTTTGGTAGCCTGCAAATATTTCTTCTGAGCCAAGGCCTGAGAATAAATATTTCACACCATCTTTTTTTGCCATTTCAATGCAGCCTAGAACAACTCCGCCAACTCCAACATTAACTACGTTATTAAGTTCTGGCCCTAGTATCTTAGCAGTTTTTTTAATTAGCTCCTCTGCTTGTTCCAGATTAACAATTCTGGTCTTTATTTTCAAGCCTAACTCCTGAGCAGCTACAGTTGCGCTCATGATGTCTTCTGGCTCTTTTGAATTATCATCCTGAAAACCAAGAGTGAAACAGGTAAAATCCTTTCCAGCCCTCTTTGCAAGCAAAGCTATTAATGAGCTGTCAACTCCGCCTGAAAAAAGCACTGCGAAAGGCTCATCAGGAATTCTTTCCTTCACAGCTCTCAGAATCTCATTAGTAAGCGCTGTTTTTGCTTTTTCCTTATCCTGCAAATCCTCAGATATAAAACTCCTGATAGATAATATCTTTTTCTCCCATTCAGGCTTGCTAATAAGCATCTTGTTTCTTAAATAAAACTCGCTGAGCATAAAGTCAAGTATTTCTGGTTTGTTTATTAAGATTATTATTAATTTGGTAATAATTAATTTGGCAATATTAGAAAGTTTTAAAAATGCCCAAAGAAAACCATGCTTTATTATAATCATGGGGAGGAATTGAGATGGCAGACAAGAAAAACAATAAGAATAATAAAAAACCAGCTAATGAAATAAAGGATGATCTTAAGTCAGCAAGCAAGGAAGAGCAGGCAGGCTTTCACAAAGGAGCATTAAGCACCCTGGCAAAGGAGAGGCAGGAACTAGCCAGGATATTGCAGATTGTTGAGCAGCTCATGCAATTGCACCTTTCTGCACTCAAGGAACTGGGTGTTGACCTGGAGAAAGAAGCCCAGGAAGCAATGCAACCACAGCAAATTAAGAAGCCAGGCAAGCCAATAGAGGACATGCTCTAAGAATTTTCAAAATTTTTTGTTTTTCTTAATTAACTGATTTTTACTGGTTGCTTTTTGCATGAGACCACAAGCTATCAAAAAATCCAGTGAATGAGTTTGAAATTGATTTTGATTTTATCTGGATGCACACAAGTTCATCCTCTTCATAAGAAAAGATAAAGCATTCATCATCTATCATCATAACTGCAGACGGGCTGAATGATAAGGTTTCTCTTACCTCAGTGTAAGGAAGTTTTTTGAAGAAACGCCAGTATTCAGTATCTTTATCGCAAAAGAGCATCTGCGCATTCTTTTTTAGCTCCACTCTTCTTCTATGCCAATTCTTCCAGAAATTATTGAATTTGACATTTTTTGATGACCGAACACCCATTACCTTGATGCTCTTTCCCCTTTCAAGCGCATCATAGGCTAAGGGAGAAACTCCTCTGAAGCCTTTGATAAGAGAAACATTTTCTATGTTCTTGTCTTCAGGCGTTATTTTTTCAAGCTGAGGAAGTATTTTTTCAAGCTCTGCCTGCTTGTTATGAATATCCTTTTCTTTTTCCTCCATATAATCAAGGAGCGCTTTAGGCTTGTTCGCAATGAAGTGCTTCACGCCGTTCTCAACAACTGACTTGATCAGCCCCTTGTCTGCCAGTTTTGATAGTGTTTCATATATCTTTCCGCTGGATATCTTGGATTCCTTTACTATCTGTCCGCTCTTTGCCTTGCCTATTCTAAGAAGGGAAAGATAGACTAATGATTCGTTCTTTGTCAAGCCGCTGTTCTCAAGAAGGTTTTCATACATATTACACACCACTTAGTGGGAGGTAATATTTATATATTTCGATAACAATATAACTACTCATAGGTAAAAACAAAAAAGAGGTGTTTATTATGGAAAAACAATATAAAACAAACGGGAAGCGAGGATTCAAGGCCCTTATTGCGGGAGTAATCTTAGCAACAAACATAGGCACGTACTGCTTAGTAAACCAACATTACAACAAACAACATGAAAAAGATTATGTGGCAGTAGTAATAACGCAGAGTAAAGAAGAAGCAAAACCAACTGTTGAGTTGACAGGAAGCATCGGGGAGAAAACATTTCTCCTGCATGATTTGGAAAACATGGTGTCTGCCAACACAGAAGCCTTAATTAAAGCAGCAAATGATGCTGGAGAGAAACTCTCGACTAAATTAAAGGAAAACTTGACCACAAGCCATACAGAGCAAAACAAGAATGATTACAGAATAGGTGCTAAGGTAACATCTACCATATACCATGATATTTTGGGATATTCTCGCAAAGCAGATATTACAATAACTCCGAGAAAATAAGTTCACAACAAAATATTTTTTTATTTTATTTTTTCTACCTATTCAAATTCTTTAATCTCCTCTCCTTAGAAACCAGGCTTCTCACATTTCCTTTTTTTATTTGCGCACAGCCTATGTAATCATTATCAAACTTGATTATGAAGAATCCTTCTTCATTGCTAATTTTCTTCTGCTCTTGCTCGCTCAACTCAAAATCTTCTCCCTTGACCCAATGTTCAAGGTGCTCTTCATCAATTGTCAGCACGTGCTTGCTTGCATGAGGCCCAATCAACTGGCTTCCTTCCATGCTCAGCCTTATTCCATTAATTTCAATTTTTCCGATATAAAGCCCTGCAGCATCAATCCTTAGCTCTTTGTCCTCATCTCGGGAGATTTTTGATATGTCTGGCGTTATCAAGAATAGCTTTTGCTCCTTATTTGTTAAAAGTGAGCCTTCCATGGTGCCTGAGAATCCGTACAATTCTTTCAGGTCATCAATTATTTTCTTTTTCTCTCTTGTGTTAAGAACAGTTAGTTTTTGCATTTTACAATTATATGCCCCAGACAGGGTTGTCTTTTCTCATTATCTCTGCAATTTCTTTCATGACCTGAACTTCTAGCTCTGTAAGGTATTTCTTAAGTTTCTTGAGTTTCCTGAAATCTTCTTCTGGTATTGCGCTGTAAAGAATCTCGCTGCCGTTTATCTGCCTGCCGCACATGACATCAGGGAGGCTAACTGCTACCTCTTTGCCTTGCTCTGCTCTGTTTAGGTTTTCTCCTTCTGACTGTATTGCCTTGACATTGGTCAGTGTTCTGCCTGTTTTCATTAGCGGAATCCCTACCTTCAATACTCCTATTTGCACATGCACTCCTACAATTGCAGGGTTGCTCTGCCTGAAAATGCAGGTTGGAAGTATCTCGAGCTTGCAAGGCCTTACTAGGTCTTCTAGTTGTTCTGCTTCAAGTGCTTTTTTCTTTTCTTCTATCCATGAAGTATAATCATCAAGCAGCTTATAGATTATGTCACCTGTTATTATCTTTACCTTATTAATTACTTCAACATTCTTTCCAATCTCAACATTAAAGCCGATTATAACGCTAAGAAGAGGCTCTGCTTCATAGTTGCTTTCAGCATCTGCAACATCTTTCTTGGTTATTGCTCCAAGGCTTGCTTTTCTTATCTTCAAGCCTTTTTCTCCGAATAACTTGACAACAGCTTCCAGGCTTCCAAGGCTGTCTGCTTTTATTATAATGCCCTGCTTTCCTGTATCAAGCAATACTTCTTCTACTTCTTGCTGGCATTTTTCTTTTGCACTGCTTATGCTTTCCTCATCATTAGCACAACTCACTAAGGGCATGCCTGCAACTGCCTCTTCTAAGCCATGGGCACTAATTCTCACGCCAGTTGCTGCTACTGCATTTTTTATATTAATAAAATGGGATTTTTTATCTCTCATCTCCTGCAATGGAGCAGGCTGGAGCAAAGCCCTGACTTTTGTCACAATAGGCTCAAGCACTCCTCCAATAACAATGGTGTCATTAACCTTTAAGGTCCCATCATAGATTATCACATCAACAGCTTTTCCAAGGCCTTCAACATCCTTTACTTCAAGAATAGTGCCTTTTGCACTTCCGCTCACATTAATCTTAAGGTTTTCTTCCATGAATTTCTGGGCAAGCCCTGTTAGTACCATTAATAGCTCTGCCAATCCAAGCCTTGTTTTTGCGCTGCAAGGAACAATAGCTACTTGCTTGGTATAATCATCTACTTTGTCAAAACGCTCAGCATTCATTTGAAACCTGTCATAAAGCTGGCCAATAATCTTGTAAAGCCTCTCATCAACCATCTCATTAGTGTTTTCTGACTGCTGCTTAAAATCAACTAATACGCAAGAATCTTTCTGAACATAGCCGGGCACCAAGTCAACTTTGTTAGCAGCAATAATAAAGGGAGTCTTACTGTTTCTCAGGATTTCAATTGCTTCAATTGTCTGGGGCTTGAAGCCTTCATTAATATCCACGACAAGAATTGCTATATCTGCAAGCGCTCCTCCTCTTCTTCTAAGGCTTGTGAAAGCAGCATGGCCTGGAGTGTCAATAAAAAGAAGCCCAGGAATTGTAAACTTCATCTTCAACTGGCTCAGAAGAGAGCCGCATTTTTTCTGGATAACATCAAGAGGCACAATGCTTGCTCCAATAGCCTGGGTTATTGCACCAGCTTCCTTGTCAACAATGTTGGATTCGCGTATAGCATCAAGTATTGAAGACTTGCCGTGGTCCACATGACCCAAAACTGATACTATTGGGCTCCTGATGTTGGTTGCAGTTTCCATTGTAATAAAGAACGAACTATTGTTTTTAAAACTTCTGCTACAAATGCTATATAAAAGAAAATAGTGTTTTTTCATAAAAATTTATATATCTCAACGAATAATCCTGTCTAGGAATGAAGCCAATTGTTTTAACTAGCGCGGGGGTAATTATATCTTTTTTATTACTCTTACTATTAGCCTCTTGCCAGCCTGCTCAGCCAGCACAACCTGTTGTTTATCCTAGTGTTTGCGGTGATGGAGTTTGCAGTGCCAGTGAGCTCGGCACTTGTGATATTGATTGTGACATCAATATTCAATCTCAGCCAGAGCCTGTTATCCAGACACCAGAAAGTGTTTTGGCAGAGCTCAGGAGCCGGGCTAGAAATTATACACCTGAAGGGTCTGCTCCTGGGGATGACCTGAGCCAGCCAAACCCTGTTGCTACAGAGGACAACAGAATTAATATAGAGTCTTTCACAACTTATCTTCCTGAAAAAGGCTTTAGAGTGGCTTCAAGGTATAATCTTCTGAGCATAGGGGAAAATATCAGTAAGATTATGGGAACTCTTAATCAGCTCCAGCTGAGAGAAATCCTGAGAGGAGGAAACATGAGGAGCAACACCATGGCTTTTGGCCCAAGGGCAGCCATGTACCAGCAATCCCTGAAACTAAGAGCAGGCAAAGTGTTATTTGGGCTTGATTCTGAAGAAGAATTCGTGACAACATATTTGCTATTCAAAGAAGGAGAGCCAATCTTTGATTATGTTCTTGAGCTGAACGGAGGGATATTCAAGTTCTTTGAAGGAGAGCAGATTCATTTCCTAGGGCATGATTATGTTATTGAGGAAGTGACTAACACAAGCATGCAACTCGTTGGAGTAACAACTCCTGACACCATAATATTAAGGAACCAACGAGGAGTATTTGTTAATGACAAGACCATAAGCGAGGATGTTCTTAATGTTACTTTTAAACAGGATTATCTGAGAGTAATCATTAATGCTCCTGATGAGCTAAAGATTCTGCCAGGGACAAGCTTAAGGAATTATCTCCTAAACCCAAGTATTTTACTGACTAACAGGCTTGACTTGGAGTACGAAGGCTTGACAGATGCTCCGACTTATAATATCAGGCTCCGCAAGTCAAATGGAAAATACAAACTGAGCTTCACCACTAACAAGAACCTGACTTACACAGTGCCATTGGCTAATCTTAATCCCTTTAAGACAGGAGATGATGAAGTCAGCTTTGTGTTCAAGGAAGGAAAGAACAGCTCGGATTATGTGATTAAAGCCAAGGATTGGTTTGTTGTGACTAATAACAAGAAATACAACGGATTGACTAACATATTAAGACTTCTGAGCATTGATGAGAAAAACCATCTCATAACATTCCAGGACCCTGCTCTTGAGAAATTCCTGATATATTTCAAAGGAACGCCAGGAGTTAATGCAACAGGAGAGCTCATAATTGACAGGGTAGTGCACAAAGTGTATGTTGGGAAAAATGATGATATTGCAGTTGACCTTGACGGTAATGGAAGGATTAGCAAGGACATTGCGCCAATAGTCACTGCAGGCAACGGAATAATAATGATTAATAATGCAACAGCTGACATGATTAACATTTCCCTGATAACACCTAAAGAAATGAGAGAGAACAGTAAATCAGACCTCAAAGTTAACATGGTTGTAAATGAAGATGGCGTAATCATAGATAAGAACAGCCTTGAGCTAATACAAGACCCTGAGACTAATGTGCTTATAGGCATGACTGATTATGGAACCTTGTTTTTCCTGGAAAAGAATGTTAATGAGCGCATGCAATTAGGAGATGACTTGATAATCAGCTATCCAATAGCCCAGAGATTTGCAGATGTTATTCTAAAAGCATATGAATAGGAAGAAATAAAAAATGGCAAAAAAGAGACTCATAAACAATATCATGATAGCTATTAAGGGCATTGCTTACGGCTTTTCCAGGGAAAGGAACATAAAGGTTCAGATGATAATAGGCTGGCTGGTAATCCTTTTCTCAATCATCCTAAAAATCCCGAGAAATGACTTAATATTAATAGTTCTCGTATCATTCCTTGTGCTAGTTTTGGAATTAATCAACACTTCATTTGAAAAGCTCATTGATTTCCTGCACCCAGACAAGCATGATGAGATAAGAAAGATAAAAGATATGATGGCGGGAGCAGTGCTGCTCATAGTGGTGCTTGCAGTCATTGTCGGTATACTCGTGCTTTATAGGCCAGCGCTGGGATTGTTGAAAGTATTCTGAGAAAAATAATCAATAAAATACTTTATTCTCAGCCAATAGCTCTTCTTACATCAATAACTTCTACAGACTGGACGCCTTCTATTCCAGAGATTTCTTTTTCCAAAGATTCTGGGCTGCCTTTTGCTTCGTCCATTACAAAGATTATTTTCAATGCATTGAGGCCAAAAGCTATAG
>Ga0315292_10001282_pt1 | contig 13285 bp, 14 predicted proteins | sample YL17G13_0_MG_FD_204029 | JGI IMG/M metagenome (GOLD analysis project Ga0315292, IMG submission 204029) | Sediment microbial communities from Yellowstone Lake, YNP, Wyoming, USA - YL17G13_0 | ecosystem: Environmental > Aquatic > Freshwater > Lake > Sediment | place: USA: Wyoming | collected... | reverse complement strand
AATCCAGAGCGCAGCGGCCCGTATTACAGTCGCCGCTGGTGCGTGGATCGCTACGACCGTGCCGCGACCCGCTTCCTCAACCGGTCGGCGCAAAGCCTGCCGTGGACCGAGAAAATCGAGTTGCCGGGCGTAATGGACCTGATCGAGGTCGACGACGCGATCGAGAAGCTCGACGAACTGATGCTGGCGGGTGCGCCCCGCACCCCGACTGCGTAGCGCGAGTGCGGCCAGCTGCGCGATAATGCGCGCCCGAACCGGGCCAGCCGGTTCCTACTTCGACGCAAAGGCAGCAGCACCGTGACGGCCGAACGCAGCGACAAGCTCATCCAGCCGAACGCCCAGCACCAGTACGAGGTGACCGTGGCCGACCTGCCGCTCGCCTGCCCGATGCCGGGCATGCACCTGTGGAACTCGCATCCGCGCGTGTTCCTGGCCATCGAGAAGACCGGCGCGGCGAAGTGCCCCTATTGCAGCGCGGAGTACACGCTGAGGAAGTAGAGGAAGGCCAGGAAGGCCAGGAAGGCCAGGAAGGCCAGGAAGGCCAGGAAGGCCTCAGCGTATCGACTAGGGCCAGCGGCGGGTCGATAGCTCCGTCGAGATGGCCTGTCGCAATGCGCTGATATTCGCGACCATTTGCCGCGATTGGTCGATGGCCATTTCGCTGACCAAACCGCGGTACCACAGCCGGCCGGCCAGATTGCTCCACTCCGGAGCACTCGGCGGCAACCGCCAGAGCGGATCATTGCTCGTGTCCACGGGCACGGCCGTGCGTTCGGCAAGACTCTGGTCGATGGCAGCCGACCACGCCGGCAGGTTGGGAGCAGGGCGCGGTGCGATCATGCCGTGGTCCAGCAGATACGGCACGTACATCCGGTCCACGTATTCCTGGTTGTTGCGGTCGCGGATTGTCTGCGTGCGCTCGTTGGTCTCGTACAGGCGCACGATGCGGTCACGAAGGTCGGTATTGCGGATGAGCCGGAGGTTGCCGGTACTGAGCAGGTCCGTGTACGTGGCGCGCCCCAGCCGCAGCGTGCGCCGGGAGGCGAGCTGGCTCAGTGCGGCGGCAACGGCCTCGCGGTCCTTCGGCTCCACACCGAGACGCATGCCACGATAGGCCAGGACACTGGCGTCCACCTGCGCGCCCTCGAATTTCACCACGTCATCCAGCACTTCCAGGTCACGGCCCAGGTCGCGCACCAGCAGTTCGAGGTACTGACGCTCGGCACGGGCTTCACGGCGGCTGTCGATCCAGCCGTTCACGGCAAGCGCGATCAGGATGCCGGTGATCAGCAGCACGAGTTCGACGAGGAGGTGTCCCCAGCGCATCTCGCCGAGCAGCCGCAGCCTTGGTCGATTCACCGCGTCCTCCTTCCGTGCGAAGTTGACCGTCCGCAACGCCAACGAGCGGATTGTCCAGCGCGCGAAGTCTGGCAGCGTGTCACAGTGGACCGCTCCTGACCGCTCTTTTCATTCTCCGCGGGTGTGCCTTTGGCCTCGGCACCAGGACGCGACGACGAATGAGCGCAGATAGCGGACATGCAAGGCGAAGGGACAGCCGAACCCGAAAGTACGGGAACGTCCGCTTTGTAACCCAATCCATGGGGTATCGACACGATACGCTGGCAGGACCTGCGGCTTCGGGTGGCCTTCCACGTCCTCGCCCCCCCTTCCTCCCCTTCCCCTACTTCTTGTATTCCTTGTAGCTCTTCTCTTCTACCAGGCTCGAACCCAATTTCGTGTTGATGCGGCGCTTGATCGCCGCGCGCTCGTCGTTCGTCACGTACACCGCGCGCGCAAGCTCGATGAACTCGGCGTCGAACAGGCTCTCACGTTCCTTGTCGCGAATGCGATCCTCGATGTCCCACAACTGACCGTTCACGTCGCGCAGGCCGGTCCATTCGGCGCTGATGTCCACCGCCGAATAGGCAGAGGCGCGCCAGGTCTCGTTGAGCGCAGTCAGTTCCGTGCGCACGTTGTGGAGCTTCGCCGCATCGGTCATGCGCGCCGACTTGATCTCGAGGATCGTGATCTTGTCGATGAGTTCGCCAGGCGAGATCGGGACGAGAAGTTCTGCCATAGGGGAAGTGAGTAGTGAGTAGTGAGTAGTGAGTAGTAAGTAGTGAATAGTGAATAGTCAGAGCATCGGCCGCAGCATCAGTGACCCGCTGCACCTCCGACTACTCACTATTCACTATTCACTATTCACTACTCACTTCATTATAAGCCCATCGCTTCCCGCCAGATCGCGGTAACCGCGGCGCGGGTCGATTCAAACTCGGCCGCGGGGGCGACGCTGTCACCGCCTTCCAGCGACAGGTGGTGCATTCGCTGCCGGTAGGCGCGGTAAGCGCCGGTCAGCACGTCGACGGTCTCCTGCGGCACCAGGCAGATCGAGGCCAGGCTCTCGAGCTGGCGGATGTTGTCGGAGAACGTCACCAGCTCCGCATGGCGGACCGACCAGAGCAGCGTCCAGTACTGGGCCAGGAACTCGACGTCGGTGATGCCGCCCTCGTCCTGCTTGAGGTCGAATTCGCCCGCCTTCGATTTCGACAGCTCCGTCCGCATGCGTTCACGCATCGAACGCACGTCGTCGCGCAGCGTCGGACGGCGCACCGCCGTGCGCAGCAGCTCGACCCGCAGCGATTCGTAGCGATTCCTGAGCGCAGCACCGCCCGCAACCGCGCGCGAGCGCAGCAGCGCCTGGTGCTCCCAGGTCCATGCATCCGTGCGCTGGTAATCGGCGAAGCCCTCGATGCTCTGCACCAGCAGGCCACCCTTGCCGCTCGGACGCAGGCGTGTGTCCACCTCGTACAGGCGACCGGCCGCCGAATGCACCGAGAGCAGGTGCACGAGGCGCTGCACGAGTCGCAGGAAGAACACGCCGTTGTCGACAACGTGCGGGCCAGCGGTGCGCTGCACTTCTCCGCTCGAATCGTGCAGGAACACCAGGTCGAGGTCCGACCCGTAACCGAGTTCGATGCCGCCGAACTTGCCGTACGCGACGACCACGACGCCGGCTGCACGCAATGCGTCTTCCGTTGGCCCGCACATCGGCGCACCGTGCCGCGCAACGATCTGCGCCCACGCGAGGTCGAGCGTCTCCTGCACGAGCAGTTCGGCAAGGTCCGTCAGGCGGTCGCTCACCTTCATGAGCGGCAGACGACTCGTGAGGTCCGGGACTGCGATGCGGAACATCGCTGCCCGCTGGAACTGCCGCAGGGCTTCGACCTGCTCCTCGGTGTCGTCGGCCGCGCAGTTCGCCATGCGGTTGCGCAACTCGTCGGCGAGCTCGGCCCGCGTCGGCGTCGCATCGAACAACCGCTCGTCGAGCAGTTCGTCGAGCAGCAACGGGAACGCGGCGATCTGGTCGGACAGGAAATGCGAATGCGCGCAGAGTTCGAACAGCCGCTCGCGCGCCACCGCGTTCTCGTTGAGCAACGCCAGGTACACCGTGCGCCCGCCGATGCGCTCGATCACGTTCAGCACGCGCGAAAGCGCCGCCTCGGCATTCGGGACGCGCGCCACGGCCCGCAGCAGGCGCGGCAACAGCATTTGCAATCGACGGCGACCGGTCTCGTCGAGACGCCGGTAATAGGCGCCCTCGCGCAGCTGGTCGAGCTGTCGCAGGATCGGTTCGACCAGGTCCGGCACCTGCAGGACCGCCAGCCGCTCACGCCGGCGTGCATCGTCGAGCTCGGGGTCGAGGATGTGCTCGAGTCCTGCGACCGCCTCGTCTTCGGCGGCGGCGACGCCGGGCGCAAACACCGCGCGCTGGAAATGCGCGCTGACGCGTCCGCGGTGGTGCTCGAGCTGGCGCGCGAGCTCCGGCCAGCCGGATAGCCCCATGGCGAGCGCAAGTCGTGCACGGGCGTGATCGTCGACGGGCAGCTCGTGTGTCTGCTCGTCGTTCCACTCCTGCAGGCGGTTTTCGACCCGCCGCAGGAAGCGATAGGCCGCGAGCAGTTCGGCCACGGTGTCCGCCGGGAGCAGCTTCTGCCCGGCCAGTTGCGGCAGCGCCTCGAGCAGGCTGCGCGTCTGCAGTCGCGGCGTGCTGCCGCCCCGCAGCAACTGGAACGCCTGCACGATGAATTCGATCTCGCGGATGCCGCCGGGGCCGAGCTTCACGTTCTGCTGCAGCTCGCGGCGTTCGACCTCGCGTGCGATCAGCTCTTTCATCGCGCGCAGTGACTCGAACACGCCGAAGTCGAGGTAGCGGCGGTAAACGAACGGACGCAGTGCATCGCGGTAGAGGTCGGCGAAGCCCGACTCGGCCCCGTACACGGGACGCGCCTTCACGTAGGCATAGCGCTCCCAGTCGCGCCCATGCTGCTGCAGGTATTCCTCCATCGCGTCGAAACTCACGGCCACGGGGCCCGAGTCGCCGAACGGCCGCAGTCGCAGGTCGACGCGATAGACGAAGCCGTCATCCGTGGGCGTGCCCAGCAGCTGCGCCACGCGCTTGCCCGCACGCACGAAGTACTCTTCGTGCGCCATCGGTCGCGGACCGGTCGTATCGCCGTGACCGGCGTACAGGAAGACGAGATCGATGTCGGACGAGAAGTTGAGCTCGCCACCGCCGAGCTTGCCCATGCCCAGCACGAGCAGGGGCAATTCGACGCCATGGGTGTCCTTCGGCACGCCGTGCCGTGCGCCTAGCAGCGCCGCCGCCTGGCGGCACGCCACGTTGATACAGGCGTCGGCGAGCCACGAGAGCTCGGCCAGGATCTGTTCGATCGACGCGTACCCCGCGAGATCGCGCCAGGCGATGCGCACGAGGTGCCGGCGCCGGAAGATGCGCAACGCCGACATGAATTTCGCGTCGTCCACCTGGCCCGGCCGCGTGTCGTCGTTCGCAACCTGCAAGTACCAAGCTGCATCCGCGTCGACGAGCAATCGCCCTTGCGTCGCGAGCCACTCGAGCAACCCTGCGTCGCGCAAGCAGGCGTCCGCCGCGAACGTGCTGCAGGCCCAGACGTATTCGAGGCTCTCCGTGATCGAGGTGGCTGCCGGCGTGTCCGACAGTCGCGGCCGGGCGGCGAAGCGCTCGAGCTTGTCGATGATGTTGGCCCGGATCGAATCCGGCACCGCGAACTGCGCGGTCACGACGTCACCCGCGGACGCGTGGCGCGCTCGGCGATGACCGCCGCGACCACGAGCAGCAGGCCCGCGAGCGCATACGCCGAGCCTGGGAAGTGCCACGGCGCACCGTCGCGAATGGACCACGCGAAAACGGTGGCGAACAGTGTCGGCCCGATCACGGTGGCAATGCCCGCCAGACTTCCCATTGCTCCCTGCAACTCACCCTGGGCGGAACCGCCGACCGCGCGCGTCATGATGCCCTGCGATGCCGGACCCACCAGACCCCACAGCGCCACGACCGGAATGGCCGCGACGAACCACGCCCCGGTCGGGGCGAAGGCATACAGCATGAATCCGGCGGTGCCGGCAAGCAGCCCGCCGATCATCACGCGGCGCTCACCGTAGCGGCGCACCAGTGGGCCCACGAGCACCCCCTGCACCAGCGCCGAAGACATCCCGACCGCGGCCAGCGCAAGTCCGACGGCTTTTGCATCCCAGCCGTAGCGATAGGCGGCATAGAGCACGAAGACGGCCGGCAGCACCGCATGCGTCAGGTTGCTGAGGAACGCCGCACCGGCGAGCGCGAACACCTCGCGGTGTGCGCGCAGGAAGCGCAACGAACCCAGCGGGTTGGCACGACGCCATTCGAACGCGCGGCGCTTTTCGGGTACGAGCGATTCCGGCAGGATGAGAAATCCGTACGCCGCGTTGAGCAGGCTCGCGCCGGCGGCGGCCCAGAACGGCAGGCGCGGATCGATCGACCCGAGCATGCCGCCGATCGCGGGACCGAGGACGAACCCGAGGCCGAAGGCGACACCGACGAAACCGAAACTCTGCGCCCGGCGCTCGGGCGGCGTGACGTCGGCCACGTAGGCCATCGACGTGCTGATGCTGGCCGCTGTCACGCCGGAGATCATGCGCCCGATAAATAGCCACCACAGCGACGGCGCCAGGGCCATCAGCACGTAATCGAGCCCGAGCCCGAGGTTCGACAGCAGGATCACCGGGCGGCGGCCGAAGCGGTCCGACAACGCGCCCATCACGGGCATCGCGAAGAACTGCATCACGGCCCATACGGTGCCGAAGTACCCGACCATCAGCGCCGCGCGCGACGTGTCACCGCCGAGGAAATCCTCGATCAGGTGCGGCAGCACTGGCACGACCATGCCGAGCGCGAGCATGTCGAGCACGACTGTGACGAAAACGAACGTCAGTGCCGCGCGGCGCGGTGCCTGCGGCGTGCCGGGCTCGCTCATGCGGCGATTTCAGCCGTACTGCAGGACGATGCGGGGCACGTGGTCCTCGCAACGGAAGCCAGGCGCGATGCCGATGTCGATCAGCACGCCGACACCCTGCACGACGTAACCCGCCTGGCGACTGAGCGCGGCGGATGCCGTGAGCGTGCCGCCGGTCGCGAGCACGTCGTCGATGAGCAGCAACCGGCCCTGCCCGGCCTGCATTTCCAGCACGCCGGTGCCGTATTCGAGGTCGTAGGCGATGTCGACGACGGGAGGCGGCAGCTTGCCCTTCTTGCGAATGGGCACGAAGCCCTTGCCGCGACGCTCCGCCAGCGCCGCCGCAAGGATGAACCCGCGCGACTCGATGCCCGCGACGGCGTCGACGTCGTCCCATTCGCGCTCGGTGAAGAGGCTTGCGACCGATTCGATCGTGGCAGCGAAATGCCGGCGCAACAGCGGACTGATGTCACGGAACAGGATGCCCGGCTGCGGGAAGTCGGGGATATCGACGACGTACTGCTTCAGGTCATGCATGTGCACCTCGATCAACGCGCGCTGAGCGTAGCGAAAAACGGTCGCCACTGCGACACGATCAAACCGCAGCGTCCCGGCTTCTGGCAGAATCGCTCGCCGTCAGGAGGTATGCCAGTGAACGTGAGCGAAGCCGTTGCGAGCCGCCTGAGCTGCCGCGCGTTTCTGGACACGCAGGTCCCCGGGGACACGGTGCGCGCGATCCTGGACGCCGCCCGGCGCACGCCTTCCGGCGGCAACCTGCAGCCCTGGTGGGTGTACGCGCTCACGGGCGAACCGCTCGCGGAATTGAAAGCGGCCGTGCGCGCGCAAATCATGGCTAACCCTCGCGGCGACGGCTCGCAGGAATACGACATCTATCCACCGGGCCTGGGCGAGCCTTACCGCACACGCCGGTTCAAGGCCGGCGAAGACCTGTACGCGACTGTCGGCATACCGCGCGAAGACAAACTCGCGCGACTGCTGCAGCTCGCACGCAACTACGATTTCTTCGGCGCGCCGGTTGGCCTCTTCTTCTACCTCGACCGCAGCCTCGGTGCGCCGCAATGGTCAGACGTCGGCATGTACATGCAGACGGTGATGCTGCTCGCGCGCGAGCACGGCCTGCACACGTGCGCGCAGGAGATCTGGTCGCTTGTGTCGGTTACCGTACAGAAGCACCTCGAAGTACCTGCGAACCTCATGTTGTTTTCCGGCATGGCGCTCGGCTACGCGGATACGACGCAGCCCATCAACACGCTGCGTACCGGGCGCGCGACGATCGAAGAATTTGTCAGAATGAAGGGCTTCGACGCTCCGTAGGCGTCCGCCGCTGTCGGGGAACCTGACACCTCAAGCGGGCGGCCTGCTCCCGTTATGTCGCAATCCGCGCCACGCCTCGCGAAACCGAGAGCCGCAGCGCTTGGCACGGGCCATGCACATATACAGGCAAGCCGTAAGGCACTTGCCATGGAGAGCATCGAAATGAGCTTAAGCTGGATCAACCGCAACCGCAGCCTGGAACTCTCGCCGCGTGCACGACTCGTCGACGACATCGACGCGAAGGTGCTCGAGAGCAAGCGTGAGGCGCTCGCGTGGCGTCCGCAGAACGGGTTCCTGAAGGACGAGCAGGACGTACGCCTGCTGCTCGACGAACAGGCCTACCGCGCGGCCTAACGCGTCGAATCACCGTCGTCACGTCGGCCGCGACGCATCGCCATCGGGTGCTCCACCCGGCGCGCCTTGTCGGCGAAGTGAGTCAGGCTGAGCCACGGATGGCGCAGCAACATGCGCGGTCCCGCATAGCGCATCACCTCTCGCGCAAACTCCCGTGGCTGTGGCTTGTAGCAGTGGATCGGGCACTTCGCGCACGTGGGCTTGGCCGGGCCGTAAGGGCACTTCTCCAACCGGCGTTCGGCGTAGTCGAGGAACCCGGCGCACTCGGCGCACAGGCCCAAGCCAGGCGAGCAGGAATGTCCATGCCCGCGGCAATAGATTCCCACCATGACCTGCATCGTGCGCCATTCGCGCCGCAGGCGACCGGTATCGAGACGGGGGTCCATGACGCGAGCTTGACCTGAGCGCGTCCAACCCGCGCTCCGGAGTTTCCGCGAGCGGGGTCGGTGGATCGCAGACCCGCTGCAGGGTTACCGACCCGCAACCACCGCCATTGTCGCGCTGAGCTTGGCGACGAGTTCAGCCGCTCCGCCGGATTCGACCCAGACCTGTGCCTCGACCACGACGAGCCTGCGACCGGGCTTGAGCACTTCGGCCCGGCACCGCAGCCGTTCGCCGCGAGCGCCGCGCAGCAGGTTGATCTTGAATTCCGCCGTGACGACGAACTCACCGGCCTGCAGCTGCGTGGTCGCAGCCGCACCGGCGCAATGGTCGGCCAGCGTCGAGATCACGCCGGCGTGCACCACCTGCGTCTGCTGCATGTGCCAGGGTTGCAGCGCCAGGCTGGCCTCGCAGAACCCCGGCCCCAGGTCGTCGAGTTCAATGCCGAGGTGGGCAATGAACGGCGCTTGCTTGAACCCGCGCCGCAGGGTTTCTTCGATGTTCATGCGGTGGAACCTCGTGTCCGGCGTCCGGCAGCGTGCAACAATGCGCGCCCCATGACCAGCCCGAATCCTGCGCCCGACGCCCCGGTGACACCGCGCGAACGCGGCGGGCTCGCGGCCGCCATCGGCGCCTTCACGATCTGGGGTGTCCTGCCCCTGTACATGAGGCCGCTGCACGAGCTGTCAGCGCTCGAGATCATGTCGCACCGGATCGTCTGGAGTTGCCTGCTCGTCTTTGCGTGGCTCACGTGGCGGAATGAACTGGGTGCGGTGCGCACGGCGCTCGCGAATCCCGGCACGCGCTACCGGCTGATGGCCACAGCCGTGCTGATCAGCATCAACTGGCTGATCTACGTCTGGTCGATCGCCCACGGCCACGTGATCGATGCGAGCCTCGGCTACTTCATCAACCCGCTGCTGAACGTGGTCCTGGGCGTGCTCGTCCTCGGCGAGCGGCTGAACGCGGCGCAGAAAATAGCCGTCGGCCTGGCAGCGCTCGGCGTGCTGTATCTCGCCGTCGTCGCGGGCCGACCGCCGTGGATCGCCCTGGTGCTGGCCGCGAGCTTCGGCGGCTACGGGTTGATCCGCAAAGTGGTCAAGGTCGAAGCCGTGCCCGGCCTGGCGACGGAGACCCTGCTGCTCGCGCCGTTCGCCGTCGGCTTCCTCGCCTGGCTGGAACTGCAGGGCACGGCCGCGTTCGGCCACGCCGCCCCGCACATCAACGCGCTGCTGCTCGGCAGCGGCCTCGTCACGGCGTTGCCGCTCGCGCTGTTCGCCTACGGGGCGCGGCGGATTCCGCTGTCGACGGTGGGACTCGTGCAGTACATCGGACCGACGCTGCAATTCCTGCTGGGCGTGGTGGTCTTCAAGGAAGCGTTTACCGTCGAACGCGGCGTCGGGTTCGTGTTCATCTGGACCGCGCTCGTCGTCTACGCAGGGGACGGCCTCTGGCGCAATCGCAGGCAGATGCCCCGCTGGGGACGCTGATGAGCCCCGTGTGAACGGATACGGATTGAAGCCGGCGTTGGAAACGCTAGGCTAGGCAGCGAGGAATAGAACAATGGCCATCATCCGCAAACCGACAAGCCGGGCGCGACGCCTGCTGGACCACCACCGGCTCCGCGGGCGCACCTATCCGGCGCTGCTCTACTGGGAGCGGCTGCACCAGATGCTGGCCGAGGAGGCGGAGAAGCGTGGCAAGACCCCGCCGCCGGCCCCGCTCGTCCATGGCGACCTGGAAGCGGACGCCACCGAAGAAGACCGCATGCAACGGCTCGACGAGCAGGTCGCGTGGGCCGACCAGAACCAGTTGCTGCACCGGGTCCAGATGTTCTTCGATGCGATGCCGTCGTCGGGCTGGGAAGACCACGAGAAGAAGCGGCGTTAGACCCCAGCCGGTCGTCTCAGCGGCGATTGACGAGCCAGAGCCCGGTGAGGCAAAGGGCAATGCCGAGCCCGTTCGCGAGGCTCAGCTTTTCACGGAACACGAGCAGTCCGATGCCGACCAGCAGCATCGCGGCAGCGGTCTGCGTGACCAGCGCGCCCAGGCTCACCTCGAATCCGCTGCGATAGAGCAGGATGAATCCCAGGTCCAGTCCGATGATCGCGAACGCGAGAGCGATGGCGGTCCAGTTGAGCTGACGCACCTCTTCGCGCCACGCGAAATCACCGGGCGCCAGCACGAGCACGGCGGCAAACAGCAGTGCGACGGAGCCGTACGTCGCCATCAGCGACAGCAACGGATTGGCGCCCGCGGGCGTCACCTTGAGGATGACGTGGTAGGCGACCGTGGACGCGATGGCGAGCGAAAGCCAGATCAGTTGCATGGGGTCGGTCAGGGTCAGGCGCGAAATTGCCAGCCGCCTTCGTACCATGACGGCGTTGCCACCGCTATCGACGTGGCCATAGTCGCGCTCCGCGAGGCGGGGAATTGCGTGCAACCACCCTGCCGGCCTGGCACAGGCGTCAGTAGGCCTTGTCCTACGCGCAGGTTCCGGCGCTCACGACACCGTTACAAGGCGCGCGGGCGTATGCTGACTCCGCGGCCAGGCCTCCGTCCCGCAAGTCGACAACACCAGCGCGCATAGCGCACCTCACGGAGGCGATGTGCAATGTATCGCCATGAGAATCGTCCAGGAGGACTCCGATGAACATTCGACCTGCCGTCGCGGCCGTTCTATTAGCCGCCTCGCTCACCTTGCCCTTTGCTGCCATGGCCGGCTCCAAAGCGAAGAGCAAGCCAATGGCTGCAGCGCCAGACGCGATGAATTCGTCCGATGAGTCGAAGGTAAAGCGCGGCTTCGAGATTGCGCCCGTCCCGCTGAACCTCGAAGGCAAGAACCGTGCGCTCGTCGGCCTCGGCAGCTACATCGTCAACGCCAAGGCCGGGTGCAACGACTGCCACACGTGGCCCAACTATGCCGACGGTGGCGACCCGTACCGAGGCCAGCCGAAGATGGTGAACACCGCGCACTACCTGGCCGGTGGGCGACCGTTCGGTCCCTTCCGCTCGCGCAACATCACGCCCGACCCGGCGAGCACGATGACGACGGAGGAGCGCTACCAGGAATTCGTTGCGCTGATGCGCACGGGCATCGACCCCGACAACGCGCATCCCGCATTCGGGCCGTTCCTGCAGGTGATGCCGTGGTCGGTGTACCAGGACATGACGGACCGCGATCTGCGCGCGATCTTCGAGTACCTGCAGGCGATTCCGCACGCGGAGCCGTTCTGCCAGGGGGCCGCACTGGTCGCCCCGCCTTGCAAGCCCTGAGGCTGCATCCAGCGGACGCGCGCGGCTGACGCAAAAAAGAAGGCCCCGCAATCGGGGCCTTCTCGTTCGCCACCCGAAGGTCGCGAGGCAATTACATGCCCATGTCGCCCATGCCGCTCATGTCCGGCATGCCGCCATGCTTGTGGTCGTCATCCTTCGGGGCTTCGGCGATCATCACTTCCGTCGTGAGCAGCAGGCCCGCCACCGAGGCGGCGTTCTGCAGCGCGAGACGGGTGACCTTCGTCGGGTCCAGGATGCCCATGTCCAGCATGTCGCCGTAGGTGCCCGTGGCGGCGTTGTAGCCGTACGTGCCCTTGCCTTCCTTGACCTTCGCCAGGACGACGGCAGCGTCTTCACCGGCATTGGCCACGATCTGGCGCAGCGGCTCTTCGATCGAGCGCGAGAGGATCTTGATGCCGATCGCCTGGTCTTCGTTGGCGCCGGCCAGGTTCGCGAGGGCCTTCTGCGCACGAATCAGCGCTACGCCGCCGCCCGGGACCACGCCTTCTTCGACGGCCGCACGCGTGGCGTGCAGCGCGTCTTCGACGCGGGCCTTCTTTTCCTTCATCTCGATCTCGGTCGCAGCGCCGACCTTGATCACGGCAACGCCGCCGGAGAGCTTCGCCATGCGCTCCTGCAGCTTTTCCTTGTCGTAGTCAGACGTCGCTTCTTCGATCTGCTGCTTGATCTGCGCGATGCGGCCCTTGATGTCGCCCGCCTTGCCGTGACCGTCGATGATCGTGGTGTTTTCCTTCTCCACGACGATCTTCTTGGCCTGACCCAGGTTGGCGAGCGTCGCCTTCTCGAGCGACAGGCCGACTTCCTCGGCGATGACTTCGCCGCCGGTCAGGACAGCGATGTCCTGCAGCATGGCCTTGCGGCGGTCGCCGAAGCCCGGGGCCTTGACGGCCGCGACCTTGACGATGCCGCGGATCGTGTTGACGACCAGCGTCGCCAGCGCTTCGCCTTCGACGTCTTCGGCGACGACGAGCAGCGGACGGCCGGACTTGGCGATGCCTTCGAGCAGCGGCAGCATCTCGCGAACGTTCGACACCTTCTTGTCATAGAGAAGGATGTACGGGTTCTCGAGTTCGGCCGACTGGCTGGCCTGGTTGTTGATGAAGTACGGCGAGAGGTAGCCGCGGTCGAACTGCATGCCCTCGACGACGTCGAGTTCGTTCTGCAGGCCCGAGCCCTCCTCGACGGTGATCACGCCTTCCTTGCCGACCTTCTCCATCGCGTCGGCGATCGTCTTGCCGATCGACTCGTCGCTGTTGGCCGAGATCGTGCCGACCTGGGCGATCGCCTTCTGGTCCTTGCACGGCTTCGAGAGCTTCTTCAGCTCTTCGGTCGCCGTGATCACGGCCTTGTCGATGCCGCGCTTGACGTCCATCGGGTTGGCGCCGGCGGCGACGGCCTTGAGGCCCTCGCGCACGATCGCCTGGGCGAGAACCGTGGCGGTCGTCGTGCCGTCACCGGCTTCGTCGGAAGTGTTGGAAGCGACTTCCTTCACCATCTGCGCACCCATGTTCTCGAACTTGTCCTTGAGCTCGATTTCCTTCGCGACCGACACGCCGTCCTTGGTGACGGTGGGGGCGCCGAAGCTCTTCTCGAGCACTGCATTG
>Ga0315292_10001281_pt1 | contig 13290 bp, 9 predicted proteins | sample YL17G13_0_MG_FD_204029 | JGI IMG/M metagenome (GOLD analysis project Ga0315292, IMG submission 204029) | Sediment microbial communities from Yellowstone Lake, YNP, Wyoming, USA - YL17G13_0 | ecosystem: Environmental > Aquatic > Freshwater > Lake > Sediment | place: USA: Wyoming | collected... | reverse complement strand
GCCACTCGATGTCGGACCCGGTGCATGGCCACTACCGGACGAAGGAAGAGGTCGAGGGCCAGAAGCAGCAGGACCCGATCAAGCACTTCTTCGAGGTGCTCAAGGTCGCCGGCATTGCCGATCAGCCGATGCTCGAGGATCTGGACCGGAAGGCGCGCGCCGTGACCGACCAGGCGGTCCAGTTCGCCGAAGCGAGCCCGGAGCCGTCTCCCGACGAGCTCTACCAGGATGTCTACGCGGAGCCGTACGGCCCGTTCACCCGGAGCGAGCAGTAACGCCATGGCACTCATCACCTACCGTGACGCACTGAACCAGGCGCTGCGCGAAGAGCTGCGGCGCGATCCGACCGTGTTCCTCATGGGCGAGGAGGTCGGCGTCTACCAGGGCGCCTACAAGGTGAGCAAGGGCCTGCTCCAGGAGTTCGGCCCCCAGCGCATCATCGACACCCCGATCACCGAGGAAGGGTTCGCGGGCGTCGGCGTGGGCGCCGCCATGGCGGGCCTGCGCCCCATCATCGAGATGATGACGTGGAACTTCTCGCTGGTCGCCATCGACCAGATCGTCAACGGCGCCGCGAAGATGCTCTACATGTCCGGCGGCCAGTTCAAGATCCCGATGGTCTTCCGGGGCCCGGGCGGCGCCGCGCACCAGTTGTCGGCACAGCACTCGCAGTCGCTGGAAGCCTGGTATGCGAGCGTGCCGGGCCTCAAGGTGGTCGCGCCCTCGACGCCGTACGACGCCAAGGGCCTCCTCAAGAGCGCCATTCGAGACGACGACCCGGTCATCTTCATGGAGGGCGAAACCCTCTACGGAGCCAAGGGTGAGGTGCCCGACGAGGAGTACACGATTCCCATCGGTGTCACCGACATCAAGCGCGCAGGCACGGACGTCACCATCATCGCGTGGTCGAAGATGGTGACCGTCGCGCTCAAAGCGGCCGAGCAGCTGGCCGCCGACGGCATCTCGTGCGAGATCGTCGACCCGCGCACGCTCCGCCCCCTCGACGATGGGCCGATCCTGGCGTCGGTGCGGAAGACGAACCGCTGCGTCATTCTCGAGGAAGGCTGGCCGGTGGCGGGACTGGGCGCGCAGCTGGCGTTCCAGATCCAGCGCGACGCGTTCGGCGATCTCGACGCACCGATCACGCGCGTCACCGGCGCGGACGTGCCGATGCCGTACGCCAAGAACCTCGAGCACCTGGCGATGCCCTCGCCCAGCCGCGTCGTGGCCGCCGTGCGTGAAGTGTTGTATCTCGACTAGGGACTAGGGGCTAGGCGCTGGGCGCTAGTTCAGATTGGGATTCGGGATTCGGGATCCGGCGGACTGGCATTCTGTCTTCTGAATGCTGACGTCTGAATTCTGGCTACTGACTACTGACGACAGACAAGGATCGAACAATGGCGTCCAGGGTTGTAATGCCCAAGCTCAGCGACACGATGGAGGAAGGCCGCATCATCCGCTGGCTGCGGAAAGAGGGCGACCCGATCGAGACCGGGCAGGCGCTGGCGGAAGTGGAGACCGACAAGGCGACCGTCGAAATGGAAGCCTACACGAACGGGACCATCCGCAAGCTCATCGCGACCGAGGGCCAGTTCGTCAAGATCGGGGGGTTGATCGGCATCATCGGGAGCGCAGACGAGGACATCTCGGCGCTGCTGCCAACGGGCGGTGCGGCTGAACCGGCCGCAGCGAAACCCGCCGGGGCGCCCGCGGCGGCCCCCCTCACGCGCCCTGCCCCATCGCCCGCGCCCTCCGCTGCGGGAGCGCCGGCCTTCACCGGCCGCAGCCTCAAGGCCTCGCCGCTCGCCCTGCGGATGGCCGTCGAAGGCGGACTCGACCTGAAGGCCCTCCAGGGCTCCGGCCCGCAGGGGCGCATCATCAAGCGCGACATCGAGGCGGCGCTGGCCCAGGCGCCCGCCGCCGCCGCGCCGGCGCGGTCCGCGCTGCCCCAGCGCTCGCGGACGCTCGCCATGCAGGCGGCCCGAGACGAGGCCCCGGAGTCGCTCGATGTCGAGCTCTCCTCCGTGCGCCGCACGATCGCCAGGCGCCTCGTGCAGAGCAAGGGCCCGGTCCCCCACTTCTACCTGACGGTGGACGTCGCGATGGACCGCGTGTGGGACGCCTACAAGGCGCTGCGCGATCAGAAGTCGACGATCAGCATCAACGACATCGTCGTCAAGGCCACCGCGCTGGCGCTCCGGCAGCACCCGGAGATCAACGCGTCGTTTGCCGGCGACCACATCAAGACGTTCACGCGCGTGCACATCGGCATGGCGGTCGCGCTCGAGGAGGGCCTGATCACGCCGGTCCTGCGCGATGCGGACATCAAGCCGCTGGAGGAGATCTCCGACGAGGCGCGCACGCTGGTCGAGCGCGCCCGCGCCCGGAAGCTGCAGCCGAACGAGTACACCGGCGCGACCTTCTCCATCTCCAACCTCGGCATGATGGGCATCGAGGAGTTCTCGGCCATCATCAACCCACCCGAGGCCGCCATCCTGGCGGTGGGCGCGGTGCGCCAGGTGCCGGTGGTGGTGGACGGCGCCCTCGACGTCGGCTGGCGGATGAAGATGACGCTGTCGGTGGATCACCGCGTCGCCGATGGCGCCTCGGGCGCACGCTTCCTCCAGACGCTGAAGAAGTTCCTCGAGCACCCGCTGCTGATGGCGTAGTACTCGGGAGTCGGGGTTCGGGATTCGGGATTCGACACCCACATGGAGTCCCCCAGCGCATCGCCCCATCAGGCCGCGCTGCTGCTGCACGCCGTCGCGGCCGGGATCGTGGCGGGCACATGCGCGCTCCTGCTGCGCGCCATTATCACGTGGCTGCCGCGGCTCGTCTGGCCCGCCGCTCCCGACCTCGTGCAGGCCGTCGGTCTCGCGCCGGCCGCGTGGCGCGTGGCCGTGCCGGTCGCCGGGGCCCTGATCGCCGGCGCCATTCTCGCCCTCGGCGCCAGGTGGACGGGTCACGCCCGCGGGTGGGACGTGCTCGAGGCCGTCGTCCTGCGCAACGGCGCACTGCCCGTCGCATCGACCCTCGTCCGCGCCGCTTCCGCCGTCGTCACCCAGGCCGCGGCCGCGCCCGTTGGCCGCGAAGGCCCCATCGTGCTGCTGGCCGCCACCGCGGCATCGGCGCTGGGCAGACGCCTCGGCCTTCAGCCGCGCCAGTTGCGGGTGCTGGCGGGCTGCGGCGTGGCCGCCGGGCTGGCCTGCGCCTACAACGCGCCGATCGGCGCGGCCCTGTTCACCGTCGAAATTCTGTTCGGATCATTCGCCCTCGAGATCTTCGCCCCGCTGGTCGTCTCTGCCGTCACGGCCACGGTGCTGACGTGGTCGACCTTCGGCCGCGCGCCGGTGTTCTCGGTGCCGTCGCTGGCAATGGCCAGCCCGTGGGAACTCCTGCCCCACGCCGCCCTCGGCGTGCTCGGCGGCGCTGTGGCCGCCCTCTTCCTGCTGGCGCTGCGCGCCAGCGCCGCGATGTTCGACCGGTCACGCCTGCCGCGCCCGGTCGCCATGGCAGCGGCCGCGCTGGTGGTCGGCGTCGTGACGATCTGGTTTCCCGAGGTGGTCGGCAACGGGCGCGATGCCATCGCGACCTTGTTCGAGCGGCCGTGGACGCTCGGCACGGTCACCGCGCTGCTGGCGCTCCGGCTGGTCGTGACGCCGCTGACCGTCGGGGCGGGCGCGGTGGGCGGCGTGTTCACGCCCACGCTCTTCATCGGCGCGATGCTGGGCTACGCCTTCGGCGGGATCGCCGCGGCGGTGCTGCCCGGCGCGCACAGCGACCCGGGCGTCTATGCGCTGGTTGGCATGGCCTGCCTGCTGGCGGGCACCACGCATGCGCCGCTGATGGCCACGATGATGGTCTTCGAGATGACGCTCGACTACGACGCCGTGGTGCCGCTGCTGCTCGGCAGCGCAATTGCGGCGCTGGTGGCCAGCCGTCTCAGCCGGGCGTCCGTCTACACGGACGCGCTGCAGCGCAAGGCGGCCGACCACGCCGATGAGGCCGCACGGGCGGTCGCCGCCCTCCGGGTGCGCGATCTCCTGCGCACCGACCAGGTCACCGTGCCGCCCGACTGCCCGGCGTCGCAACTGCTCGAGACGTTTATCGCCGTCCGGCGCAATCACCTCTACGTCGTGGACGACAAGGGCCGGTTCCTGGGTGCCGTCAACCTGCACGACCTGAACGGCGCGCTCAGAGACGAGCGCCAGCCGGCGACGCTGACCGCGGGCGCGCTGATGCGGCCCCGCTTCGACGTGACGTTTCCTGACGAGCCCGTCCCGGCGGCGCTCGCGAGGTTCGAACAGCAGGAGTGCGAACGGCTGCCGGTCGTCGCCGACGCCAAGTCCCGCCTGTTGATCGGCACGCTCTCGAAGCGCGACATCCTCTCGGCGTACGCCCGCGAACGCCTGGCGCAGACGCCCGCTCCGAGAAAATAGGGACAGGTACATTTTTCACTATGTGAAAAATGTACCTGTCCCTATTTTCGAGGGTGGCCGGCCCACCACTCCCGCACGGTCGGGACGGCGATGTCGGGACGATCGGTGATGAGGCCGTCGACGCCCCAGTCGAGCAGTCGCCGGATGTCCTCGGCGTCGTTGACAATCCACACCGTGAACCCCACACCCGCCGCGCGCGCGCGGGCGACGAACTCGGGCGTCACGATGCGCTGCCCGGCGAAGATCTCCGGGACCTGGAAGGAATGAAACCGGAGCGGAGTTGGGGCGTCACTGAACAACGTCGACGCGACGCCGCCCTTGATCTCGTCGATGTCCGCACCGGTGCGGAACTCCGGGGCGTAGGCGCGCACCGCGTCGAGCGCTCCCTGCAGGAACGACCCGATGATCAGGTGATCGGTCGGCCCCACGGCCCGGACCATGTCGATCACCCGGTGCGCGAGCCGCGGCTCCGCGGTCTTCAACTCGATGAGCAGCGGCACGCCTGGAAACCGCGTCAACACGTCGGCGAGCGCCGGCACGCCGCCGCCTCGCCCGCGCCACGGGTACTCGCCGTCGTGCTCGAACCGGTACCCGGCATCAAGCGCGGCCAGTTCGGCAGCCGTCAGATCCGCCACCGCGCCCGTCCCGTTCGTCGTCCGATCGACGGTCGGGTCGTGGATGATGACGGGCACCCCGTCCTTCGACAGGTGGACGTCGAACTCCAGGCCGTCGGCGCCGAGGGACGCGCCGTTGTCGAAGGCGGGCATCGTGTTCTCGGGGGCAAGCCCCGCCCCGCCACGGTGCGCGAACACGAGGGGTCGCATGCCGATATCTTCTCACGGCCGCGCCGATCCAGAATAGGAACGGTGCTGTCGACGCTCATTCCCATCTTCCCGCTGCCCAACATCGTCCTGTTCCCAGGCGTGTTCCTGCCGCTGCACGTCTTCGAGGACCGGTACCGGGCGATGGTGAAGGACACGCTCGCCGAGGATCGCCTGATCGGCATGACGCTGCTCAGGCCCGGGTGGGATCAGAACGCGGACGGCCAGCCCGCGGTCTACCCGGTCGGCTGCGTCGGGCTCATCTCGCACATCGAAGAACTCGAGGACGGCCGGTATAACCTCGTGCTGCGCGGCGTGGAAAAATTCCGCATCTCGCGCGAAGAGGAGTTGACGCGCACGTACCGCCGGGCGGCGGTGGACTATCTCGAGGAGCAGATGACCGCCGCGGATCGCGAGGCGGTCCGTCGCCAGCGGCACACGCTCGAGCGGCTGCTCTCGGTCGTGTCCGACGGCCCGGACCAGCCGTTCCCGTCGAATCTCTCGGATGATGAAGTGATCAACGCGCTCGCGCAGTACCTCGACCTCGAGCCGGTCGAGCGGCAGGCGCTGCTCGAACAGGACGGCGTCGCCCGCCGCTGCAGCGCGCTCATCGAGTTGCTCGAGATGAAGGCGATGGCACAGGGCCAGCCGCCCGACCGCGGCCTCATTCACTAGGGCGCTGTTGGTGAATTAGGTAGCAGGGTGTGGCTGTGGGCCCGCCATAAGGGCCCGTATGAAAACAACACTCGCTACCTTTGTTTTCTAACGGGCCCTAATTCAAAAGCGGCCCTCGAGGGTGCGGGCGATGGCCTCGCCGTGATGGCGGCCGTTCTCGATGAAGATCGGGGCGGTGTCCCGGCCGGAGACGACGCCGCCGGCCAGGAACAGGTTCGGCACGCTGGTTTCCAGCGTCGCCGCGTCGTAGAGCGCCACGCGGCGGACCGGGTCGATCGCCACGCCCGCGGCGGCGAGCAGTGCGAAGTCGGGATGGTACCCGGTCATCAGGAACACGAGGTCGGCGGGAATCGTCTCGGGCCCGGCGGGCCCATCGATGTCCATCGCGGCCGCCGTGATCGCACGCACCGAGGTGTCGAACCGCGCCCGGATCGCCCCGTCGGCGATGCGGTTCTCGATATCCGGTTTCACCCAGTACTTGACGGCGTCGCCCAGCCGCGCGCCCCGATGCACCAGCGTCACGCGCGCACCCGCTCGATAGAGATCGAGGGCGGTTTCCGCGGCCGAGTTCTTGGCCCCGACGACCACGACGTCGCGGCGGTAGCCCACGTGAGGATCGGTGTAGTAGTGCGACACGTGCGGCAGGTCCTCTCCCGGCACGCCGATCCGGTTCGGCTGGCCGTAGTACCCCGTCGCCAGCACGACCGCGCGCGCCGTCCGCACACGCGGCTCGCCGGTGCGCGTCATCGTCGACACCTCGAACAGCGGACCGTCGCGGCCCTGCTGCCGGCACGCGATCGCGCGAACCTCCTCGTCGAATCCCAGCACGAGGCCGAACGTGTCCGCGACGCGCCGGTAGTAGCGCAGGGCTTCCTGGCGCGTGGGCTTGTCGTACGGCGTGACAAACGGCAGGCCGCCGATCTCCAGCAGTTCCGGCGTCGTGAAGAACACCATGTGCGTCGGGAACCGCCGGATGCCGTCCACCAGTCCGCCCCGGTCGATCACGAGATAGCGCCACCCGCGCTGCCGCGCCGCGATGGCGGCGGCAAGCCCGGCCGGGCCCGCGCCGACAATGAGGAGGTCCAGCGGCGATTCGGTCATCCTGCCATGATAGCCGCAGGCGCCGGCGTCCTGTGAGCGGGCGGCCCACGGCGACGGCCCGCTGGGGCCGGCCGGTCCGTAAACTCTGACCAAACAAGTCGCTGAATGCCCACTCAGCCCCCCGTTCAGCCATTCCACCGGAAACCCCATCATTTTCAATGAGTTAGCGGCTATTCTCCTTGAATACCTTCACATCCGTTCACGGCGGTGGCCGATCCATAGCCGCCCGTCGATGTGCAGGCGTGTCGTAGTGCAGCACTTTGAGGAGAGAGACGCATGGCTCACGCCCCTGTGAAATACGTGGAAAAGGGTCTCAGCTTCGTGGCCAACGGCCTGTGGCACGGCTACGCGCTGGCGAGCAGGATGATTCAGCAGGAATCGTTCACCCCGGCCTGGTCGGACAAGCCCCTGCAGAAGTCGTGGGAGAAGACGAAGCCGGTGCTCGGCTTCCCGCGCGAGACCGATTCGCTCTGCCCGAACTGCGTCATCGAGGCCCGCAAGGAGATCCTCGACGGCCGCCAGGACGTGGCGGTGCTCCTCACCGAGAAGGTGGGCGAGATCAAGGCGCAGATCATCGAGCGCGACGGCAAGATCCTGATGGTGAAGGACTGCCCCATTCACGGCCACTTCGAGGACGTGATGTCGACCGACCCGGTGATGTTCCGCCACCTCGAAGAGGTCTTCCCCGGCCGCGACATCGACGCGCACAACGACGAGAAGCTGCACAACCACGGCAGCAGCACGATCAAGCACGGCCGCGGGTCGGTGCTGACCATCGACCTCACCAACCGCTGCAACATGATGTGCGACCCGTGCTTCATGGACGCGAACCAGGTGGGTTTCGTGCACGAGTTGACGTGGGACGACATCAAGACGGCGCTCGACAACGCCATCTCGATCAAGCCCCGCCGCCAGATGTCGGTGCAGTTCTCGGGCGGCGAGCCGACGATGTCGCCGCACTTCCTGGACGCGGTCCGCTACGCGAAGAAGGTCGGCTACAACAGCGTCCAGGCGGCCACCAACGGCATCGAGTTCGCCAAGAGCCCCGACTTCTGCCGCCAGGCGGCCGAGGCGGGCCTGCGCTTCGCCTATCTGCAGTTTGACGGCATCGGCAACGCCGCCAACTCGCACCGCCGCGTGGGCAACCTGTTCGACGTCAAGCTGCGCGCCATCGAGAACATGTGGAGCGCCGGCATCGACATCGTGCCGGTCATCACGATCATCAACGGCGTGAACAACGAGCAGGTGGGCCGGGTGATCGAGTTCGCCCTCGACAACCCCCGGAAGATCTCCTTCCTCTCGTTCCAGCCGGTCTCCTTCACGGGCCGCGACGAGGAAATCACGCCCGAGCGCCGCGCCGCCCAGCGCTACACGCTGGCGAACCTGGCGCACGACGTGAAGAACCAGACCGGCATCGGCGAGCCGGCGCGCGACTGGTTCCCCATCTCGTTCATCTCGACGTTCACGGACTGGGCCGACCTGGTCAAGGGCCCCGACAACTTCTTCGGCAACGTCAGCTGCGGCTGCCACCCGAACTGCGGCATCGGCACGGCGGTCCTGGTCGACAAGGACACGAAAGAGCGCGTGGCGTTCACCGCGTTCGTGAACGGGCCCCAGCTCGCCAAGGACGTCCGCCTGGTCACCGACACGGCGCGCGGCCGCGTCTGGTCGTCGCTCGGCATGGCGCTCTCCCTCGCCCGGAACTACAACGCGTTCAAGGCGCCCTCCAGGCTCACGATTCTCGGCCTGATGGAGCGCTTCGACAAGGCCTTTGGCGCCACCAAGCGGGACTACGGCAAGGTCGGCGACGGCCGCACGATTGCCGACGTGCAGAAGCGCCGCTCGGACAAGTTCCTGTTCCTGTTCATCGCCGGGATGTGGTTCCAGGACCTGTTCAACTACGACTTCCGCCGCACCGAGATGTGCATCATTCCGTACGCCACACAGATGGGAGAAATCTCCTTCTGCGCCTACAACACGGGCATCGGCTGGCGCCAGATCATCGAGAAGATGCACATGACGGCGACGCTCAGCAAGTGGTACGACGAGCACGGCCGCCACGAAATCTTCGCCGGCAACAAGAACGTGCCGCTCGCCACCACCGAGCACTCGCTCGTGCTGAACGCCGACGCGGTCGCCGCCGGCGCCCAGACCGATCTCGACGACATGGGCATCGCGAAGAACGCTCGCGAGGAGCAGATGCAGGCGCGCAAGGTGCAGAAGATGACGCCCGCGCAGCGCCGCCAGCACGAAGACATGGCCAAGCTCTACCGCCAGCACGTCCTCAAGGAGGACCCGAGCATGATCTCCATCGGCTCGCTGAAGGCCACGCTCAAGAGAGCCGACGCGACGGAGCCGGCCCGCGTCGAAGTCAGGGGCTAGGGACCAGGGGCTAGGGACTAGGGACTAGGCGCTAGGCGCTAGTTCGGCCAGGAGACGGGCCAGTTCATGGGGGCTGGGGGCTGAGGATTGGGTGCTAGCAGGACTAGCGCCTAGTCCCTCGCGCCTAGCCCCTAATTTCTTGATCGGCGCCTTCTTCACCGGCCCCCGCCGCCCCGCTATCGCCGGCTGCCGACCGTGACGCGCAGCGTGCGCAGCCGCAGGTCGAGTTCCTCGGAGGTCATCGTGGCGTACTTGGCGGGCAGCAGGCGCCGGCTGGACGCCTCGAAGACGGCCAGCAGTTCCATGTACTCCAGCAGTTCCGCGTCCCGACTCGGAAAGTAGTCTGCCGCCGCCCGCGTGAAATGCGCGGCGTCGACGCTCGCCGCTCCCCCGGCTTCCCGGGCGGCATCGTCGTTCGCCATGAGGATCACGGCTTCCACGTCCGCGTTGCTATAGCCGACGAGCTTGGCGGAAAACCCCTCCCGGATGGCGGCAAAATCCACCGCCGTGCGGACCGTGTTCTTGCGAACGACGGCGCGCGCCACGTTCTCCACTTCCTCGGGCGTCTGCGAGTAGAGGAACGGGATCTTGCGGTCGAGCCGCCCGGCGCGTTTCAAATCCACGTCGAGCTTGTCGGGGCGGTTGGTCATCACCAGGAACAGGATGCGCCCGCGGTTCGACGTGTCGGACATGAACTCCTTGATGCGCGCGATCACACGTGACGAGGTGCCACCGTCCCCCTCGCCGTCGGTGTTGCCAAAGGCGCGATCGCCTTCGTCGATGATGAGCACGACCTGGCCGATGGCTTTGATCACGTTGAGGATTTTCTCGAGGTTGCCCTCGGTCGCCCCCACCCACTTCGATCGGAAGTTCTTCAGCTTGATCGTCGTCAGGCCGCATTCCTTCGCAAACGCCTCGGCCACGAAGGTCTTGCCGGTGCCCATCGGCCCGGTGAAGAGGATGCCCATGGGCACACGGCTGATGCGCCCGTCGCGGATATTCTCGGCGATGACCGTCAGGTCCTTCTTCACTTCGTCCATGCCGCCGACCACCTCGAAGCCGTGTTCCGGCTCGACGAACTCGACCAGGCCGAAACACTCGCGCTCGAGGATTTCGCGTTTGCGACGGGCGATGACGCGGTCGATGTCGGTGCGCGCCCGGTCGGCGGCCTGCGACGCGTCCGGCGGCGGCAGCGGGCTGGCGGCTGGCGCGAGAAGGCGCCGGATCTGGTCCGGAGTCATCCCTGCCGTGATCGTCGCCAGCGTCTTCGCCCGCTCCCGCGCGTCGGGCCCTGCGCCGAGGATGCCGGCGATGAAGGCCTCGCGCTCGCGGGCCTCCGCTTCCGACGCGGGCGGCGGCGCGAGGATGGAGGCGATCTGGACGGCCTTCAGGCCCGCCGTGACGTCGGCGTAGCGGCCGGCATCCTTCTCGCTCATGCGAGGGTCGGCCAGGCGCGCCACGGCGCTCCGGGTGGCCCGATCCGGCATCGGGATGTCGACGACGGCCACCTTCGGGTTCGAGACGATCTTCGGCGCGAGATCGGTCAGGTTCTCGGCCACGAGCAGGATGATGCTGTCGCCCTTCTCGATGGCGGGGAGCGAGGACCACCGATGCAGCGTAATGATGGCCGAACGGTCGGCGTCGGCCTGGAACGTGGGATCGCCGGCCGGCGCGATGGCCTCGGCGTACTCGATAATCACCGCGACGCGCATCGCGCCCACGAGCAGGCGCTCGAGGGCGGCCATGACCTTCGCCTTCTCGCCATCGAGCAGCAGCGCGTCGACGTCGGTCACCGAGGCCGCGCGCTTCGAGAAGCGGACGCCGCTCGCCAGGTTGTAGGTCACGATCGTCTCGCGCGATTCGCGCAGCAGCACCTCCGACAGGAACTCCACGAGGCCGTACGTCTTCGGGCCGCAGACCACGGTGTCGTACACGTTGCCGTGCAGCACGAACATCGAGGCTTCGCCCCGCAGGTAGCGCCGTCGCAGGTCGTCCGCCCAGGCGGGCAGGAGGCGCGGTTCGGTCGCCGAAGGTTCAGGCATTGTTGGAGAGCCCCATGCTGGCCAGCAGCCGTTCGGTGTCGGCGGTGCTGTCCTTGATCGCCTCGACGCCGGTCAGCAGTTCGTCCAGCTGTCCCGACAGCTCCTGTGGCGACTGCATGGTCACGATTTGATCGGCGAGGAGGCGGAACGAGTTCTCGATCAAATCGAGCTGGCCTCTGGCGACGGTGAGGTAGCGCCGGATCTCCTGCACCTTCTCGAACCGCTTGAGGATGACGGCCAGGTTCTTCTTCGCGATGTCCACCTGGGGCGTGCCGGCGGCGCCATCCTTCACGGCCCGGTCCCAGCGATCGCGGTCCTTGTCGAGCCCCACGAGATCGACCGACCCGAGGTAGTGCTCGTAGCGGGCGCAGGTCACGGCCATGTCGAGGAACGACTCGACCAGCCGCTCGGTCTTGACCAGTTCGGCCTTCAGCAGATCGGTCGTGAACGACGGGTTCTGCGCGGCCAGCCGCTCGATGTCGACCTTCAGCTGCACGAGGCGATCCACCCGTTGGCCGTCGGCGCTCGACAACAGCCGCATGCGCTCGGCGCGCTGCTGGGTCTGGTACGCGGCCTTGAGCTGAGCGAAGCGCGGGTCCCAGAGCAGGTGCTTCAGCCGCTCGGATCCGGGCGCGTGCAGCAGCCAGAGGGCCTCGCCGCCCAGCGCGACCAGCGCGATGAGCGGGTTCATCGTGATGACCGACGCCGCCAGGGCCCCGATGACGAGCGACAGGTTGTAAGGGTTGGCAAACGCGAACCGCAGGTACGGCACCCTGGCGTGCAGCACATCCGCCACCGCGGAGACCGTCGGATCGACGCCCTGGCCGAGCGGCTCAGGCAGCTGACCGGCCTGCGCTTCAGGCTGATCGGTGGAAGGCGCCGTCAACGACGGGGAGACTCGCGTCGTCGGGTGTGCGATCGGCCGGGCACCAGTCTTGTCGGTCGGGACCATTCGGCCTATTCTAGTGCCCCGGAATCGTGATGCGTCACATATCTCCCGGGCGGGGCATCCCGACTGGCGGCGTTGCTCCTCCCTCACATACTCCCGGGATGCTCGGTCGTCGCGCCTGGCCATTCGGGCGCCGCGCTCCGGGGTCTTCGCAACGCTTCACGGTTCCGGGGCACTCGCAGCCCGTCACACGGACCGCACGTGCGCCGGCCGCCGGACGGGTTGGCGCGCGCAGGCCGGCGTCAGCGGCCGCTCCCGCTGCCCCCGGGCGAGTACAGGAGATCGAGCAGTGCCTTCTCGACATTCCGGAACGCCGGCGACGACTTGAGCGTGATGTCGCGGTTCGGAAAGAACGGCACGTCCACGCGGTGCAGGATGCGCGCCGGCCGCGACGACAAAACATAGACCGTGTCGGCGAGGTACACGGCCTCCGACACGTCGTGGGTGACGAACAGGATCGTGTTGTCCTCGGTGCGCGAGACGTCGAGCAGCAGCCCCTGCATCCCCCACCGGGTCTGCGGGTCCAGGGCGCCAAACGGCTCGTCCATCAGCACCAGCCGGGGATCGTTGATGAGGGTACGGGCCAGCGCCACGCGCTGCTTCATCCCGCCGGACAGGTCCTTCGGGTACCGGTCGGCGAACTCGGCCAGCCCCACCGCCTCGAGGTACTTCCTCGCCTTCGCGGTCCGATCCGTCTTTGGCGCGCCGTGGAGCCGCAGTCCGTATTCCACGTTCTCGCGCACGGTGAGCCAGCCGAACGACGTATAGGCCTGGAACACCATGCCGCGGTCGCGGCCGGGGCCGTCCACGCCCTGGCCGTCCACCAGGATCTCGCCTTTCGTCGGCGGAAGGAGGCCCGCCACCGCCTTCAGGATGGTGGA
>Ga0315292_10001280_pt1 | contig 13307 bp, 13 predicted proteins | sample YL17G13_0_MG_FD_204029 | JGI IMG/M metagenome (GOLD analysis project Ga0315292, IMG submission 204029) | Sediment microbial communities from Yellowstone Lake, YNP, Wyoming, USA - YL17G13_0 | ecosystem: Environmental > Aquatic > Freshwater > Lake > Sediment | place: USA: Wyoming | collected... | reverse complement strand
CCCGCAGCAGAGCTGCGGGGCATCTAATTCTCTAAAAAACTTTCCTCCCCCTTGTCGAAGATCCCGCTGAATTATGGCGGGGATGGGGGAGGATTAAGGTGGGGGTGATGATTAGATCATTTCCCCTTCACCCTAACCCTCTCCCCCCAGGGGAGAGGGTAGGCCATTTATCCCCCCAGCAGAGCTGGGGGGTATTCTGGCATATTTTGATAAATCCGCTGTTTTTTCAATAATTGATTCCCATTTTACCAAATCGCTCAAATAAGCCTTTCGAGCATCCTCAAAGGTTGGTCCGACTTTCATTGCAAACATACGTCCAAGTCGTTCTTCACGTATTAAGCCATTATTGACTAATCGGGTAATAACACCTTTTAACTCTGGTGAGAAAGGGCCGAAACTTGATTTTTGATAATGCAGTCCTGTGGGCAAACCTTCTTGGGTGGCTATATACACAATTTTTTGAAATGTAGTTCGACCTACAGGCCAGTGATAGGGTTCTTGCTCCAGCCGGCTTAAAATCTCAACTAAAGCAACCCAGGCTGGTTTGACCCTTTTTGGAGCCAATCCTGATTCGGTAGAATTAATACTTGTATCTTGCTCAAGGAATTCGGGCTGCAGTTCTTCATGTGCTGTCCCATGTGGTGCATAAAGCTCGACAGGGATGTCCAATTGATTTAAATAGCGGTATAGGGTTGGACCAACTATATTCCACTCCAATTGTCCTTGACCACACCCAAGCGGGGGTACAGCCAGAGACGCAATTCCCCATTCTTTGTAGTGTTGAAGCAAATATTTTAAACCTTTCACAATGTCCTCGATGCGTGACACTGAACGCCAATGGCCCTTTGTCGGAAAATTCAAAATCCAAGATGGTGTAAACCTCTTTTATAAGTGAGGTTTGCCGAGCCTAACCTCTTTTCGGTTACACCGGGCCACATAATCATCGAACATATCAGGGAACTGTTCTTTAAATTTTAGTGCAATCCCCTTGCCCATGATTCCGACACAATTCACGGTATTGACAACGGTCTGTGCATTAGATTTGAGAAGATCGCTCATTAATATCTTGACCATATTTGAACCCCTTATTTGAAGGGCCATAATTACGAACCCGTCCCCAATTGTAAGAGGATTAATTTTCTGCAAAGCGGAAGCGTTTTTTGAGGTTGTTTGCCTTAGAAAATTGGATTACTTTGTCATGCTGGAGGCGTCCTACTACAATTCCAGGTGCAATACCTAATTCATTAGCAAATTGTTTTATTGCCAATAGGCTAAATTGCCCATTCTCTTTGAAAACCTGATATTTTTCGGAGGGAATTAAGAAATCTTGCGAAAATTTATCCGCCTGACACTCCTTATCATTAGTATCCGTTTCTCGACAACCTTCGCCTTTGGCTTCAATGAAGACATCTTTTTTCCCGTGGAGAAGAATGTGGCCCGCTTCATGAAAAAAAGTGAACCAAAGATGATCATCACTCTTCCCGCGAAGGCTTAGCTGAATTAGTGCCTTGGTTGGACTCAACCAGCGTGTTGCACCGTAGACTCGTGTACCTGAAAGTTCACGGACAAACACTATTGCAACTCCCGCTTCATCAAAAAGATTTTTCATTTCTGGTTCAAATTTCTCAGGAGGTTCTAACGTGAGGCCACGGACTCTATTTAGTGAAGTCTTAAACGAATTGACATTGTAAACATTGCACTCCCTTTTTTGGGCTTCAATTTCTCCCTGACGTAGCCAGGCAGCGACTGCATAAGGATTTCTTTGAAACGAAACTGATGAGCGATAAGCAGCTTGGGGGCTTTGCCAAAGTGCTATCCATTCTTCTACGCCGGCAACACCGAAGAAATTTAGGAGCACTTTCAGCTTCCTAACCGGAGAGTCTTCTTTGGGCAACCATCCGAATTTCGTGATGGCTGCGGCGGGGAAGTTTTTGAGCCATTCTTTATGAGAATGGAGTTCCTCCTCTTCTTTCAAACGGGCTAAAGTTTCTTGGTAATTCCGCTCAAGGTTACTCCAAAAAGATGCAGGAACTCCTAACACCCTTTCAAGTTGTAAAGCTGTTTCGGCAGTGATCGCGGCCTTCCCCGAGATGATTTCATTTATAGTCTTTTTAGGGCGACCGGTACGGTCCGCGAGTTGAGCTTGTGTCATAGCTAAGAATTCCAAAGTTTCACGCAAAGTTTCCCCTGGTGGGACTGCATAATTTGGTTGGAAGGAACCACCCTTTATCTCAGCCATGGATATTCTCCACTCCCAAGACTTTAACTTTTATTATCTTTTGCCAGTCTAAACCACCGTCTTCTTTTCGCGGCGTCTCCTCGTGGTCTGGAACGATCAATAAACGGTAGGGTTGCTTAACATCGAGTGAGATTTGCCCGGCCCTATTCCCCGATAATTCATGGGCCCTTACATGAGGTAGTTTCCTTAAGGTTTCAAGATTTTCTGCTGCGGCAAGCTCGGTTAACCTCCGCGCTATCAACTTCGCCTGCTCCGCCCCCCATCGCCGCTTAAGGGTCTTTTCGTTGCAGAATTCTTTCTCAAGGGCCTTGCTTTTAAATGTTATTAACATGCCAGCAAATTTTTGTCAAGAAAAATATTAACCTAATGGGTTAATAGGATTAAGTCACCCCTTACCTTCGACGATTTTGATTTCTTCTTCGGTTAAATCGTAAAGTTTATAGACAATTTGGTCGATGAGCCAGTTGGTTTTGCGGAGATTTTCTTTCAAGAGAAAATAGGAATTCGTTCCCAAATTCATTGCGACTTGATCCAAAAACCAAAAAATAGCATTAGTTCTCTAAAATACACAGTTGCATCTTATTTGTCTATAATTCATTTTTAGGCTATCCCACATCTTGATTGTCTCTTTACACAGAGCAACCTTTTCATAATTGTACTTTGATTTTAAATACTCAATGACTTCAGAATACATGGTAAACCGTGTCTGGAAATCGATTTTTTTCCCCCAATTGGAGGACTCTGTCAAATACTTGACCCAACTCTTATCCGAACACCCATTAATAGTGCTTTGGAGCCCTCTTAAAGAACCTAATGTAATCCTTTCTGGACCGAGATTTTCAAATATCAAGTCTACTAATTGCAGATAAGATTCCTTCCAATCGTCAATCGGAACCATTGGGTCTATTCTTACACGAACTTCATAGCCAGCTTGGTAAATCTTTTTTGCTGCTTCGATTCTCTTTAAAATAGGCGGTGCCTTTTCCCACCTCTTAGCAACAGGAATGGCATTGAGACTGAAGCTAATTATTGCTTGATTATGAGGTTCAATTTCCAAAAGGTTTCTTATGTTAGAAGATTTGGTTAAAAACAGGACTTTATGGAGTTTCTGAGTTTCAAATAGAGGAATAATAAATTTAGAAAATGATTCATTAGAGGTTTCATGCATCAATGAATCAGCGATCTCACCGGTATTTAATATTTCAGGTGTTTTAACCTCTCCCAAAAAAGCTCTCGTATGTAATTCAATTTTCCCATAGTCTTTAATGACGGGTTCCTTACCGTTAGGTCTAAATCTGAATGTCCCCTTTAAATAGCACCAACTGCAATCAAAAGGACATCCGTAAGCCCATTTAAGCTCAAGGAAATGAGGACAGACAACATCATAGAGGTTCTTAGGCTTTGGTGTCTTATCGAATCTTGTAATGATTGAGCTATCACTGACTTTCTGGACCAATGATCTTCTTGATCCATCAAGGAGGAGATACTCTTTCATGAATACTTTTCTTTTTATTTCCATAACTATGTGATTCAACGATTAAGGATTCATACGAAGGTTATTCTGTCATTTCCTTTTAATCCTGACTTCTTCGAGCTTATCCGGTCAATATTAACTTTCCCTTCCATTTCCAACTCCTTAAGGGCCTCGCGATAGTGTTTGTCAATAAAACGAGTTTCTAAATATGTTTCCTCCTCGATGTCCTCACAGGATAGGGTTTGTCCTTTGAATCGTTGAACCAGAAATCTTTTTAATGATGGAGTATCTTCTGCAAAAAGAATCTTTTGGTGCTTTGCTACAAAGTCATCTGAGAAAAGGGGACAGTCCCCTTTTCTCTTAAACTCCCCTTTAAATAACGAAAGCTGACAGGGTAGGGTCTCCCAAGTTTCCCCATCTCTCTTTCCCAACGTGTCTCCCCTACCACCCCGATGGCCCCTCTCAATGCGTCCAACCACTCCTACATTGAAAGATGCTGTCTTCGCCCACACTTCAGAGGCTCGACCACCATAACTCAAGGTTACGAGGCTACCTGTGGGTTCACTTGCGTTACAACCCGCTGGGTTGCTCATCCTGCCTTGCAGGACTTCGTCGGTAGGCTCCATGGATTCGGTCTCCCTAACCATGCTACCCAAGCTACATGGCTGTGGCCTTTTGCCATGAAAGGACTTTCACCTCATAGAAGAGATGGAGCATTACTCTTGGCACACAAAGTGTCCCTCATTTCCTCCTTTGACAGGAGCAATATAGGATGTCCCCAATTGATTCCGTCTGTGGCCCCTCTGGCTAATTCCCTTTTCCATTATCAACCGAATTCTAACAAAAAAACCAAGATTAGGTTAGAAGCCACTTATCAAGCTGCGGACCAAGCTGTTCAAAATGTAGTTGATTTACTTGCTGCATAAAAGTTAGAGAGAAATTCTCAGAGTTAAACATGTAAGAATCTAATTTACTTAAGGTAGAGTTAAAATATTTTAGTGTCTCTGTTTGAGTATATCCTTAGCTACCGGGCTTAGAAAAGGTTCCATCATTTTGTGTGCCAAGCCATGGGCCGACAGAGCTTTATCGTATTCGGAAAGCACAACCTTTATCATCTTCTCGACAAGCTCTTTCTTGCCGATTTGTCTCAGCGACCTGCCGTCTAAATATTTATGGAATAAATACGGATTTTTCTTCAGTCGGACCAGCCTAGATTTAACCTTCTTGTAGTCCAACAGCAAACCCTCACACCCTTCTTTATGCGAGATTATTTGAAAAAGCTCATCCAAATCCTTTTCAAGTCTACAAATAAGTGTCTCATGGTGCTCTTTATCAATAAAAAATGACAATCGCTCAAGCATATGTTCAGTTTCCTCTAACTTTCTCTTCACCTTGAGCATGAGGCTACGGTCACCGGAGGATCTTCTGCATAATGCACTCAACCGACGTCCTAAGATACTTGCCTGCTCCAAGAATCGTTCATATTCTAGTGTTTGTTCAAAGCCGTCCCGACGACCATTCGGTTTGATGTTGTGGTTCCAGATTTGTATTTCTCCAATATTCCATGTTGCAAACCGTCCTTCCGTGAAGAAAGGAGACAGAAAATATTCATCCCCCACTTCGATGTTCCCGTGTCTAACACGAATCCCACGCATTGCAACATGAGGGGAAAAAGAAGCTTTGAAGTGTGTCTTAGCGTACCAGCCAAGTGCCAGGGGGTTTCCGTCCGTTCCTGGAAATTGAAAAACTTCTACATTTTGAATTTTATCCTCAATATTGGTCGAGATTTCAATTCTGTCCGAATATGGTCTCAGAAGTTTTTCCCCATTAAGGGTTATTTCGTAACTTTTATAACCAGAGATGTCGCCAAAGTACTCATCGAGTCTTTCTGCAAAAGAGAAGTTGCTTCTGTCATAAGGCACTGGAGCCACCTGCGACAAATACTGTTTAATTGTTCTTATGTTCATTAATTTATCCGAGTGGAACTTATGAATACCCTCCATCGTTACACGGAAGAAATGATCAGTATCCCGCTCACTAGGCCTTCTTTTAACGGCTCTTGTTATACTTTTGACCACCTCGACCAGGCTCGTATTTCGCTTTATTGTTGTCGTTAAATCTTCAAGGCGCTTTCTATCCCATTCTATAATGGAAACGTCTTCCATGCTGGAAGAACGCGTCTCGAATCTTAGCAGTTCGCAATAAGCAAGCCCGCCAAGACGTCCGATACCCCTGAAGCCTCTTTGGTTAGTCCCTTCCTTCGGGCTGGAACCCAGGTTCAATAGTACTTGGTTGGCAAGAGTCTCAGGTAATCCAGCGCCGTTATCTTCAATGCAGACCGATCTATCTTCTCCTAAGACCAAAATTGATATACGCCCCTTATCACAAGACAGTTTCCCTTCGCGAACCGCAATATCAATCGAGTCCACCGAGTTCTGAATATACTCTCGATAAACCATAAGGGGGTCGTCATACATCCCTGATGTGATCACGTCCAGCATCTGGTAACCAATAAATGGGAGTTGATGGTGGATTCCATTCACTTTTTCATGTAGAGCTTTAACCATTCTTTAACCTCTTTATTTGTGCATTTGTTATAGTATCCTCGGATTGAACTGGTTGTATTAGCACTCACAGCATTATGAAATCTTCCAGCTTCCTCTGGTTGCTCCTTAAAAAGACGCAGAATAAAAGTCCGAAATCCTTCAACTTTGCCTGTCCCGGGCGGACGTTTCGGCTCGTACTCATATACTCTTCTTTCATGTTTGTTTCTGTTCCTTAAAAGTTCCTCCGGCATGTAAAGGTTGACGATGAATTCTTCGAACGTTTCTCCAATTGTTCTCCAGGCTAGCGTTGGCGTTGGAGAAATTGCCCCGAATGCCGCCCCTTTCATGATTTCCACGTTCCTTGTAAAACGCATTGTCCAAACAGCAAAATTCACAAAATCAAACTTTTTCTCTGGAGCGGTAGGAACATAATCCCGGTTTCGATTGGATTCGTCTGGATATCTACTTTTGATTGGTGCATAGCGCATGGGGTAGCTATAGATCGCGCCAGAGGATTTATCTGTCCCCTTGCCCCATTTTTCATTGAGCCTAATGTTAATTATCAATCTGTCATATAAGTCCCTCGGAGTATCTTTCCAGTTGTACAACATATAATTGGAAAACTCTTTTATGCCGTACTTTCGCGCGACTTTGAGCGCGCACACATATGTCTTCTTATCTTTCACGTGGTCGAAAGCTACCCTCATAGGCTTTATGTTGAGTTTAGATAGCAAAGACGTTGTTCTCTCATCTATGTACCGGGCATCTAATCCTTGATTAAAGTCAATAACTCGTTGTTTCTTGGGCTTCGAATTTGTAAATTGTCCCCTGCCATACCCAAGAGAAACGAGGTCTTCAACAATCTGCTCTAACCGCGAAGACGCCAGAACGTTATTATCCATTAGTTTCAGTTTTGATTTATCCCCGTATTTGTTGCGTAGTTCTGAAATCACTCGCTTTATGTCTATATATTCGACATAAGAAGGCTCAATCTCAGGTACTCCACAATATTTGCAACTTCTTCGACATCCTCGAGTTGTATATGCATAATATGTATCGTTTATTCCGTAAAGATAAGAGTCAAGTATCTCGTAATCCGGGGGCAGCATGTCGATATTTTCGTCTCCTTCAAGGTCAATTTGTTTTGGAGAACTGAGTATCCCTGCAACGGGTTGGATTCCTGTTTCTTCAAAGATTTCTTTTGGCATTAGAGAAGCCATTATTCCGCCGACATAAATCTTGTGAATGGAGCCGCCGACGGCATCTTTGTAGAAATTTATTGTTTCAACAGTCTTCTTCCATTCAAAAGTAAATAGCGTAGAGATGTAAACCCGGTCCCACAGGCTTGCTGGTGAGAAGAGGTCAAGCTCCTTAAAAACCAATTTATCGCAACCAGAAACAAACTTAACTTCATCCCCACGCATTTTATGGAAAGTAGCTAGCTTCATGAGGCCCAAGGGAGGATACCATAGCACCTCATCTTCAGGTCTCTTCTGCAAACCAGCCTTCGTTTGCTGAGCTCTTTTTCGGGCTTTCTCAGAAAATTTTCTGTAGTCTGGTTCAACCAATAGTATTCTCAAAATCTCAACGCCTCCTTCAGCACAGCGTAAATTTCTTGAACCCCCTTTTGACCTCCCGCATAAGAAAATGGGCCTTTGGAACTCCAGTTTACTCTCTCCGCTAAGGCTGAAAGTTGATTCTTAAATTCCTCGACTGAACCCGATGTACACCTGCCACTCACTACTATATCCGCTAACAACCGTGTTAAGGAATAAAGTCCGACCCCCTTTGTTATTAGATGATGACGGTGGTCATTCCACTCTTGCGGAAAAACCATTTCGACTGCTTTCCAATAGTTCTTAATAATTGTGTACATGCCATCTATTTCTCCAAGATTTGCTCCTTTTGTTTGAGAGAAGAGGCGATGGATGGCTTTTTGCATCATTCGAAATGAGGTTCGCCTTTTTAATCCAGAGGTTGTTTCACCACCATATCTAATGAGTTTAAACCATGGGGATTCAGGGTCTTCATTCAGTTTTTTTGCAATAAAGAGGTGGGGTGCCTCTACAGCTAAATCAGTAAGGAGATTGCTGTCATGATAATCAGTTAAAGAAGATGATAAGCCTTTTGCTTTACTATTTATTATTACAAACTGTGCCATTTCGGTTCTTAAATCAAGGGCAATGAAACTCATAAAGGCCAATGAAACATCTTCATCATAAAGTTCTCCTAACCGGTGCTGACAATCGACTTGAGCCAAGCATTTTGTATTTTTGTCAATATAAAGGATGGCCGAACCATTTTTGCTCCTTTGTATTTTCCATGCATACTGAAAATCCTTGCGTAAGTTAAATGTGAGTGGAATAGTTGAACTTCCTTTGGTTTTGATATATTTTTTGAAATTTAAACTGTGGCTTTTATTTCGAGGACGTTGATATCCTTCGCCGGTATCCTCATTCAAAATATCAGCAAATGATAACTTATGAAGGATCTTAGCTGGGGCGAATCCCAGAAAAACCTCCTGTGAACCGCACGTTCCAATAAATCCACGGAAAATATAAAATGAAGAAATTTTCTTCATGTTGAAGAAAAATAATTCATTTTTATAATAATGTCAAGAGTTATTTTCTGCCGAGCTTTCAAAGAATTGATAAGGTCTCGAAATGAAGCAGGGAGTTTGATTCTAATCCTTTCTAGTCAAGCAGTATCTCCACAAACGCATGATCAAATCATTTCAAGTTATTAAAGTATCTTAAGTTGGACATCTGTTCCAAATCTATCTGTTGTATAATAAATCTTTTCAGGATTTTCCTGGAAGGCCTTTTCTAACAATTGAATTCCATTATCGTATTCCAAAAATACTTTTCCATTTCGACTTGAAGATAAAATATTTGCAAGAAGCAGAAGCGGCCTATACAGGCAATAACCAGATATCCCTTTGAGAACATCATAACTATAATTAATAAATTTCAATAAACTAATATTTGAGCTCTTAGAAGACGCCTGAGAAAAATAAGCTAAATTCATAATTTCATAAAAATTGCTATCAAGAATTTTGGGAACTGCCTGCTCTGGATAGCCTGTAGTCAAATACTTGCTGTATAAATTTCCTAAATTGACTACTAAAATTTCTCCTAATTTAGTAAAAGTGTATTTTCGAGAATAATTTTTGGCAAGAATGGCTAGATCGGCCATCCACTCCAAACGTGGAATACATTCTTGTTCCCTTCTTGAGCCCGATCCTTTCTTTTCACTTTGTTTCTTTATATCATTCTCTATAGACAACTTCATGTTTTCTATATCATCTAATTGACGTCTATCGGATGAAGTGTAAGCTACTCCGGAAAAAAATTGCAGAACTCCATTTATAATTTCAGGGATCATGTTACCAGCATCAAGATAACTAAATTGTTCAGTGCCGAACTTCCTGTATATAGCGTAAGAAAACGGAATAAAAAAATCACCATCTGAATTTAAAAGATTATATAAGAAGAAAATTTTCTGCTCAGTTGTTAATATAAATGGATTGCAATTTAACGAAATATTGAGGAACGCTTCCTTCTCTCTCTCATCCATTAATCCTTTCAATAACACCTGTCCCATATCAGTGATTGTAAAAGTTGAGTCAACACAATTTAGCTGGCGAGGGAGGGATTCCGTATATTCCTTGAATCCATCTCTTGATAGCCATCCTGTTTGTGAGGAATGGTTATAAATGTAAAAGTCTTGAAGCTGAGTTTGGATCCATTTGCCTTGTTCAAACTGGGGTTTTTCACTAGGTTTCTTATATAACCAATTGAGATATTCTTGATCAAAGGGTATCTTCTCTATTTTGGTAAGAGTATCCTTAAGAAGTTGGGACATTTCAGAAATTGAGTTGGCCTGTCCAGAGGAAGACACAAAAAATTTGCATATCCCTAAACGTTGCATCGACTGACGTGCTCTGCATTTTCTTAGAGACATTATGCTTCGAATCCTCCATGTACACTTACTCGAGGTCTAATTTCCATTACAAAGCATCTCTTCGTATTCGTATCCGATATAATGGCCTGCCCTATTTCAATATCTCTAATCAGTTCCCTAGGGGTAAGACTTTTGTAATCGTCTTTTATCTCTGCTGGAAAGGGAGATTTTAGATTGTCAAGAATATAATCGATGTCCCCTTGAGAAACTAGTTTATGAATAATAAATGTTTCCACTTGAGATAATACATTTACGTCCAATGCACGTGGCTGCTGTGTGGTGACAACAAAAGAGAGACCGAAATTCCTACCTTCTTTTACCAATTTTATTATACTGTCTGTTGCAGAGGTTTTGCGCCCTGAGGGGATTACATTTTGGGCCTCGTCTACAACAATCCATGTCTTTGGAATTGCTTTGCTGACAAATTCTTCTTTTTCAGCGCGCAATTTTTCATCTAGGGTTGGGTTGACAAGTAAATCTTTAATATTTTCTGATGCCTCTGCACGTTCATGGATGATTCTCCGTATTATAGTGGCTACTACCACCCCTCTTAAATCCTCGGGGAGTCTATTTAAAAGAATGACAGCTGCTCGTCCTGGTTTTAGAATTTCGTTTAACTGTGTCCCACCTCCAGAAAATATTTTATGCATAGCATAAGACCGTAATTGTTGTAGAATAGCTCTTCTTGTATCTGGTTTGAAAATACTGTCCTCCTTGTCTTCATCGTGCTCAATGCAGTTAATTAGATCCCGGATGCTATAATTATTTTTAGGTTCATGGTTATTTCCTTTCGTATCACGCCACCCGATATTGACAACCTTCTGATAAATTTCTGACAAAAATTGACCTTTTATATCGCGCACAGTATCAAGATTAAGTAGAATTCCCCAGTCTTCTGCAGAGAAGCTCGAGACATCAAGAAATAATTCTTTATATCCCGTGGGGGTTAATTCATATTTGTATCCTGCAGGCACCCAAATATCGACATTAAGTACTTCTGGACTTATTCCCCACCCGGCTAACAAAGATGCCTGTTTATTTATCTCCTGGAGTTTACTATGTCGATTAAGAGGTATATACATCCACTGGAAAATATTTAGTGTATCGAACATCAACATTGCTCTGCTGCCATACACTGAGGATATAGATGACGGGTTCTTAACTGTTATATGCCCTTCAATCAGAGATGCTAATGTATACGATTTTCCTTGTCCCCTTTTTCCCACGATGGCAACAACTTTCTCTTTAGATGTATCGTATTTAACATTATATCTCCGTCCATATTCAGCTAAACGTCCCAAATAAATCCACTCCTGAGGATCTTCGGTTTCTGAACCACAAATAACCCAATCTCCCAAAGCTTGCAATTCTGGATCTAAACCATAATTTTTCATAATGTTTGCCCTCACAAATCTTTAATTAATGGTTCAATGAAATCCCGATCTGCGACAATATATTTATTAAGCTGTTTACCCTTCTGATATGCTTCGGCGGATAAGGTTGCAAGTGTATTTATTATCATTCGGGCATTACGATTAGGCTCTTTTTCATACAAAACCTCTACAGTTCTATCCAAAGCTTCCTGAGTAAATGGTAACTGTTCAGGCTTTACACTTTTTAAATTCAAATTATCTATCAAATTTTTTGCCTTGTCTTTATTAATTAATGCATCTAGAACTTCTTTAATAAAGTCTTTTAAATCTTTTTTTGTTGAGATGAGCCTCAAAAGGTCTTTGATTGCTAAGTGAATATTACTCTGCGAAACCCCTAATCTAGATAAAATATCATCTGGCTGACTAATTACTTTTGGGATCGCGGTTACTCCTGTGCCAAAATATGCAAAAACAAATCCCACGTCGGTATTATCAGGCTCTGCTAACTGAAGAAAAGCGTCATGGATTTCAGTTTGTCGTTTCTTAACTTCACTTAACGCCTGGGCTTCGTCCATAAAAAAAACTATTCCAGAACCTCTAACCCTTCGGACCAGATTCCCAATATTTAAAACTACATTTAACATATCACCGCCAGTATCAAGCATCTTCTTGACCCCTTTGTCTTCTAAATCTCCACTTTTTGTAATTTTGTCTGCTCTCAGCCATTGCCAAGCAGGTAGAGTAGATTTTACTTCTCTCAAAAAAAAGGCTGATAATAAGTTTGCAAGCGATGCTTTCAAATTTTCGTCACCGAATTTGAAAACTTTCATCATTTCAAAAGATAACTCAGTAGTTCTGGAGCTGGGTAAGTTATCAAATTCCCTTACGATCTCCCTCAGGAAAGTTTCTCCGATGGCATCTAACATCTTTCCATGAATATATTTCCACCCGCTCAAACCTTTGGTAGTCTCGTCATAAGGGTTAATCCTCATTATAAAAGGAACTGCTGGATAGGTCTTGCTATCTTTATCAAAAAGATACTTCAAATGATACAAAGTATGCGTTTTACCAAATCCAAATCTGCCGAATATCCCGCACTTTGGGACACCTCGGACCAAAAAGTCACTTTTGACTCTTGAAAGCAATTCTTGGCTCACTTGCCTATTTCCAAAGTACCACGCTGCATCTTGTTCTGGATCTATCTCAAAACGGTTTCGATTTAAACAGCAATAATCTTTCAAATCCATCTCTCTAATCTCCATGGCACACCTCCAATTTTTCAAAATTTACTTGGCAAAGATTGTCCCAGCTCTACCTGGAAGGTCATAAATACCTAATCGCTGCAGTTCTTCAATAATATCCTGCCCTTTGCCTTTTCCATCAATCATTATACCAATCTCATGTGCTCTTGTAGCATGGCCCGAAAGATTTGCCGACCCAACCAATGCGAATCCAAAGGGATCACATCTACAAACATAAACTTTCGCATGTAGTTCATTATTGTAAAAAAGAGTTACAGTTGGACAGGATTTCAAGATCCCAACCGCTTCAATGTTAAAAGGCTCCTTTTGGGGATCTCTCATGAATATACGAGTATTAATTTTCTCCTTAGTACTACAGCGAATGTTTTTTAACCGCATTAAGTGCGGCTAATCGTTTTTTTCTATGCGATAGATACGCAATATGGTTCCGCCTCGTATAGTAATTCACGA
>Ga0315292_10001279_pt1 | contig 13321 bp, 10 predicted proteins | sample YL17G13_0_MG_FD_204029 | JGI IMG/M metagenome (GOLD analysis project Ga0315292, IMG submission 204029) | Sediment microbial communities from Yellowstone Lake, YNP, Wyoming, USA - YL17G13_0 | ecosystem: Environmental > Aquatic > Freshwater > Lake > Sediment | place: USA: Wyoming | collected... | reverse complement strand
GTCGACGGAGCCCACGTAATACACCGCCCCCTCTTCCACGGTGAGCGCAAGCGTCGCCTTGCCGGTGCGCTCGTCCGGAAGGACCGTGTCATGGACGACCTGAAAATCGATCATGCCCTTGGACCCGTAGAAGCCGGGCAGCTTCTGCCGTATGTCCTGTGACAGGCGCTCTTCGTCGTAGCTCCCCTTTTGGAACCAGAGGAATCCTTCAGGCTGGGTGGCCATGTGCTTGACCACGACCTTGTCCGAAAAGCGGTCGTTGCCAGCCACGAGAATCTGGCTGATCGCGATCCGGCTCCCTTCGAGCACCTGGAAGAGGACCTGCACCGAGCCGTCGGGCTGGGGCAATTCCGTGACGGTGGCCCTCGCCTGGAAGAAGCCCTTGTCGGCGTACACGGAATCGATCCCGGCCCGGCTCCGCGCGAGCGCACTGCGGTCCAGCGGGCGACCGACGACCAGCGTCACGCGGTCGCGCACGGCATGTTCCGGCAATTGCCGAACTCCGACCAGGACCCAGCTGGAGAGGATCGGGCGCTCCCGGACGACCAGGACCAGGATCAGCAATCCGCCTGATTCGCGTTGCTCGACGCGGACGTCATCGAACTGCCCGGTCTGGTAAAGGCTGGTGATCGCACGCTGGATATCGCGATAGGTGACCGGCTGGTGGAGTACCAAGCCCGCGCTCCCGAGCACCTGCGAGGCGGTCAGGCGAACGTTTCCCTCGACCACCAGGCTGTCTACCGGGGGCGACGTCACGTCCTGGCCGCGCAACGGGTGCGCTGCCAGGAGGAAGAGAACCAGCAGGGGGATGCAGCGACGAAGCATCGGGGAAAGGCGTCCAGACGCGTGGCCGGGCGCCCCCACCGCGAGGGCGCCCGGCCTCGCCCGGCTCAGGCCCGGGTGCCGGTCAGGGCGCGAAACGCCAGGGACTTGCCGTCGGGTGCGAGATCCACCTCCACCTCGTCCCCCCGCGCGACTTCACCGAGCAGGATCTTTTCGCTCAGCGGATCCTCGACGTATTTCTGGATGGCGCGCTTGAGCGGCCGGGCGCCGTACTGCTGGTCGTACCCCTGCCCGGCGAGGAACTCGATCGCCGCAGGCGTCAGCCGCACGTCATCGCCCAGCCGCCTCGCCACCTCCCGCAGCAGGATGGAGACGATCTGGCCGATGTGCTCGCGGCTCAGGGCGTGGAACACGATGACGTCGTCCAGGCGATTCAGGAACTCCGGGTTGAAGACCTTGGCCAGCTCCTCCTTGACCTTGGCGGACATGGTGTCGAATGAGGAGGCGCTGTCCGGCGTGTGGAACCCGAGGCTCTTCGGCTGGGTGATGTCCCGCGCGCCGACATTCGAGGTCATGATGACTACGGTGTTCTTGAAGTCAATGACCCGGCCGTAGTTGTCGGTGAGGTGGCCCTCGTCCAGCACCTGCAGCAGGATGTTGAAGACATCGGGATGGGCCTTCTCGATTTCATCGAGCAGGACCACGGAATACGGCTTCCGGCGCACCAGCTTGGTGAGCGTGCCGGAATCCTCGTAGCCGACGTAGCCCGGAGGGGCCCCGATCAGCCGGGACACGGAGAACTTTTCCATGTACTCGGACATGTCCACGCGGATCAGCGCCGCCGGGTCGGCGAAGAGGAACCGGGCCAGGGCGCGTGCGAGCTCGGTCTTGCCGACGCCCGTGGGGCCCGAGAAGATGAACGAGCCGATGGGGCGGTTGGGATCCTTCAGCCCGGCGCGGGAGCGACGGATTGCCCGGGACACCGCCCGGATGGCCTCGTCCTGACCCACGACGGAACCATGGATCTCCTCCTCCATCCGGAGCAGTCGTGACGCCTCCGCTTCCTGGATACGGGTGACCGGGATGCCGGTCCACCGCGAGACGATGAAGGCGATGGCCTCCTCGTCGATGGTCGGCCGGCGGGTCTGGCGATCGCGTTCCCACTCCTCCTGCCGGAGTCGGATCTGGTTCTGGAGATCCCGCTCGCGATCCCGCAATGAGGCGGCGCGCTCGAAGTTCTGGTCGCGGACGGCCTCTTCCTTGTCGATGTTGACCTTGTCGAGGTCGCCCTTGAGGGCCGCCACCTCGGGCGGCGGCGCCTGGGAGGCGAGCCGAGCCCGGGCGCCCGCTTCGTCGATGACATCGATGGCCTTGTCGGGCAGGAAGCGGTCGGTGATGTAGCGCTCCGAGAGCTGTGCCGCAGCCCGCAGGGTCTCGTCGGGGATCATCACGCGGTGATGGTCCTCGTACTTTTTTCGCAGCCCCTTGAGGATCTCAAAGGTCTCGTCGAGCGACGGCGGTTCCACGACCACCGTCTGGAAGCGCCGCTCGAGCGCACCGTCCTTTTCGATGTACTTGCGGTACTCGTTCAGGGTCGAGGCGCCGACGCACTGCAGCTCGCCGCGTGCCAGGGCCGGCTTCAGCATGTTGGATGCGTCGATGGCGCCCTCGGCCGCCCCCGCACCCACCAGGGTGTGGAGTTCATCGATGAACAGGACCACGTTGCGATTCTGCGCGATTTCGTTCATCACCGCCTTGAGCCGCTCCTCGAACTGCCCCCGGTATTTGGTGCCGGCGATGACGGCCGCCATGTCGAGCGAGAGGACCCGGTGATCGCGCAGGACGTCCGGACATTGCCCGCTGGCAATCAGGAGCGCGAGGCCCTCGACGATGGCGGTCTTGCCGACGCCGGGCTCCCCGATCAGCACCGGGTTGTTCTTCTTCCTGCGCGCCAGGATTTCCATGACGCGTTCGATTTCGGAGGCGCGGCCGATGGTCGGATCGAGCTGGCCTTCGGCGCCGAGCTGGGTGAGGTCGCGGCAGAAGTGGTCGAGCGCGGGCGTCTTCGACTTCTTCTCGGACTTGGCCGCCGGCTGGGGTTGGCCGGTGGGGGCGGCGGCGCTCGGAGGCGGCAAGTCGCTTCCGAGGAGGCGCAACGTCTCGGCGCGCGACTGTTCCAGGCTCACGCCGGCGTCGGCAAGCACCTGGGCGGCGATGCCCTTCTCCTCGCGCAGCAAGCCAAGGAGGAGGTGCTCCGTGCCGACGTAGGAGTGGTTGAGCTCACGGGCCTCGACCATGGCGAGCTCGAGGACCTTCTTGGCGCGCGACGTGTACGGCAGGTCGGGACCCGCGGCGGCCGCCGCCTTCCCGCGCTTGACCGTCTCCTCGATTTTCTGCTGGATGTCCTCGAGGTCCACGTTCAGGTTCTGGAGCACGCCGGCGGCGACTCCTTCGCCTTCGCGAATCAGGCCGAGGAGAATGTGCTCCGTCCCCACGTACTCGTGGTGCAGCCGGGCCGCCTCTTCGCGGGCCATCTGCAGGACCTTTCGGACGCGATCGGTGAAGTTGTAGCCATTCATGGGGTCACCCGGCTCGTCGGCCTTCGGCTTGCAGCAGCGTCCGCACGAAGTCGGCCCGGCGGACGGCGAGCGACGGATCGTCGAGCGCCACGCCATGTGCCGAAGCCAGGTGCGCCGGCTGCGTGTGAACCAGCATCTTGTTCAGGGCGTAAAGCCCGACATCGGGAATGATCTGCGCTCCCACCCCGAGCCGCACGCCGCTGAGGAGGTTCATGGCCTCCTCGTAGGACAGCGCCCGGGCGTACCGCAGCAGCCCGTAGGCGCGCCACACCTTGTCCTCGATGACGGCGCGGGCGTCGCGCAAGAGCACCGCGCGCGCGTCCTCCTCGTACGTCATCACCTCGCGGACCATCTTGCCGAGGTGATCGAGGAGGTCCCGCTCCGACTTGCCGAGCGTGGTCTGGTTCGACAACTGGAAGAAGTTGCCGACGACTTCGCTGCCTTCGCCATACAGCCCGCGCACGGCAAGCCCAACCTGGGCCAGTCCCTGCAGCACCTTCGAGATTTCCTTGGTCAGCACCAGCCCGGGCAGGTGGATCAGGACCGAGGCGCGAAGGCCGGTTCCGACGTTGGTGGGACAGGCGGAAAGGTAACCAAACTCAGGGTGAAATGCGAAGGCAAGTCGTTGCCCCAGTTCACTGTCCAGCCGGTCGACGTCCGCGTACGCCGCCTCCAGCGCGAAGCCCGACACCACCCCCTGCAGCCGGAGGTGATCCTCCTCGTTGACCATGGCCCCGACCGGCCCCTGGACCAGGAGCGAGGCTCCCACGGGGACCGATTCCCCCGCCAGGCCGGCCAGTTCCTTGCTCACGAGGTGGCGTTCATGCAGCAGCACGCGATCCCGGAGCTCGAGCCGATCCAGCCGGAAGGCGGCGGCGCGCCCGAGGGATTCCGTGTCCGCCGCCGCCGCCGCGACCGCGTCGGCAATCTCCTCGCGGTCCGCGGTCGAGTTCCGCGTGGCGAAGGGGCGGCCTTCGAGGTTGCGGGCCAGACGGATCCTCGTGGACAGGACGAGCGGGCTCGCCGGGCCAGAGGCGTCGATCCACCCGATGCCGCCGTCGGCCAGCAAGGTCAAGTCGATCATTCCACGCTCCGCAGCCGGTCGCGGAGCTCCGCGGCCGCCTCGAAGTTTTCCTCGACCACCGCCGTGGCAAGCTGCTCCCGCAAGCGCCGGACAAGGGCCGCCTGATCCATCGGCTCCGCGCCGGGCGCGACGTAGAGCTCGCCGACATGTCGGGTGGCCCCGTGCACCCGGCGCACCAGGCCCCGGAGTGGCCCCTCGAACGTGGTCCAGCACCGGGCGCAGCCAAGTCGACCACTGCGGCGGAAGTCCTGCAGTGTGGCCCCGCATTCCGGGCACGCCGCCAGGGCCGCCCCGCTGGTGAGCGGCGATTCCGCGATCGCGTCCGTGCCCATGGCGGCCAGGAAGGCTCCGAGTGGCGTCTTGGCCGATTCTTCGCCGGCCGGCACGCCGCGCTCGGCCGCGCACTGCTCGCACAGATGCAGCACCCGGACATCGCCCCCCTCCACCTTCTTGAGGAGCACCACCGCCTCGCGCTGTTCGCATTGCTGGCACGTCATGCCTCGCCCTCCAGGCGTCCGGCGGACACCAGCCGGCCCCCCTCCATGGTGAGCAATCGGTCGGCGCGCGCGGCCAGGTGCCGATTGTGAGTCACCACGACCAAGGCCGTCTGGAATTCGCGGGCGAGTCCGGCGAAGATGGCGTGCAGGTTCTCGCTGTGCGCGTGATCAAGATTGCCCGATGGCTCGTCGGCCAGCACCACAGCTGGCCGATTTGCCAGGGCGCGCGCCACGGCCACCCGCTGCTGTTCCCCGCCCGAGAGCTGCGTCGGGAGGTGCAGTCGCCGCCCAGCGAGCCCGACGGCCTCGAGCAGTTCATCCGCCCGTGCTTGCGCCTCCGAGTCGGCGGACCCCGCGATCAGCAACGGCATCATCACGTTTTCGCGCGCGTTGAACTCCCGGAGGAGGTGGTGAAACTGGAAGACGAAGCCGATCTTCCGATTGCGAGTGGCGGCGAGCTCGGCCCCGCCCAGCTCTCCGTAGCGCACGCCGTCGAGCCGGACGTCGCCGTCGGACGGCCGGTCCAGCGCACCGAGCAGGTGCAGGAGCGTGCTCTTGCCGGAGCCGCTGGCCCCCGTGATGGCGACGAATTCGCCGCGGGAGACGCTCAGCTCCACGCCTGCCAGCGCCTCGATGAGTGAGCCGTCGCCGCCGACGTAGGTCTTCCGCAGTCCGCGGGCCTCCAGCACGGGGATCATTCGTGCCGTATCGCGTCGACCGGCGTGAGCCGAGTCGCGGCCCGCGAGGGATACAGGGTGGCGGCCACCGCGACCACGAATCCCGCCGCGATGACGACTGCGAGGTCGCGCAGTTCCACATGGACCGGCAGTCGGTCGATGAAGTAGATGCCCGGGTCGATCCGGACCCACCCGCTCCAGTCGACGACGAACGCCACGGCCAACCCCACGGCGAGCCCGATCCCGACGCCCGCCGCCCCGATGATCGCGCCCTGCGCGAGGAAAATGCGCCCGATCGAGGCGGCCGGCAGTCCCATCGCCTCCAGAATCCCGATCTCGCGCGTCTTGTCGGCGACCACCATCGTGAGCGTGCCGACGATGTTGAAGGCTGCCACGATCATGATGAAGAAGATCACCAGCCCCATCGCAAGCTTTTCCAGCTGGAGCGCCCCGAACAGCGCGCCGTTCTGCTGCTGCCAGTCCATGCTTCGATACGGGAAGCCGAGCCGGTCTTGCAGTTCCGCGCCGACGCGCGGCGCCTGCCACGGGTCGGTCACCCGCACCTGGATGCCGGTGACGGCGCTGTCGAGCCCGGCGAAACGCTGGGCCGTTTCCCGGTCCATCAGGACCCACTGGTTGTCATACTGGTACATCCCGGTTTCGAACACCCCCGAGACCTGGAACTTCCAGAACCTGGGCATCGCGTACCCGAGGGCAGGGTTGATCCTGGCGGCGGTCGGGGGGACGAGGGTGACGATGTCACCGCGGTAGGCGTTCAATCGGTCGGACAATCGCCGGCCAAGGAGCACCGCGCCATCCGCGCTCGAGTCGGTGGCAAGAAATGCGAGGGTGCCGTCGGTCACCGTCGAGGGAATGGAGGTGACGGGCAGCGAGGCCGCGGCAGTGTCCATCCCGAAAATGTTGACCGCCTCCGGGTACCCAGCCGCATTGATGATCAACGACTGGCTGAGCACCTCGGGCCCGGCCGCCACGACGCCCGGCGTCGCCCGCACCTTGGCGAGCGCATCCGTCCAGTTGTCCATCCGGAGGCTGTTGCCATACGTCATGATGCGGAGGTGCGGGTTGGCCACGAGGATCTTGTCCCGGAGGTCGTCCCGGAGGCCGTTCATGACGCCGAGCACGACAATCAGCGCCATGATGCCGACGGCGACACCGCCGATCGAAATGATCGTGCTGAGCGAGGCCCCGCGCCTGCTCCGGCGACTGCGCAGGTACCGCACCGCAATACGACGTTCGAGCCGGGACGGCCATCGCAGCAGTTCGCGCAGCCCGGGTGCGGTGGGGGAGCGTGGGGACGTCGGCGATTCGGTGGCCACCGCTACTCAGGCCGCATGGCCGGGAAGAGGATCACGTCGCGGATGGACGGGAGGCCGGTGAGCACCATCAGCAGTCGGTCGAGTCCCACGCCCAGTCCGCCGGCCGGCGGCATGCCGTACTCGAGCGCCCGAATGTAGTCGGCGTCGTAGAGCTGGGCCTCGTCGTCTCCCTCAGCGCGTTGGCGCGCCTGGTCCTCGAACCGCCGGCGCTGGTCGTCGGGGTCGTTGAGTTCGCTGAAAGCGTTGGCCAGTTCCCGGCCCTGCACGAAGAGCTCGAAACGCTCGGTCAGGCGCGCGTCGCCCCGGTGCGGCTTGGCCAGCGGGGAGAGCGCGAGGGGATAGTCCACCACGAACGTCGGCTGGAGCAGGGTGGGCTCAAGAAACGCCTTGAACATCTCGTCCTGAAGCTTGCCGCCGCTGAAACCGGCGGCCTCCTCGGCCAAGGCGCCCGCCCGCACCAAGCGTTCGCGCATGGCGGCGTCCGTCGCCTCACAGACGTCCAGTCCGCTCTGCAGCCGGATCCCCTCGACGAAGGAGACGCGCGGCCAGGGCGGCGTGAAGTCGAGCACCACCCCGCCCCGCTCCAGGCGAAGCGTCCCGCAGCAATGCTCGACCAGGCCGCGGATCATCGCCTCCGTGAGTTCCATCATGTCCCGGTAGTCGGCGTAGGCCTGGTAACACTCGAGCATCGTGAACTCGGGGTTGTGGGTGCGGTCCATCCCCTCATTCCGGAAGTCATGGCCGATTTCGTAGACCCGTTCCAGCCCACCCACCAGCAGTCGCTTGAGGTACAGCTCATCCGCGATGCGGAGGAAGAGCGGCATATCGAGCGCGTTGTGGTGGGTGACGAACGGACGGGCCGCTGCCCCACCGTAGATCGGCTGGAGAATCGGCGTCTCGACCTCGAGAAACCCCTGCTCGTCGAGAAACTTCCTCAGCCAGGCCACGGCGCGCGCCCGGAGGCGGAACACCTCGCGTACCTCTGCGTGGACCGCCAGGTCGGCGTAGCGTTGCCGGTACCGCACCTCCGGATCGGCCAGGCCGCCAAAGGTGACGGACTCTCCTGATTCGTTGACCTGGGTCTTGCCACGCGGGAGCGGGCGAAGCGACTTGGCAAGCAGTTCCACTGCGGTCACCCGGACCGTGACCTCCCCGGTTCGGGTCCGGAAGAGCCGGCCGTGCACTCCCACGTGATCGTCCAGGTCGAGCAGCTGCACCAGGCCCCAGGCGGCGCCGAGGGCGTCCTGGCGGAAATAGAGCTGGACCCGCCCGGACACGTCCTCGAGGTGGGCAAAGGCCGTTTTCCCCTGCCGGCGGTACGACACCAGCCGCCCGGCCACGGCCACCTCCGGTCCGTCGTCGCCCATGGCGTCGTCGAAGGCGGCGACAGCCGAGGCTGCGGTCGAGGTGCGCCGGAAGGAATATCCGTACGGCTCGATGCCGGCGGCGCGAATTGCGTCGAGCTTTTCTCGGCGGGCCTCTTCCACGAACGAGCGGCTCTCGTCGGTCACGCGGCAGTCCCCCCGGCGCGCTTCAGGTACGCTTCGATGAATGCGTCGATATCTCCGTCCATCACGCGCTGCACGTCGCCGACCTTCAGCTCGGTCCGGTGGTCGTTCACCATGGTGTAGGGCTGGAAGACGTAGGACCGGATCTGGTTGCCCCAGGAATTGTCGGTCTTGGTGGCCTCGACGACCGCGCGCGCCGCTTCCAGTTCCTCCAGCTTTCGCTGGTAGATGGCGGCGCGGAGCATCTTCATGGCGGTCTGCTTGTTCTTGCCCTGGCTGCGTTCCTGCTGACAGGACACGACGAGACCCGTCGGCTCGTGGGTCAGCCGCACCGCGGACGAGGTCTTGTTGACGTGCTGGCCGCCGGCGCCCGAGGCACGGAAGACATCCATGCGGATGTCCTCGTCCCGAAGGTCCACCTCGATCGTGTCGTCGATATCCGGATAGACGAAGACCGAGGCAAACGAGGTGTGTCGGCGCGCCTGCGAATCGTACGGGGAAATGCGCACCAGGCGATGGACCCCCTTTTCGGCGCGGAGGTAGCCATAGGCATACTCACCGGTGATGCCGAGGGTGGCGGACTTGATCCCGGCCTCCTCGGCCTCGACGAGGTCGAGCACACTCACCTGGAAGCCGTGCCGCTCCGCCCATCGGACGTACATCCGCATGAGCATTTCCGCCCAATCCTGCGACTCCGTCCCGCCCGCGCCCGGATGGATCGTCAAGATCGCATCTCGGCGATCGTCCGGCCCCTGCAGCATTCCGCGCACCTCAAGACCCGTCTCCATCGCCTCGAGGCGGTCAACCTCGGCGTCGAGTTCGGCGGACAGCGCCTCATCCGGCTCGACGGCCAGGAGCTCGGCCATGTCGCCGGCGTCCGCCACACGGGCGGCGAGCTCCCCGAACGGCGTGACCCAGGACTTCAACTGTTTGATTTCCTGGACGACGGTCCGGGCCCGCTCCTGGTTGGCCCAGAAGGCCGGGTCTACCTGCGACGCCTCGAGCTCGGCCAGGCGTGCCTGCCGGGCGGCCACGTCAAAGGAAGCTCCGCAGCTCATCGGTTTGCGCACGCAGCGCCGCCAGCCGTTCCTTCACTCCCGCCATGGTTGTCCTCGATCGTTCCGTGGTTCCCGAAAGCACAAGGCGTGAAACGGGAACCGGTGCGCGCACACGCCGCCGTTCCGCGTTTCACGCCGGGCGCGCCGCCTCAGAAGAGCTTGCTGCCGTCTCCCAAAATTTCGTTCAGCGCGTCGGTGAAGTGGGTGGTCGACTCCGCCAGCTCCCGCCCCACCTGCCCGGCGAATTCTTCCCAGCTCTTCTTGATCTCTTCGTCGAAGATCTGCTTGAGCGTGCCGTGCCGGAGCCCCTCCAGCCGCTTCTCGGGATGGTACACCACAATGTCTGACACGAGGGCCCGCGCCAGGCGTCGTGCCTTTTGCCCCGGGTCCTTCGACAGGAAGGGATTCACCGACGGGCGTGGGGCCGCGGGTCGGGGCGCCGTCGGTGTGGCGATGCTCACCGGACGCGACGAGAACGGCGGCCGGACGTGCTGGGCGCCGGAGGGATGCTGGGGCACATTCGGGGCGGCCATCGGCCGCGCGGGGGCGGGTGGCGGCACGACAAACGGGGGCGGCCCGGCACTGCGTTCGGGCAGGGGCGCCGGAGCCGGCACCAATCCGATCGGTGGGCGGGCCGATGGCGCGGCAACCGATGCGGGAGAGGCCGGCACAGGCGCCCCCATCGGAAGCTGGACATCGGTGGCATCGGCCACCACCCGGAAAACCGCGCGGCAGACCGAGCACCGTGCACGCACGCCCCCGGCAGGAACCTTGGCAGGGTCCACGCGGAATACGGTCGAGCAGCTGGGGCAGGTCACGTTCATGGCGGCATCCTCAACGCTTGTCGCGGCTCTCGCCCACGGCTGGCGAGTCAGCCTCAGGCACCTGGCGGCGGTCGACGACAAAAACCGAGCCCGGCAGGGTCTTGGCGTAGCTCTTCATTTCGGTGGCCAGTTCACTGACCTGCGCCGGGTGCGCAAACCGCCGGTTCCGGTTGGTCACGATCCCGATTGACAGCGTCATTAATGGCACCCGGTGCAACTGGCCCCGGCGGTCCTTGCCGAAGAAGTAACCGGCCCGTCGATCTTGGTCGTTGTACTGCAGCGGAATGAGCGTGTCGAAGACCGACAGGATCTCTCCGCATACCTCGCCGATGTCGGCCGACGGAATGACGAAGATGAAGTCGTCGCCGCCGATGTGGCCCACGAACCCCGCAGGGCCGGTCAGCCCCCGCACCACGTCATGGAGGATGCGCGAGAGGAGAAAAATGACTCGGTCGCCGTCGTAATAGCTGTACCGGTCATTGAATTCCTTGAAGTGGTCAAGGTCGGCGTAGCAGACCGCGAACTCGAAGCCGGACTCGAGCTGCGCGCGGATGGCGCGCTCGATTTCGTTGGTTCCGGGGAGCCGCGTCGACGGATGCACCGACACATCCCGCTCGGTGCGCACCAGCATCGCATCGAGCCGCGCACGCTGCTCCGCCGGCGCGAAGAACCCCGTGATGACCTCATCCGCCCCTGCGGCAAACCACTCCCCCACGCGTTCCGGCGCGTGGGTGCCGGAGAGCACCACCGCCGGCACGATGGCCGTGAAGGCGTCCGCCTTGAGGCGACGGACCATGCCCAAGCCCTCGGCACCGGCTTCGTCGCCGTCCAGGAAGATGAGGCAGGACGCCCCTCGCAGGACGATCGACTCCAGCTCCGCGGCCCGGCGGAACTCGAGCACCGGAAAGCCGCGAACTTCGGCCCAACGCCGAAGTACGCCGGGCACTGGGCGCGCGTCCGGCGAATGGAAGAGAATCGTCGGGCGGTTACGCACCCAGGGCACCCCGTAAGAGTTTATCCGAAACTAACTTAGGAGCGTGCATCAGCGAAGTCAAATAAAGTACGCCGCAACCCCGACAAGCGCATAGAGGGCCAACAGCTGCACCCCCTCAAACCAGTGAGACTCACCATCGAGCGTCATCAGGGCGGTGACACCGGTTGCCAGGGCGAGGGCGAGGACCTGAAAGGGGGTGAACACCAGGTTCATTTCCAGCCCAAGGAGCACACCCACGCCGACCAGCAGGGGGGCCACGAACAGCGCCACCTGTGTGCTTGAACCGAGGGCAATCTGGAGTGCGAGATCCACCTTCCCCTTCCGCGCCACGACCACCGCCGCCGCGTGCTCCGCAGCGTTGCCGATGATCGGAATGACGATGAGGCCCAGGAAGGCCTGGGAAAGGACTCCCCCGGCCGTCATCGGCTCGATCGCCCGCACGAGGATTTCGGAGACCACGGCAATGCCCGCCGTTGAAACGCCCAAGACCGCCAGCGCCCTGGGAAGCCCCCAGACCGGATGGACCGTCGGGTGCGGATCCCCACCGAGCAACCGTCGATGGGTCCGCAGCGAGAAAATGAGGGAGAGCAGGTAGACCGCCGCGAGGACACCGGCAACCGCCTCGGAGAGATGCAGCTCGACGAGGGGCACTGCCTCCGGATGGGTCGCGTGGAAGAGCGCGGGAAACACCAGCGCCGCAACGGCAAGGGCCAGCATCGTGCCGGCCATGCCCGCGGCGGTTCGATTGAACGTGAAGACCGGCTTCTTCATGCCGGCCGCCACAAGCGACAGCCCGAGGATGAGCAGCAGATTGCCCAGGATGCTCCCGATGATCGACGCCTTGACCAGCTCTACGAGGCCGGAGCGAAGCGCCGCGATGGCGATAATCAGTTCGGCCGCGTTGCCAAACGTGGCATTGAGGAAGCCGCCCAGGGTCGGGCCCGTCCTCTCGGCCAGGTGCTCGGTGGCCTCGCCGAGATACTGCGACAGGGAGAGGATCGCCAGGCAGGATATGCCGAAGACCAGCACCGGGTCCGCCCCTTGGCGGGCGAGCCAGATGGCCGCTGGCACCGCCGGCATCAGGAGGTGGCGCACGCGCAGCCGAAAGGGTTCGCCGACCACCGGGGCAACCCGCCGCGGCAAGGGAGCCTCCGGCGGCGCGGGAGGCGGACCCAGCGGTGCACCGCGCGCCGGCCCTGGGACCGGCGCGACCTCGCGCCCGTCCTGCCGGCGGTCCCGTCGCTCCCGAACTGGCTCCGCTCCCGCTGCGCCCCGCTTCTCCCTGCCCCGCCCCCGGTCGGCGCGGTCGCTGCGCGCGGGGATCTGGGCGGGCGGTTCCGTCCTGGCCGGCGGCTCGGGTGCACGTGGCTTCGGGCGATCCCGTTGGCGCTCCCGCTCGATGGGCGCCTCGGCCAGCGCTTCGACAGGGGCAACGCTCTCCTCCGCCGACTCCGACCGTGCCGGGCGGTCCCCCTTTTTCTGCCCACTCGCCTCCCGCAGGATGGCGGCGGCGATCCCCTTGGTTTCGCCCCGGAGGGCCGTCAACAGGTGTTCCGCGGTGATGGCGGCCCCCCCCTGCCGTCCTGCCTCCGCGGCGGCCTCATCCACGATGCGTCGCGCACGGCTCGACAGGGCCAGACCCGCTTCGGGTGGCGCTCCCCGCTTTCCGGCGCTCATGAGGCGCTTGGCGGCGTTTTCGGGGTCTTTGGGCAGGAGCGCGGCGGCGTCCGCCGGGAGACGCTCCCGTTCGCGCAAGAGCGCCAGCAGCAGGTGCTCCGTGCCGATCTGTGCGTGGCCGAGGCGCTCGGCCTCTTCGCGGGCAGTGGCGAGAATGCGGCCGGCGCCCTCGGTCGGTGCAGGTTCGGTCATGCGGTCCGGGAGGAAGTCAGAGGGGCTTCGCCTCATCGACGAGCATCACAGGAATCCCGTCCTCGACGGGATAGATCAGCGCACACCCGTGGCAGACGAGGGACTCCTGCC
>Ga0315292_10001278_pt1 | contig 13325 bp, 11 predicted proteins | sample YL17G13_0_MG_FD_204029 | JGI IMG/M metagenome (GOLD analysis project Ga0315292, IMG submission 204029) | Sediment microbial communities from Yellowstone Lake, YNP, Wyoming, USA - YL17G13_0 | ecosystem: Environmental > Aquatic > Freshwater > Lake > Sediment | place: USA: Wyoming | collected... | reverse complement strand
CGCTTCACCTCTTCACTGTGCCTGTCTGTCCATGTCCCGGTGAGTGCGTTAACGAGTGTGGTTTTGCCGTGATCGACATGACCTACCACTCCGATATTTACACTGGGAACTTTTACATCATGCAAATGAAATCGAACCTCCTTACTCTATATATTATGGTCATACTTATACATAACCAGTAAAGACACTTTTCGGAGTAAATCCATAAGTTTTTCCTCAGTTCCTTTCCCTGAAAGCGCAGATTCTGCAGCCAAGTATTACCAAGTATTACATTTGAGAATATTTTATCGAAACTTTAAACATTCTTTGGGCGTCATACAGTCATGAGGATTTAAATGACGATGGATAACGAGCTCTCACGTATCGGGATTTCTCTGCCTAAACATTTGCTCGATCGGTTCGATGAAATTATCAATTATCGTGGCTATTCTTCAAGGTCTGAAGGAATCAGGGACGCGATACGGAGCTATATCCAGCACTATAAGTGGATGGCAGATGTCAAGGGTGACCGCCAGGGTGTAATTACCATGATCTACGATCACGATCAGCGTGGTCTGTTAGCCCTGCTTACCGATATTCAACACGAATTCAAAGCAATTATCCAGGCATCACTCCACTCTCATGTGACAGAAAACCGCTGTCTTGAAGTGATCCTGTTGCGAGGAGACGGTACTCAGCTTAAAGCGCTTGCTGAAAGGTTGATGTCACAAAAAGGAGTTGAATCTGTAAAACTGACAACGATAGGGCTGGAGGATTAACCTCCACCTTCGCAACTCTGGTCAGTAGCTTTCCATGCGTCCTGGAGTTCGCGGCCCTGAGCAAACTCCTTTTCTCTCTCGATTACTGTTTTTGCGTCATCAACGAATGTCTTTTTTGTTTTTTCCGTGATGGATGCTGGAATAAGGGTATCAACACGATAGAGAAGATTTGTGCTATCCAGTTCAGCAAATACCTGTCCACGCACTTCCTCGATACGCAGAATGTTCCCGGTTGTACCGGTCCGCGGGTACCGTACCCGCATACCGAGATTGATTTCTTCTGCTAACATATGGTAGAATGAAGTATATTCTTGTATAAAGGCGTTATTGTCATAAACCGGAAATTATTTCCTCATTTTATTGAGTACTGCTACAATATTGAGCGTGGTGTGGTGGGGCTCATCGCTGCATAATCGTACAGGTGAGCCATTAAGGGAAGAAAATATCTGGCTGATAGCATCGGCGTGAGAAGGTCCATATCCCCCTTCGAGTATAAGTGCCAGCGGTCGATCAGTTGCGTCGCGTAATATTGAAGTAAGGGTACCATAATCTGCAGGAAACAACAGCATACTGCTTTTCGGGTCATCGAAAAGAGCATCCTGTCCGGCAGATATGATAATGGCATCCGGCTTGAACTCCTGGAGAGCAGGTACAAACACTTCTTCAAAAACAAGCCGGTAATCAGCAATGGTTGATCCAGATCGCAAAGGTGCATTTATGGTAAATCCCTTCCCTTTTCCGGTACCAACTTCATCCACCCATCCGGTGTGAGGAAAGATATTTCCCTGGTGCACCGAACAAAAGAGCACCCGGTCATCTGAAAAGAAAACCTTCTGTGTGCCGTTTCCGTGATGGAGATCCCAGTCTATTATTGCTATTTTATCCACCCGGTCCAGTGCCGTTGAAGCAGCGATTGCTGCATTGTTAAAAATACAAAAGCCCATTGCACGGTCAGGTTCCGCGTGATGTCCAGGAGGCCGAACAATAGCAAAACACGCTTCACCATCAATAGAACGGTTCACTGCTTCTATGGCAGCACCAGCTGCAGAGGAAGCCATAGAGAATGTCTCCCCGTCAATGTACGTATTCTGATCGATGTAGTAGAGTCCCCCATGCGAAGAAAATTCACGTATCATCCTGATATGTGATGATGTATGGACCCTGAGGAGATCGTTTTCTGATGCACAAAGCGGGGCGTTAACCGGCACTCCTTCCGGAACACCTTTCAATGCTTCATACATCCGGGCGCCGCTCTCATCGTGATTTCCCTGGGCACGATGTGAAAAAATCTCCCCGTAAATCGCAGAACAATGAACCATGATCGCGTGATCCGAAGGATATTTTCCTTAAGTCAAAGGTTTGGTCTCGTATTAAAAAAAGGAATGCAAATAAATTATTGGATTGCTGCACCCTGCATGATTGCAGATTCCGGGACATCATATTCCTTTCCCGTTGAAATAACCCGGTATTTACCGGTTGTTTTTACTCCATACGGGTTGCCGGTTGTTGAATAGGGCACGATAAATTCTCCATTCAGGCTCATCTGCCGGTAGGTGAATATTCTTCCGGTATTGCTGATAACCGGAACCTCTATTATCCCCTCTCCTTTGATATGCGCCCCTTTAACATACTCAAACACTTTGACGTATTTCAAATCAATGGTATTTGAGTTAAAGACATTGTTGGGAGATTCGTGCACAAGGCGGTAATGCCTGAGTGCTGGTACGGTTTCGACAGGCAGGGTGATGACAGGGCTCAGTGCTTGTGCATGGTAACCCTCCGGTGCCTTGAGATTATATTCAGCTGCCTGCCTAATCGCCTCTGATGCATTCATTGCTTCCGCCCCAGTGATTACCGGAAGGGAAACCTTCGTGATGTTAGGATCAGCATACTCGATATAATAGGAAGTCGAGGGTATCGTTAGGGAGCCATCAAAATTATGAAGCCGTGAGATCATGGTCAGGTAGTAGAGCCGCGTATTAAGGAGGACCGATTCGTAACTGTTTATATTGTTTTTTGCAGGAGTAAGGAGCGTCATCTGATAGGGACTTGCGGCAACCGATGCATTATACCAGGTTGCCATAGCCCAGAATTTACCCGTATCCATTTCAATATCGGTGATAACGTACCGGGTCCCGGCGCGATCAAGGACCTGATTTCCCGCATCTTCTGATATGGACATAAAGTAATTTGCCGATCCGGTTGGGCCGACAACACCGGATTGGAATGGATTTGCATTAGGGATCCTTTTAGCAATATACGTGATCATATGTCCATAATCCCACCAGGACATGACCCCATAAGCATCGGGAGGATACTTGAACGTCTCAGGATTGTAAATAGAGAAGTAATTCACACCGGTATCCGGAGTATTATTTGCCATCCAGTCAAGAGATTCCCTCCAGTCGGGATTCATTCGGATACCTTCGCTCGCCGCATTTGAATAGCTGAGTGAAGCAGAGGTATATGCAAACAAAACACCGAGTCCAACGGTAAGAATAACCAATCCAATGGCAAGGTAATCCGGTTGAGAGGATCCAGATCCCTTCTTCTGGAGTTTTTTCTGTTTTTTACTTCGCGGGGACTCCTCTTTTCCCTTGTTGGCTTCCGGTGTTTCAGTATCTGATGATATCGATGATGTCAGCCGGAGGATATCCGGCCATCCTCGTTCGAATGCAAAACTGATACACACTGCAGAAAGCAGGGCCACATTTACTGCAAGATAATACTCATACCGGACATGCTGCCATGTTGAAATCAGCATTATTAGCGACCAAACCAGAGCATACATCTGGTGCGGGTGCTCGTCTTTAACATTATTATAGAGCATGACCAGTGCTCCACCAACCATCAGTATAAGGCCATAGTTAAAGGTCATCCATGCAAGAGCTGGTGTCCATCCCCGTGCCTCTTGTATCGTTGTTGACCATTCCGGTTGCCCAAAAAATAGGAAAAATGAACTTATGAACTGGTTATACATTTGTGGGCTGATAATCAGAAGGATGAGAGAAAATGCAATTCCACTCACGATAAGAATTGCAGGGAAGTAATACCAAGCTTTTTCTTTGATTAAATGGGCAACTCCATAGAGAAAAGCTGTTCCGCCGATTAAAATCAGGTATGCGTAAATTTGACCGATACTATATACGACAATACTTATCCCAGGACTTTTAATCCCGTAGAATAGGCAACCCAAAATGACAATAGTAAAAATTATTGTGTTAGTTACCAGCAGGTATTCACTCGTCCTGCCCCGGTAAACATCAATAATGAATTGGATAACAGTATATATCCCAACGATCATCGCAAAGAGAATCATTGTCGGCATGACAAACAGGCCAAGGAGATAAGCGATACCGGTAAGACCTGCTAATAAAAGGGTTGTTTTATAGGAACTGATATTTTTCAGTTCAATTTTGGTATCTTTTTCTGAGTAAATCGTATACATATACAACAGGCAGAAGATTGTCGAAAAAAGAACCTCAGCAATATGGTGATCCATATACCCATAGAAGGAGCGGTAAAAAAACTGTCCGGATACTATTGCGGTAAAACCAGATGCGAGAAGACCAGTCTTCCAGTCCCCGCAGATTTTTCCAACGAAATACATGATCACTACAATCATGGCTCCCATGATGGGTGGAACCAGAAGACCTGTGCTTATGATCTCAGGTCGAGTGGTTGCACCAACGAGGAGGCAGATCGTTGCAATGATTGTCGGAAAAAGGGGCCCCCACGGGACTTGCTGTCCTGTGGGAAACAAGGTCATAGGGTCGAACCAGGCATATTGTGGGAAGTTTGCCAGTATCTGTTCAACCTGTCGGAGGTTATAAAGTGGGTCATCGCTTGCCACCATCATCAGGACATCAGTGTTCCCCATATTGAGCATGGGAAGCAGACGAAGCCAGAGAGCAAAGACGGAAAATAAAACAACAAGGACGATAATGATTTGGGTACGGCGGTTTTTAAGATCAATATGTTCCATGAAATCAACCTTTCTTGGTTACTTGGTTCTAAGTTGAGACCATTAATAAATTTGGTTGAATCCCTCTTGATAAACCTGTAAATTTTCAGACGAACAGGAGGGATTTCTCTTACGTGTTATTTATTTATTCATTGAAAAGAAAAGTGGTCTTCTATCCGGTCATTCAACCGTAACACTCTTTGCAAGGTTTCTTGGTTTATCTACATCACGGTTTAAAGCAACTGCTGTATGATAGGCAAGGAGCTGTAGTACGACAAGAGTGGTTACGACTTGCAGAAAAGGGTGTGTCTTTGGCAAAGGAATAAAAATATCTGCAACCTCGGTTAATTCCAAATCTCCCTCTTCTCCCAAAACGATGATGGGTGCCCCCCTTGCTTTCATTTCTTTGATATTGGACGTCATTACCCCATATGTTTCACCAGGTATACAAATCGCAACCACCGGTGTTTCTTTCGAGAGCAGGGCAAATGGCCCATGCTTTAACTCACCTGCCGCATAGCCCTCCGCATGAATATAGGAGATCTCCTTCATTTTCAGTGCACCTTCAAGAGATACGGGATAAAAAGGACCCCTCCCCACATAGAAAATGTCCCGGGCATCCCTGCAAAGGGCAACAGCATCAGACAAATCCATAAGAAGGACCTCCTCAATCGCCCGGTGTCCGTCAACCAATGCCGATCCAAATTCATCATCCCGAAAGAAATTGATGATCTGCATCAGGATCGCCAGCTGTGCAATAAATGACTTTGTTGCTGCAACACTGATTTCTGGCCCGGCACGCATGAAAAGCGTAAAATCCGCGATCCTGGTGATTGAACTGCCAAGCACATTTGTGATGGCGATTGTTGTGCAGTTATGCACTTTTGCCTGTTTTATTGCGGTAATAGTGTCAGCGGTTTCTCCCGATTGTGAAATTCCGATTACAAGCCCTTCGATCGGTGGCGGGAAATATCTGAATTCTGAAGAAAACTCGAGTCGCACCGGGATTGCGCAGGAATTCTCTAGAAGGTACTTGAAGATAAGCCCGGCATTATAAGAAGAACCGCATGCAATGACTGATACTGATTCGGCGGTTTTAACCGGGGCCGGAAGTGTTTCTTTGGAAACCGACCTGACAGAATTATAAAATGCCTGGGGTTGCTCGTAGATTTCCTTGAGCATAAAATGTGCAAATCCACCTTTTTTAGTATCTTCCCGCGACCAGTCAACCAGCTCCATAGGTCGCTGCACTGGTTTTCCTTCATGGAATACCTCAATTTTTTCATGGGAAATGCTGGCGATATCCCCATCCTCGAGAAAAATTGCACGTTCAGTATAATCAATAACAGGAGTCATATCAGATGCAGCAAAGAATTCCCCATCCCCGATGCCGAGGACCAGCGGGCTTGCATAACGAGCTGCAATAATCCGATCTTCACCGGTAGTGATTACAAGCAGTGCATAGGATCCGGTCAGCATAGGGGCGACTTTCTGCATTGCTGAAAGGAGATCTTTTTCCACTGCATACGCCTCTTCTAAAAGATGTGCAATCACTTCAGTATCAGTTTCGGAGCGGAACGCATGTCCACGTGAGATAAGCTGTCGCTTAAGTTCCGAATAATTTTCAATGATTCCATTATGTACGACTGCGATACAGTTTGAGCAGTCCATATGTGGATGGGCGTTGGTATCGTTGGGAACACCGTGCGTTGCCCAGCGGGTATGCCCTATCCCGATCTTTCCTTTAAGATGGGTAGATGAGCGTAATGAATCGGAGATCCGTCCCTGGTGCTTGTCCAATTCAATACCACCGCTGATAGTAGCAATACCAAACGAATCATAACCCCGGTATTCAAGTTTTGTGAGTCCATCTACGATAATTGGCATGGCCTCCCTACGCCCTATATAGCCAACGATGCCACACATCACATCACCATTGAATCATCAGCGAGATTTTGGGAGATGATGCCTCCCCCTCCCTCAATTGTGACATTGTTTCCCACAATGCAGTTTTTAAAGATTGTGAAAGGTCCTGAGGTCACCTGGTCACCCAGTATCGCTCCGAATTCAGGTTTAATTACCATTCCTTCAATATCCATGAGCCTTGCCGATGTTACTATCGTTGTGTGGTTTGATAACCGGCACCCTTGCCCTGTTACCGTATCAACAATTCGTGAGTGCGAACCAATTGAGGTATCGTCCATGATGAGTGAATTTCCTATATAGGTAAAGGGCTCGACCTTTACCCGTGAACCGAGACTTGTATTAGGCATGATACAACAGTTGGGGCCAATCTCGCAGTCACTTCCGATGATCACCGGCCCTGATAGAACTGAATTGGGACCGATCGTTGTACCTTTTCCTATCCTCACTGACCCCTGGATTATCGTCTGCCTGCTTGTTACACCTTCACGTGCTTCAGGAAGATCTTTTAACAGGTGTTTATTCATCTTCAGGAGGTCCCATGGATATATTGCATCATGCCAGTCATCAGCAATGACAGCTTTTAAGCACTTTCCTGAATTGACCATCACAGATACCGCATCGGTAACATCGTTTGCACGGATGTAGGAAAAAAAGTCTTTAGTAAGCGAAAAAATCCCGGTACTCACCATGAAACTTGGTGAATGTTCGGGTTTTTCGATGATTTGGGTTACGTACCCGTCTTTTAGCAGGACTACCCCAAAGTTTGATGGGCTGGGATGTTCTTTAACCAGGAGTGCATTTTTTTGCTCTTTTATTCGTCCAATCGAATGAGCATCAATATAATTATCTCCGGGCAAAAGGAGAAAATCACCGGTAATATGCGATTCTGCGCATTTGAGGGCATGAGCAGTGCCCAGTTGTTTTTGTTGGACTACAACTTCAATGGGAATATCGAGCTGGTTTAAATATCGGGTTACCTGTTCTTTCCGGTAACCGGCAACAACAATAATTTCACGGATCCCGTTTTTTTCCAGTGCCTCAATGACATATTCAATAATCGGGTGGTTTGCTACCGGAATCATCACTTTTGGCCTGCTTCTGGTTAACGGACGAACCCTTTTCCCTTCTCCTGCTGCTAATATAACTGCCTGCATACTTTCACCTAACGGATAATTGCGTTCTCGCCGATACAACCTGCAATATATGTGCCGGGTGCAAATTGCGCGTTGCTACCAATCATTGATCCGACGTTGATAGAGCAGTTGATTCCAAATTGCACACCATCGCCGATTACAGCGCCGAATTTTTTCCTGCGGGTATCTTTTCCACACATTCTGACATTGGCGTGGTCATTCCTCAGGTTTGCAATTTTCGTTCCAGCACCGAAATTACATCCAGCACCAATAACTGAATCTCCTATATAGTTGAAGTGCGGAATCTTCGTTCCTTTCATGACAATAGAATTCTTAAGTTCGGTGCAGTGACCAATATGGCAATCGTCACCTATACTCGTTGACCCACGGATATAAGCATGGGGACCGATTCGGCAATTCTTTCCTATGATACAAGGACCTTCGATATATGTACCTGACTTTACTACACTCCCTTCACCGATAACTACAATTCCATTCAGGGATACGCCATCTTCAACTATACCCTTGGATTCAAATGGAAGCGTGCCCATAAGGGTGAGGTTTGCATCCAGCATGTCCCATGGGTTCCCAACATCCATCCAGTATGATAACCGGTGTACCGATAACTCCCTTTTTGCAATAAACTCAAAAAGAGCATCAGTAAGTTCGAATTCTCCCCGGCTTGAGACCCGAACCCTATCAACTGCATCGAAAATATCCGGAGAAAAAAGATATGCACCCGCATTGATCAAGTTGGATTTCGGTTGTTTCGATTTTTCTTCAAGGGAAGTTACGAGATCATTTTCAACCATAACCGTACCGTAATCTCCCGGGTGATCTGTAGTACTTATGCCCATACAGGGAATTTTACACCTGCAAAGGTCTGCAATATCCGTGTTTTTTAAAATCATGTCGCCATTCAACAGAAGAAATGGTCCCGATACAAGATCGCGAGCAGATCGCACGGCATCTGCAGTCCCTTGCTGTTGTCGCTGAGGTACATATCTGATATCAATTCCCAATCCTGATCCATCACCAAAGTAACTTCTTATTTCCCTTTCACCATAGCCAACAACAAAAACAAAATCAGTGATACCTGCATCACGTGCAGCACACACAAGGTGCTCCATCATGGGGCGGTTTGCAAGAGGGAGCATAACTTTTGGACGTCTCGCCGTGAGAGGGCGCATCCGTTTCCCCTCTCCTGCGGCAAGAACGACACATTCCATACGTTAAATTCGTACTACAACATTTAAGCAGTTTTCCCCTGCTTCATCATACTGCGTCCTTTTTTAAGCAATTCCTTTGCTTTCTGCAGGGTTTTACCCTCTGCAGTAATCCGGATTTTGGGTTCTGTCCCGCTCGCACGGATAAGGCACCAGCCATATTCATCTGCAATCCTGATCCCGTCAGTGGGGCTTGCTGCTCCAAGAGTCATAACTGTTTCCCGAGCAGTCTCACAGGCAAATGATTCCCGGAGAATGGGGTATGATGGCATTGCATCGAGTTCGTGGGCGACATTCCATTCAGAAGAGATCTCACAGAATAGAGCGGCGGCGTAAGGACCATCGGGACAGTAGGAAATTTTTGGAAATATCCATGCACCAGATGGTTCGCCTCCGAAATCTCCCCATTTCAGAAGTTCTTCAGACACATAGGTATCCCCGACAGATGTACGCCTGACATCGGCGATCTCTTCAATCATCATAGACGCATCGTTTGTCGTGACTACCTGTTTTGCATCAAGATACTTGACAAAAAGCATAAGAAGATGATCCCCGTTAATATACCGTCCTTTGTTATCAAATGCCATCATCCGGTCTGCATCCCCGTCATGAACAACCGCACAGGTATGTTTTGTTTTTTTCATCAGGTTTCCAATATAACTAGTGTGCTCCTTCAACGGTTCTGAAGGGCGGGCAAAATAACCAGATGGGTTACAGTTGATGCAGGTTGTTTTCGCACCAGCCTCTGCAAGAAGGTCCGGAGTAAGAACACTCCCGGCACCATTTCCGCAGTCGATCAAAACTGGTAGTCCAGTCCTGATTCGTATCTTATCCAGAATTGCATTTTTATGAGGAGTGATCGCATCTGCCAACTGTTCAGATCCCTGATGCTGCCAGTCGGTCCAGTAGGGAATCTTGATGAGTTCCTCCATCTCCTCCTGCTGGGACTGATAAAAGGAGGAACCATCCGGGTTAAAGAGTTTCAATCCGTTATATTCCTCAGGATTATGGGAAGCCGTGATCATGCACCCTTTGTCTACTGTTCGGGTGCTATATGCAACAGATGGGGTGGGAGCAATGCCGGCAACATGTGCTGTCCCCCCACCCCCCATAATACCGGATATAACCAGGTGCGTTAGAAGTGGACTTGTTGTGCGTGTGTCCATACCGATAAGAATATCAGGTGATCGGGATACCAGAGCAGATCCTACCCTCAGGGCAGTTTCGAGAAGCGTCTGATCGAACTTCCTTCTAATCCCTGATGATCCAAAAAGCATGATGTTTTATTGGATCGCTGCCAAAAAGAGTTTACCTTTTTTTGTGTTGGATCATGATGATCTGTTCTGTGTCAGATGTAGCAATTATTCCCGGGAACTATGCTAGCACGTGCCATAAGGACACCAGTGCTCAAGATGGTTCAGCCGGGCGATGCCGGCAGTGGAAGGCCCTAAACACAGGACCCGTTTTGTCCCATTATATTTCATGAGCATAGTCCCAGCTCCTTGTTCTATAATTCCTTCACCATTTATGAGAATGATATCTGCATCATGCGGAGTCGTGACAATTGCACAACCGAATGCTGGTTCAATTTCGGGTATTATGCCGTAACAGAAAATTTTTTTCCCGCTTAGTTCATCAACCAGTTGTCTTTGACAATCACGGTGTGAAGATCCAGGACACGGGTGAAGTATTCTTAAGAGACAGAAAAAACCTGTAACAACATTCACAATTGCCGCAGCTGCACCGCGTACTTGTAGAGCATCGAGAGGTGCACCAAACATAAACGAGATCTTTGTTTTTGCCCTGATGGGATTGCGGGTGATAAAATCGGCACTCCTCCCGCCAAATGACGCAGTCATGCACGCCCCGCATTCAAACTGACAGTTTATGGAATCTGGATTAACGTCAAGAACGGTCCCACCGTCCTCGCAGCCACTGTCATTTATCATGGTTTCGAGTTTTTTGACAGTCTCAATGATAAGGTCCATCATTCACATCCAATATTTGCACCATTGTCAATGAGTACTACCCGGGCAGGAGAACCATCAAGCCCGACAAAGGGCAACGGCAATGCCACAAGAGTATAATTTCCTTCCCCTACGTTCGAGAGATTAAGGAGTTCAATGATAATACATCCTTTACTGAGCAGTTCACGATGTACGGTCCCATCGCAATTGTATGATTCGATGGAGGGGGAATCGATACCAATACATTTCATATCACTACCGGTTATGAGACGTGCAGCATCTGCTGTCAGGGAAGGGAAATTCTCGTCAAAACAGTTTTTTGCGGAAAACGACGTTTTTAAAAGCAGACGGTGAATTCCATCCAGCCGTCCCTCCAGGTGATTAGACGTGATGCTAGTTCCAGCGCTGGTCACATCAATTACCCGGCACGTTCCCATAATATTTGAAAGGGGAATACTATCGATTGTATCACCCGTTTTAAGGTAATGAAACGGGGCGTCGATATGAGTGCCCGTATGGGTGCTCATCTGCAGATCGCTGATAAGGTAGTTTCCGCGATCAACCTGCCGGAACACCGGCCGTTTATCCCCGGGATAAATGAGGATATCTTCAGAGAGTGGTCGCGTGATATCAATAATTTTCATTGATCTACCCACTCCATCCGCACTTTCCGATCAGGGGAACGAACCTGACTCCCCCGTGGTGTTCTTCCTTAAATGATTCCCCTTTCCTGATAATCCTAATGAGCTCCTGGATGTCCCGTCCTCCGACAGGAGCTATGAGTCTTCCCCCTTCAGCCAGTTGTTCGATAAGAGGCTGTGGAACAGACGGTGTTGCAGCAGTGATGATGATTCCGTCATAAGGGGCATTTTGTGGGAACCCGAGTGTCCCATCTCCCACGATTACATCAACATTCTTAATTCCGATGGCCGCAAGGTTTGCCTTTGCCAGTTCTGCAACTTCTGGGATCCGCTCAATGCTCGTTACCGTTCGGACAAGTGTTGCGAGTACAGCAGCCTGGTAACCACACCCGGTTCCTATCTCCAGCACATTATTCGTTGGCTGCAGGGCAAGGAGTTCAGTCATTAGTGCAACGATAAAGGGTTGTGAGATAGTCTGGCCATTTCCAATTGGCAGGGGACAGTCCTCGTATGCCGATTTGTCATAAGGGGGTGGTACAAAAAGGTGACGCGGGATTTCTTTCATTGCTGAAAGGGTAGCCTGGTCATGTATTCCTCTGGCAGCGATCTGGTATTCCACCATCCTCTTACGTTCATCAGCTCGTGGAAATGGCGCCATATCTGGTTGTTTTAGAACCCTGCTTTTTCCGCAACATCAATGGAAGCATCAATCTGTCTTTGCAAGGCTTCGGGTAGCCCCGCAATCTTCACATCAAGGAAACCCCGGATGATCGTTGCAGTGGCTTCATCTTCGTCTAGCCCACGGGACATCAGGTATTCGATCTCGTCACGGGCGAGCTTACCGACTGCAGCTTCATGGGAAAGTTCCGTGCCTACAACCGACCCCTCAATTTCTGGTATTGCGTAGATGATACCGTCATTCAGGATAAGTCCCTTACATTCAAGATGCCCGCGGGTACCAGCTGTTTTTCCATTGATATGCCCACGTGAAATGATTGTACCGCCCTTTGTAATAGCCCGGGTGATCAATTCAGCACTTGCACCCTTTCCTTCAAGGATTGCACGGGAACCGAGATCCATATATGAACCTTGGGTGGAGATGACGACACTGCTGAACCGTGCGACCGAGTTGGCTCCCTTAAGTGTTGCAGTCGGGTACATCTGGATTTTCTTCACCGGTTGCATGCATACATAGTTGGAAAGAAACACCCCGTTTTCCTCAACGATTGATGCACTTCTTGGGTATACCTCAATGTTCTCGCTCCAGTTGTGGATCATCGTGAAACTGATCTTGGCATCTTTTTTTACGAAAAACTCGGAGATGCCATAGTGAGCGCCGCCCTTACCGACATGCGCCCCGCTTGTACATCCTGATATGATGTGAAGCTCCGCTCCCTCTTCGGCTACAATGATATTGTGAACATGCTGGATCTGTTCCCGCCCAAGATAGAGGCAAGCCTGGATGGGCAGGATATTGTTTGAGCCTTTATGGGCAATTATGACGTAACCTTTAGGATCTTTCTGCGCAGCAACATACCGGGTTATATCATCTTTATCCGGCGAAACCGCCTTCCACATATACTCTTTCAGGCCGTCATATTTTTCCATCGCCTTTTTAAACGAAAGGACCTCTATACCCTGTTGTGAGCATTCAGCCTGGACGATATCCTGGTCCATCTGGAGATAGCTTCCGCAACGGTTTTTCATGGC
>Ga0315292_10001277_pt1 | contig 13326 bp, 11 predicted proteins | sample YL17G13_0_MG_FD_204029 | JGI IMG/M metagenome (GOLD analysis project Ga0315292, IMG submission 204029) | Sediment microbial communities from Yellowstone Lake, YNP, Wyoming, USA - YL17G13_0 | ecosystem: Environmental > Aquatic > Freshwater > Lake > Sediment | place: USA: Wyoming | collected... | reverse complement strand
CGGCATGACATCTTTTACATGTTTAATTGCCGGAGTAATAACTTCGCGCGACGGCTTGGAACGCCGCCGTCGGATCCGCCCAGGACGAGAACCCCCAGCTTCTTCGGAGATCCCTGTGGAGGGTAGAATGCCCCATCAAAGCTGACGCCCGGGACCATGGGTCCTGTTGCTTGCATATTTACTTCGTTAATGGGCATCGATTCCCCGCCGCGTGCCCCGGCCCATACCGGCCATACAAAGGACAGAATGAGGGCAAAGACCGCCAGGACGGTACAGATCATCATGCGGCCCCTAACCCGTGGTTTGTTATTCCGATACCATAACATTGCTCTTCACAGACCTTTTCTCGACTCGCCCTCTGGCGTCAGAGGAGTGGTCGTTTTGAATTCCAGTTGCAATCTATATGCCCCAGCAAGCCGCTTCGTCAGCATAGACCAGCAGCATATCCGCCATCACAAAAGAACGGCCACCCCCATTATGAGGGCGGCCATTTTCTTTTCTCCTGACAATTCTTTACTATTTGGTGCTGTCTACCTGCTGACCACTGCCGCACAGCGGCCCTGTCTTGCGGCTTGCATATTTCTCTGTCCTTTCTTCTTGCAACTTTTTCTTCACTTCTTCACTGTAGACCGTTGGCTCTGTTCTGCTGCGAAGCAGCCCGCTCAATTTGCAAGTCTGTTTTTTACAAAGCAGGCGTTATAGCCAGAAATGTTGAAATACAAGACCCCGACTCTTCTCCTCAATCCATGGGCATCTTCTCCATGCTTCGCCTGCCTTCGCGGGAGAGACCCTCAGACGGAAGCCGCCGCTGTTTTTCTCCTCACAGCAAGCCGGTAGAGGTCCTCGTACTTGCGGGCCGCCTCCTCCCAGGTGAACCGTTTTGACATCGCCCGCCGCATCAGAGTCTTCATGGCCTTCTCGTTGTGATAGTACGTGTAGGTCGCCCACCCGATCGTGTCGTACAGGGCCCCGGCCGTCGGCTGGTGGAACTTGAAGCCCGTGCCCCCCAGGCCTGCTTCATCAAAGTTCTCCACCGTGTCGTCCAGGCCGCCCGTGGCGTGTACGACAGGCAGGGAGCCATACCGCATGCTGTACATCTGGGTAAGGCCGCAGGGCTCGAACCGGGACGGCATGACGAAGAAGTCGCAGCCGGCGATGACCCTGTGGGCCATCGTTGGTTCAAATCCGATCCGGCAGGCGAGTTTGTCCGGGCGTGCTCCTGCGAGTTCCTCGAAGAATACGTGCGACCAGGGCTCCCCCGAACCCAGGAGCGCGAACTGCACGTCGAGATCGAGGATGCGCGGCAGGGCCTCGGCCAGCAGATCGACGCCCTTCTGCTTCACAAGGCGCGTCACGAGGCCGAATAGCGGTGCGGATGATTTTTCGGGTAGCCCCAGCGCCCGCTGCAGGTCTTTCTTGCAGAGGGCCTTGCCCGCCAGATCGCTCTCCGAATACGTCGCGGCGATGATCGGGTCCGTCTCGGGGTTCCATTCGCCGGAGTCCGCGCCGTTGAGGATGCCGGACAGATCGGCGGCCCGCTCCCGCACGACGCCCTCGATCCCGTAGGCAAACTCGGGCTGCAGGATTTCCTGCGCATAGGTCGGGCTCACGGCGTTAATGAGGGTGGCATGCACGATCCCGCCCTTCATGAGATTGACCTTGTCGAAGAACTCCAACTCGCCCAGATGGAAGTGTTCCCAGCCGATCCCGAGGACGTCCATGAGCGCTTTGTCGAATATGCCCTGGTGCAGCATGTTGTGGATGGTCAGGAGAGTGGCGGCATTTCGGAGTACGGGATCATCCCGATAAATCGCACGAAGAAAAACGGGGATCGCAGCCGTGTGCCAGTCGTGGGCGTGAACAACGTCCGGCCGCCAGCCCATTTGCCGGGCGATCTCCAGGGCCGCTCGTGAAAGAAGCGTGAAGCGCAGGTCGTTGTCCGTGAACCCGTCGCCGTCGTGGCCGTAGATGCCGCGCCGCGCATAGTACGGGTCATACCCGATGAAAAAGGTTCGGGCCTTCGATGGGGACACCTCGCCTTGCAGCACCGTGACGGGAATCCGGCCCAGCACGCCCATGGGGACCTCGAGGGATGCGACGGGCTGAAGGCCGAACGCATCGCCGTCGATGGAGCCGTAGCGGGGCAGGACGACCCACACGTCGTGACCGGCGGCGGCAAGCGTCCCGGAGAGCGCACAGAGCGCATCCCCCAGCCCCCCCGCCTTGGCGAAAGGCGCCATCTCCGCGGCGGCCATGAGGATTCTCGACATGCAATCTTCCTCTCACCCGGCATGCCCCTCTGCCCCGCAGGTCGACGAGGAGGCATCAAACCATGATCGTGTGTTTCCCCTCTCCGCGCAGCAGCCAGGTGAAAAGGGTGAGGTATTCGCGAAGGTGGCGGGTCAGGAGAAAATTCTCCCGGACAAATTCCCTGGCCGTCTTCCCCATTGTCTGCATCTGCTCCCGGTGATGAAGGAGGAACCGGATCCGGTGAGCTGCCCCTTCGGGCGTGTTGACGAGATACCCCGTGTAGTGGTTGGCGATTTGCAGCTTGATCCCGCCAACGTCTCCACCGATCACGGGCTTGCCTTTCCAGAGACCTTCCGTGACGGTGAGGCCGAAGCCCTCGCGGGTCGATTTCTGTATGATGATGTCGGCCATCCGCTGAAGGGCGTTGATCGTCCGGTGCGAGTCCGGCGGCAGCTGAAGGACGTGAATGTCGGGGTCCTCACCGACGGCCTCCATCACTTCCTCGAGGATCTCCTTGCCCTCCGGGTCGTCCGCCGCCCCCCCGCCGGCAAGAACCAGCTGCACGGGCAGCACCTTCCGGATCAGGCGGTAGGCCTGGATGACGCCGACGGGGTCCTTGAAGCGGTCGAATCGCGATATCTGCACCAGCAGGGGGCGGTCGGGGTCCAGCCCGAACCGGGCCCTCTCTCTTTCGAGCTCCGAGGGATCCAGCGCGATGTTCTTGTCGCTCAGGGGATCGATGCTCGGGGCGATGATGAACTGGGGGTGAGGCAGGGGCTGGGCAAACTCGCGCATGGAGAAAATGCTGGCGTCGTATTTTTCCACATAGGGCCGAAGGGACTTCCAGACGGCGCGGTCGGGACGGCTGATGTCGATGTGCGCCCGCCAGATCCACTTGCCCTTTCGTTTCGGGCACAGCTCGAGCAGGGGCGCCGGCTGGGGATCGTGGATGACGACGACATCGGCGCTCTCGAGCGGATCACGCAGCTCGGATACGTTAGCGGTATTGACGTCGAAATAGATGCCCCAGTCTTTTTTGGTCAGGGGAACGGTCTTCCCCTGCAGGCCGTTGTGAATGGATTTCGTGACGCCGAAAAAGGCCGGCGTCCCGCGGATCACCTTCCACGCCGTGTCGATGCCAAGCTCCTGCATGAGGGGCACCATCCAGGCCAGGATCTCTGCCACGCCGCCCCCCTCGGACGTGGAGTTGACGTGGACAACCTGCAGCCCCCGGAGTCTTTCCCCCAGTCTCTGCATCTGGTGAATGACGGGCAGACCCACGATGTCGGTATAAGCTTCCAGGGAATGACTCATGCTTCCCTCCTTTTCTGGCCGGCGACGCCTCGGAAAAATCACCACCCGATCTCCCTTTCCCCCTCCGAGCGGCAGAGCGGTGTCGTGAGCGCCCGTTCTGAGCCCGTCGAAGGATGTCGAACGGAGTTGGGGTGACTACGAGGCTCGATCGCGCCTGGTTCTTTCCTTGCCGGCAAGCCCCGCCTTACGGGCGGAATGCTTCAATTTTGCGGCCCGGGCCTTCGAGAGACCTTCCACCAGCTCCCGCCTGATCTCGCTCAGCGAGTGAAACGTGAAATCGATGGACCGGATGGCCGCAAGATGGTGCTCCCAGTTTCCCTCATGCCCGCTGAGCCACGAGGAAAAATCGTCCTGGCCGACCGGCTCTCTTCTCCTGGCTTCGAGAACGTGAAAATAGATGCTCCCGTTGGTCATCCGGTTGATTGCCGCATCCAGTTCGTCCGGGTGGCGGATTCGCTCCCCCGTGTCGAACGCCACAGTGATTGCCTGCATGAAGTAGAACTCATGCCCCGGCCGGGCCCAGGGGATCATGGTGACCTCGCCGAGACGGTCATCGATGATCTCGAGCGTCGAGGCCCGCAGTTCCTCCATGGAGGGAAACAGATAGGGATCGATCATCCCGAGACGCTCGGCCAGGATCTCGTCGCCGAGTCTCCATTTCGACCAGACGGCGAAATCGTTTCGATAGTCCGGGTAATCGAAGGACGGGGAAAGGGGCGTCTCGCAGAAATGGTGGTACAGGACATCGGGACTGCACGCCGAGATGCGGTCCCGCAATTCGCGGAGGTTCACGGCGGAAGGCAGCCCGCTCATCCGGATGAGAAGTGAACAGTCCTTGATTTCGAATTCGCTCATTGCCTCTCCTGGTAAAAGAGCCATTACCCGTTTCTACCCGCCGGAGCGGGCTTCGGCGCCCGGACGCTCGCGATTCCCGTTGACCTTGAAGAGGGTGCGAATCTCGGCGGCCAGCGTTTCCGGGCCGGGAACATGCTGCGCAGCCGGAACGATGGCCTTCTTTCCCACCGAGAAGGCCATTCCCCCCTGCCGGATGACCCACTCCATGGCCGTCGCATCATTTTCGTCATCGCCGGCATAGACCATACCGTTGCCACCGTGGTCGGTACAAAGGATTTCGGAAATTCGTTTCACCCCGGCGGCCTTGTTCATCCCGGGCAGAAAGGGGATTTCATACACCTCGCGGCCCTTGAAAAAACGAAGGATCCGGCGCTCACGAAGCCTGCAGAGATACTTCTCCACGAGATTCCTGCTCACGTCCGGCGCCCGCAGTACATGCACGGCAACGGACCATTTCTTGTCTTCAAGCTCGATTCCGGGGATCTGCTCCAGGATCCGCAGATTCGGCAGGATCATCTGCCGACCCGTCCGCAATCGGGCGGCCTGGTTCGGATCGGCCAGAAATCTCTCCCCCGTGGGGCGGCGCCACTCCATTCCGCTTCCGCCCCCCAGGAACAGACCGGGAACGTCCACCCGTGCGATCACGTCGTCCAGATGGCGGCTCGAAAGAATCGCCACGCGATGCAGGGGAAGGGCCGCGAGATCCCTGAGCAGATCCCTGCAGGCCGGATGGATCTCCGCCTCGGCGGGGCTGAGTACAAACTCCGAGATCGTGCCGTCAAAATCGAAAACCCATAGCATCGCTCTGCCCGGATCCGGCTTCATCAACCTGTCCCCTTTCCGGCATGACGCAAACAATCTTACGCCGTACCCCTTGCAAGACTGGAGTTCACTTTCTTCAGAAGCGCGCTGGAGCATCGGTACGTCAGGTACTTGGCGATGGCCAGGTGCGGGATCCCCCGGTGGATCACCCTGCCCGCCTCCGGAGCCCGCTTTGCCTCACTCCGGCTCTTCCCGAAGCTTACGCGCTTCAGCAGCTCCTCGAAGATCTTCCTGCCCCACACATAAATGTTGTTCTTCTCCACCTGGGCCCTCATCCGCGCCATGCGCTGCCTGCGCTCCTTCTCCGGCATGTGGAAGGCCTGGAGCATCGCATCGGCAAGCTGATCGCTGTCATAGGGGTTGATCAGCAGGGCATCGGTCAGTTCCCGTGCGGCACCGGTGTACTGGGACAGCAGCAGGACGCCGTCGCCATCGGTTCGCGCGGCGATAAATTCCTTGGCCACCAGGTTCATGCCGTCGTGCAGAGACGTGACCATGACCACATCGGCCATGTTGTAGGCCGCAATCACGGCATGGTAATCGTGATTGGCCCGCAGGAAATGAACGGGCTTCCAGGAATCGGATTCGTGTCGCCGGTTGATCTCTTCCACCAGGTTCTCGATCTCTTCGTTGATGCTCCGGTATTCCTCGATCTGCGTGCGGCTCGGGGCCGCAAGCTGCAGCAGCGTCACTTTTTTCTTCAGGTCGGGGTTGCGCCGCAGGAGAAGATCGAAGCCCTTGAGGCGTTCCGGGATGCCCTTCGTGTAGTCGATGCGGTCGGCCCCGACGTAAATTTTGGTCCCCTCGGCGCCGGGCCCCAGCTCGCGGATGAAGCATTCCTTTTTCACCTTAACTTTCTCCAAGCCTGAATCGATGCCGATCTGCTTGAAATCGACACTGATCGGGAAGGGCCGGATGTAGGTGGGCCGCCCGCCGCGGTAGATGCTGAAATTCTCATAATCCACCATGGCCTCCATCCCCTTGTCGACGGTGTCCAGAAAATTGTTGCAGTGCTGCTGGATGTGAAACCCCAGCAGGTCGTTCCCCAAAAGGCCATCGAGAACCTCCTCCGACCAGGGAAAGATCCGGAAGGCCTCGCGATTCGGCCACGGGATGTGCCAAAACTGGACAAGCTTCAGATCGGGCCGTGCATTCCTCAAATAGCGGGGCAGAAGGGCCAGATGAAAATCCTGGATGAAGACGATCGCCGGCGAATCGCCCACTTCATCCAGAACCGTGTCGCTGAACCGCTTGTTGACGTCCTTGTATATTTCCCAGTCCTTTCTCGAGAATCGGGGCTTCGTGTAGACGATATGGCACAGGGGCCACAGTGCCTTGTTGGAGATGCCGTTGTAATACCCGTCTTCCTCTTTCGGGGTGAGCCACACCCGGCGCAGCGTGAATCGCGGATCTTTCTCGGGAAGCCGTATGCGGTTTTTCCGGTCGACGACCAGACGGTCCGCCGAGGCCGAGCCGTGCGCGATCCAGGTCCCGCCCACGGCCTCGATGATCGGTTCCAGGGCCGTCACGAGCCCGCTTGCCGGGCGAAACGCACGGATTCCGTCGGCCACACGCTCATGAAACCAGGGCTGACGGTTGGATACGATAACGACTTTTGTAGCCTTCGTGATTCGCGAAAAGATATTGACCAAGGCTAGAGCGTCCATGTTGACCCCTCCTTCCACATGGTACTTGCGGCTGTTCAGCCGGGCGTCCCCAAATGTGAACAAGGCTGGAGATCGGGCAATCGGGCTGTGGAAATTCGACCAGGGCAGATCCGTTGAGTAGAATGGGGATAACGTGTTTTCCTGCACGATGGGTGCCGTCAGGACCGATAGCGGGAAAGGTTTCTGTAAGTAGCTAAAGACATATCAAAATGGCGGAGGAAACAGACTGAATAGAATTCTGGAAATCCCCTGGAATCGACAATATCGTCGATTGACGATCATATTTTGCGACAATTGTTGCCTGAACAATGCGGGCAAATTTCCCGATAGCGGCACGCTTGAATCATGAATGCCATGCCGCATGTCTAATCGATGGGCATCTTCTCCTCACACCATCTCTTCTCCCGCGACCAAGCTCAGAGCCAACAGCCGCCAAGCGATCTGCACAATCCGTCGCCTCATCGTCCCTCCACTGGCCGGGCTCATTTTCAACGTGAGCACATCCTATAACAACCTCTCAGAGAAAAATAAAATATTCTCTGCCGCTGAAATTGAAGCTCCCCGCCCGCAGGGCGGGTCTTCCCGGCAAGGAAATAACCGGACATGGTTGCGCCTCCTGCGGGAGGCGTCCCCGGTCATGCAGTAACCGTCGAATCAAACGGATATTCCGGCAACGATCGTCGAACATTAACATCATATTCTCGCCTCCGCTGTTCATACGCTGCAAAGAACCTCTGTCATATTTTAATGCAGTTCACGCACTTATAATCTGTTACGGCAATGTTCATTGAGAATGCCACAATCCCTGCTGAGAGAGCGAAGTTGCCCCGCTGAAGCACCTATCAATGTATGATCAGGATCAGGCAACAAAAATAATTTGGAAATGAAGGAGGTTATTTTATGAAGCGCTTTGTGATGTTGACCGTATTGACCATGACAGCATGTCTGTTTCTCACCGGACTGGCAGTAGCTCAGGATAAGCAGCCCGATGCCACCGTCGAATTGACACAGGACCAGGTTGCCGTGGGAATCGGTTGGAGCTGGGGGGAAGGCGTCTTGACCTACAAGGGGCAGAAATGCCCCGTGACGGTCCAGGGGCTTTCTGTGATTGACGTCGGGATTACGAAAGCAACGGCTTTCGGCAAGGTGTATGGCCTCAAGAATCTCGAAGACTTCAACGGCAACTACACTGCCGCGACCGCGGAAGGCACGCTTGGCGGAGGCGCCGGGGCCTCCACGATGAAGAACCAGAACGGCGTTGTGATCGACCTGTTCACGACGACCCAGGGCATCAATCTGAAACTCGCTCCGAGCGGCGTGAAATTGATGATCAAGAAGTAGCTGTTTCACTCGGGAAGGCCTTGTAACTCCCTCTCGAGTTTCCCCGAAACACCAACGATGCAAAGTGTAATAATGGCAGGGCCAGAAATGGCCCTGCTTTTTTATTAGTCACTGCCGCGTAGAGACCCGTCCCTACACCCGGGTCCCGTGTCCCTTTCTGTCTCTTCCACTGGTCACTGCTGCGAAGCAGCTCTCACCCCCATTTCGAAAGCCTTTGCGCAATCCAGCGGGAATATTTCAGCGCGCCTCTTCGCTTTCTTCTCCGGATCCCAGCGGGGCGCGAAAACCTTCGAATAATCCTGGAATTGGTATGTGTCATAACTGCAGAGGGTCTCTGTGTCCCCAAATATCAATTTCATAAATAGTTCATTGAACGCAATGTGCTTGTCGAAGCCGCGCTGCTCTGCCAGTTCCTCAGTGGCACCCAGGGTGTAGATGAATCCGGTGCGGATCTTTCTCGGAAAGATTGATCCCGGGGGATCGGTGTAGGTATAATACGGAAAGAATAATCGCTCCATGAAGGAGCTCATTTCTCCAGTGACTGTACCGAAATAGATCGGGGCGCCTAGAATCAGCGCATCGGTTGTTTCGATTTTTTGCAGGAGTGGCGTGAGACCATCTTTAACAATACATCGACCGTAACTCGGGCCGGCTATTGTTTTACAGGCAAAGCAGCTGACGCAGCCCTTAAATTCAATATCGTACAGGTGAATGAGTTCTGTTTCTGCTCCCCGAGTTATGGTCCCTTCAAGGGATTTTTGAAGCAAGGTCGCTGTATTCCACTTTTTTCTCGGACTCCCATTGACGGCAATGACTTTCATGGCCAGACGCCTCCTATACTTTTCCCCAAATGTTGAAATACAAGACCCCATCTCCCTCCCCGGGCGGGCTTGCCTTATTTCTGATAGGACCGCAGGAGAGCCTTCAGCGTCCGTTCGCTTTCCTCGAGGGCCTTCTCGGCCCGCTTGCGCTCCGTGATATCTTCGTAGGCGGCGATGATCCTCTCGTCCTGCAGGCTCTCGCCGATTCTCGCCACGCTCACCAGGCAGATGATATTTTTGCCGCCCTTTCGCCGGCAGGGGAACTCCGTCTTGAAGGTCCGCTGCTTTTTCAGTGCCCTGTAAACACTTTTTCCGATTTGCTCATAGTCCTCAGCGCTCCGGTACAGGACCCTCGTGCTCCGGCCGATCAGTTCCTCCGGTTTCCACCCGAAGACGTCCTCCACGGCATGATTGGCCAGGACGATGCGACGCGCCTGCATGCCCGTCACCGCGATCGGCAGCGCATCAAGGAGGGCGTTCTGCATCGCCTGAAACTCCTGCAATTTTTCTGCGGCCTCTCTCTGTACCGTGATGTCCATGGAGTTTCCGAGCACGGCCCGCTTGCCCTTGTAGGTAATGGCATGCACGGTTTCCTGGATCCACTGCACCGAACCGCCTTTTGCGATCATCCTGAACTGATAGGGTGAGGTGCTTTCCCCCTTCAACATCTTCAGGGCATTTTCCTTTGCCTTTTGCCTGTCCTCCGGATGGATGAGGCTGACGGACTCCATTCCCAGCATCTCCTTCTCCGTGTACCCGCCCACTGCGGCAAACTGAGGATTGACATACCGAAATTTCCCGCTCTGCACGACATAGACGCTGTCGTACGAAGCTTCCGGGGTTCCGAATCTAAGCGTGGAAAGCACCATTGACAACTCTCTAGAATCCTTGCCTGCGTCATTCATTGTTGTGTCTCCAATAGGATCTCAAAGCGATCTTCTGACCGGGCCCTATGGTTACGAAAGGCCGGCCATTTGTCAAGGGTTAAGCCTGATCACTCCAAGGCATGTCACCGCCGGATTCTTCCTCCTGGCTCATGCGGTGCCGAAGGCGGCAAGCTCTTTCACGGGCAGGAAAAGGGTCAGGTTGAACCTACCCCACATCTCGCATTACCCCCTCTCATCCGATTTCCGATATCCGATTAAGGTTTTTCGCAGCAAATATTGGTCAGTACCTGATGGTCGAAACGTCAGGGCCTGTCTAATCTGACTTATACGGTTGCGAGTCTTCGTACTCGGAGTTCCTCATCCCTTGCACAAAGGAGCCGGAAGATGATTGACCAAACCCTTGTCAGGTCGGGTTTCGACATCGAGCTTTTGCTCAGCGAAACGTACATCAAGTACTTCCTGCTCATCTCGTTCGAGACCGGTTCCACCCCGTGGTGGGGCAAGGACCGCAATCCCACCACCGGCAGAACCACCTACTTCCTCGTTCACCCTCCGGAGGAGCTGCGCACGAACCGTCTCTACGAGCCCCGGGCCGACTTCGTGCCCCATCCCTTCCTCGATCAATTTACAGACTATACCCAGAAAGATCAGGCCTGCAATGTGACGCTCCTGCCTGATGACCAGGGAGCGGATATCCGCGTGGATCTCATCGTGAGCGTCTACCAGCCTCCCGCCATTCCCGGCGGCAACCCGCTCGCGCTGCCGGAGGTTCCGATGACCATGGACTCGCGATTCTTTGTGTCGGCCGACACCGATGCAAACGGGTTTCAGCGCAATGTGCGCCTGAACCTCGAGCTGGTCGACATCGGCGGCGTCCTCGTCGAAACGGCCGACCACCTGCCGCCCGAATACGGCTGGAACAAGGCGGCCACGCTCGCCAACATGAAAAAGCAGTTCGACCGCAGCATCCCGCTGCTCGTCGTGGGAGAAGGCGGGGCGATCCACCAGATTGAAACGCAAAAGTTCTTCGCCGGCGACGACGGGCATCCAACCGCACTCGGAATCTATGTCAATCTGAAGCTCAAGAGCGGGCCGGAGCCGGATGCATTCGTGGGCCCGCGCGGCGATCTCGCCCTTGCGCAGAACTTCCTGCCCGCGGGCCATCACCTGGCGTTCGGCTTCAGCAGCAACCTCTACCCCCGGCTCGGTACGGACATCTTCCACCGGATGGCCGAACCCAAGCCCGGGGGAGGCTACCACTACCCGGTCATGGACGACGGCGCGGAGAAGGGCCATCTGCTGCAGGCGTCCGTCTATCCTGCACCCCCCGGACCGGATCACACGACGTACCCGAACGTGCTTGTGATCGACGTCGAGGGCGAGTATTATCTCGACAACTTGCCCAATCCGAATTTCCACATGATGGTGAGGCTCATTCCTGTCATTCAGGACGGGGTCCTGACGTTCAAGACCGATTTCGATCTCGATATCCCTGCCTTCGCCTGGCTGCTCGTGGCAACGACGCTGCTCAGCTTCCTCTCGTTCAAGGCTGCGCTGCCCCTCACCCTGCTTGTACTGGCCTTCAAGGCCGCGGTGGAGAAGCTCGGAGAAGACCGGGCGGTGCCGATCATCGAGAGCCGCCTCGACGACGCGTCCGTGCTCGACGCCTTTCCCAACAAACTCACCATCGAGCAGCGGCGCTGGGATCCGACCTACTTCACAAACCACCAAGTCGTTTCGCTCGTGAAAGGGGTCGCGATCAACAACAGGGGGGTGGCCTTCTCCGCATACGACCTGCGCGTGGGCAAGGAGCCGAAACCGCTGGAAGACGCCGTGATCCGCTCCGAAGTGCGCGACGCAGCGGGAACGGTCAGCGGCCTGCTCTATCGCGTCAGCGATTGGCCCGCCTTCAAGGCCCTGCTCGGCCCCGTCTACCCGGCCATCGACCAGATGGACTATGTCGAGACGGTAGACCGAGACGGGGGCGTCGAGGCCGCGCGCGTGCACCTGACGCTCGAACAGGCAATCGAGAGGATCAAGGCCGGGCGGCTGTTGGAGGCGATACCCTACTCGCCGTACAAGGTGGATGAACGGGAGCATCAGATCTACCAGATCCTCGCGCTGTCTAAGCGCGAGGGCCCCGAGATCCACGCACTTGCCGAGCGCCTGCTGCGCCAGGAACTGCAGGCGGCCCATGGGCAGGAATATCGCGCCCGGGCCCGGCAGGAGCTGTTGGCGGAATTGGGGCGTGAGCCCACGACGGAAGAGCTGCAGACGAGATTCAACGCGATCCTCGACGTGGCGGTAAGCACCGCTCTTCCGAAGAGGTACCGACGCGAGCGCGAGCGCTTTCTCAAATTCGATCTCGAGCCCTTCGAGTTCGCCGACCTGCAGCAGCGGAAGATCCTTTTCCTTGAATACTATGACCTGCAGATCATCAAGATGCGCGCAAGCGCGGGTGGGACGGTCTACTACCGTGACAAGCCGGATCAGGAAAAGGGCGACAACCTGCTGAAGCTGCCGCACTACAAGTCGAAAAAGATCGTTCGGGCGTAGGGTCCCTCTGCCAGGGGGGAAACAAAAATGCCCCCCTTTTCCTCTCTCGAATCCCGGTCTTTATCCCGATGCCTGAAACCTGTAGCCTGTAGCCTGCGGCCGCATATGATCGGGGGCGCATCCCGTGAGGGTGCGCAACGTTGGCCCTCTCCAACTCCTTCCTGAAAGCCTGTTTACACCAAACGCAGAAATCATGTATATTTCGAATGTAAATTCATCCGGAACACCCGGATGATATGGGCACGCATCCGTAAACGACGCACGGGGTCGCCATGCAAAAGGACAAAGCTCACTTGGATGAATTGGACAAGAAGTTGGCCGCTGTATGTGGCCTTTATTGTGAGGCCTGCTCATGGTTTATTGCCACCCATGAAGATCCTGAGCGGCTCAGGAGGCTTGCAGCACAATTCCATTATTCCGAGGAAGAGAGCAGGTGCTCCGGATGCCGCTCGGATAAGAGGTTGCCCTATTGCGAAGGATGTAAGATGTTCGCCTGTGCAACTGAGCGGGGCATCGACTTTTGCAGCCAATGTGAAAAGTATCCCTGCGATGAGCTGAAACAGTTTCAAGCTGCGATGCCTCACCGGATCGAGCTGTGGGTGAATCTTGAAAGGGTGAAGACGATCGGCTATAAACAATGGCTCAAGGAAATGAAGAAAAGCCACGCCTGCCCACAATGCCAGATCATCAATTCCACCTACGATTTGAAATGTCGAAGGTGCGGTGAAGAGCCCAGCTGCAGCTACGTTGCCAAACACAGCGAGGTAATTAAGCAGTATATGAAGAATAGATGACATGGATGACCATGCGCTG
>Ga0315292_10001274_pt1 | contig 13339 bp, 12 predicted proteins | sample YL17G13_0_MG_FD_204029 | JGI IMG/M metagenome (GOLD analysis project Ga0315292, IMG submission 204029) | Sediment microbial communities from Yellowstone Lake, YNP, Wyoming, USA - YL17G13_0 | ecosystem: Environmental > Aquatic > Freshwater > Lake > Sediment | place: USA: Wyoming | collected... | reverse complement strand
GGCATCGTCCGTCATGCCGATGCCGGGTATCCCGAGGCCATCGCGGCGGCGAAGGCCCGCGGCGTGCAGATCCCGATGATGCTCTAATGGATACCTGGCTCCCCGATCTCGCGGGCCGGCTGGAGGCGGCGCTCGCGGAAACGCCGGCGCGGATCCCTGTGCTGGTCGGGCCCTGCGGATCCGGCCGGACGACGGCGCTGCGCGCCCTCGCCGCCGCCCTCGGTCCCCAGGCCGCGCAGTACGCGGACCTCGAGCGCATCACGTCGACGCCCGAGCGGTTCCTGGCGTCGCTGACGCGGCAGACACCGTTCCGCTGGGCATCCTCGCCGGGCCCCGTCGGACCGGCCGACGCCATGGCGCGGGCCCTCCGGTACTTCTCTGAGGCGACCTCTGCCGACGGCGCCGCGGCCACCTTTCTGATCGACGAAGTGCTCGACCTGGCGACCTTCGACCACTTCCCAGGGCTGCGCGGGGTGGTGGCCGCCACACTGGCCGCCTTCGCCCAAAGCGGCAACCGGTTCGTGCTGGCCTCGAAGTTCACGACGCGCATGTTGCGCGCGCTGCGCGAGGCCTCGGACCGCTTCCTGGTCGTGCAGATGCCACCGGTGCCGGTCGGCGCCGTGGCCGCCGATCTCATGCAGGCCGGGCTTCGCTCGGACGGCGCGGAGGATGCGGCCCGCGTGATCGTGCACCTGGCCGACGGCCGGGCCGCCTATTGCGTCGCGCTGGTCCGCGCGCTGCAGAACCCGAGCCTGCGGGTGCACGATGCGATCGCGGCGCTGGCGGCGCTCATGGCGCCGTCGGGCGAGATCGCGGCGCGCTGCCGGTACAGCTACGAGATCCGGCTGCAGCGCGCGCGCGGCTACGGCGCGCTCAAAGGCGCCTTGGACATCCTCGCGAACGACGAGCCGCTCAACCTGACCGAGATCGCCCTCGACATGGGGCGCACGCCGGGCTCGACCAAGGACTACCTGGGCTGGCTGGGGAACGTCGACCTGGTGCAGGTGCACAGGAAGCGGTACACCATCAGCGATCCGATGCTGCGCCTCTGGATTCGCCTCTACTCGGGCTGCGATCGCCCCGCCGACGAGCGCATCGCGGAGGAGGTGCAGCGCTACGCCATGCTCCGGCTCTCGGCGCCACCGGCCTAGTCTTCGGGCGGGTCCGCGTCGGGCGCCTCCCGGTCGATCTCGCGCAGCGCGAGGCGGGCGGCATCCTGCTCGGCTTCCTTCTTGGTGCGCCCGTCGGCGATGGCGAGCACGCGCCCGCGCAGGCGGACTTCGATCCGGAACAACCGCCGGTGCGCCGGCCCTTCTTCGGCAGCGACGACGTACTCCGGCAGGGGATCGCCCCGCTGCTGCAGCCGCTCCTGGAGCGACGACTTGTGGTCGCCGCTCACGGCCTCGTCGCTGGCCAGCTCGCCGAGCAGTTCATCGAACTCCCGCACGATGAACGCCCGCGCCACCTCGATCCCGCCATCGAGATAGATCGCGGCGATGAGGGCTTCGTAGCTGTCGGCGAGCAGGGCCTGCTTGCGCCGCCCGCCGGTCTTCTCCTCGCCGCGCCCGAGCAGCAGGTGCTCGCCAAGCTCCAGCCTGACGGCCAGCCGCGCCAGCGCCGTCGTCGACACGAGCGAGGCCTTCAGTTTCGACTTCTGCCCTTCGTCCCGATCGGGGAACCGGTGGAACAGCCGATCGGCCACGACCAGTCCGAGCACGGCATCGCCGAGGAACTCGAGCGACTCGTTGTCGACCACGCCGCCCGTCACGTCTTCGTGGGCGCGGGAACGATGCGTGAGCGCGTGCTCCAGCAGGCCACGGTCGCGGAAACGGTACGCGATGCGCTCCTGCAGCGCCTCGAACTCGTCGCGGATGCGGACCGGCGCGTCGCGGTCGGCGCCCTGCCCGAAGTCCGCGATCAGCCGGATCGCGGCCTCGGCCTGATCGGCGCCGACGCTCACCCGCACGTCTCCCAGCCCGTTCACCGTCAGCGGAAACAGCGCGTGCGACACGTCGGAGGAGATGATCGCCTCGATCCCGTGCGCATCGAGCAGGCCCGTGACGATGCTCGCCTCGACGTCCGAGTGGGTCCGGAAGACGACGACGGGATGGCCCACCGCGCTCATGCGGTGGCGGCCGCCCCCGGGGCCGCCGCGTCAGCCGCGGGCTCGTCGATCTTCAGCAGGATCATGGTCATGTCGTCGTGCTGCGGCGCGCCGCCGACAAAGGCGTCAATCTCGCGGAGGATGCGCTCGCGCAGTTCCTCGAACGGCAGATCCGCATGCTCTTCGAGCAGTTCCACCAGGCGCGTTTCGCCGAAGAAGTCGGCGTGCTCGTTCATCGCCTCGCTGATGCCGTCGGTGAACAGCACGAGCAAGTCGCCAGGGCCGAGGGCCAGCGAGGACTCGACCAGCAGGGCTTCGAAGCGCTCGCCGTGATCGATGCGCAGCCCGAGCACCAAGCCGTCGGGCGTCAGCACCTGCGCGCGGGCCGCGTCCCCGTTCCCGTTCCTGCGCGGGAGGAAGATCAGCGGCGTGTGGCCAGCGCGCGCGTAGGTCATGCGACCCGCCGCCGGATCGATCACTGCGTACGTCATCGTGATGAAGCTGCGGCTGTCGAGGTGCTCCGAGATCAGGTGGTTGGCCCGGATGAGCAGATCGCGGGGCGACTCGTAGATCTGGCTGAGCGACAGGATGAGCCCTTTCAGCTCCGCCATGTAGAGCGCGGCGGACATCCCTTTTCCCGACACGTCGGCGATGAGCAGGCCGTAGCGCCCGTCGGGCAGCGGGAGGATGTCGTAGTAGTCGCCGCCCACCTCGCGCGCGGGGACGCACATCGCGCTCACCGTGACGCCGGGAATCAGCAGCGGCCCTCGCGGGAGCAGCGACATCTGGATCTCGCGCGCCAGGCGCATCTCCTCTTCGAGCCGCTTCTTCTCGGCCGCCTGGCGCAGCAGGTCTTCGATGCTGCCGGTCATCAGGTTGAACGACTCCGCCAGCTCGCCGAGCTGGTCCTTCGCGAGCACGGGGATGCGATGGCCGAAGTCGCCCTGGCGCACACGCTCGGTCCCGGTGAACAGCTCGTGCACGGCGCCGGTGATCGACCGCGCCAGGGTCAGACCCATCATCAGCGCGCCGACCTCGATGACCAGGAAGAGCCCCGCGACGAAGATCATCATGTTGAACAGGAACTCGCCGACGGCGCCTCTTGGCCCCTGCGCCTCCGACAGGCGCGCGTAGACCGCCGCCAGGTCGGGGTCGATCTGCATGGCCAACGGCTCGGACCGGCCCGTGACCCAGCTGACGTGATCGAGAAACGCCAGTTTGTTGACCAGGCCTCCGCCCTCCGCGGCGTTCCCCTCGGTGCCGAGCGCCGTCCCCGGTGCCGTCGCCCCCCCACCGGCCGGCCCGAGGCCGATCCCCGTCGCGGTCTGAATCCGGGCGCACACCGCCGTGCCGAGCGGAATGTCGACCACGGTCGCAAACCCGGTCGCTTGCACAGGGAACGTCACCGCGCGCAGGACGACGTCGTCCCCGTCCCCCGGTCGAGCGTTCCGACCCGGTGCGAACGCGAGGACGCCCGCAAACCCCTCGCATCGCACCCACGGTGGAATGAACCCCGGTGCGGCGGCGTGAATCCAGGGGCCGGCGGCCACCGTACTGAACGCCGGACGCATGAGCGCCGCGGTCCCGCACCGGCCCGGTTCCACTGGCACCACCGCGATCGAAATGCCCGGATACCGCGCGGCATCAGAGACCATGCGCCGCTGCAGGATGGCGGCGCCTCGCGCGGACTCGTGCTCGAACTCCAGCGTCGCCGTGCGCGCCACGTAGGCCGCCTCCTCCGCGAGATCGGACAGCGACCCGCGGACCAGGTACGTGCAGAGGTTGGCAAACAGCAGGAATCCCGCCACCAGGAAGAAGGTGACGATCAGGACCGCGGGCACGACCCCGATGAACAGATACGAGATGATCAGCTTGCGGCGCACCCGCCAGAGCAGGTGCCGGCGCGCGGACTGCGAGAGCCGGTAGACCACCACGCCGCCGCCGACCAGTATCGCGATCCCGCCGAGCTTGCTGAGAATCTGGATGGCCTGCAACTCACCCAGGCCGGCAAACGCCAGTCCCCACGTCGCGGCTTTGACCACGACGCCGACGACCAGCGCCCGGCCGGCGAACGTCCGAAAGAAGAACTCGCGCACGGCCTCGCCGCGGGAGCGGAGCGCGGGCGGCGCCGGGGCGGAAGCGGGCTGAGCAGTCTCCATAGGCCGGTCGGGGGATGATAGCTCAGCCGGAGATCGACTGATGCACCCAGTTGAGGTACGCCTCGCCGCCGCCGCTGACGGCCAGCACCAGGAACTCCGGCACGTCGTACGGGTGGAGCGTCGCCAGCCGGCGCTCGAGCGCCTCCACCGCGGACGCCTCCGTCTTGATCAGCAGTTGCTGCTCGCGGGCTTCCTCGATGGCGTCCTTCCAGCGGTAGACGGAATGCAGGCTGCCGAGCACGCTGACGCACGCCGCCAGATGCTCCTCGATCAGCACGCGCCCGAAGGCGAGGGCATCCGCATCGGCCGGCAGCGTGGTCAGGACGATGACGGTCGTAGATGGCACGGCGACTCCCCCGGATCGAGTCGAAATCCCATGAGATTTCCCTTGTACAAACGTCGCGACTTAGGGTACAACAGTTGGCTGATGCCCGCCACGCGAGCCAGGGGTACGACCGGCCAGACAGACACCCGCCGTGGGCGGCGGGGCCGCACGGGTCTCCTCCTCGTCCTCTCCTTCCTCGTCGGCTTCCTGGTCTTCGACGGCCTGGCTGGTGAACGCGGCACGCTCGCGCTCATCCGGACGCGCCAGCAGTACGCGCAACTCGAGTCGCGGGTGGGGGCCGCGCGCGCCGAGAACGCGAGGCTTTGCGAGGACATCCGTCGCCTGAACGATGACCCGGCGGCCATCGAAGAGGTCGCGCGGCGCGAACTCGGGCTCATCAAGCCGGGCGAGCGGCTTTTCATTATTCGCGACGTCGCCGCTCCCTCCAAGTAGGCTCCACTCCCCCGGCGGCGGTTTGACCCGTCCGGCACGGGCGTGGTATCTTTATGGGGTTGGGTGCGCCGGTGCACCCGACGCATGACGCGGGGTGGAGCAGTCCGGTAGCTCGTTGGGCTCATAACCCAAAGGTCGGGGGTTCAAATCCCCCCCCCGCAACCACAAGGGCCGCCTGGGAAGACCAGGTGGCCCTTTCCATTTGTACGGCCACCTCGGCATCCGTTCCGGCCCGTCCGGTTGCGGGGGGATTTGAACGGCTATCTCCGGCAACCACGGCCCCTTCGACAACGAGGGGCCGCGTTGGCTTGGCCTCCCGCAACCATGACGGCCGCTCGGGAAACCGGGCGGCCGTTTCCATTTGTAGGCCCGGGGATTTGAACCCGTCGCTCTCCGGCCTCACGTCGCGGGCTCGTCACCGCCCGCGCTTGGCTTCGGGACTGCGCTACAATAGGGTGTATGCCTACCGTCAGCCTCAAGGCCCACTACGATGGCAAGTCCATCCAACTGGACGAACCTTTTGATTTGCCAGCAAACGCGCGTTTGATAGTGACCTTGCTTCCGTCCGCGGCAGACACCGACCGCGAAGATTGGTCGATGCTCTCGGCGGAGCACCTGGCGCGCGCGTATGGGGAAAGTGATCCAGAGTACTCGGTGACCCAGTTGGGTGGACGGTGAACGAAGGGGATGTCGTTCTCGTAGCCCTGCCTCAGGCAGATGGCAGGCCGAAGAACCGGCCCGCTGCTGCTCTTCGACAGATGCCGCCATTTGGCGACTGGCTTGTATGCGGAATCTCGACCCAGCCGCGTCACGAGGTTGAAGGCTTTGACGATCCAATTCGCCCCGGCGACGACGATTACGTCGCGAGCGGACTGAAGGCACCGTCCCTGATCCGACTTGGTTTTCTCGCGGTCCTCCCAGAAAGCCGTCTGCTGGGCACGATCGGCACGATCGCCCCGGCGCGGCACGAGCGTTTGTTGGACAGGCTTCGCGCACACCTCTCGAAGAACCAGAGCACTGACGAGCCCGCGCAGCCTGAGCGTTGACGCCCGGAGGCGTGATACGCTGGCGCTTGACTTGCCTTTCGTGTTGCCTGAGCCGCTAGTGCTTCTGGGCCGTGCGTCCTGCCAGACCTGCCCGCCCGTCACTGCCTACCCGAGCCTCGACCGCCTGGTTCTGGAGGAGTGCACACGGCGGATGCCGCTAGTCAGGAACTACTCACCAGTGCGCACGAAGCCCCGTATGCCGCAGACCCAGCCCGCCTTGGTCATCGGTGTGAGCGTGGCCACGTTGCGCAACTAGCAAGGTTCGCGACCGGGTGGCCGTTCAGCGCATAGGTGCCGGCCGTGGGCGTATCGAGCAAACCGAGAATCGACAGCAACGTCGACTTGCCGCAGCCCGATGGCCCCGCGATCGATACGTATTCCCCTTTGTCGATGCGCAAGTTGATCCCCGACAACGCGTGCGTCTCGACCTCGTCCGTGAGAAACGCCTTGGTGATGTGTTCCAGCTCAATCACGGGTTGTGCGGTTGTCGTGCTGCTCACGGGAGCTCCTACTTCAGTTTCACGCGGTCGAACGCGTCGAATTGCGACATGTCGGACAGGATGACCTGATCCCCCGCCTTCAGGCCCGCTTTCACTTCAATGGTGTTGACCGAGATCCGGCCGACCGTGAGTTTCGTTCTCACGCAGGTGACGCCGTCCGACTCAACCCGAAACAAGCTGATCACGCTTTGCTCCTGACCGTACGCAGGCCGCCCGACAAACAGGATATCGGTCAGCCGCTCGAGCTGGATCGTGCCGTCCACGCTCAGGTCTGGACGCGCTCCGCGCGGCAGTTCCCCCTCAAGCACGACGTCCACGGTGACGGTTCCGTTCTGCACCGCCGGATCGATGCGCGCGACCCGGCCCTGGATCAGGCCGTTTCGCGTATCAATCGACGCCACCTGCCCGATCACGATGTCCTTGGCTTGCGTCTCGGCAATTTTCAACTGTGCCTTCAGGTGCTGCGGGTCGGCGACGCGCGCCAGGTTCGTCCCCGGGCCCACCTGTTGGCCCACCTCGACGGGAACCTGCTGGAGCATGCCCGCGATCCCCGGCCGCACCTGCAACTGCCTGACCTGGCTGCGCCGTAAGCCAACCAGCGCCCGCACCCGATCGACTTCGGCCTGCTGAACGGCCAACTGCGCGTCCACCGACCCGCGCATCTCGGCGAGCCGTCGCTGCTCGATCTGGTTGCGGGTCACGAGAGTCTCGGCGCGCACCGCCGATAACTTCGCCGTCAGCGGCGATACCAGGCCTTCGCGCCCCAACGCTGCGTCGGACTCCGCCTGCATGGTCGCCTGGCGCAAGTCCGCGTTGACACCCGTGGCCGTGGCTTCCTGCGCCAGAACGCCGTTTTGAATCTGCACGCGCAAGCTGGTCAACTGCGCCAGCGCGGCCTTTAGCTGCTGTTCGGCTTCCAGTGTGGCTTGCGCCTGAGTCGGGTTGCTCAACACGAGAATGACCGTGTCAGCCGCGACCGCGGTGCCGGGATGGACGACAATCCGTTCGACCCGACCGTCCGTGGCGGCCGGGATCCAGCGGATCTCTTCGGGCACGAGTGTCCCGAGACCGCGGACCTGGCGCACCATGGGCCCGCGTTTCACGCTGTCAAGCCAGACGGTGGCTTTGTCGACGGTCGGTGCCGCTGGCTTCAGCCTCGACAGGCCATAGGTCACGCCTGCGATCACAACGAGTGCTACGACCCCGACCGCAATGCGGCGATGGCGGCGGGCGCGGGCAACACTGGCTGGGCGCTGGATGTCTACCATACGTGACACACACGATACCGCGGATGGCCAGTCTCACTAGCCGCCTCTGCATAGGCGGACGGGCGGTCTTCGCAGAAATCCGACTGACGATGGATCTAATCCGCCCGCAGGTTCCGGGCCGGTTGGATCACGGACGCCCGAATGGCTGGCACCGCACACGCGATGACGGCGGTGAGGCTGGTCGCGAGCGCGGCGCCCACGAATGTAATAGGGTCGTACTCATTGATTCCGAATAGGTACGGCACCAACCCGCGACCTGCCACACCCGCCAACGCGAGTCCTGCTCCCACCCCGAGTGCAGATAGCTTGAGCCCGTAGGCCATGACAAGGCGGACGGTGTCAGAACGGCTTGCGCCAAGAGCACACCGGATGGCCAACTCATGCCGGCGCGCCGCAATCATCTGCCCCAGGACGGCCGTTACCCCAGCGACGGTTATCGCGAGCGCGATCAAGGCAAAACTCAACGTCACCATCGCGTGCATCCGTCGATCCGCCACCGAAGATGCGACGACGTCTTCAAGCGATCGCGGCTCGGATACTGGTTGCGCTGGGTTCAAACGTCGCACGATGGAGCGAACGGCTGGCGCGAGCGTCAGGGGGTCAGTCTTGGTGCGCACGACGAGATACATGGTGCCGAGCGGAAACCCTTGCCAGGGCACGTAGATCGCCCCAGCCACCGGCGCGACAAGCCCAGTGAACTTCACGTCCTCAACCACCGCGATGACGCGAGGCCGTAGTCCCCCGGTGCCAGGCATCGGCGTCAGGTCAAGACCTATCGGATCGCGCCCCTCAACGAGGTGGGCGGCGGCCGAACGGCTTAGTACAATCTGCGGGGCGAAATGCGCCACACTGCCCTCACCGGCGAGTTGGCCCTTTAGCAGTCGCGCGCCGATTGCCTCCAGATACCTTCCGCTGGTCGCGACCAGGCCAAGCCTCCGACTCTCGTCGCGTGGTCCCTCCACAACCCGGATGCCGATCTCGACCTGAGATGTGTGCGGCGGCAGGCTGCTGCCGAGTCCGGCGCTCTCAACCCCTGGCAGTGCTCGGACTTGTTCGAGGAGCTCATCGACGAACTGCTTGTGCTCGCCAGGGCGAAGTAGCGTTCGGTCGCCCATCGTCAGCTTAAGTGTGAGGGCTCGCGTCGAATTGAGCCCGAGATCGACGTTGAGGAGCCGGGTCATGGTCCGAGCGAGCAGTCCGCTTGAGATGAGCAGTACCACAGACATCGCTATTTGAACCACAACGAGGAACGCGGTGGCGCGTCGTCGGTGTGGGAGATCGTATCCAGAGCCGTACCGAACCAAGGGAACATGCGAGCGCCTTAGCGAATGCAGTCCTGGCGCAATCGTGCACAGGACGGCGACACAGAGAACAATCGCTGCAGCGGTCGCCATCACGGGAAGGTCCACACAAATGGCCTCGGCACGGGGCAAGAGCCCCACGACTCGTGCGCGAAGAAGGCGAACGGCAGTCGCGGCGACGATGAGTCCGCCGATCGATCCCGCCGAGACGAGCACCAATGCGTCGATGAAGAAACCGCCGATGATGGAACGCCAAGGTGCACCCAATGCCCGAAGCAGAGCACTCTCTCTCTCGCGACTGATTGCCCGATTGAGGAGGAGACCTGCGACATTCGCGCACGCGATCAGCAGGACCAATCCAGCCCCGGTCACCAGGCCGAGGAGGACCGGACGGACTGCGCCAAGCAGTTGCGTTTCAACGGTCACGACGGCCACGGGGGGACCACTTGCGCCGGCTGACTGTCCTCCGGTCAACTCGCGTGCCACTCGGGTCGCATCGTCACGAACGTTCTGCAACGTTGTGGCGGGCTTGAGGCGTGCAATCAGAGTGTAGCGGCGGTCGTCCTTGCGCAGCACTGAAACCGCAGGCGCGGCAGTGGCCGGCAGCCACAGGTCGGTATCCTCAGAGGGGATGGACACGCTGACAGGCATGACGCCTGCAACGCTGAATACTCCGTCTGCCAGGCTCACCATCAAATGGAGCAGGTCGGACGCCTCCTGTCCAACTCGGAGAGCGAGCCGCTGGCTCAGTATCACGGACTGACCTTCCGAATGAACGGTCGGAAGCTGCCCGCTCACGGCGGACACACCAAGGATCTCGAAGAAGCCTGAGCTTACAAATGCAGCGCGCACGATTCTCGGCTCGCCAATACCGCGCAGCGAGTGGTCGGCGGTTGCGAACCCAGCGATGCCGTCGACGGTGCGGAGTCGAGCCCGCCACTCGTCGAGTTCAGGTAGTAGGACTCCACGCTGGATGATTACCAGCTGAGAGGGGTCGCGATACGGCAGTGGCCGCCCGAGGACTCCGAACGCAACGGCCAGCACAGCGAAGTTAAGGCCCGTCCCCAGCGCGAGCGTGACCACGATGCCGACGGTGGACGGGAGGGACCGCCGAGAGCGTCTTCCTGAACGCCGCAGTTCTTGGAGTAACCAATACACGGCACAACCTCCTTGCCGGGTCCGGTCGCGGGCACACGTCCGGTGAGGCAGGTGTGCAACGGTCCGGCATTATGACGTTCCGCAGTCCAATTCGGTCGGGTCAAGCTCTCCGAGATGCTGTCGATGCGGCGTGCATCGCACGACAATGCACGAGGTTTTTCGGAGCGCTCGGCGGCCCGCCAGTGACCCGGCATCCACCTTCGACAGCGGCGTGCGCTTCGCGCTCGCCCACACCATCTCATATGCGGACGCTGGACACCGTATCAGCAACGGAATTGACATCCGGGACAACAGACCCCATTGGACGGATCGTGGCGATGGGTTTCGCACCGGCGGCCTGTTCGATACGACGCAGCAGATGCACGGCGCATGTCGGAAGGACGGCCGGCCGCAACGACACGCGCCTCGCCGGCAAATCAGACACGCGGCCGACACCGACAAGCGGGGCGTGAGCGACCCCTGGGCCGGAGGCGGGGCCACCCATGCCCCGCCAGCGGGGGGTCGCTCACGCCCCGTTCCTCATCGTCCGTCCTGGTCGGCGGTGGTTGGCGCGGCATAGAACGCCGCTCGACTGTGGGCTAGAACGCTGGCTGCAAACGGTTGACTGGCTGGGACTAACTTGAGGTAAGGAACTCGTTGTTGCTATGGCACGCCCGACGGTCACCAAGGGCAGGAGGAATCGGCAGAGGGGGGAACAGTGCGCTTTGGAGGGTGTTCCCCCACCCGTTCCCCCTGTGTCACGTCTTCTCCGGTCGCGCGAGCCCTACTTCACAGCGCCCGGACGGCCGCCCAGACCTCCCGGATCCGCTCACAGGTTCCGTCGAGCGTCTGGTCAAGACCGCACTCCGTGAGAAGCGCCGCGAATGGCCTTGCCCAATCTCTGGGCGGCGGAAGAAGGTCGTCGGGGATGGGATGCGTGGCGCCGCTCGAACGTCGCCTCGACCGCCCGCCGGATTCGTTCGGGCGACAGCGAACCGCGCTCGATCAGGAGTATGAGGTCAAGAAGATCACGCACGCGGCTATTGGCGGTGCCTGGGCGAGGCCGGGTGTAGGCATGGAGCTTCTCCGCCCAATGTTGCTCCTTCGAGAGCACGGGCGCCACGGCTGGCGCGATGCCGCCGAATCCCAACCAGTCCTCCCCAACCAGCTCGTCAAGCGGCTCGATGATCTCGTCCCCGACCCCGAGGTCGACGTGAAAGCTGACGAACGTGCGGCCGTCGAGACGCGCATCCACCGGGAACCGGGCGCCACCCTCCGGAGCCTGATCGAGCGTCATCATCGCCCCGCCGACGATGAACGAGAAGAAGTCAGGCAGGCTAACCTGTGCGGCCGAGCGCAGGTGATCGAGCAGCGCTTCGGTGCCTCCGGCGCGCGGCAAAGAACCAACGCCAGCACGGACGCTGAAGTCGAGGTCGCGCGTCGATCGCGCCTCGTGAAACCTCATTTCCAGCGCATAGCCGCCCTTGAGCACCCAGCACAGACGGGCCGCCAACGAGGGATCGAACATCCTCGCGAGGAGTCGGTCAAATGCCACCTGCCGGCGCAGCCGCTGCAAGTCACCGACTTCGCGCTTGGCGCGATCGAGCAGACGGATTTCGAGAGCGTCTCGGAGAGCGCCGGCCGTCGCGTAGTGACGCGGAGCTGCCGTCATGCGGGCACCTGCTTGATGACGCGGTCGAGCCGCTGTCGTGCTCGCCGGCTCGTCTTCACCTGCGCGAGCTGCCGCGCCGTAACGAGTCCTCGCTGAAGAGCCTCTCGAAAAGCCTGGACCTGCAGGTCCGCGGCAAGCCGGTCATCGACGACGACGTCGACGAGCGTGCGGAGCGGCGTCGTCACACGCACGCCGTCGGTCATCTCGATGTCGTCGTCGGCGAGCCGGCCGCCATGGAGGCGCAGCACTCTCGGGATGGCCGCCATCCGCTGGAATCCAGGAGGAACCGTCATGTCGAGCTTCGCCGGCATGACATCGGAGAGCGCGTGGAGCGACAGCGCCGTGTTGTGGCTGAAGGTGCCCTGAGGCTCTCCACGACGATTGTGAGCCCACAGCTGCCACAGCATCAGATCAGGTCTGATGGCCAGGGGGAATCGAGAAAGTCGATAGATACCTCGGTGCTCGCGGACCCAGTTGCCGTTGCGCACATGATGCGGGTGCGTGTTGTCGGCGTATCCGGCCAGCCGGGCTTGGCGCGCGGTGAAGAAACCGCCTTGTCGCTGGGCGACCTGGTAGAGTTGTTCTTCCGCGCCTGGCCGTTTCACGGTATTTAACCTCACCTAACGCGAGGGATTATACCTTTTAGTGGCTGCGGGGGCAATGGACGCAACCCGTCACGCCGCGCCGCACCACAACTGCAAGTATCGTTGGTTGCGAGCCCCCGCAACCATGAAAGCCGCTCGGAAGACCGAGCGGCTTTCGCCTTGTACGGGGGATTTGAACCCGTCGCTCTCCGGCAACCACCCTGAAACTACCGAAGGGCGTTGCCTCGGCCCTCCCGCATGTTTGTCGAGACGCCGGACTCCTCGCTGCGCCATGCGGGCTCTTTGTACATTCCTGAATGTCCGTGGGTGTATACTCACGCCGGGTTGCCCGGGCGGCACCCAGCAGCAGGGAGGAGAACGCATGCGGATGGAGCCTGTCGCCGTCGCCGTGCTCTTATCGGTCCTCGCGCTGGGTGCGTGCGCGTCAGCCCGGCAGTCACGCCCGCAGGAATTCAGCCCGCCGCTCACTGCCGGTATGGCAAGAGAGTACGCCGACGATTTCCAGACGGTCCTGAACGCGACGCGGGCTGCAGCGGCGTGGGACACGCAATCTCTGCTTTCCGAAGAAACGGTCGATTCCTCGACGGTGGTGCTCTGGACGAGATACACGAGCACCGGCTTGGCGCCACACGTGAGCCCCAATAAGAGTAGCGCCAGGCAAAAAGACGACGTCCGTATCGTCGTCCAGTCGCTGGCACCCGGCCGGACCGTCGTTCGCGTGCAGTCGCCGGCTGCAGAGATCTCTGAGCTCCGCTCAGATCGGCTGAAC
>Ga0315292_10001273_pt1 | contig 13340 bp, 10 predicted proteins | sample YL17G13_0_MG_FD_204029 | JGI IMG/M metagenome (GOLD analysis project Ga0315292, IMG submission 204029) | Sediment microbial communities from Yellowstone Lake, YNP, Wyoming, USA - YL17G13_0 | ecosystem: Environmental > Aquatic > Freshwater > Lake > Sediment | place: USA: Wyoming | collected... | reverse complement strand
CTCGATGTCCTCGAGAGCGCCGGCCGCGACATCAAGCATCGCGAGCGGGTCCGGCTCCACATCGGCACGGACGAGGTCATGGCCCGTCTGGCCATTCTCGGCGGCCAGACGATCGCTCCCGGCGCCTCGTCCCCCGTTCAATTCGTCCTCGAACGGCCGACCGTGGCCCTCCCCGGGGACCGGTTCGTCATCCGCTCCTTCTCCCCGCTCGTGACCATCGGCGGCGGTCACGTCCTCGACGCAAGTCCCGGAAAACACAAGCGGTTCAGCGGAAAGGTCCTCGAGGGCTTGGGCAAGCTTGGCGGAACGGCGCGCGACGCCGTCGAGCAGATGTTCATCCAGTCGGGCGGCGAGCCGCAGGGCGTTCACGAGATCGCCTTGAAGCTCGGCCGCGGCGAACCCGAAGTCGCCGAAGCTGCGGCAGAGCTCCTTGCGGGCGCCAGCCTGGTCGTCATAGTCAAGGAGAAGCCGGGGAAATTTCTCCACAAAACCGTTTACGCGCGCCTCGCCGACGACCTCGTCGCCGGCGTTAAGGCCTATTTCGATGCTAACCCATTCCGCCCGACCATGCCCTTTTCGGACGTCCGGGCGGAGTTCCTCAAAGAGAGCGACGCCCCGACGCTCAAACTCATCCTCGACGAGCTCATCGGGAACAATGTGATCTACCGCAAAGAGGCCGAGATCGGGCTCGCCGGCCGGGAGGCGAAGGCCAATCCGGTCGAGGACGAGCTCCGGGCCAGGGTCGAGGGCGCATTCCTGAGCGCACGTTTCTCGGCCCCTCTCGAAGACGAAGTCCGGATCCGGCTCGAAATAAATCCCTCGTCGTTCAAGAAGATCCTAGATGGTCTCATCCGCGACGCCCGGCTCGTCCGGCTTGCGCCCAAGGTCACCTATCACCAGGAAGCGCTTGCTGCGGCCCGGGTGGCGGCCCTCGGCCTGATCGAGCGCCGCGGCAGCGTCACCATCGCCGAGCTTCGGGACCGGCTGAACCTGTCCCGGAAATACGCCCAGGCCATCCTGGAGTATTTCGACAAGAAGGGCATCACAAAACGGGTCGAAGACCGGCACGTCCTGGCCAAGCCATGACGAAGATCCTCCTTATCGACGGCTACAACGTCATCAACCGGGTCCCGGAATTGAAGCCCAGCCTGGACGGAGGATTGGAAAACGCGCGAAGCCGGCTCGCTCTTCAGGTCTCGACGTGGAGCCAAACTCATCCGGGGTGCGAGTGCGTCATCGTTTTCGACGGCGATAAAAAGTTCGCGGGTGGCCGCGATCAGCGCTTAGCCGGGATCCGGTGCCTCTTCTCCCCCGCCTCTCATGGCGGCGACGACGAACTCATCCGGTTCGTCAGGGGCTACAAGGGGATGACATCCGATATAACGGTCGTTTCGGATGACAATAACGTCCGGAACAATTGCCGGGCTCACGGCGCGTCCGTCCAGCCGTCGAGCTACATCTTGGCCGGCAGACCGCGTCAGGCCGGTAGCCTGATGAAAGCCCCCGCCGACGGCAAGGGCCTCAGCAGGAAGGCCGCTTCCGATATTGACAAGGAATTGAGGAAGAAATTCGGATTGTAGTCGGCAGCGACAGTCTTGGTACTCCGGTTACCGGGTTCTTGCCATTGATCCGATAAGATGTTATCATCTATATCGTTCGCCAGGGCTAAAAGCAGATTGGAAAAGGAGGAATGACCATGAATCCGTGCGTTACTAAAATGAAGAGCTTATCGTTGTTGGCTGTTCTGCTGGCAGGTTTCATCGCCTGCGGGGTCGGCGGCGATACGGGGCAACTCTCGTTGAGCCTTACCGATGCCGCGACAGACCAGTATGATGCCGTGTATATCACTATCAGGGAGATCGCTGTCCACGCGGCCGACGATCCTGAAGACTCTTGGACGATCGTCGCCGAGCCGAATAGGACCTTCAACCTCATGGCTCTCGCCAACGGCGTTAGGGAGCAGCTGGGGCTGGTGAGCCTCGCTGCCGGTCACTATACGCAGATGCGGCTCATCATCGGTGAGCAGCCTGATAGCGGCGCCAACATCCTGAGCCAACCCCATCCCTTTGCGAATTATGTCATCTACTCCTCCGACAAGTATCACGATCTGAAAGTGCCCAGCGGCATGCAGACCGGAGTCAAGATCGTCCAGGGATTCGACATCAACAAGAACAGCACCACCGAGCTGACCCTCGATTTCGAAGCCTCGCGATCGGTCGTCGTCGCGGGACCGAGCGGGAAATTTCTCCTCAAGCCGACGATTCATGTGCTCGACACGACCCTCGCTTCGATCATCACCGGGGCTGTTACCACCACCGTCGATCAGAGCAAAGTAGCCGTGGTGGGAGCCCTTGTCAGCGCCCAGGTCTATGACGCCCAAGCTGCCGACATCAAGGACCAGGTCGTCGTGCGGACGTCGACCTTGAGTGACGAAACCGGGGCTTACAAGCTCTTCATCGCAGAGGGCGCCTATAACCTCGTTTCCAGCAAACTTGGCGCATTCTTCGCGCCTCTCCCGGTTAAGGTCGCCGCCACGGCCGACGCGACACTTACGCAGGATTTCTCGCTCATCGCCGCCACAGACGTCGGTACCGTCAAAGGCACGGCAAGTATCGCGGGTGCAGACAGCGAGACCTTCATTACGCTCTCCTTCCGGCAGACTGTTACCCTTGACGGCGCGAATGTCGTTATCGAGGTCATGTCGATCAATATCGCAACCGGCGGCACCTATTCAGTCGACCTGCCGGCCGGCGTCTACTCGGTCGTCTCATCGACCCTCGGAAAGCCGACGCAGCTGGCGGTCCTCCCCCCCGTGACCAAGGACGCGACCGAGACCTTCGACGTTTCATTTCTCTGAGCCGCGAGGGCCGCTCGATTTAGACTGCCGGAGAATGGCGAAGCCGCCGGCCTCAATTCTGCAGCGCGGCCCGTCGTCAAGACGGTGATTCGCTCATACTCGCTCCGCGCCTTTTCTAGCTCTCCGGCCCGGAAATAGGCCATCGCCAGTGACAGGTCGGGCACTTGTTGGCCACGATGGTTTGATCACGTTAAGGCTAGACTGAGTTATTTTGTACATGAGTTTGCGCAATCTCTGCCAAACAATTTTTTGAGGGTGTGAAAGCGTTTTATGCGAGGTGGTCTACTTCCCTGCGATTCCTTATTCTCGACACGATGCGGGGGCAGAGCTGTCGTTATTTTAGGGGGTATCTAGTTTGGGGTCCGTAACGAATTTTGGAAATCAGTAAGGTGTGGATAAATCTCCATTCAGGAAGATTTTAGGGCGGCCAAGAGTTTCCTGGCGTCTTCAACAAGCGGCCGGAACCGGGGCTCGCAGTCTTTCCAGAGGTTGATGAATTTTTCGTAGTTCTCGGTTGCTTTTCCCTTTAGTCCTTTCTGCTCATAGATCTTACCCAGGTTATAGAAACTCCTTGCGTAGAGATCTCCCCAAACGTGCCTGCTGTAAGTCAAAAGGGGGATCTTTTCATAGTTCTTGAGTGCGTTGTCGATATCTCCCATCTCGAGGCAGGCTGAAGCCAGGCCGTCTATATAAAATGCATTTATTTGGGGCCATCCCTGCGTGTCTTCTCCGGGGCAATGAGCCACGGCTTCGTCGAGCAGCTTCAGAGCATTAGGCAAGGTCTTTTTGGCCAGCGCCAGCCTTCCCCGAAGGTAGGAAATACGCGAATCCGTCTTTCTCATAAATCCAGGGAGAAGGCTATCGATCTCTCCACAAAGCTTCTCAGCTTCAGGAAGGTCCCCTATTCCCAATTGGGCGACGGCTTCCCAAAAATAGTCCGCTCTCTTCTCGCCGACTTCGCTTTCCGGAACAAGGGCGTTATCCTTCTGGAATTCTTCAAGAGCCCGCTCGGGCATCTGATTTGCCATGTAAGCTAAACCCAGATGGCTATGAAAATTAGATGGATCTATCCTTTCAAACAGTTTCTGGTAGGATTTCAAACGCATCAGGGCCTCTTCGGGCCTTCCCGTCAGGATATCGACGCAATAAAGACTCCACACGGCTCCCATTTTTCCTTGGTCACTTTTTGTGCTATCCAACACGTTCTGATATAATCTGGCGGCCTCCTCCGGTTCATCCTTATAAAAGAAGATATCGCCCTTGTACATTGTATAATTCAGCCTTTTATCAGGGGAAACCGTGATCGCTTGGTCCAGTTCCTGCATCGCGACGTCAAATCGTCTTTGCATGATATAGTATAAGCCGAGGTTGAAGTGCCCTAAATCGTTTCCAGGATTATTGGCGACAAATTCCTCCATGGTCTGTATCGCTTTATCTTTTTCTCCCAGCTCTGAATAATATCCAGCAACATTGGCGTAGATTATCAGATCCCTTGGCCTACTCTTCAATATCTTAGAGTATTGCTCTATGGCCAGTTTCCATTCGCCCAAACAATCACCATATGTAACGGCAAGCAGGTGATGCCCGAGATAGTCGTCCGGGTAGATATCCAAGACTTTCTTGTACATCTCGATCGCCTTCGGATAGGTTGCTTCGGACTGACGGTAATAGTCGCCATGGAGAATGTAGTATTCCCGTGGCGGCATCCGGTCTTTGAGCCGGAAGGCTTTCTCGTAGCTCTCCTTGCTCTTGGCAAATTGCCTTATGTTCCAATAGGTGGCCCCGAGTTCCCTGTATGCCATGGCAAACTCGGGGTCGAGCTCGGCAGCCTTGTTTAAAGACACGATGGCCTCTTCAGATTTCCCATCCAGATGAAACCTCTCGCCCTCGATATAGTAATTCAAGGCTTCGGGGTTCATGGTCATCCCCTTGCCAATCTCCACGTTGATGTCCGAGGCCATCTGCTCCTGAGTGATGTTCAGCCCCTGCTTGATCTCCTTGACGAGGCCATCCAGCCCCCCACCTAAGATATTCTCTATACTTTGTGCTTTCATCGAGAGCGTAGCTTGCGTCTCGCCGGTTTGGCCGCTGACTAGAGCGGCTGTGATAATGAAGTTCGCGCCGGCTTTGACGAAACTCGCCTTCAGGAGGCTGCTCACCTCGGCTTCCTGGGCGATCTTTTTGATACTATCAGAAGTCAGGGCTTTCCCTTCGGCTAGGTTCAGCTTCTTGAGCACGCCGTTCACTTCATCCTGCCGGAACACCTTGAGGTATTTGGATGAGGAGAGGCCGGTGATGAGGAGCTCCGGAAAACCATATCGCCAGTTCTCAAGGCTGGCGTCGCCTGAGTAGTTTTCAAATGGGAGGACTGCGAGGGAAGGTTTCCCGGATGAAACCACCGGCTTATGAGGGGAGGGGTGCCAGAGGAGCATGGCGATGACGATAAGAACGATGAGGCCAGCGGCAGGGATGAGGAGTTTATTGGGCGTAAACTTGACGGTAATTTCCTTCGACGTCAGGGCTTTTTTCTTGCCGATGATCCGATCCGTCGTGGGCAGGCCCTGTTCTATTCTTCCGAGTTCGGTCTCGAGCTCGGCTGCACTCTGAAATCTCTGGTTTCTATCCTTTGCAAGGCACTTAAGGATGACCCGGGCAAGGCGGTCTGATACCTGGGCGTTTAGCTTCTTAGGATCTTCGGGCGCCTCATACTTGTGCTTATGGGCGATGCTGAGTGGTGTATCGCCGGCAAAAGGAAGCCGCCCTGTGACCATCTCATAGAGCATGACCCCCAGCGAATAGATATCCGACCTCTGATCGATGTCTTTCCCCTCGACCTGCTCCGGACTCATGTACTCTGGTGTTCCGATCAGTACCCCGGCGCCAGTGATGCCTTTCCCCGAGAGTGACCTGGCGATCCCGAAGTCCATGATCTTGGCATCCCCGTCATTGTCGATCATGATGTTGCCGGGCTTCAGATCTCGGTGAACTACCCCCAGCCGGTGCGCCTCCTCCAATCCTTCGCACACTTGTCTGGCAATGGATATAGCGGTCCCCATGCTAAGCTGTTTTGCCCTATGGATGAAGCTCTTCAGGTCCTCTCCCGGCACGAACTCCATGGTAATGAAGGTCGTGCCCTCGGCTCTACCCAGGTCGAACATGCGGCAGACATTCCGGTGGCTGATCTTGCGGGCAAGTTTGAGCTCGTTCGAGAACCGCTCGACCGTTTCCTTTTCCAGGGTAATCTCGGGACGCAACAGCTTGAGGGCGACCTTCTCCTTGATGTCCGTGTCCTGAACTTTATAGACCCTTCCCATGCCACCGTGGCCCAACTCCTCGATCACCTGGTAGCGGCCAGCGAACGTGGAGCCCGTGGTGAGCTCGTGGACGGGTGTTCGAAGGGTTTCCGTCATGACCGGAGGGTAGCTATGCGCCGGAGGGAGTTGAGTGCCGCAATCAGCGCAGAACTGCTTGGTCTCAGGATTATCTGAGTGACATTTCGGGCACTTGTTGGCCAGCAGCTTCCCCTTCTCTAAGGTTGCGTCAGATTAACAGAAGGATAGGCCGGAAGTCAAACGTCCTTGACGCCGGCCGCTCGACGGAATACGATAACTCAGCCCACGGGAGGGTCAGGGTTCCGGTGATCTCTCCGGACTTCAAATCCCTCCTCGGGGAAATTTGGCCTTACAGCGTTCTTCCCTGTTGGACCGTAATTAGTTTGTTTTTCTTGCATTTACAGATCTTGATGGTTTGATCACGTTTAGGCTGGACTGAGCTATTTTGCGCAAGCGTTTGCACGATCTCTGCACAATTCTTTTATTCTGAAGACCCTTTGTGGCCCATGCGCCGCTCTCGGCGAGCTCCTTGAAACTCTGAAATGTATCGCGATTACCTCGCGAAATCCCGGCTGACAACCTTGGCCACTTTCTTGGCCAGGGCCATGATGGTCAGGATGGGGGGCTTGCCAAGGGCTTCGGGAAGGAGGGTGGCGTCGGTCAGGAAGAGGTTCTCGGGAAGCCGGCGCGGGCGAAGGGTCTTCGCATCTTCATTCGTCAACGGAAGCATCCCGCCCGGGTGTCCGGCGTTGAGCGTCCCGAAGAACACGTCGCGTTTCTTGACCCCCATGCGGCCGAGAATTTCCACGCACATATCGACGGCGGATATCAAAGCTCCAGTATCTTCGGGGGCGAGGGCTTTGTCGACCCAGCCATCCCCGACAGTCCCCGATGGCGTGTCGGCCAACTTGATCATAAGGCTTATGATGTTCCCGGCACCCGGCGGCCAGTCCCTATTGAAGAAGTAGCTCAGATAGTCGAAATAGGGCGAAAGAATAAAACGCTTTCTGTCCGCGGCGAAGGGCATGGGGATGTCTTTGTCCTGAAGGGCATTGTCCCACGGAGCGGCCACGCAAAGCACGGGGTCCACGAATAACCCAGGCTCGCATGGAATGCCCGAGTTCTGGAGGATAACCGGGGTCCCGAGGCCTCCCGCCGCCAGGACGATGACGTCCGCACGGAAGAACTTGCGCCGTAACCCGACTTTGGCCGCCACTCCAACGGCCCGACCATTCTCGAGGACGACCTCTCGGACGTGGCAATTCGTGATCAACCGGGCGCCATGGTCCATGGCCGTACGGAGGAATTCGCGGCTGTCCCATTTCGCTCCGGAGGGGCATCCGAGGACGCACCGGCCGCAGTTGCCACACGATTCCCTGCGTCTCATTTTCGGCATCGGCCGGGGCTCGAGCCCCATCTCTTCGAAGACCGTGAACAACCGCCGGGTTGTTTCATTCCAGCGGGCTTGGTGGACAGTCGAGATCGGGACCTCGCGGCCGAGCTCCACAAACTCCTCGTCCAAGTCGATTCCGATCGCCTTTAGCCTAGAATCCAGTCGCATGGCGTTGGCCGTGGCCATGGTCGTCGTCCCGCCGGTCCCGATGCCGCGCACAAGGATCATCCCCTCGCCCGTCTTTTGAATCTTCATGGAAGGGAAGAGAAGGCGGATATGGCGCTCGTCGAAGAGCAGCCCGAGCCTTTTCAGCCTCTCGGGCATGCGGATGTTCAAGGCAAACGGGCGGAATTCCCGGCCGGCCTCGAGAACCAGGACGTCAAAGCGTCCCTGGAGTTCCTTTGCGACCGCGGCACCGCCCGCGCCGCTACCGACGACGATCGCGGTCCTCATCAGGGCGCCTTAGGGAATGAATAGTGGGCCCGGCAGCAATCGGCGCCTTCAGTGAGCCGCTGCGCGAACTCGAGCTCGCCGCCCCCGGCGAGGCCGGACAAGATGCCCGCGTCCAGGGCCGACATCAATCGGCAGACCTCCGGCGAATAATGGGGGCTGAAGGAACAGCGCCGGATGACGATGTCCCCCTGGCAATCGCCTCGAAAATCGATCTCCAAGCCCCGATAGAGGATCCTCGCGGCCGTCATGGCCTCCTGGAGCGTGGAGACGCCCAGCTCTCGAGCTATCTCACGACCTAAGTGAAGGGCCTCGTTGAAGAGGCGTTGTCGGATCGTCGTCAGTCCCTCGGGACGGACGAAAGCCCGCTCGGCCATCTCTTGCGAGAACTCGGCGTACCGGCGGCGCATTCCCTTGAGGCAAAGGCCGTCAACGGAAGGCGGGGCCGCGTCGAACGCCCGGGCCGTCAGTTGCAGGAGTTCCTCAAGCTTTCGCTTACGAGGCCCGGACGGCAAATAAAGGCGGGCCAGACGGAGACGCAGGTTCACCGGCGGCCCCTCAATCCCCGCTTCCCCCAGCCCCCGCTCGCACTCTGAAATACATCATCAGCACGACGATACCGAGCGCTCCGTCAACGACCCCGTTCACGAGATAGATCAGCCAATGTGCGTGAACGGCGAACATCAGGAAGGATAGGAGCGAGCTCGCAACCTTGGCCTGTCCGAGGAGCAAGGGAAATATCTTTTCCCGGGGCGACTTGTACATGAGCCAGGCCAGAAAGGTCACGACGTACATATAGGCCACCGCGAGGACTCCGAAGAACGACCGTTCGGCCGGCCCCTCGACCATTCCCAGGCGACGGGAGAGAGCGTTGAAGAACGAGAGCGTCTCCTGAGGCAGGATAAGAAACACCCCACCGACCAGGGCGAAGATCACGGCCAGGCCGAGGCTGAAAGCCTTGTAGAATGCGCGGGACCGCTCGTTCATGTAGGCGCTCCTTCAAGAATTGTAGAGCTTGAAGAAATCGGCCGGGGAGCCGAACTTCACGTTTTCAAGCAGCTTAAGGGAGGCGTCTCGCGGAACGGGGATCATGCCCCCAGAACCGGCTTGAAACATTTTATAGTTCTTATTGATGAAACAGGAGCCCTCCGAAGGGAAACGCGCCATCATGTCGCGGACGATCTCGGTGAGCGGCCTCTCCCGGATGTTGCCCAGGGTCATGGGCGTGAAGACGCACGGGCTGACCTCGCCAAAGGCATCGACGTAGACCATCTTGTGGCCGGCGTTGCATCCGAATTGCTCCCGGCCCTCGAAATGGCCGAGATAATTGACGGTCATACTCTTCCGCTTGTTGTACCGGTCCTGGAGGCGGACGAGAGAGAGCCGGTCCTCCTCGTTGATGACGTTGTCATCGTTCCAGAACGCCTGGACCGAGGGCTTGACCTCGCTTAGCCAGGCTTCATGGACACCCAGGCCCTCGAGGAAGGCCAGAAATTCTGCGGCCTGGCCTTGCCGGATCATGTCTCTCGACAGGACCGCCGAGACGCCAACGTGAAGGCCGTCAACGTTCCTGAAGATGTCGATGGCCCGCAGGGCCGTGGCGAAGGCGCCCGGAACCCTTCTGTTCGCGTCGTGGACCTCCTCCATCCAGTGGTCCAGGCTCACGGAAACGGAGAATAGCCCCGCGTTCTTCAGATCCCGAGCCGTGCCGGGGGAAAGCGTGGCGCCCGTAGTGAAGAGCTTCACGGCACAGGCCTCCGCCGCCTCTTCCGTGATGCGGACGATGTCTTTGTTCAGGAGCGGCTCACCCCCCGTCCAGCCCATCCAGAAGACACCCAGGGCCTTTAAGTCCCTGACCACTGCCAAGATCTCCGCAGTGCCCAATGGTACGCCTTTCCGATCCTTGTTGTAGCAATAGACGCATCGCTGAGGGCAGGCGTTGGTCAACCCGACCTGGGCGTGCGTGGGGCCGTCCAGCCTTTCGATGAGCTGCTCGCGGATGAATCTTGAATAAGCAGCGCTGTTAAGCGGAGGGAGATGAGAATGAAGGATGATGTTCGGTCCTACCTTCTGCGCCCTGAACTTGCGCATGTATTTCAAAAAAAAGAGACTGAGTGCGGGGCGGACCTTGAGCAGATGCGGATTTCGCCGGAGGACCTTCAAAATGGGCCAACGGACAGCGTAATTTGACCGACAGTTATCAAACATGTCCTGTCTATATAACTCCATCGCCCAATAATTTTCAAGACCTCGGGGGACGCGGCCGAACGAGTCCCAGCCACAGGCTAGACTGGGGCTGAACAGGCGCACCTTCCGGCCCCTTGGAGGTGAGCTCTCCAGCCAGAATCCTTGACACAGACTACGACAGCGGTTACCATCATCAGACTCGCGGGAGGGTAGAGGTCCCGGTGGGCCTTCTGGACTTCAAAAACGATCCCGGCGGAAATCAGCGCCGGCGGATTCTCCCCTGTTGGACTGTATCTTCTTTGTTTTTCTTGCGTTTACCGATCTTGATGGTTTGATCGCGTTTAGGCTAGACTGAGCTATTTTGTGCAAGAGTTTGTACAATCTCTGCACAACATAGTCCGCTGGTTAAATCAGTGTCTATATTGTCGCCTAAGCAGCTATCCGTTGAATCCCTTCGCTTTTCACTGCTTTATCGGCTGTAGGATGATGATCATATGGCTCTTCAAGAACGAATCATCAACCTTGACAAGCTCATATCCGGACTCCGCAGCGAAATCGGTCACCTGTTTTCTTGAAAGGAAATGTTCCGCGCTTCCGATTTTGGCCGGGTCAGGATCAACGATGACCAATTGTCCCCCTTGCTTAAGATATTTCCGAGTGTTCCGCATCCAATTGGCTGGTTCCGAGAATTCAAATAGACAGTCGAAGACCACGACCATGTCAAGGTCCTTTTCGGGAAACAAGGGATCCTCGACAGCTCCCAGAACGGTTTTAATGTTGGCGATCTTTTCAGACTGACACCTCACCTCGATCTGGGTCAACGCGCTCTGGTCGATGTCGTTCGCATAAACGATGCCTTTGTTTCCGACCCGCCTGCTCATCTTGAATGTGAAGTATCCATAGCTCGCTCCGGCTTCGCCGGTCTTCATGCCATCACTCAGTTTGATGACATCCAGGATCCTTTCCGGCTGGAGATCGCTGTCTCTCATTTTATCAATGGCGTCACGACTGCCTAATCCATGACTCTCCTGGGAAAAAGCCAATCCGGACATGAGGTTCATCGCTACAATTGAACAAAGTATTGCTTGCTTGAAGGTCACTCTTCCGCGCAACATGATCTTCTCTCCTTAACGATTGATATAAGTCACAATTATTACGTCATAAGTTAACTTATCGTTACGAACTGGCGTATTTATATTCGACCCTTCCATCCTTGACACCCGCTCCTGGACAGAATACCATCATTCAGCCCGCGGGAGGGTGAGGCATCCGGTGATGCCTCTGGACTTCAAACCCCCGTTATGGGGAAATCGGCATCGACAGCTTCTCCCCTGTTGGACTGTAACTAGTTTATTTTTATTACGTTTACCGATCTTGATGGTTTGATCACGTTTAGGCTAGACTGAGCTATTTTGTGCAAGAGTTTGCACAATCTCTGCACAATTTTCTAGGGCTACATGTGACGTGGCGGGGTGGTCTGGCCTTCGGGTGCATAACTCTGGATCAGGCAATCAAGGTTCGAATCCTTGCTTCCCAGCCAACTCCTTCCCTCTCTTATTCTCTGATTATTCTACGGCGTGCGATGAGGTCTGACCCTCTCATCGTCTTCCGTCCGAACCCGTTATCTTGCGGCGCCTTCAGTCCGCTTGGGCATGCCACGGACACAGGCTGTCAAACACAGAGAGGCCTGGAGATCGGAAGAGCATGAAAGAAGAACAAACAGCTCATTCCGATGTTCACTTCAACAGAATGTCGAGAGAGTGTTCCGCAAGGCTGATCGGATCCGCCGCTCCATTGGAAAACATAATCACTCCGATTCCCTTTGCCCGATTCATGAGGAGCATTGACGTGTAGCCGGCGACGCTTCCGCCGTGTCCGAAGGAGACGTAGCTATCCCGCCGGTGCACTTCAAAACCGATGCCGAAACCGGATGTGAGTCCGATGTCGGCCTGCACCGCCAGTTGGTTCTGAAAGCCGTCCAGACTTGTGGTCTTCAATACGCTCTCCGGCCCTTGGCCCATCATGAAGGAGGCGAAACGGGCAAGGTCCCCCAAGGTGGTGTAGATGGCGCCATTCGGCACCTTATAGCCACGCCCCGTTTCGTGTTCGCGTTGCGGAGTTTCGGAGTCCACCCCTTCCCCCTGTCCTGTCAACTGATACCCTTTGGACAAATGGGGCAACATGAGATTATTCCGCTCCAAAGCCGAGTGGGTCATCCCAAGCGGTTCAAAAATGTGTTTCTGAACGTACTCGACGTACGGTTCGCCCGCGGCACGGGACAGCGCAGCACCCAAGACGGCGAATCCGATATTGGAGTAGGAACAGCGCGTGCCCGGCTCATATTCATAACGCAAATGAGGGAGTGCCGCGATGAGCGTCTTCTCCCAATACGCGACCAGACCTGTCACGTACATCTCCTTGTGGTCGGGTTCGCGTCCCAGCCCCGAGGTGTGCGTGGCGAGTTGGACGAGGGTAATCGGGGGAGCATCCTGAAACCGGCCCTGCACCAACTCGATCTCCGGGAAATATTTTTTAACCGGATCGGAGAGGCGCACTATCCCGTTGTCCGCTAACTGTTCCAGCATCAGCCCAGTGAACATCTTGGTGATGGAGCCGATGCGGTACACGGTATCGGCATCAGCAGGAATCTTCTTTTCCATGTCGGCGTGGCCATAGCTCTTCGACCAAATGAGCTGTTTGCCGACGACCACGCCCGCCGTCATGCCGCCAACCGGGAGTTTGGCAAGATCGGCTGCGATCAATGAATCGATCTCCGTTAATCGAGAATGCAGGCTTTCGGCCGTTGCTTGGGCTTCATTTTCTTTCAATTCTGCCATAGCCGCCTTGTCCCGGCATCCGATCACGAAACAAAGATGAACGAGCAACGGAATGATCCACAGATGCTTTTTCATAATCTTCTCACTCAACTCGATGACCTAAAATAACCTCAGCTGACAAGGGAAGTCAAGCAAGGTTCGAATCCTTGCTTCCCAGCCAGATCTGAATCTCGGCGAGCGATTTCAGGCTCAACGCAGTAAGGAATTTCCGATGAATCAAGGGGCGTGATCCGGTGGCCACTCGGGCTCAACTCCGAAGCAAGCAGGTCCGCGCTGATGCGACC
>Ga0315292_10001265_pt1 | contig 13367 bp, 11 predicted proteins | sample YL17G13_0_MG_FD_204029 | JGI IMG/M metagenome (GOLD analysis project Ga0315292, IMG submission 204029) | Sediment microbial communities from Yellowstone Lake, YNP, Wyoming, USA - YL17G13_0 | ecosystem: Environmental > Aquatic > Freshwater > Lake > Sediment | place: USA: Wyoming | collected... | reverse complement strand
CCCACCCCGGGAAACCTCGATAAGTATCCTCGCCGGAGGTTTGACGAATTTGGCAAGGCACCCACTACCTTCACGGATCCGTGCCGCGAAAATTCTTTATACCAGTATCGGTCCCGCAACCCCCTTCTGGCTTCGGGTCGCCTGGGCAAACGTCTGGCTTTTCGGGGGACTGTTGAAAAGGATGATGAACAAGGAAGATGAAACCAGGGCGTATATCCGCACCACAGGTGTACTAACGATATTTAATGCAGGTTCCGAAGATAATACCATCCCGGAAGAAGCAACGGCTTATGTGAACTACAGGATGCTCCCCGGATACAAAATCGAAGATATTGTGAATTTTGCTCACAAACACATTGGCGACGAAAGGGTGAAATTCAACCCGGTTGAAGGCAAAGCCAACGAAGTGGTGGGACCTTCCCCCACAACATGCCCGGTTTATGAAGGCCTGGGCCTGGCAATCCGAAAGATATATGGGGATTACCCGGCTGCGCCTTTTGTAATGCTGGGAGGCACGGATTGCGGTCACTATATGGAGGTTTGTGAAAATATTTACCGCTTTACCCCATTGATCATGGACCCCAGTTATGCCGGGTTGGAACACGGCATTGATGAACGTATCCCTGTCTCTGAGATGGTAAAGACGGTTAAGTTCTACGCAAAGCTGATGGAAGTCTGGGGAACTGAAAAAATGGAAGGATGATGAAAAGCAAGGGCGCCTTTCCTGATTTTTGCGTGTTATAATATTAGAAAATATTAATCTTGGAGGAAAGAAATGACATTTGAATTACTTTGTGGAGCATTAATTGTCGTCCTGGTCGGACTTGCGATGGTATTAAATGGCTACCGCTGGTTCCTGATCATTCTGCCGATCATTGGCTTTTTCTTCGGTTTCATGATCGGCGCGCAGGCGATGACCGCCATCTTTGGCACAGCCTTCCTGGCCACGGTCACCAGCTGGGTGGTGGGATTCGTCGTTGCGATCGTGTTCGCAGTACTATCCTACTTCTTTTATTTCATCGGGGTCGCGATCTTCATCGGTTCCTTTGGGTACGCCCTGGGGTATGCGGTCATGGGTCTGTTCAATGCTGACCTGACCATCCTGACCTTCCTGGTCGCGCTTGCTCTCGGTATTGTATTTGCCGTTGGTGGGCTCCTCCTCAATATCCAGAAATACCTCATCATTATTGCCACATCCTTCATTGGCGCAGGCGCGATCATCCTGGGTATCCTGGCAGCTTTTGGTATGCCACCTGCAGTCCTTGGTGCAAATGCGCTGAAAGTTGTCCTGAGTGATTCGGTATGGTGGGTGATCGTCTTCCTCGGGCTGGGAATCCTCGGTACGGTATTGCAGATTCGCCGCAACCGCAATTGGGTACTTGTCGCCGAAAACGTAGATTATTTCGACGATGCAAAGAATCCGGAAGTCTAGTTCATGGAATAAGAAATCGGGTGGCTTGCCACCCGATTTTTATTTTAATCCGGATTATTCCGTAAAATGATATCCGCGATGGTCAGGTTGTGTCGCGACCGCAGCTCCCCGTTAATCATATCCACCTGCTTACGGGGGGAATAAAAAACTTCACTCCAACCGTACCCCGCGCAGGCGGTGGCGGCGATCTCATTACCCTGGGCATCCCTGCCCCACCAGGTATGGTATTCCTTCTCCAGGTCGGGGCGGATATGTAACTCCGGTTCACTGAAATGGGCAGAATAATAGTAATCAGGTGGTAAAGCATTTAATAGAGTTTCAAAAACGTGAACCCGGATAATGGATCTATCCATTGTGTTGGCGCTGGCAAGCCGGCAGAGGCCGCGGATCGTGGCAAGCGGGGAGATGACCTCCACGTGTTCGGTATAGTCAAAGCGCTTGCGGATATGAGAGATCACCTCCTTCATCACCAGCCCGCTGGCAATACTGTCGGCGATGAACGCGGCGGTGATATTATCATGCTGCACAGGGTCAAGATCTTTATCCTTGAAAATCCCCAGCTCCACCTTACGGTTGTAGACCGGTACAGAGCTATCGAAAACATGGTGCGCGTCCAGGAGGACTTCGTCGCAATAATATCCCCGGGTTTGAAAAATGGCTTCAGCCACGCCGTATTTTAAGCCTTCACGGGCGATCGGGAAAATGGCGATATTGTGCTGTTTGCGGGTGGTGAGGACTTCCTGCAGGATGGGGGCGGCAAAGATGTCATCGATCGCACCGCCGATCAGCTTGGCCCGGCGCGACCCCATGCAGAGCTGCCCGGGCAGGGTTACTGATTTTTTTCTAGCAAGCGCATCAGGGGGAAGCCCCACCAGGTCGAGCAATGTGCGGTCCAGCGGGTTTTTATGAAGGTAAATAAATTCAGAAGTGGCGTTGTTATGGTAAAGGACCAGCTCGAGCACCGGTCCGTTGTCCAGCCGGATCCTGCCTGTGCGATAAAGAGCGCTCCCCTGCGTACCTTGCGGTGAGGGGAGCGGATTTTCCAGTTCGAGGGAGCCGTTTATTTCGCGTTTCGGATCTTCCCGGAATGAAAATGGATATTTGAACATTGGCAGCCCTTTTCCTTAAGAGATCGTTCTGCGAAGAGGGTTAAATGACTTCCTTAAAGATATGGCAATTCTTAACCTGCTCTGATTTTACTCCAACCTTTGGGAAAAGCAAAACAAAAAAAGGCGAAACGGGATCCGAATCCTTATCAGGATTGATTGCCACCCTGAATCATTTCCTCCAGGATTGCGGTGGTAAGGGATTTCGGCCGTTCGATGGGTTTGTTCATCGCCCGCGCCCAGACCGCATGGGTGGACAACCCGAGAATACGGCTAACACCAAAGAGAACTGTGTAGAACTCATACTGGGTCACCCCGAAATGATATTGCAGCGCGCCGTTGATCGCATCCACATTCGGCCAGGGGTTCTTGACCTTGCCAGTTTGCATGAGCAGGGGCGGGAGGATTTCGTAGATTGTTTTCACCAGGTTGATGAGATCGTCATCCGGAAGATACTGGTTGGCAAAATCAAGCTGGGCGGTGAAGCGCGGATCGGTAATGCGCAGAACGGCATGCCCATACCCCGGGATGATGGCACCGCCAGCAAGCTGATCGGACAGGAAATCCTTCAGCGTTTCCTTTGGTGGAATTCCCTGGAAATGTTCCACCACACCCAGCAGCCAACGCAGGCATTCCTGGTTGGCGAGCCCATGCAGCGGCCCGGCCAGGCCGTCCATTCCGGCGGAGGAAGCAAGATAGACATCCGAGAGAGCAGACGCCACCAGCCAGCTGGCATGGGCGGAAACATTGGCACCTTCGTGATCGGAATGGAGGAAAAAGAACAGGCGGCAGAGCTCCTTATAATCCTCGTCATTGCTTTTTCCGATCATATGGGCGAAATTCGCGCTCCAATCCAGGGTTGGATCAGGAGGAATATATTTATCCCCGTTATACCGGTGGTTATAGATAAACGCAGCAAGAGAAGGCAGTTTGGCGGTCAGGCGCATGCTGTCTTCCAGGTAGGATTCCCAGTAATCATTTTTAATAAGTCCTTTGGCATATTCCTGGGAAAATCTCGATTCCCGCTGCATGGCAAGGATCCCCTGGGAAAAAAGGGTCATTGGGTGGGTGTCGGCGGGCATGGCACGGATCACCGCCAGGACGTAATCAGGAACCCCGGCGTATTTGCGCCATTCTTCTTCCACCGCAGCGGCTTCTTCGGGGGTGGGAAGCTCATCCACCATCAGAAGGTAATATAATCCCCCGGCCAGGGGCAACTTCGCCCCGGGCTGCTTTGGAAGTTTTTCAAGCAATTCCGGAACGGTATATCCGCGCAGGCGGATGCCTTCGTTCGGATCGACGTAGGAAACATCCGATACCTGAACCATCACTCCGCGGATTCCGCTGTAGATTTGGTCCACGGTCACATCACAAACTTTGAAATTGCTGTGGTCTTTTTTAATTCGGTTCTCCCGCTCCCGGTATTCAGGTAATTTAGCGGCGATTTTTTCTTTGAGGAGGTCCATGGTTGGTTTCTTCTTTCAGGCGAAATTCAGCGGGAGTAGCCCATCTGGGCTGAAATACTGCGGGTGATTTTAAGGATTTCAGCCGCAAAAGCATCGATAACATCGGGGGTATAGCGTTGGATGGGACCGGAAATAGTTAATGCAGCCAGAATTACGCCACCAGTGCCGAGAATAGGGGCTGCCACCCCGGCTGCGTCGGACTGCCATTCACCCATACTGACCGCATACCCCTTTGACCGGATCGATTCAAGCTGCGATCGGAAAGCTTCCGGGTTAGCAATGGTGTTGTCAGTATAGCGATTCCATTCGGTTGCGTTCAGAATACCCTCCCGTTGGGGGGCAGGCATGAAAGCGAGCAGTACTTTCCCGGCTGCCCCGGCGGTGATCGGCAAGCGCCGACCAATGCGGGCACTGTAATGAATCGCCCGGGAGCTCTCAAGGCGTTCCACGCACAGCCTTTCCCCGCCTTCCACCACGTACAGGCTGACCGTCTCCTGGGTTGAAGTAAGAAGCTCGTGCATAAAGGGGAGAGCGATGGTACGCACATCCAGGCTGGAGGTGTACACCCCTGCCCAGGCTAAGACTTTGCCGCCGAGTGAATACGCTCGCGTGGAAGGATTCTGGTTCAGAATATTAAGTTCCTTGAAGGCAGCCATCAACCGGCCGGCGGTACTGGGGGAAAGATTGGTCATACGGGCAATTTCGCGTACGCCAAGTTCGGTTTTATCCATCGAGAAACAATCCAGGATGGAAACCGCCCTTTCAAGGGATTGGGATATGGGGGAATTCTCCGGTGTCCCGTATGATGATACAGCGTCCCTTTTCATGGTACAATTATAGTGTTAAAATTTTGTCAAGTCAAGCGTAAAAAGTCGATGTCTGATCTAAACCAACAAAAAACCATAATTCGAGGATAGCCTGTCCCTATGAAAAAAACTGCTTCCCTGATCACATTGAGCAAGAACGGGTTGGGAGTTCCGAATCAACCAATCATCCCCTATGTGGAAGGCGATGGGATCGGTCCTGAGGTCTGGGAAGCATCCCAAAGGGTACTAGACCACGCGGTCCAATGCGCATATGGTTCTGACCGTTGCATCATCTGGGAAGAAGTATATGCTGGCGAAAAAGCACGGCAAAAATTCGGCAGCCGGCTGCCGGAGGAAACCCTGGATAAGATCCGTAAATCCAGGGTGGCCATCAAAGGCCCGTTGAGCACTGCTGTTGGGGTGGGGGCGCGGAGCCTGAACGTAGCTCTCCGCAAACTCCTGGATCTCTACGTCTGCTTGCGCCCGGTGCGCTGGTTTGAAGGAGTTCCATCCCCGGTGCGGCACCCGGAACGAATCAATATGGTTGTTTTCCGGGAAAACACGGAAGATGTATACGCAGGGGTGGAATTCGAGTCAACATCCACCGAGAAAAAGATCCTGATGGAATTCATCCAGCGCGGTTTTCCCCAGGAATATGAAAAGATCCGTTTTCCGGAAAGTTCCGCGTTGGGGATCAAACCGATCTCCCGGGAGGGCTCCGAGCGCATCATCCGGGCTGCCATCAACTGGGCAATCGCCAACAACCGCAACCGTGTGACTTTGGTCCACAAAGGGAATATTATGAAATTCACGGAAGGCGCCTTTGTCAATTGGGGGTATGACCTGGCCCGGATGGAATTCCCCTCATCGGTTGTGATCAATAATCCATCCCAGGGGAAACTGCTGGTCAACGACATGATCGCTGATGCGGTTTTCGCGCAAACGCTTCTCACCCCCTGGGAATTCGATGTATTGGTTTGCACCAACCTGAATGGCGATTACTTGAGCGATGCCCTGGCTGCTCAGGTGGGCGGGTTGGGTATCGCCCCCGGGGCGAATATCAACTTTGAGACCGGTGCAGCAGTATTTGAAGCTACGCACGGCACAGCTCCCTCCATTGCCGGGCAGAACGCGGCCAACCCATGTTCTTTGATCCTCTCCGGCGAGATGATGCTGCGCTACCTCGGTTGGCCGGAAGCTGCAGACCGGGTGCTTGCAGGGGTTGAGGGTGCCATCGCCTCGCACCGGTTGACACCCGATTTTGCCGATATGATGCACTCAGCCACCAGCATCGGTACGGACGAGTTCGCTCAAAACATTATCGACCATATGGAGAAGTGAAACAAAAAATGTTAGATCTATCAAAAACCCTGCGATCCTTCTTTTTGGACGGAAAAGAGGTCTTCTTTTACAGCCTGGTTGATTATGCCGAGATCCTGGGTAAAGATTTTTCCAGGCTGCCGTTTTCGATCCGCCTGCTGCTCGAGATGATCCTGCGTCAAAGCGGGGAAGGATTTCCATCCCCCGAGAACCTGGACCGGCTGGCAGATTGGAAGCCGGTGGAAGCAGCCCGCGGGTACGTGGGTATTTATCCGCAGCGCGTGGTGATGCAGGACCTGACCGGGGTTCCGGTGCTTAATGACCTCGTCTCGCTGCGGGCGGCGGTGGAGCGGGCTGGCGGGGATCCGGCCAGGGTGGATCCGTTCATCCCGGTCGACCTGGTGGTGGACCATTCCATCCAGGCGGATTTCACCAGCACTCCCGATGCATTCCAAAAAAATCTGGAGCTTGAATTCAAACGAAACCGTGAACGCTACGAATTTTTGCACTGGGCACAGCGCTCCTTCCATAATTTCCGCCTTATCCCCCCCGGGACGGGGATTGTCCACCAGGTGAACCTGGAAGCGCTTTCGCCGATGGTTTGGGTGAAGGAAAGAGAAAAAAAGCTGCTTGCCTGCCCGGATATGGTCATTGGTACTGATTCGCACACCCCTATGATCAATGGATTGGGCATCCTTGGGTGGGGTGTGGGGGGGGTCGAGGCTATCGCAGCCATGCTTGGAAATCCCCTTGAACTGTCCATCCCGGATGTGGTCGGAGTCCGCCTATCCGGCAGCCTTCCGCCCGGGACGACACCCACCGACCTGACCCTGGCAATCGTTCAAAAGCTGCGCGCGTTTGGCGTGGTGGATAAATTCGTGGAATTCACCGGTCCGGCTCTGGCCGACCTGACTGTTTCCGAACGGGCAATGATCGCAAATATGACCCCGGAATACGGCGCCACGGCCAGCTACTTCCCGGTGGACCGGCAAACAATCGATTACCTGCGCCTGACCGCGCGCCCGGAGGAAACCATCCGGCTGGCGGAGCAATATTTCCGGATGCAGGGCCTGTTCCGCGAAAACGATACTCACGAACCGCAATTCAGCACTCTTCTGGAGGTAAACCTGGCGGAGATCGAGCCGTCCATCTCGGGACCAAAAAAACCGCAGAGCCGGGTCACCCTGGGCAAAGCGAAAGAGGATTTTCTGGAACTACTTGGGGCACCTGTTGCGGATGGCGGGTATGGCTTGGCGGAAACCGAAATAGCCCGGAAAGTCGAATTCGAATTCGGCGGGAAGTGTGTGACTATTGGGCACGGGTCCGTGGTGGTGGCTGCGATCACTTCATGCACCAATACCTCCAACCCGTATGTCATGGTCACCGCCGGGCTGCTGGCGAGGAATGCAGTTGCCAGGGGACTTACCTCCAACCCTGCGGTCAAAGCCAGCCTCTCACCGGGCTCAAGGGTGGTGACCGATTACCTGGAGAAAGCAAATTTACTGGAACCGCTCGAAAGGCTGGGATTCGCGCTCAGCGGTTACGGATGCATGACCTGCATCGGCAATTCCGGGCAGTTACCTGAAGTGATAGGAAAAACGATCGAGGAAAACCAGCTTGTCACCGCGGCGGTCCTCTCCGGCAATCGGAATTTTGAAGGGCGCGTCCAACCGCAGGTGCGAGCCAATTACCTGGCTTCCCCCCCGCTGGTGGTGGCATTTGCGTTGGCCGGCAGGATGGATATCGACCTGACCTGCGAACCGATCGGCATGGATAAATCGGGTAACTCTGTGATACTGGCTGACCTGTGGCCGGAAGAAAAAGAAATCCAGGCAGTCATTACCAAATTCGTCACCCCCGAAGCTTTCAGGCGCAATGATGTTTACTCGAATGTCGGAAGCCGGGAGTGGCAGGATCTGGAAACAGGAGGTGGAATGGTTTATGGCTGGGAAAAAGATTCAACCTACCTGCGCGAGCCGCCTTTCCTTAAACTGCCAGAAGTTAATTGGGACGAATCCATCGATGACGCAAGAGCCCTTGTGGTCTTCGGGGACACAGTGACGACCGATCACATCTCCCCGGCCGGCAATATCCCGGTGAACAGTCCAGCCGGAAGGTACCTTATGGAAAAAGGGGTTCTTCCCTCTGATTTCAATTCATACGGAGCCCGGCGGGGGAACGATGAGGTGATGGTGCGTGGGACCTTTGCCAACATCCGTTTGAAAAACCGCCTCGTCCCGGGTGTGGAAGGTGGAAAAACACTCCACCTGCCGGATGGACAGAAAATGGATATATACGATGCAGCCATGTGCTACCTTGAAGAAGGCGTTCCGCTGATCGTTTTAGCCGGCAGGGAATACGGGACCGGATCCAGCCGGGATTGGGCTGCCAAGGGGGTGTTGCTTTTGGGGGTGAGGGCAGTAATCGCAGAATCCTTTGAACGCATTCACCGTTCAAACCTTGCTGGTATGGGTGTACTACCGCTGGAATTTCTCGAAGGAGAAAATTTTACCTCGCTTGGGTTGAACGTTCGGGAATCTTTCTCAGTGCCGGTATTCAAAGACCTGGAACCGGGAAGTGATATTCTAATCACTGCCAAAGACGAAAACGGGAAGAGCACCATCTTCAAGGTGCGGGTACGGATTAATTCCAAAATGGAAATGGAAACCCTGCTGCAGGGTGGAATCCTAAAGAAAGCGTTCACACAAACCTTAAATCAATTCTCAGTCTGAAAAGGTCGGGTTCGCAGGGCTCTATAATATGCCAACGGGTTCAGATGGAATATTCGAAAAAAACCCGGAATTATGCAAATTAATTATTGGAGGAGATCATGCCAAAAAAAGAACCAGAATTGAAAGAAGTCCGCAGTATTGAAAGAATGCGACCCGTGAAAAAGTTGTTTCTGATCGATGTTATTCAGGACAAGGAATCCCGTCCGATGTTTATCTGGGCAGGGGCGGTCCTGTTGGGTGGGATGCTCCTGTTCCATTACCTGGAAGGCTGGAGCCTGCTTGATTCGCTATATTTCTGCGTGATCAGCGCCGCTACGATCGGGTATGGTGATTTGGTCCCGACCACCCCGGTTGCCAAGGTTTTTACGATCCTTTACAACATCAATGCCATAGTGATGCTCCTGGCACTTTTTGACCGGGTCCGGGTTGTACGGGGACATAAATCAGGTGTAAGAGATTTATAGAGCCTTTAAGACAAACCGGTCACATGAATTAAGCGACAGCCGATTCTTCCAGAGCCGCTCCGCTTTTTTCCGGAAGTTTGAATTTGATCCAGATGATGGGCAGGACCAAGACTGAAGCGATCGCGGTTACGAAAAATGGCGAGCGAGGCCCCCAAATTTCCCACATCTTCGCCCCCAGCCAGGGAGCCGCAAGAGAAATAAAACCAACACTGCTGTAAAAAATTCCAGAGAATATCCCCAACATTTTTGCAGGGACCACTTTGGAAATGAGCGCCTGGTACGCGGGTCCTAGCAGCCCGCCTCCCAACCCGAAGATTGCCCAGACCACTGCAAAACCGATAAAATTCCGGGCGGACAGGAATATCCAAAGGGAGGCAAAAATGGTCAAAAACCCGAAGAAAATCGGCACGCGCTCGCCGTAGCGGTCGGATAGTTTCCCGGAAAACATTGGCACAATCATCATGGCGATCGAGAAGATGGATCCCAGGAGCCCGATCTGCTGGATGGTGATCCCGGCCACCTGTTCCAAGTAGAGCGGTTGGAGATTATTGGTCAGCTGGTTGGCGATATCGTTGATCCCGTCAGTGATAAAGATCCAGGTAATGATACCCCCGCCAAAAAGCATCCCGAAAACCAAACCCATACTGCTTTTGAAGGATGACATGCTCATCGGTTTTGACTGCTTTTCCTTAGGGGTTCGCATCGTCGTTGCCATCCAGATCCGCAGCCCGGCTGCTGCTGTATAGAGTATTCCGGCCACCAAGAGCATCGGTTTAAATCCGTAACTTCCGGCGATCAGTCCTCCCAAGGGCGGGCCGATGACCCCTGTTACCTGGTAGATCGTTCCGGTGATGCCGTAGACCCGGCCGCGATTTTCTTCCACCGAGTTTTCAGCGATGAAGGCATTAAAACTGGGTGCAACCAGGGCGAATGGGATCTGGTAGATGATCAAAGCAACGATCATCCACTGCCAGGTGGGAGCGATGATCAGGGCGATGTATCCGATGATCCCGCCGACGCTTCCGATGGCGATCGCTCGCAGGCGCCCGATCGAATCGGACACCCAGCCGCCAATGATCTGCAGGATAAGGATGGCAACCGAGGTGATTGTAAAAACCAGGCCTACCTGGCCGATGCTCGCTCCCTGTTCACTGAGGTAGATGGGCATCAATAAAATTGACATCGTCCCGGCGATATTGGCAAGGACCATAGCCAGCATGAACCAGCGCATGAGCGGGCTGAGCAGGGGAGCTTTCTTTTCAACGGTTGTCATTATTTATTGGATCCATGCGCTTTAAAATATTAATCGTCTCTATTTCTTTTCATCATAAGAAAGTTTACCTTTTTCCTGACAACCTCGCATCAGACAATTGAAGGATATTTATTAAATACTATCTAGGATCAATAAATGGTTTTATTGACTGTATAAAATTCAAGCGAATTAATGGTTGAAAAATTGAAAAATTAAGGTAAAATTAATGATTGAACCGAAAAGAATAATTCGGTGTTCTAATTTTGAGGAAAATTCCTCAACCAAAAAAACCTTAAGGAGAAGAAAGAAATGGCAACTGCAACAGATGTACAGGTTCGTCAACGTCCTTGGTGGCTCACCCTAATCGGTGGAGTCACAGCCGTCATCCTTGGTGCGCTCTTATTGTGGGGCGGCCTTGGTGTGCGGGTGCAGGTTTACCTGCTGGTCGTATATTTCATCGGGTTCTACTGGTTTGTTAGCGGTATTTTTGAGCTGGTCTACATGTTTGTTGACCACTCCATGTGGGGCTGGAAGCTCTTCATGGGCATCGTCGGGATCTGGGCTGGGGGTTACGTCATCACCAACCCCATCCTTTCCGCTGTCGCCCTTCCCAAGATCGCCGTTCTCGTCCTTGGTATCTACGGGATCATGTATGGCATCATGCTGATCGTCATGGCCTTCAAAGGCGGCGGTTGGGGTGCAGGCCTGCTCGGCGCGCTCGGACTGGTTCTTGGCTTCGTCCTGGTTGGAAATTACTATATGCCCGGCGTTGGGATCGCTTACGTGTGGGTTTCGGCCCTGTTCGCTTTCATTTTCGGGATCGTCGCGATTGTGCGTTCGTTCCAGCAGCGCAAAGCCAACAAAGCTGCGTAATTTCAACTTGAAGTAAGAAAAAAGAAACCAGGATTGCCTGGTTTCTTTTTTTAATATATTTTATTCGTAAGAAAATCTGTCATTTATCAAACTGAACCCGCATGACCATGTTCAGCAGATTTGTTGTCATTCCCGCGAATGGAAGACACAATCATCCCGGTGAACGCGATGCATGCCGCGGTCAGGAAACCATAATGGATTGCGTCAATAAGGGCATTCTCACCCCGAGACGCGAGAACACTGGAGAAAACTGCACCGGCAATCCCGACCCCCAGAACCATGCCCACATTGCGGGCAGACGCTAGAAGCGCAGAGGCGATCCCCTGCCTGCCTCGCGGCGCGCTGCCCAATAGAGCGCTGTTATTCGGCGATACGAAAATCCCGGTTCCCAGCCCAACCACACCAAGGCTTAGGGCAATCATCCCTGGCGGCGTGGTTGACCCCAACCGGGAGAGCAGGATTAACCCGACAGTCAGAATACCCATACCCAGCGTTGAAAGCACCCGCGATCCAATGCGGTCCGAGAGCCAGCCGCTCAAGGGAGCAGCCACGATCATCACCAGAGGTTGAGCTGTGAGGAACAAGCCTGCCTGGGCGGGGGAAAATCCGCGACCCTGGATCAGGTAAAACGGCATCAGAAAGATGATGCTGAACAGGGAAACATAATTCAGGATGGCGCTGACCGTGCTGGCGGAAAAGATCCGGTTGCGAAAGAGCGTCAAATCCAGCATGGGGGAAGGTGATCTGCGTTCGATGTTGATAAAAATAATCATAAAGATCACACTCCCGGCGAAGCAGGCCAGAACCGGAAGTGAAAGCCAGCCCCAAGCATGACCTTGATTCAGACCTAAAAGGAGCAGGATTAAGGCGGCAGAAAAAGTAAACGCGCCCCGAATATCAAAGCGCTCTTCTGGAAGGGGGGTCCGGCGGTCATCCCCGATAAACCTGGCGCTGAGCAGACAGGCGAGCAGCCCAACCGGCAGGTTGATATAGTAAACAGCCCGCCAGGAATACGTCTGCGCCAGAAAACCGCCCAGGGAGGGACCGACAGTCGAACCGAGGTAAGTCATCATCCCCAGCAAACCCAACACCTGCCCGCGCTGGTTTCCCGGAAAGGTGCGGGTGAGAATGGCTGGCGCGTTGGCGAAGAGCATGGCTGCACCCACCGCCTGCAGACCGCGCGACCCAACCAGCGCTGGCAGGGAAGGCGCGAACCCGCATAGTGCTGAAGCGGTAACGAAAATAAGGAACCCGGCAACATAGATCCGTTTATGGCCTTTCATATCCCCCAGCCTGCCGAAAGATAGAAGCAGGCTGCTGACGATCAACAGGTAGATTGTCACCACCCATTCGACTGCAGCGACATCACTGCTGAAATACTTGCTCACCAATGGCAGGGTCACATTGACCACACTGCCATCCAGGGCAGACATGAAGGTTCCCAGGCCGACGGCGATAAATACCAACCATTTACCGGTATCCGTGCCATTATTGGTTTCATCTGTTTTTACAGTGACTGATTCCATTTGTTCTTCCTGAGAAGCCATCATTATATACCCCGGGTGGATGTTCAGGACGAAACCCTTTCAGCCGGATATTGCCGGACCCGGGTGACTGTGTAACAATTAACCTGGCATTATTTGAATGATCGCTGAATAAATAAAACGGAGAACCGGATTGACTGAATTACTGGTGATGTTTCTGATCAGCGGGATGATTCTGGTGGTTTTGTCGATCCCCATGATATTGGGCAAAGTTGCACCAAACGCCATATACGGATTCCGCGTCCAGGATACGATGAACAATCCGAAAATCTGGTACGCCGTGAATGCGTATTCCGGGAAATGGCTGCTGATCACCGGGCTGATCTTCATGGCAATCTGCATCCTCGCCTTTAAAATCCCGGGTATTTCGGT
>Ga0315292_10001264_pt1 | contig 13367 bp, 9 predicted proteins | sample YL17G13_0_MG_FD_204029 | JGI IMG/M metagenome (GOLD analysis project Ga0315292, IMG submission 204029) | Sediment microbial communities from Yellowstone Lake, YNP, Wyoming, USA - YL17G13_0 | ecosystem: Environmental > Aquatic > Freshwater > Lake > Sediment | place: USA: Wyoming | collected... | reverse complement strand
GAGGGAGCTGTAGCCATACGCGGGTAAGGACCCTGATCGGAATAGGTATGCCAGCTTGGGCGTCGAGGCGCCCGCCCGGCCAGGCGCGAGGAGCGAGCATATCGGGAATATGCAAGCGACGAGCAACGCAGCCCGGCGGGATGCATCGGCGTTCAAGATGGCGGAGTTATTCCGGTCAGGGTCCTAAGTCCGATCGCGGAGGGGAACCACCCACCACCCGTGGGCCAACGTGTCGAACGGCCTGGCCTCGTGGCGGGCCACTTGCGCTGCCGGCGCCCGCGACGGCACAATCTCAAGATGGCCCGCCCGACGATCCTCGCCGACGAGAACATCCCGTACGCCCGCGAGGCCTTCGGCACCCTCGGCGAGGTGCGACTGAAACACGGGCGCCACATCTCGCGCGCGGACCTGGCCGACATCGACCTGCTGGTGGTGCGCTCCATCACGCGCGTGAACGCAGCGCTCGTCGAAGGCTCGCGCGTGCGGTTCGTCGGCACAGCCACGTCGGGCGCTGATCACCTGGCGACGCCGGATCTCGATCGCCTCGGCATCGCGTGGTACGCGGCGCTCGGCTGCAACGCCAACGCCGTGGCCGAGTACATGACGGCCGCGTGGCTCACCCTCGCGCAGCGGCGTGGCGAGGCGCTGGCCGGCCGCCGCGTGGGCGTGGTCGGCGTCGGCCACGTGGGGTCGCTGGTGGCGGACAAGGCGCGCGCCCTCGGCATGGAGCCCGTGCTGAACGATCCGCCGAAGGCCCGCCACACTGGCAGCGATCGCTACCGTCCCCTCGACGCCCTTCTCGACTGCGACATCGTCACCTGCCACACGCCGCTGACGGTGGACGGCTCGGACCGGACGTACCGGCTGATCGGCGAGGCGTTCTTGTCGCGCCTCAAGCCCGGGGCGTGGTTCTGCAGCGCGGGGCGCGGCGAGGTGGTGGACGAGGTGGCGCTGCATCGCGCGCTCGACCTCAAGCGCCTGGGCGCCGTCGTGCTCGACGTGTGGGATCACGAGCCCGAGATCGACGGCCGCCTGCTGGCGCGCGTGGACATCGGCACGCCGCACATCGCGGGCTACTCGCTGGAAGGCAAGCTGAACGGCACCGACCTCGTCTACCGCGCCGCATGCCGGTTCTGTGGCGTCGAGCCGATCTGGCGCGCCGTCGCCGCCGCCCCTCCGCGCCCCGAGGGCCTGCCGCTGCGCGGATTCATGCGAGGCGACGCTGAGCTGCAGCACCTCGATCGCGAGGGCATCGCGGCGCTTGCTGACGCCGTCGCCGCCGTGTCTCCCGTGCTTCGAGACGATGAGGCGCTGAGGCGGACCGCGGGGATGGACGCGGCGGAGCGGGGGAGGGCGTTCGACCTGCTGCGCAAGACGTACCCCACCCGCCGCGAGTTCTCGCTGCCGCCGGATCGCCTGCTGCCCTAGCAGCCCGTGGTGCAAGTCCGTCTGCATTCGACCGGCGCTGCATCCCGCCTGGCTGCGTCAGCCGTCGCCCGAAGACGGGCTTTGGCTTGGTCTCGCCGAAGCCTTGGCGAAGGCGGATTGCTCGGCGCTCACATATAGGCCATATTCTCGCGTCTCGCGCCTTGCCAGCCGGGCGCATCACCGGTCTCGGTGCGACGACGCACTTGCACCACGGGCTGCTAGGACATCGCGAGCCGGAATCGTCGCTCTCCCTTACTTCATTCTCGGCAGGAACCTCACGACTGCCGCGTTGAACTCGTACGGCGACGCCCAGCCTGCCATATGGCTGCCGGAGCGGCCCTCCCGCGTCGTCCGCAGCGCTATTGCTGAGCGTAGCCGTGCGTTCCCGCAAGCGCGTTCGCGCTGTCGGTCACTCGAATCCCGGCCTGCCTCGGCATCGGCGGTTGAGGCGCCGCGTTTCCGGACCTTACGCCGAACACAACCCCGACGGTCCCGACACCGCGGTTTGGACGAGGTTCGCTGGACCAGTCTTCTCCGGTGGATGTCCGCTCGGCACTCCATCCGCAGCGCTCGTCGTTCGGGACGATGACGAACGCCCCGGTACCGCCGGCCGCGGTGAAGCTGGAGCTTGCGGGAATCAGTTGAAATGTGCAGCCGGATCCGCCGGTGCCTGCCTGATCGACCGTCAGGGCCTGGTAGCCGACGTAGGCCGTCCCCGTGCGCCTCGCCGTCCCCGTGTTCGCGGCCGCCGTGATTCTGAATCCGAGGCCGCGGTCGGGGACTTCCTGCGTAATCGTGATCCACGAATCCGGCGTCTGCGTCGGGACCTGGCAGGTGGAGGGGTTGACGAGGACGTCCACCGAGAAGTCGCCGCCGGCGGAGGGGACGCCCGCGCCGTGGAACACGCCGGGATGCTGGGCGAGCGCGACGGAGAACGTGCAGTTGCCGGGCGTCCCTGCAGGCGTACAGCTCGAGGCTGCGAGGACGAAGGCGGCAATGAGGAAGTGGGGAACGGACCTGGACATGGGGGCACCTCGGGAAAACGCGCCACGCCTCGTCGCGAAACCCGCCGCGGCAGGAGACATGGAACAGGATAGGCGGATGATACCCGAGGAAGGCGGGCGACTGTCCGACCGGCTTCGAATCGCCGAGTGAGTATGGTATTATGGTATGAGTATGTCATTGGTGAAGATGACGTTTTCCCTGGACACCGACACCGTGGCGCGGCTGCGGACGTCCGCCGAGCGCGTGGGCCTGCCGTACAGCCAGGTCGTGCGCGAGGCCGTGGCCGAGTATGCGGCCCGCATCGGCCGGCTGAGCGAGTCCGAGCGCGCCGCGCTCCTGCGCACCTTCGATCGGCTGCTGCCGTCGGTGCCGGCGAAGCCCGCGTCCGCGGTAGACGCCGAGTTACGGGCGCTGCGGGCCGCGCGGCGCCAGGGCGGCCGGCGGACGGTGCGCCGGTGATTCATCTCGACACGTGCGTGCTTGTCGACGCGCTGACGGGCCCGCGCCGATCCGCCCCGGCCCTGCGCGCGCTCATCGAGAAGGGCGAGCGCGTGTCCTTCTCTGCGCTGGTGCTGTATGAGTGGCTGCGCGGCCCGCGCCACGCGGACGAGATACGCGTCCAGGAGGCGCTGTTTCCTTCCGGTGAGGCCGCCCCGTTCGGCCGGCCCGAAGGCGCCCTCGCGGCCGAGCTGTGTCGCGCGTTGCGCCGCCCGCGCGGCCGCGAGATGGACCTGGCCATCGCCGCCACCGCCATCGTGCACGACGCCGCCCTCTGGACGCTGAACCCGCGCGACTTCGCCGATATCCCGCGTCTGCGGCTCGCCGAACCGCCAGACCGGCCGCGCTGACGAGGCGGCCGACAACGATCCCGTCGTCGCCGTCGATTGGCACGGCGCGAGCCACTACGCGCAGAAGAAGTAGCGGGAACACCGTCGGGGGCGTGGCAGCCGGGTGGCGCACGCGCCCGATGTTTCTGCGAGCGGCACGCGCTGGAGACACGAGCGGCACCTGACGGGCTGCCGGCTCAGCGCCTCGCCCGTGGCGCAGGACTTCGTGTCTGGCGCATCCCGTGTGCAGGGCTCGTAGGAATCACAGGGGATCGGCATCCTGAGTTGGGCTGGGGTCGTGTCTCTGCACACATGTGTTTGTTGAAACGGTGAACATGGGTGTCGTGGTTTGCGGGACACGCCGCCGGCGCCCCCCCCGACGGTCCCGCGCCCGGGCACAGTCAGTTGTGCCGGCTTGGGCACTTGTGCCGGGCCGGCCGCTCTGCCTGCCTGATCGAGCTCAGACCGTGGCCGGAGGTCTCTCTCAACTGGCGAGGCTGTACCGATCCTGGAGCGCACAGGCGCTCAACATCAGCATGAGGATCCCATCGCTCGTGGTCCGGGCGCCGTCGTCGAGCGTCGGCAGGGTATCCAGCAGCGCCGCGACCTTGTGCCGGTCGAAGAAGGGCAGCGAGGCCAGCAGTGGGCCGCGCAGGGTGTCCTGCATGATCTGGTTGAGGCGGCCGTCCTGATTGAGCGTCGCCGGCGGACTCAGGAAGGGGTGCTTCTGGCGCCGGTAGACGGTATCGGTGATCACACTCCTGGTGGCCTCGCGGAGCACGTACTTCTCGGTCATGCCCCGGATCTTTTGCCGCACCGGCATGGCACAGATCAGCTCGACCACGTGGTGGTCGAGAAACGGCAGCCGGCCCTCCACCGAGTGCGCCATCTCCATCCGGTCGCCCAGCGTGGTGAGCATGTAGCCGGGCAGCAAGGTCTTGGCCCAGAGGTAGAGCGACTGGTGTACCGGAGCGCGCCCGGTGAGCTGGCCCGGGATGTCCAGGCTGTCCAGCAGGGCTTTGAACAGATCGCGCTCCTGGATCCCGGCGGCGTAATCGTCGGCGAAGAGCGCCCGGACCTTGAAGGCGCTGCTGGCAAGGACATCCATCCATGAGGGCGTGAAGCCGAGCCGCCGGGTGACGCTCTCGGTGGAGACGCCCTGCCCATCGGGCAGCAGCAGGCCGCGGGAGACCTGATTCGTCCGGCCCAACTCGGCGAGCAGGGCTTCCACGTCGGCGGGGTCCTGGCCGCCATTGTCGTACAGCAGCATGTCGCGCCGGAAGTGCGGGTACCCTCCGAATATTTCGTCTGAGCCTTCACCGGTCAGGACCACCTTGTAGCCCGCCTTGCGCACGGCATCGCTCAGCAGGTACTTGGCGACGCCGTGGGCGTTGACGCACAACGCCTCCGCGTACGCGGTCGCGTCGAAGAAGTGGTCGGCCAGGTCGGATTGGCGGATCGGCACCGGGAAGTATTCGGCGCCGCAGAGCGTGGCCATTTCCCTGGCGATCGGGCCCTCATCGTATTCCGGCCGGTCGAAGGTCAGGGTAAAGGCCCGAATCGGATCGGGGTGGTGTGTGGAGGCGAGCCCGATTACGGCGCAGGAGTCGAGGCCGCCGCTCAGGTAACAGCCCACGGGCACGTCGGCCCGGAGCCGGAGCCGGACGGCGTCATTCAGCGCAGCCCGCAGCCGTTCGGCGTACTCCCGGTCGTCCAGGGAAGGCGCCGACGCATTGGCCGCGGGATAGTTGAAGTCCCAGTAGCGGTGCAGCTGCTGGTAGCCCGCCGTGGCGAGCAGGTAGTGGCCCGGAGGGATCTGGGAGACACCCTCAAACAGCGTCTCAGTCGGATGGGCGCTCGCAAACGAGCCAAACACCGTGTGCCTGTTCCAGCGGGCCGGCACCCCGGCCGCGAACAGCGCCTTGACCTCCGAGGCGAGGTAGAGCGTCCCCCCGTGCATGGCGTAGAACAGCGGCTTGATCCCGAACCGGTCCCGGGCGGCGAACAGCACCTGGTTGGCTTCGTCCCACAGCGCGAAAGCAAACTCCCCGCGCAGTTCGTGCAGGCAGTCGGCGCCCCGCTCCTGGTACAGATGGAGAGCGATCTCGCTGTCGGACCGGGTCCTGAGTCGGTGCCCCCGACGTTCCAGCTCGCGCTGGATTCGCTCGTGGTCGTAGAACTCGCCGTTGACGACGATGTGCGCCCGGCCATCTTCGCTTTCGATCGGCTGATCACCCGTCTGCAGGTCGATGATGCTCAGCCGGGCGTGGCCCAGGCCGACTCGGCCATGGGGTGCCACCCACTGCTTCTGGCCGTCCGGACCCCGCTGGACCAGCCGTCGAGTGGCCCGCTCAAGATCCGCCGGCGAGATGGTGTCGCGTGGTGCGAACAGTGCAACGATCCCGCACATCTGATCCCCCTCGAGTCGAACGAGTACATCCTGGTGCCCCATGCGGCCGTCCTGGACGGGGCGACGGCGTCGGGGTGAGCCCGGCGCATCACCTCCGACGCTCGGCGCCACGCCTGTTCGTAGCTCTGGACAGGCCGGCTGCTCATCCCGACCAGCCCGGCAAGTTCGGACTGGCTGAGACCCCTCTCCGCCCGGATCTCTCTCACCGTCATCTTCAGCGACGCTAACACCGTAGTACCTCCGCAGACTGCGGCAGGAGGTATATCACGCTGTGACACAGCGTGTCACCCAATTAGCATCACCACCGGATTCAGAGAGTATGGGCAGCGCCTCGTACGTCGCGCAGGACCTCCGCCTTCGCGCGAAGTCGGGGCGGAGGCGGTCAGCCCTGCGGTGCTACAATCCCCTCGTCTTCTCATGGCCCTGCCGTCCGGCGCCCGCCTCGGCCCATACGAGATCCTCACCGCCATCGGGGCTGGCGGAATGGGCGAGGTGTACCGCGCCCGTGACACGCAGCTCAGGCGCGACGTCGCGCTGAAGGTGCTGCCAGCCGAGGTCGCCACCGACCCGGACCGCCTGGCGCGGTTCCAGCGCGAAGCGGAGCTGCTCGCCGCGCTCAACCACCCCCACGTCGCCCAGATTCATGGCATGGTCGAGGCCGGCGGCACGCGTGCCCTGGTGATGGAGCTCGTCGAAGGCGAGACGCTGGCGGCGCGGATTGCGCGCGGATCCGCCGGGCCTGACCTCCTTCACCAAGGTTACGGCAGCCCGCCGGAGCTTCACGCGGAGGCGGAAGACCCGGCCTCCAGCAGATGGAGCCCCGGGGCTTCAGCCCCGGGGATGCCCATCGCCGACGTGCTGATGATCGCCCGGCAAGTCGCCGAGGCGCTCGAGTACGCACACGCGCGCGGCATCATTCATCGGGACCTGAAGCCCGCCAACATCATGATCACGCCCGGCGGTGCGGTGAAGGTGCTGGATTTCGGCTTGGCGAAGAGCGCCGTGCTGCCGGGTGCCGGGGATGCGTCCGAGCAGGCCACGCTCACCCGTGGTCTCAGCATCGCCGGCACCGTGCTGGGCACCGCGTCCTACATGAGCCCCGAGCAGGCGCGCGGAGCGCCGGTCGACGGGCGCGCCGACGTCTGGGCGTTCGGGTGCGTGCTGTACGAGATGCTGGCCGGACGGCGGGCGTTCCCCGGGCGCACGGCCACGGATGTGCTGGCCGCCGTCATCAAGGATGAGCCGGGATGGGGCGCGCTGCCGCCATCGACGCCGCCGGCCGTGCGGGCCCTGATTCATCGCTGCCTCGAAAAGGACGCGGGGCAGCGCCTGGCTGACATGGCAGCGGTGTCAGGCGCGCTGGCGGAGGTTGCGACGGGTGGGACAGGGCCGGGCGCTGCGCCCGCGACGTCGACCGCGGTGCCCTTGCCGGCGGGGCGCGTGGCTGGCAGACGGCAAAGAACACAGGCTGCCGTGGCCGCGCTCATCGTCGCGACGGTGGCGCTTGCCGCGGTCGGCCTCTGGAAGCTCGTGTCCGGCGGGCCCGCGGGCCCGTCGATCACGTCGATCGCCGTGCTCCCCCTCACCAACGTCTCGGGCAATCCGGACGATGCGTTCTTCGCGGACGGGATGACCGACGTGCTGATCACGAACCTGGGGAGCATCGAGGCGCTCAAGGTGATCTCGCGCACCTCCGTCATGGCGTACCGGGGCGGCAGCAAGCCCGTGCGCGACGTGGCCCGGGAACTCAAGGTGGATGCCGTCGTCGAGGGCTCCGCGCTGCGATCCGGCGACCGCGTGCGGATCACCGCGCGGTTGATCGACGCGGGCACCGAGACCATCATCTGGACGGAAACCTACGAGCGCGACATGCGCGACGTCATGGCGCTGCAGGGCGACGTCGCACGCGCCATCGCCCGCAGGATCCGGACGACGCTGGCGCCCGACGTCGAGCAGCGCCTCACGGCCAGACCGGTGCGTCCCGACGTGTACGAGGACTACCTCAAGGGCCGCTATTTCTTATATCAGACGACACCCGAAGGGCTTCAGAAGGCCGAGGAGTTCTTCAACCGCGCGCTGAAAAAGGATCCGGCCTTCGCGCTCGCGCACGCCGGGCTCGCCGACGTCAACATCGTCCGCAGCTTTTCCGGGCTCGTCCCGCCCGCAGAGGCGCTCGAGAAGGCAAAGATGCACGCCGTGCGGGCGGTCCAGCTGGACGATCAGCTGGCCGACGCGCACGCGTCCTTCGCGTGGATCAGCGTTCAGAACTGGGACTGGGTCACCGCGGAAAAGGAGTTCCGGCGGGCCCTCCAGCTGAACCCGGGCAACGCCGTGGCGCGGATGAACTACGCGCAATTCCTGGCGGCGCGCGGGCGAGATCAAGAAGCCCTGCGGGAGGCTCAGCGATCTCGCGAACTCGATCCCCTGTCGCTCCCGCTCCACACCGCGTATGCCGCGGTCATGATTGGCGTCGGCCGGTATGACGAAGCCATCGCGGTGTGTCAGGAAGCCCTGCGCATGAATCCGGGCTTCTTCTGGGCCCACCAGCACCTCTGGAGGGCGTACGCACAGAAAGAGAGGTTTGAGGAGGCGCTGGCGGAGGCGCGCGCGACGTTCTCGGCCCAGGGCGACGCCGAAGTGGTCAAGGCGTTGGAGCGGGGCCAGCGGCAGGCGGGGTACGCCGGCGCGATGCGCGAGGCGGCCGGGGTCCTGGCGGCGCGTTCGCGCACGCAGTACGTGATGGGCATGGTCGTGGCCTCGCTGTACGCAGAAGCCGGCGAGCAGAAGGCCGCGATCGACTGGCTGGAACGGGCCTACCAGCAGCACGGCGCGCTCCTCGAGTACCTCAGGATGTCTCCCGAATTCAAGGACCTGCGTCCCGATCCCCGGTTTCAGGATCTGCTGCGACGCCTGAACCTGGCCGACGATCAAGGTGCTGGACGTTCCCCGTGATCATTACGCCTCGTTGCCCGCGGCGCCTCGGGCAACGGGCGCACGTAGACCTCGAAGCGGCCCGACTCGTTCGACAGGGATCGCCCCCTTCGGGACGATCCCCGCCACCGGCTGTTACCGCACGATCTGCGGATTGCCTTCGATATCGAGCACAACGACAGGGGCGATGCCCGTGGCCTTGAGGGGGCCTTCGATGGCCGCCCGATCGCCCACGATCACGATATTCAGGTGATCGAGATCGATGTACTGCTTTGCCACGCGCTCCACATCGTCGTTCGTGACGGCGGCCACGGCTGCGCCGTACTGCTGGTAGTAGGTGTCGGGCAGACCCTGCGTCCACAGCGACGAGATGGCGCCGCCGATGCTGGTGACCGACGCGAAGGCGGCCGGCAACCGCTGCACCAGGGCATCCTTGGCGGTCTTCAGCTCCTCGCCGGTGACCGGCCGTGCTCCCTGGATCCCGCGCAGCTCCTTCATGAACTCGACCAGTGCCGCGTCGGTCTTCGCCGAGATGATGTCGCCGCCGCTTCGGAAGGCGCCCGGGCCCCGGCCGAACGCGAACGACGAGCTGACGCCATAGCTATAGCCCTTCTCCTCGCGGATGTTCGCGTTCAGCCGCGACTGGAAGAAGCCGCCCAGCATCGTGTTCATGACCTGGATGGCGTAGTAGTCGGACGTGCTGCGCGCGGGTCCGGGGTTGCCGATCGCGAAGGTCGACTGCGCGGCGGCGGGCTTGTCCACGAGATAGATGGTCGTCGGCCGCCGTTCCGGCACCGCCGGGTAGGAAAAGGCCGGCTTGGTGCCGCCTGCCGGCCAGCTCGTGAAGGCCTTCTCGATGGTCGCCTTCACCGCGGCGGGATTTACGTCACCGGTCACGACGATGAGCGCGCGCCCGGGCCGGAAGCAGGCCTTCTGGAACGCCACGACATCGTCGCGGGTGATGGCCTTCAGCGACTCTTCGGTCGTCATGGCGCCGTACGGGTGGGCCGTGCCGTACAGCACGCGCGGGAACACCCGGCTCGCGATCGACCCCGGCTGCGCCTTCGCCTGGGCGAGCCCCACGAGGCGCTGCGCGCGCAGGCGCTCGAGCGCATCGGCCGGGAAGGTGGAGTTCACCAGCATGTCGGCCGCCAGCTCGAGAGCTTCCGCGAACTTGCCGGTCGTCGAGACGAAGCTCAGGCCGCCCGACTCGGCGCCCATGCCGGCCGAGATGGTCGTGCCGATGAGCTGCATGGCGTTTGACAGCGCCTCGCCGTCGCGGGTCTTCGTGCCCTCGCTCATCATCGACGCTGCGAGGCTCGCCAGGCCGCGCTTGTCGGCCGGCTCGAGCTGCGCGGCGCCGCCGAGGACGTTCAGCGAGAAGGACACGAGCGGGAGATCGTGTTTCTCCGACACGATGAGCTCCGCACCGTTCGAGAGCGTGGTCCTGGTCCACGCCGGCACGCGCAGAGCAGGCGCCTTCCCGGCGCCCGGGATCGTGCTGCGATCGAGCGGCGTCTGAGCCGGGGCCTGCGCGGGCTTCGCGGCGGCTGGCGCCTGCGTGACGGCCGTCTGCGGCGCCGCCACGAGAGACACCATCACGGCGCCGGCCAGCAGCAGGGACGTGCACGTGAATCGGGTACGGATCGCGTTCATCGCTGCACCTCCTGTCCGGGCTGGCCCGCGCCCGGGACCTTCTTGCTCTCGCCAGGCTTCGAGGCCTGGTCGAGCTTGCCCGTCGGGACGACGCTCAACACCACGCGCCCGGTGGTGAGGTACTTGTTGGCCACGCGTTTGACGTCGGCCGGGGTGACCGCCTGCGATTTCTGGTAGGCCGTCTTGAAGTGTCCGGGATCGCCATGGAACCCCGCGCCGTCGCTGAGCTGCATGGCCTTGCCGAGGTTCGATTCGAGACCGCGCAGGAAGCCCAGTTCCTCGCCGGCCAGCGCCCGCTGGATCTCCTCGACGGTGGGGCCGTCCTGTTTCAGCCTGGCGATCACCGCATCGGCCGCGGCCTCCAGGTCGGTCAGCGAATGCTCGGGCCGGGGGATCACCATCAGCATGAAGTCGCCCACGTCCTCGTTCGATCTCTGGCCTGCCATGACGGAGGCCGCCGCCTGCTGGTCATAGACGAGCGCCTTGGTGATGCGGGCCGTGCGGGGGCCCGAGAGCACCGCGCCCAGCACGTCGAGCGCGTACACGTCGTCGTGCTTTTCGCCGACCGTCGGCCACTGCACGTACAGCCGCGGCACCTGCACGCGGTCCTCGTACACGAGGCGCTGCTCGGCCGGCAGGGTCACCGTCGGCACCGTGGGCCGGACCACCGGCCTGCCGCGCGGGATGTCTCCGAAGTACGTCGCCACCCACGCTTTCACCTGGACCGGGTCGAAATCTCCGACGATGGCCAGAAAGGCGTCGTTCGGCGCGTAGTAGAGGCGGAAGAAGTCCTCCACGTCCTGCTCGCTCGCGGCCGAAAGGTCCGCCATGCTGCCGATGACATCCCACGAATAGGGATGGTTCGCCGGGTAGGTGGCCTGCGCGAGAATCTCCTGGACGCGGCCGTACGGCTGGTTGTCGACGCTCTGGCGCCGTTCGTTCTTCACAATGTCGCGCTGGGCGTTCAGCTTGGCGATGTCGAGTGTGTCGAGCAGGAACCCCATCCGGTCCGCCTCGGCCCAGAGCGCGGACTCCAGGTAGTTCGACGGCACCGTCTCGAAGTAGGTCGTGCGATCGTTCGACGTGGTGCCGTTGTTGCTGCCGCCGACGCCTTCCGTCAGCTTGTCGTGCAGGCCGTACGGCACGTGGCCCGATCCCGTGAACATGACGTGTTCGAAGAGGTGTGCAAAGCCCGTGCGGCCGGGCACCTCGTTCTTCGACCCGACGTGGTACCAGACGTTGACGGCCACGGTGGGCGTCGTGTGGTCGACCGAGAGCAGCACGGTCAGGCCGTTCGGGAGTTGGTAACGGTCGAAGGGAATCCGGATCGCGTCGGATCCGCTGCCCGCCACCGGTTGCGGCGGCCGCTGGACGGCGGCCAGCGACGCCACCACCAGGCACGCCAGCACGCCGATCTTCTTGCTGGATATGAGCACGGCTGATGATCTCCTTGGAAAGTCCGAGGGTTGATGCTCCCATTATATAGGGCCTGCGAGAGCGTTCCGCCACTGAAGCCCCCGGCCGCACGCGGATTCTCCCCGCACCCCGTAAGGCCTCGCAAGGAGTGGGAACACATCCCTGGTGAGGCGGACTGAGGTGAGGGCCTGCCTTCGCTTCGCCACGTTGAGCTTGCAGGCGCCGATGACGGGGTCGGTGCCCTGCGCCTGCACCGCGCCTGCGAGCACGGCTGTGAACACGCCAGCGAGCGACGCCGAGAGACACGCGCGCGTCAATCCTGCGTGCGTCGCTTCTTCCGTGAGTGTGGAACGGGGCGGACGTCGCCGACCGTCCGCCTACTGCGGCAGGTTGATGCGGCGCAGCAGATCGGTGAATCGCGGATCCGAGCGCAGCGGGTCCCAGACCGGCTCACGCCTCAAGTACGCCAGGCGGTTGAAACGCTCCTCGTACGCCTTGTCGAGCCAGCTCAAGGCCTGATCGTTCTCGCCAAGACCGACATGGACGATCGCGAAGGCCAGACCGGGCGTGTATCGCTCTTTCGACGACGCCGCGAGCTGTTGCAGGATTCGTCGCGCTTCCTCGCGCTGCCCGAGGCGGGCATGCACGTAGCCGAGATTGGCCAGCGCCAGCGCGGAGCCCCGGGTCAATGTCGCTGCCTGTTGTGTGGGCGGGAGCGCTTCCTGGTACATGCCTTTTGCCGCAAACAGCCCTCCGAGCAAGGCGTATGCAGCGGCGTAGTTCGGATCGAGCTCGATCGTCCTCCGGCATTGCTCGATCGCTTCGTCATCATGCCTGGACAGGGCAAGCTGCGCTGCCAGGGTATGGCTGGCGGAGGCCGACACCGGATCGCCGTCCAACGCCTTTCTCGCGACGCTGACGGCTTCCTCGGACCGGCCGGCAACGGAGAGATAGAACGGATAGAAGAAGTGATGCATCACCGCCTCGCGATCGAGGGCGATGGCCTGGTCGAAATGCCTCGTCGCAGCGGGCCAGTCCCAGTCGTACGTGAAGCTGGCGTACGCGAGTGAAATGTGCGCTTGAGCAAGGTTGCCGTCGATCGCCAGCGCGGCGTACGTCATCCCTGAGGACGACGCCCTGAGGCTCATCGGGGAAGGCCGTCGCGCCGAACCCGTCGGCCAGGAACTCGAGCCGCCGGAGCGCTTTCCGGTCACTTCCGGAATTCGCGCAGCCAGTTCTCGACGACGGTGACCGACTCCTTGTTCAGACCTCCCCGTGCGCGCAGGGCGACGATGTGCTGCCCGTCGGGCGCCACGTCGTACGCCGAAACACCTGGGCCGAACGAGTAGAGCAACAACCCCGCCGCGTCGCCGGCAAAGACGGTGCTCGGTATGCCGGCGCGGAACTCGGCACCCGTGCTGACGGATACGACCATCAGCACGTTGTCGTTTTGATAAAAGAGCTCGTCACCCGCGCGGTTCCAGCGCGGATGTCGGCCGCCATTCGACGACACCTGCGAGCGTATGCTGCCGCCCGGGAATGACCTGACGTACACCTCGGCGCGGCCGGACTGACTCGACACGTACGCTTCGTACGTGCCGTTGGGAGAGAGACGCGAGGCGCTGCCGTCGTCCCGGCCGTTCAGCACACGGGGCGCGGCACTCCCGTCCGAGGGCACGATCCAGAGACCCTGC
>Ga0315292_10001263_pt1 | contig 13367 bp, 9 predicted proteins | sample YL17G13_0_MG_FD_204029 | JGI IMG/M metagenome (GOLD analysis project Ga0315292, IMG submission 204029) | Sediment microbial communities from Yellowstone Lake, YNP, Wyoming, USA - YL17G13_0 | ecosystem: Environmental > Aquatic > Freshwater > Lake > Sediment | place: USA: Wyoming | collected... | reverse complement strand
GAAGGCAAGGTTATGGGAGCTGATGAAGCCAAGGCCAGCGCCTTGAAATTCGCCCCGGATGAAGGCAAGGTCATGGGAGCTGATGAAGCCAAGGCCAGCGCCTTGAAATTCGCACCGGATGAAGGCAAGGTTATGGGAGCTGATGAAGCCAAGGCCAGCGCCTTGAAATTCGCCCCGGATGAAGGCAAGGTCATGGGAGCTGATGAAGCCAAGGCTAGCGCCTTGAAATTCGCACCGGACGAAGGCAAGACCATGGGAGCTGATGAAGCCAAGGCCAGCGCCTTGAAATTCGCACCGGACGAAGGCAAGACCATGGGAGCCGATGAAGCCAAGGCCAGCCGCTTCCTCGTTCTAGATGAATTCAAGTCGATGGATAAAGATGAGGTCGCAGCCCATTCGATCCCACCCAGCATGTTGACTAATCCAGTTTGGGTCAAGATCATCTACGACCCGGAGATGGAGTGTTACAAAGTTATATAAGCATCCTATGGGCAGATTAAACTAACTACCTATTCGGAAATTCTGCAGCAAAGACCAGAAAGCAGCTGGTTCGCTGTAGAATTTTCGCGTCATGAATTGAATCCACTCGTGTACGAGGTGACTGATCGATGATAAAACCCAATGAACCTGAAGACAACCCACTGTCAGAAGAGCTTGGTCGATTGGTGCAAGCCTTGGCAGCCGCGGGCAAGGCAACGTTGCCAGGGTCGCCAGATGCCCTGTTGAGCTCAATTGTGGACGCTGCTGCCAGCATTTTTGGAGCAGCTGCAGCCTCCATTCTGCTGGTGAATGAAGCGGAAGGCGTGCTGGAATTCAAAGTCACTCACGGCGCATCCAATCGCAATCTGGTTGGGACGCGCATCCCCCTCGACCAGGGGATTGCAGGTTACGTCGCCATGTCCGGGCAACCGATTGCGATATCTGATGTAGCTCAGGATGCCCGCTTTAACCGCGATTTTGCCCAAAGCACGGGTTATGTGCCCCAATCGATCCTGGCCACCCCACTGATCGCTGGTGAGCGCATCCTGGGGGTGATGGAAGTGCTGGATAAGATAAATGCCCCCTCTTTCGGAATGCAGGATATGGAACTGCTAGGTCTATTTGCTCACCAGGCTGCCTTAGCTATCGATCAGGCGCAAAGCCTAGAACATCTTGGTGAGGCGCTGGTGCTTAGCCTAGAGCGATTAGCTACCTCCGATGCTGAACATCCATCGGATAGCTTGCTGGCCGCCCTGGAGGTAAAACCGGATGCAGGCAGCCAGAACGACCTTCAAAAGCTGGCGGATTTGCTGAATGAATTCAGCCAGATGGGTGAGGCTGAGCGTGAGATGGGGTTGAAAATGCTGACTGCACTTGCGGAGTATGGTCAAAACCAGCGCCGGTTAAACCTGGGAGAGGGCTGGCGATGAGCGCAGAAGACGAGATCCTGCCTGCATATTCCCAGCAGTTCCTGCCAGACGTAATCCACGAATTGACTTCCAGCGGTCCAATCTCTGAGATCACTCCAGAATGGGCGTGGGGTGGCAGCACCGGGCAGGGTGTGCGTGTAGCCGTTGTGGATACTGGCATAGAGTTTGACCACCCGGCTTTGGGGGGCCAGGTTTGTGGCGGAGTGAATATCGATTGGGATGAGACTGCCAAAGATAAATTACGTTACGAGCCCGTTGACCAACCGATAGACCTAGTTGGTCATGGCACTGGCTGTGCAGGGATCATTCATTGCATCGCACCCGCTGCAAAGCTTTACAGTGTGCGCGTCTTGGGTACAAACATGAAAGGTCGGGCTTATCAATTTGCTTCTGGTGTGGATTGGGCGGTAGAAAATGGGATGGACGTGGTTAACCTCAGTCTGAGCACATCACGTCAGGATTATTTCGCGATGTTCCATGCTCTTACAGACGATGCCTATTTTAAAAATATTGTGCTTGTATCGGCAGTGAGCAATCTACCTGAACCCAGCTATCCATCGCTTTACTCCTCAGTGATCTCCGTTGCATCGCATGCCGGACGCGACCCTCTGACCTATTATTACAATCCCAACCCTCCGGTTGAGTTTGGGGCGCCGGGGATTGATCTCAGAGTAGCCTGGAAAGATCATGGTTATGTGATCAGCACTGGCAACAGCTTTGCAGCCCCGCACATTGCCGGTATCGTGGCACTGATCCGCGCCAAGCACCCGGATCTCACCCCTTTCCATATAAAAAGCGTCTTATGGGCGTGTGCTGCCAACGTACATCGGGGGAAACCTGGGGCTGTATCCTAACCAGCCCCAACTATAACTATCATCCCCAACATTGCCAGAACGAATACGCATAATGCAATAATAGATGTGTGGTTGTGAGAGCGATCTGTTGTGTGCAGCAGTCTTTCAGCTTCAAACACTGCTGATTCGTGACCACCTCCTTTACAGATGGGGCAGAGCGCATAGCGGATGTACTTGTGACACTGGCCGCTCAGCATCGCCATTACCGTGCGAGCCGGCTGCAAGAATATAGTCCCTGAGCATAGTTACCTCCTTTCTTTGTAGAATCAAAAAAGCCCGCCTCGATGTGAGACAGGCTAGGATAAAACACCGCGCTTTGGACGGAGAAGGAAGGCTGCGCGGGTACCTGCTCCCGTTCCCAGGTGTCGAGGCGACGTCTTACAGGATCCTAGACACCGGTCGAGTTCGAAACCGTATGGCGAACGCGGAGATCGAAGCAGGTATCCCCCTAAGCTAAGCACTTTTTGTGTCCAGTTGTATTTGACCACCGCAGATTTCCCCCTCAGTGCTGCACAGTTGCGATCCGCCCTTGATACAGGAGCCACCATAACCTCAGGGTAAATATATTCTGCGGTTGGTGAGGTATGTACCTGGTGATAGCTCAAAATCTGATAGATACCAATCATGCTCGCATGGATCTGCACTTGGTTTTTTTATTTTTATTAGGATCGAATGTATTACCGACTGTTTTAGTCGATTCTCCAGCAAATTACTGCCTAGCCTCTCCTATATAATCCTCAAAATTGATATTGACATATCTTCATAAATACGCGATAAATAGTAAGCGGGAGGTTTATAGCTATTGGGAAATTCGGTGCATAACCTCTTATTTTCCATCAGGACTGAAAGAAAGGAGAAAAACCCATGAAACGAAATGCTGGATTAATGCTGATCACTGTAGTAGTAGTAGCGATGCTTTTGTTTTTGTTCCAGAGTGGAACACGTGCACAAGAAATAGATCCACAGGATGATCCACCAATCACTGTACAACCGACAGCTGTAGAGGAGAGTGAAACACCGGTATCAAACCAAGACGAAGAACCCCCCGTTTTAACGTCTGACGATGTAAGTGGTTTAGTGAGCAGCGCATTCACTTATCAAGGCAAATTATCCAACAACGGCTCATTGGTGAACGATCAGTGTGACTATATATGGAATTTGTATGCTGATTCTTCCGGTGGAACATCACTGGCCACAGATACCGATACGAACCTATTGGTGACAAATGGCTTGTTCACTGCCGTGGTCAATGTTCCCGCCAGTGTGATTGATGGTAATGCCCGCTTCGTTGAGATCCAGGTACGCTGCCCGACAGGCGGTGGTGCATACACCACGCTTTCACCACGCCAGGAACTGCTAGCTGCCCCGTATGCGCTGGGTCTTCGGTTGCCGTTTGCCCATACGATTAACAGCTCTTCCAGCCCAGTATTTTCTGTGACTAACAGCGGTGGAACTGGTGCTTCGCCTTCTATCCTGGGCTCTAGCGTGGGCAGTAATGGTGTGGAAGGTACCAGCACTGGAGGGGCTTCCGCCGACAATGGCGTTTACGGTGAGACGAACAGTACCTCAACCAATGAAGCCGGAGTCAAGGGAATTAGCACAGGTGCAGCCGCAGGTGGCAACTTCACCAGCAGTACAGGCTATGGTGTGTATGGCAGTACCAGCTCAGCAACGGATTTTGGGGGTTACTTCTCGAATTCGACTTCAACCAGCTCCGGCGGGGCAATATACGCCAATGGCGATGCCAAGCAATCCCTCGCTGGCGACGGCTTTGTGAAGGCGGGACTTTATGTAAATTGTGGTGACAGTGGCTCAGTAATTATTAGGTCATTTAATAATGTGAATACAACTCCCATCACGGTCATCGATGGTTCTGGACCTGGAAGATGCACGCTTGATTTCGGATTCAATGTCAGCAACCGGTATCTTACTACCACAGCATTTGGGAATGGCGTTCCCCGAATCATCACCTATGTTTATGGCAGCACAGTCAACCAGCTTGACTTCTTCCGCCTTGATGAAAATGGGAACGGTATCAATGGTGGGATTATGATAGTGATCTACTGATGTGGAAGTGGAGCATGAAAACAATCAAACGCATTCTTTTGATCTTGGGATTGATCATGATTGTCAGCGGGTTTGGTATAGCCGCATCGCATTGGAGCGTGAGCGCCCAGAGTGGTGATGGATATGATCTGACCTGGAACACGGCGGAAGGTGGAGGGATGATTGAAGCTAGCGGAGAAGGTTACAAGTTGACTGGGACCTTCGGTCAGACGGACGCAAGCTCATCCCAGCTAAGCGGAGAACCCTATAAACTGGAGGGTGGCTTCTGGCTTGTTGCAATCACCAGTGGTATCTTTCTTCCGGTAATCACAAAATAAGGATATCAGGCAGGAAATTTAATACGTGGAGGTCGTATCGATTGATCTGATCACTAATCACCAGGGCTCACCCTGACACCGCCTACTCAGAATGTTGATCCACGTCTGGGAGAAGCGGTGCTGCACTCATGGCATGTCTTTATGTGCCTGAGGTGCTTCATCTTCGCTTGGGAGTTCGAGTGGGCGGTTAGGATTTGAATTTTTGAATATAGCCAACTCAATTTTTTTCTGCAGAATCAAAATTGCTCGCTCTGATGTGAGATGGGCTGAAAAAGGATGCCGTATAAAAACCAATAGGAGGTGATGTGAATACCTACCTTCCACTCCCCTGGTACCCAGGCGGGACACTAGATCCTTCCGCATTAAAGCGCGGGAAGTAGTTACCGAGTCGCAGGTCTTAATACCGGTTGCGGTCGTTCCTTCGGATCGGTAATCTCAGGTAGGGGCAGCGGTTCATAACTCGCGCCCGTGCCAATACTCCCAAATGGGATGTAATATAGTTGGGTTGTGCTGGCTTGCCCAAGGGTTATGTTCTGGTAGGCAAACACCAGGAAGCTTCCATCCGGGCTAAATTCCGCATCACGGTAGCAGCAGGTATCGTTGATCGGGTTTATGCCTTCACTAAATACGAATTTATCCATATTGAAGAGATGAAGATCACCAAAACCATCATTGCGGGTGGTCCCATGGAATACAAATAAAGAATTGCCGTCAAAGCCCAGGTCTTGGATCGATGGAATTTTATCGTAGCCCGGATAGGTGAAATGAGGTGGGGGGAATTGAACATCGAAGGCTGCATAGTTATTGGGGAAACACGTGTCGATCGGGAAGACAGCCACCACATCGGAGCGCATGCCCTTGTATGGCACCATTGCCACAACCGCCCAGGTCTTGCTGTCATCAGACCAACGTGCGTAACGGGCGCTGTTGCGTGTGTAAGGCGCCAGGTTCGCACAGGTTGCCAGAGCAGATAAACTATCGTGCGAATAGGCTGTAGATAGCATTTCCAGGTCAAATGGCACCAGATAAACCTGGCTATCCAGGCCGATGACCACCTGTTTGCCATCCGGTGAGACTTCAAAGCCTTCTAATTTATCGGCATTATTGAAGCAAGTAATTTGTGATATTTCACCCGAAAGGGAGACCGATTCGATACATTTCCCACTGATATACGATAATCCCTGTCCATCTGGCAGCCAGCGCAGATAGGTCTTTTCTGTGTTATCCTGCGTAAGTTGGGTCAACTCGGTGCCATCCAGGTTGGCTACCCAGACATTCTTGCCTGATATAAAGGCGATCTTATCGGCTCCACCGATCATGAGTGGAGCAGGCGTGGCAGTCGGCGCTTCTGTTGGGGTTGGGCTGGGGATTTCTGTAACAGTTGCGGTCGGCTGCAAAGTGGGAGTCACTTCCAAAGTCTTAGTAGGTGTACCAGGTAACAACGCTCCGCTGTCAACTGTTGCAGAAGGTTTGGGAGAATTTTTACCACCACCCAGAAACTGCGTATAACCGAAGTAACCTCCCCCGCCTATAAGCACGAGCAACAGCAATAGGAGGAGCGGGATCCAGGCTTTACTCTTTTTACGTTCGACGGGCATTCTGTCAGGAATGGCTTCCGCAGCGGGTGTGGTTGTGCGTTGGACGGGTTGGACAGCCTGCTCTACGAGGGTGGGCTGGTATTGTGGTTGTGCCGGAGGGGGAATTTCAACGGGAACCACGGGTTTTGAGGGTCCTTTTGCGGGTGTGACCGGAAGAGGCGCTTCGAGAATGGTATCACCCGTATCTTTAATAACCGCAGCTTCAATAAAAGTTGCTTCAGGAGATACTGGCGAAGGTGCAGGTGCTGGGGAAACAACCGCGGGGGTCTTTTGAAGCTGGACAGGTAATTTGCGCAGCGCATTTGCAAACTCGCTGGCTGATTGATAGCGGTCGTCGCGGTTTTTTGCCAGGGCAATAATCGTGATCGCCAAAAGTTCAGGTGAGGTATCGGGTTGGAGTTCATGGAGGTCGGGAAGTGGGTCATTTAGATGCATCATCATTAAAGTCATGGCAGAATCGGCTTCGAAGGGCGGTTTCCCACTCAACATCTCGAACAGCATGATCCCGATCGAATAGATGTCAGCCCTGGCGTCAGTCTGAAGTCCTTGGATCTGCTCGGGAGACATATACATTGCCGTTCCCAAGACGGCGCCTGTGGCTGTGTGTTGAGAGGCGCCGACAATCCGAGCGATGCCAAAATCCATCAATATGGCATTCCCATCGACATCCAACATGATATTGGCAGGCTTTATATCACGATGGATCATCCCGCGCTGGTGCGCATAATATGCAGCATCACATATTTCGGCTGTGAAGGTAATTACCTCTTTGATGGTCAATCGGCGCTTGGAGGTATTCAGGCGCTTTAACCGAGTTTGGAGAGTCTCACCCATCACAAACTCCATCACCATGTAATAAAGATCCCCATCGTGGTTAAAATCGTACATCTGGACGATGTTAGGATGCCGCAAACGAGCGACGGCCGTTGCTTCCTCTTCAAAGCGACGGAAGAATTCCGGGTTATTGGATAGATGTGGGTGAATAACCTTGATCGCCACAGCCCGGCGCAGGTTCGGGTCATAAGCTTTATAAACCGATGCCATGCCCCCCTGGCCGATCAGGGATTGGATTTGATATCTTCCCCCTATCGTTTGTCCCTCTAAGTTTGAATTGCTCACTCATGACCTCCGTCTAGGGCTCAAGCAGCCATAACCAGGCTTTATCAAATTTACACTCTGTCTGACCACCCTGCGTGAAAGCAAGCATGGATAAAAATCCATCTGTATATACTCCTTTTCCTTCCTGGTAATTCGCCTGGGCAACCGCGAAATTCTGTTGGGCTTGCTGCACGATCTGTTGATACTCCTCGATCTGAGCTTCATAAGCTTCCTGAGCAGCTGAGTCCGAGCTGTCAATCGGTGGCAGCGGCTTCGCTGGCAACCCGATCTGCTTGGGGGGTTGGGTGGTGTCGATTTCCCCGAGTTTTATTCCGTTGGTATAAATTTCAATCAGGTTATCGCGTGCCACGATCGCGATCCGATTGGTTGTGCCATTCTCCCATTGGAAAGAACGATCCGCATCCTTCGGATAAAAATCATGCATGTTGGCGAGCTCACCATCTGCAAGGGCGGTAAAAATTACCCGACCATTGGCAAAACGGGTGGCGAGCACCATGTATTGGTCCGGATTTTGCTTATCACCATTCGAACGGAACATGAAACCACAGCCTGAGTCGCCATACTGTGTATTCCAGGTCACATCCGCAGCCAGGACGAAATTCTTCGCCGTGACGTTCATATAATCATTCCCGTAGGCCATCTGCTGGTAGCCGGAAACATCCAGGGTAAGAGGGTCATGGATCCAACCAACTCTTCCACTGGAAGAATTTAAACCATAAGAAGGCAGCTCAGCAATGATCGGCGCAGCAACGGTTGCCGTCCCCAGCTTTGTTACATCTCGACCAGCGAGCTGGGCTGTCTGTGTGGCAGAAATATCTTGGGCTTGTCGGGTGGCTTCGGCTTGTGCAGTTGCTAGATCACCGGTGCTAGCTGCGTTGATTTTCTCTGCTGTGGCTGTCCCGGCGATCGCACGGCTGATAGCCGTTACTGTTGCATCCAATGAACTGCTTTGCGCGCCCGCTCCACAGCCCTGGATCAATAAGGTCAGAATGCCTAATAGTAATAGGCTAATCACGAATGGAGAGAAATGATGTGTTCTCTTGTAAACTCTCATTGAAATCCCATCCTTTTATGCGGATGCATCCTTGCGTTTAATGAAGATCAGGATGAACAGAAAATATACGCCAATGATGATCAATTGTGCAGTCCAGGTTTTTGTTACCCAGGGGATCAATGTCTTCATATCCCGAATATTCACAAACACCCAACCTATTTTTTCTTTATTCGCTTTGATCAGTGATTCAGCCGACCCGACTGCCGTGCTACGGGCTGAATCGTAGGATATCTTCGATGTCTGATAATCTTTTATCTGGGCGGTATACAGGTCCGCCTGGGATCGATATAAATTCATCTCGCTCCTGAATTGATCCTGGATCACCTTCACGTCCTCTTGGTAAGACTGAAGAGCATTCATATACTGGACCATCGCCACCTTGTCATTCTGGTCAGCAGGTGGAACGGGCGCGGGAGGAATGACCGGTTCTGTGGGCTCAGGACCGAGAGCACCTGGCTCAACCGGAGCGGGTTGATCAATTTCCGGTTTATAGTACTGACCAATGCCGGGGAAATTGCACGAATTGGGGTCAAAGATCGCCAATCCCATACACTTACAACCGAAAGTGGTTTTTTGTTCCAGGGACATCAGATCACGTTCGGCTTTGGTTAGCTTCCAGCATGGATCTGAGGCAATGTCGGAACCTATCCCGGTTAGACCGGCAAAATCTTGGAAAGCCCAGCGCGTCGAAGCGATCGCCGTGACTCTTTCGGGCAAAGGCGCTAGACTACCACTCAATACGATCTGCGGGATGATCAACAGGATCATCAATAAAGGTGCGACACTGGGTGATTTTGAGATTGCAGAGGCAAGCAAGCCACTCATGCTGCCGGCTAAGACCGCCAGTATCATGGAAACAAAATAGAGCCCGATGATCAAAGGAGTTGCCGGGATATTATATGCAAGAAAGCGAATGGTGAGAAACGCGGCAGCCCCATAAAAAGACAATAACAGCGCCACCCAGGCTTTCGAGGCGACATACGGGAGGATTTTCAGATTGACCAGGCGCTCGCGTTTGTAAACATCGGCTTCTTTAACAAACTCGCGCATCTGAGAGAACCCACCCACCAGCAGGCAATCGATGGCTAAAAGGAATATGGTCACGGAGGCATTGGCAGCATTGCCGACCTTGTAATCGTATAATTGTTTTCCCATGGCCGGAGCCAGGAAAAAATCCAACGAGGCAACCAGGATCGGCACTAAAAGCATCAGGATCAGGCTGGTTCGATCGCGAGAAAGGATCTTGATATTGCGCCCAGAGAGGATTATGAATTGGCGAAATCCTGAGACCCGCGGCCTGCTCTTTGACCTGGTGACTTTTCCCGCCTGCTTTTCCTTAGGGCTTTTCGAGGTGAGGGTGCGCGCTGACTGCAGAGGTTCGACGATATATTTTGGATAGGCTGGGTGTTGCTTGTAGCGTTCTGCCCAATCTTGAGCTTTCCCTTTGCTTGGATCATCCAGGATGGTATAGATCTGGTCGAACTCCATCTCGTGTGCACGTTGCTCGCGTTCGGAGCGGTATTGGTTGAAATATTCCAACGCTTCTTCTGGTGGGCCAAACCAGGCGACATAGCCACCGCGGGCCAGGAAAACGACCTTATCCGCCAACATCACATTCTTCGTGGCATGCGTGACCATAATAATGGTACGGCCTTGATCTGCCAGCCGGCGCATCAGGTGCATAAAGGCGGTTTCAGTTCCCGGATCCAGGCCGGAGGTCGGCTCATCTAAGAAAAATAACCCAGGCTTGGTTAACAGCTCTACCCCGATCGATACGCGCTTGATCTGCCCACCGCTCAAGCGGCTGATGGGGATGTCTTTGCGTTCGAGCAGGTCCAAATCCTCGAGCACCTGCATGATGCGCTGGAGGCGTTCATCTTTATTAGTATCGCTAGGCATACGCAGGCGGGCAGCATAATTTAATGCCTGGTAGACCGTCAGCTCATAATGGATGATATCGCGCTGAGGCACATACCCGATCTCATTTTGAATTACATCGAAGTTTGAGTAGATATTCGTACCATTGACCAGGACCACACCATGGGTGGCTGGTCGATACCCAGCAATTGCATCGACCAGGGTCGATTTACCACCACCCGATTGACCCACGACCGCTATGAACTCGCGCGGCTTGAAAGACAGTGAGATATCCTTGAGGATATTTAGATCTTTACGCACCCATTTATTCAGGTCGAGAGCATCCACTTGCAAGCCACGGCTTTCATCATATTGCCCAAGCTCATCTTCGCCCATCACGAAGCGGAAAGAACCGATGCGGATCACATCGCTTGACTGCAGCCAGACTTCTCCGTCGACCCGTGTATCGTTTACAAAGGTGCCATTCGTACTGCGTAGATCGGTCAACCGGTGGCGCTGACCGACACGCTCTATCTGTGCATGGTAACACGAGACCGTTGGTGAATTCAGGACGACATCATTGCTGGTATCGCGACCGATCTGGATGATGTTCTTTTCACTAAATCGGATCGGGGTTGCTTGGGTCTCGACTGCCCGGGACAGGTCGATATAGGTCATCGTAACCATCATGCCAGGGTCCAGGCTGCCGATCCGCAACATATCGCCGTGTTGGAGCTTGTGTGAGGCGGTCAAGGGCCTGCCGTCGAACAAAACGGGATTTCCCGCTTCTGGAATTACGGTCAGGAGGTAACCGTCTGGCACGCGATCGAGGTATGCATGATGACGCGAGATGATCCGTGAATCGATCGCGATCTCATTATCTTCTAAGCGACCTATCGTCACCCTGGTCTGACGAAGGTCATAGGTCTTGAGTGCCTGACCTGCGATGGCGACGATTAATTGTGGCGGAGCGAGCATTTGTGAAACGGGCATATCGGTCCCGATCATCGTCATTTCCGGTCGTAGATCGGTTGGGATTGCTACAGGAGGCGCTGCAGGTGGTTGAGCAGGGACAAGGGGCTTTTGAAGCGCTTGCTCGATGATGGTCCTACTTACCTGAGGTAACTCGCTATCGATCATCGTCGCAGACACAGGGGGCAAAGCTACCCGGTACTCCAACTGGATCAACTTCCCTAAGCTAAGTATGTCACCGTTTTTCAAGACCCGTGGATTTGAAATTCGTTCTCCATTCACAAAAGTGCCATTGCTGCTACCAAGGTCTTCAAGCAGGTATTGGTTATTTTGGAAATAGAGGCGGGCATGTCTTCGCGAAATGCCAGGAGAATCGATCTGGAGTGTGCTGTCTGGCTCCCGACCGATGAGAATTTCATCCCCTTCTAACGGGTAAATCTTTCCTGCGGAGGGTCCTTCTTGTATAACGAGGAGATGGGGAAATTGAGCATTCATGTTCACTCCACAGCGCTAGGAATTTATTAAATTATCTGGAAATCATAGGTTTGGTTTAATACCTTGAAACATTAAGATTAATTAATAATATTATAACATTTTAATGTACATACAAAACTTTCAAAATTATCAAGTTGGAGCTGTCCATCTTCTCTATGGGCAGCCCCTTCGACTGGGAATGCTGTTGACCATGTGGTTCAGGATGCTATATATTCTAATCTATAGGTTAATTCCGGATGGATTAAGGCTAATTGTTGAATATGAATCTCTTACTGTATTAATAGGCGAATTTCTTATGATAGATTTTATGATTGGGTTGCTACAGCGGCTCATACTACAGCGTCGATTTTCAGGTTAGTCAACCTGGTTGCTGGGAAGCTCGATTGAGGTTGGTTTCAGCTTCTGCCTAATATTAGCGCTGGGTTTGATCAATCAATCTGGAATCATTTCATTCATCGTTAAGTACTCGCGTGTTCTATCGCAACTGGATTAACCCTTTCGTGATTACCTCCCTATCACTATCAATCCGAGACGAACATGATCTAGTACACCTTGCAAATTTAGTCTATGTCTGATTGGTGATAAAAGGGGTTCGAAGACTGATTGTGAATCGCAGTATTTTGCATAAGTGACTCCACTGCAAGAAGCTGTACTTTAACAAACAAATATGGGGTAGAGCGCCTGTTTTAGGCCTAGACATCTGATGAAGGTGACCCAAAAAAAGCCAAGATAAGAACCCTTATCCGCTTTGGATGGGCGATTTGGCTCACTTTTGGTGGTTTTTTCTTCCTGTTCTGCCTTTGTTTTGGCTACCAGGTAGCGATGGATACGCCGCACGTTGGTTGTGGCAGCGGAAGCGATAGCCATGCAGGTTACTCTGAATTGTCCGCGTACCGGCATTTTACCCACCGGGAAGGGATGTTTCACGGAGCGCACGGTGGCTTCAACTGCGGAGCGCAACTTGTACCCGTCGCCTTTGTGCGCCAGATATTCTTTGCGTCGTTTGGCGGTCAGAACTTCCTGAGCAGTAAAGGACAGGAGATAGCGTAGGTCTCGTTTTTGGGGCTTGGTTGGCCAACGCCCCTCTTGTTGGAAAGGGCAGGTGGCACAAATAGCTGGATCGAAGCGGGCTTGCCATACGCCAGTGCGGGTGCGCATTACCGGGGCAGTTTGCCCAAGTGAGCAAGTGAGTGTGGCCGGGTTTCCCTATTCGTCGGAGTGCAAGTCAAAGACAAACAGGTGGAATTTGTCTGGGTAGGGTTGCAGTCCGCGAATGGCAGTTTGGACAAGGTTCACGCCTTGCTCTTGCAAGGCAGCATCCCTGGTCTCGCCGCCATAGCTGCCGTCGGTAATCATGGGTTCCACATCGGTACGTTCTTTCAGGTTGGGCAGCGCATCGGCCAACAGTTGGGTATCATCGACGTTGTTAGGCGCACCTGGACTTTGGTAATGAGTTGAAGTTCATTTTCAGGATCGCAAGTTTCGGTGATGTTAGCGACATAGCCTTTGTTTTGACCTTTGCCTTTGGTGCGGTAGGTGGCTTCGAGGTCATCTACCGATTGCAGGCAACCGGAAGTTATCTCGGCATTTTCTTTAGAGCGCGGGCCACTTACCACCAGGTGAAA
>Ga0315292_10001262_pt1 | contig 13376 bp, 8 predicted proteins | sample YL17G13_0_MG_FD_204029 | JGI IMG/M metagenome (GOLD analysis project Ga0315292, IMG submission 204029) | Sediment microbial communities from Yellowstone Lake, YNP, Wyoming, USA - YL17G13_0 | ecosystem: Environmental > Aquatic > Freshwater > Lake > Sediment | place: USA: Wyoming | collected... | reverse complement strand
AGACGTATTTCCGTCATTCCGGCGAACCCCGGATCGGGTCCGGGGCAGGCGCCGGAATCCAGTTATTTCAAACACTTAAAAATTCTCTGGACTCCGGTTTCCACCGGAGTGACGACTTTTTACGAGAACATCAAAGATACATTTCTTTACAAGAATCTTTACAAAATTTAAAGAGTTTGCACGTTAGTAGTACAGAGCCATAAGAACACGATATGAAAAAAATTTAACCCTGCATCCTTAAAACAGATTCTTCAGGCATTAGCTTTTTCCTTTGGTTTTTTGAACTTAAATCCCTCTGTGGCCTCGGTGATCTCTGTGGCAAATAAATTTCTAATGTTTTGGTTTTTCATTCTATTTCCGTTTCTTGACTAGACTGTTTCCAGATTTTTGGTTCCGCGATCGGCGATCTGGCCCTTTCCCCACCTTCACCCCGGTCAGCGTCCACAACCGAACTGGAATCAATCCTGGAGAAGAGCGAAAAGTGATCAAGGGTCGGCCTTCGGAGGCTTGACAACTCCTGGGGGAATGCTTAGTTTTTTTGGGGTTGTTAAAAAAACCAAAGGGAGGGGATTCGTATGGCAGTAATTCGTTGGGATCCGTTTCGAGAGATGTCTTCTTTGCAGGAACGCATGAATCGCCTTTTTTCTGATTTTCGTGTACGGGCACCCTTGGGAGAGGAGGAGATCACCCAGGGAGCCTGGGTTCCGCCCGTGGACATTTATGAGACTTCGGAATCGATCGTGCTTGAGGCGGAACTTCCGGGACTCACCAAAGACAACATCGTCGTCGAGGTGAAAGACAATACCCTCACCCTGAAGGGAGATAAGAGATTCGAGAGAGAAGTAAAAGAAGAAAATTACCACCGGGTGGAACGCTCTTATGGCGGCTTCCAGCGGGCTTTTACCCTTCCCAGCACGGTCCAGCAAGACAAAGTAAAGGCCAAGTTCAGAGACGGAATCCTGGAAATCACGATCCCCAAGGCGGAAGAAGCCAAACCCAAGCAGATCAAAGTGGATATCGGCTGAAAAATTTCCCAGGGGGGCAAAGCCCCCCTTTTTTAGGCCTGATGATCGTATCATAAACAGGCCATTCCATAAAGGGCCTGTTGAAATCCATTGGGCGAGGAATCATTTGATATTTTGTTAATGAGAGAGGATGAAAGATGCGCTTTGACAAACTCACCCTGAAAGCCCAAGAAGCCTTGCAAGAAGCCCAGGCTCTTGCCGAGAAGCATGAGCACCAACAGGTCGAGCCTGAGCACCTCCTGGTGGCTTTGCTCCGGCAGAGCGAAGGATTCGTCCCTCAGGTATTTCAAAAATTAGGGGTACCCTTACCCAACCTCCTATCCCAGCTGGAGGAGGGACTGAAGACGATCCCCAAGGTTTACGGCGCCGGAGCGGAGCAAGTTTACATGTCTCCCCGGTTGAAAAAAATCCTGGATGGTTCTTTCCTGGAATCGGACCGGTTGAAGGATACCTATGTAAGCACCGAGCATATGCTCCTGGCCATCACCGAGGAGCAGGAAGGAGCGGGAGCCAAAATCTTGGCCAGCCTGGGGGTCCGCAAAGACGAGATCTACAAGGTGCTCGCGGCCCTTCGTGGTTCTCAAAGGGTGACCGACCAGAATCCGGAAGAAAAATACCAGGCCTTGGCCCGGTACACCCGAGATCTGACCGACCTTGCCCGGAAGGGGAAGCTGGACCCGGTGATCGGGCGGGACGATGAAATTCGCCGGGTTTTGCAGGTTCTTTCCCGCCGGACAAAGAATAACCCGGTACTGATCGGGGAGCCCGGAGTCGGCAAAACGGCGATCGTCGAAGGCCTGGCCCAGCGCATCGTCAACGGGGACGTGCCGGAGACCCTGAAAAATAAACGCCTGGTGGCCCTGGACCTGGGGGCGCTTATCGCGGGGACCAAATACCGGGGGGAGTTCGAGGACCGGCTGAAAGCCCTGCTCAAGGAGATCACCGAGGCTGGAGGAGAGGTCATCCTTTTCATCGATGAATTACACACTCTTGTGGGAGCCGGGGCAGCGGAAGGGGCCATGGACGCCTCGAATATGTTAAAACCGGCTCTGGCCCGGGGAGAGCTGCGGTGTGTGGGGGCCACGACCATTAACGAGTACCGCAAGCACGTTGAAAAAGACGCGGCTCTGGAAAGGAGGTTTCAACCGGTGATGGTCGTTGAGCCGACGGTGGAACATACCATTGCCATTCTCCGGGGGCTCAAGGAACGATATGAAGTCCATCATGGAGTGCGCATCCAGGATGCGGCGATCGTGGCGGCGGCCACGCTTTCCCACCGCTACATCACCGACCGGTTCTTGCCGGATAAAGCCATCGACCTGATCGATGAGGCTGCTTCCCGGTTGCGGATTGAAATCGATAGCATGCCCGTGGAATTGGATGAAGTGGGACGGAAGATCACCCAACTGGAAATTGAACGGCAGGCGCTCCTCAAAGAGAAGGATCGGACCTCCCGGGATCGTTTAGAAAAGATCGAAAAAGAGTTGAGCGAACTCAAGGTCTCCGCGGAATCCATGAAAACCCATTGGCAAAAAGAGAAAGAGGCGATCCAAAAGATCCGCATCCTGAAAGAGCAGCTCGATGAAGCCAAACGGGCGGAACAGCAGGCAGAGCGGGAAGGCAATTTGGCAAAGGTTGCGGAGATCCGGTATGGAAAGATCGGGGAGCTGAAGAAAAGGCTGGAAGGAGAAAATCAGGCCCTGGCCGCCTTGCAGAAGGACCGGAAGATGCTGAAGGAGGAGGTGGAAGCCGAGGACGTCGCCGAGGTGGTAGCCAAATGGACGGGCATCCCGGTGGCCAAAATGATGGAGGGAGAAGTCGAGAAGCTTTTGAAGATGGAAACACGGCTGAAGAACCGGGTTGTGGGTCAGGAGGAGGCGGTCCGCCTCGTTTCCAACGCCGTCCGGCGGGCACGCGCCGACCTCCAGGATCCCAACCGTCCGATTGGTTCGTTCATCTTCCTGGGCCCCACGGGAGTGGGGAAGACGGAGTTGGCCCGGGCGCTGGCAGAATTCCTATTCGATGACGAGCAGGCCATGGTGCGGATCGATATGTCCGAATACATGGAAAAGCACTCCGTCGCCAGGTTGATCGGAGCCCCGCCCGGCTACGTAGGGTACGAAGAAGGAGGGTATCTGACCGAAGCCGTTCGCCGGCGGCCCTATTCTGTCGTTCTCTTCGATGAGGTGGAGAAAGCCCACCCGGAGGTTTTCAACGTACTGCTGCAGATCCTGGACGACGGACGCCTCACGGACGGGAAAGGGCGGACCGTAGATTTTAAAAATACCGTCTTAATCATGACCTCCAACATCGGCAGCCAATGGATTCAAGACCTGACGGCCAGAGAGCATGAAGAGATGCGCCGCCGGGTGCTCGAGGCGCTGCGTGCCCAATTCAAACCGGAGTTCCTCAACCGGGTCGACGATGTTGTAATTTTTCACGCTCTTTCTATTGACAATATTAAGGAAATCGTTGAGATTCAATTAAGGAACCTGAGAAAGCGCCTGGCTGAGCGGAAAATGGACCTCCATCTGTCCGAGCGCGCGAAGCAAATCCTGGCCAAGGAGGGGTTTGACCCCGTCTATGGGGCCCGGCCTTTGAAACGGGCCATACAGCGCTCGATCCTGGATCCACTGGCCTTAAAGGTTCTGGAGGGGGAGTTTTCCGAGGGGGATACGATCGAAGTAGACGCCGACCCTGGAGACCAATTGACTTTTTCGAAAAAGGCCACCCGGCCAAAGGGTAGGGCTGTGCCCGCTCAGGCCTAATCGATCATCAGGCAATGGTGATGGTTTCGTAAAAAGTCCATCTGCTGCGTTGCGCTTCAACTTCGTCGTTGTCCCGCGAAACGCGGGATAAGGGCGGTTCGCGAACCGCCCCTACTTGTTAGATTATGCGCGCCTTGCATCTGGAGCTTTTTACGAAACCATCGTTCTGCTGACTTTTTACGACTTCATCAATGGTGGGTTGTGAATCTCGAAATTAAAAAATGGAGCGGTAAAAAATTGAGGTGGCAAGGGTCGTCGGTTGCTTGACAAGATTACTCAAAATGATTAAGTTCCTTACGGAACTTGGGAATTTTTTTTAAATTTAGGCTCCGCGAGAGCCCGTGATAATGGAGGATAATAAAATGGCGAAAATCGTAGGGATTGATTTAGGGACGACCCTTTCCGTTGTAGCCATTATGGAGGGGGGAGACCCTAAAGTAATCATCAACGAGGAGGGGAATCGTTTGACCCCTTCGGTCGTGGGCTTTACCAAAGATGGGAATATCCTGGTGGGTCAAGTTGCCAAGAGGCAGGCAGTGACGAATCCTGAAAATACAGTCTATTCCATCAAGCGGTTCATGGGCCGGCGGGTCGAGGAAGTTAACGAAGAAATGAAGATGATCCCCTACAAAGTGATCAAGGATTCAACCGGGGCGGCCCGGGTAAAGATCAGAGATAAGGAATACTCGCCGCCGGAAATCTCAGCCATGATCCTGCAGAAGCTGAAAAAATCCGCGGAGGCCTACCTGGGGGAGAAAATAACGGATGCGGTCATCACCGTGCCGGCTTATTTCAATGATAGCCAGCGCCAGGCCACCAAGGATGCCGGGACCATCGCGGGCTTCAACGTCCGACGGATCATCAACGAGCCCACGGCAGCAGCCCTGGCCTATGGATTGGACAAAAAGAAGGATGAAACGATCGCGGTTTTTGACTTCGGCGGTGGTACCTTCGATATCTCCGTCCTGGAGGTGGGCGATAACATAGTGGAAGTGAAGTCCACGAACGGCGACACCCACCTGGGGGGGGATAACCTGGACCAGCGGATCATCGATTGGCTGATCGCCGAGTTCAAAAAGGATCAGGGGATCGACTTGAGCAAGGATCTCATGGCCCTGCAAAGGTTGAAGGAGGCAGCGGAAAAGGCCAAGATTGAGCTCTCCTCCACGATGGAGACGGAGATCAACCTTCCATTCATCACTGCCGATGCTGCGGGTCCCAAGCATATGAATTTCAAGCTTACCCGGGCCAAATTCGAGTCCCTGGTCATGGATCTTCTCGAAAAGTCAATTCCTCCTTGCCGGCAGGCCTTGCAGGATGCCAGCCTGAAACCCAGCCAGATCGATGAAGTGGTTCTAGTTGGGGGATCGACCCGGATTCCCAAGGTCCAGGACCTGGTTCGAGAGTTCTTCGGGAGGGAGCCGCACAAAGGGGTAAACCCGGATGAAGTCGTGGCTCTAGGGGCCGCGGTCCAGGGCGGGGTCCTGGCGGGGGAAGTAAAGGATGTTCTCCTTCTGGATGTAACGCCTCTATCCCTGGGAATTGAAACCCTGGGTGGGGTCATGACCCGGCTGATCGACCGGAACACGACGATCCCGACGAAGAAAAGCGAAATCTTCTCGACGGCGGCAGACAACCAAACGAGCGTCGAAATCCATGTCCTCCAGGGGGAGCGAGAGATGGCCCGGGATAACCGGACGCTGGGGAAATTCCATCTAATGGGGATTCCTTCAGCACCCAGGGGCCTCCCCCAGATCGAAGTTACTTTTGACATCGACGCCAACGGAATTTTAAATGTTTCTGCCAAGGACATGGCGACCGCGAAACAGCAGGCCATCACCATCACCGCCTCCAGTGGCTTGTCCAAGGATGAGGTGGGCAAGATGGTACAGGAAGCCGAAACCCACTCGGAAGAGGACAAACGCCGGCGCCAGGAAGTGGAGCTGCGCAATCAAGCCGATACGCTGGTTTACAGCACCGAAAAAACCCTGAATGAGCACCGGGAGAAGATTCCGGTCAGCGAAGTCAATGCCATCGAAGGGGCGCTCAAAGAGGCGAAGGAGGCCATTGCCGGCGGGGATATGAGCCGAATCCGGGAGAAGGTGGAGCTTCTGACGAAGGCTTCCCATCGCCTTGCCGAGATTATGTATCAGCAGACCTCCTCCAAACAAAAACCCGAGAGCGGTGCGGGCGGGGCTCGGGCCGGGCGGCCTGAGGAGGACGTTGTAGACGCTGAATTCGAAGAGAAAAAATAGTCATTTCTTCAGGGGGATCGAGATGATCCCCCTTTTTCCTCTCTATAACCTCATGATTTCATGAATCCATGTGGCCGGATCGGAAGAGGAGCCGGCCGAGAATTCTCATCAGCTCCCCAACTTTTTTCCTTAAATCTTTTCGGTTGAAAAAGAAACTCCATTCATGGTATAAGGAAAAAGATTCTGGTCATTCTGGGCAAAAGTAATCGATTATTCCATCGATGGCTTCGCGGAAAGATTATTACGACATTTTAGGAGTTCGGAGAGGTGCTACCGAAGAGGAGATTGAAAAGGCATACCTAAAATTAACCCGTACGTACCAGGTAGACCGACCTCCCGGAAATAGAACCGCCGAATCCAGGTTCAGGGAAATCTCTGAGGCCTACGAGATTCTCTCGAACAAAGAAAAAAGGGACAGGTATGATCGTTCGGGGAGTGAGCTTCCTTTTCCGGACATTGGATGGGAATATGATCCCGAGGAAGGGGAAGAAGAAGATTTCAACCTAGAAGGTTTTGAGGATGTCTTCGAAAGGGGCATCGGCAGGGGGGAACAGGCGCTCTTTCGTAAGCCCCAGAAAGGGAAAGGCCTATTCCGTAGTTTAGAGATCAAATTCGAGGAAGCCATCCGGGGAACCGTAAAGGAAGTTCGGGCGGAACGAGAAATTTCATGCCCCGACTGCTCGGGGAAGGGGGTTGACCCAGCAAGCCCCCAAAAGGTTTGCAATGAGTGCGGTGGGGCCGGCCAGGTGCAGATCGGCCTTCCCCCATCCGCTTTTTCCCATATATGCCCTCGTTGCCGGGGAGGGGGGAGGGTCCACCTCGAAGTTTGCGGGTCTTGTTCCGGAAAAGGCAAACGGACCCGGAAGGAAGTCGTTTTCATAGAGATCCCGTCCGGGGTGGACGATGGATGCCGCATCTACCTTACGGGGATGGGGCAGACTGGAAATGGCGGGGGGCCAGCGGGGGACCTGGTTCTAAATATAAATGTGCAGGAACATCCTTACTTTCTGAGAAGAGGGGATGAGCTGCATCTGGCAGTCCCTTTGGCCGTTTGGGAGGCGGCTTTAGGGGCTGAAGTTGAGGTTCCCACCCTTGATGGGCCGGTGACTTTAACGATCCCCCAAGGGACGCAAAGTGGGGATCGATTGCGCCTGGCCGGGAAAGGGGTTCCCCATTTCCATGGGGGCGGGCGGGGCGATCAAGTGGTTTCGCTGACAATCGTTCTGCCCCAAGGTTTAAGCGAAAATTCTAAAAAAATCCTGGGGGAGCTGAAGCGGCTGAACCCCGAAGACCCGCGGAAACGATGCGGCTGGCGTTTTCACCCGTAGGGGGGAGGTCGGTTCTTTTCCGCGGTCTCCTAAAGAGCAGAGCATTATGATTGACTTGAGCAATTATAAAGATTATCTTTCGGACAAAGCGCATCAAGTTCTGGCTTCCGCCATCGAAGAGTCTCAAAAGCGGCAGCACTACTACCTGGGAGTGGAGCACATTTTTTGGGCCATTATGGAGGTGGAAAACACCCTCTTCGCGGACCTCGCCGACAAGTTAAACGTGAGCCCCCAAAAAGTGGTCAGCTCCCTTGAGGTATACCTGAGTGTTTCCAAACAAATCCTGGGGGGAGGCATGAAGGTCCCCCCTTCCACCAAAAGCATTTTTAAGTTGGCCTGGGACTCGGCGATCGGCTCCGGACGGAAGGTGATCGAAACGACGGACTTGCTCAAGGCCATTTTCCAGGAAGGCCACAACATCCCCGTGCGCATTTTGCGGGGGATGGGAGTGGACCCCAATTCCGTCACCCGGCTCATCTCCGTCCAGACAAAGGTGCAGGAAGAGAGGACCGAGGAATTCAAGAAGAGGTACGACCTACCCCCGTATTTGAACAACTTCGGGGTGAATTTAAACAAGCTGGCGCGGATGGGGAAACTTCCGCCCATTATCGGGCGAGACGCCGAAATTCGCCAGATGATGGAAATCCTCTGCCACCGCGACCGCCCCAACTCGGTAATGATTCTGGGAGAGCCGGGGGTGGGCAAGACCGCCGTCGTCGAGGGCTTGGCCACCAAGCTGGAGACGTCGCCGGAAGAGGTTCCGAGGAGGCTGCGGCATTATCAGATCGTCAACCTGCAGATGAATACCCTGGTGGCGGGAACCATGTTCCGGGGGATGTTCGAGGATCGCATCGAGAACGTGATCAAAGAGGTCAAACGCAAGCAGAACCTGATCCTCTTCGTCGATGAAGCCCATACCTTGATTGGAGCCGGCACCGCTATGGGCGTACCCACGGACGCGGCTACAATATTCAAATCTTCCCTGGCCCGGGGGGAAGTGCAGATGATCGGAGCCACCACCGCCAGCGAGTATAAAATCCACATCGCGGAAGATGAAGCCCTGGCCCGGCGGTTCCGGACCATCACCATCCAGGAGCCCACCATCGGTGAGGCCCGCCAAATCCTGCGGGGCATCCGTCCGCGCCTGGAGAAGAATTATTCGGTCAAGATCAGCGATGAAGCGGTGGAGACAACCTTGGTCATGGCGCCGCGCTATCAGCATAACCTCCGGCTTCCCGACAAGGCCATCAACTGGCTGGACACGGCTAGCGTGAAGGTGGAGATCGGGAGTTCCAACCAGCCCGTGCTGGGGGAAGATATCATCCGGGTGATCTCCCAAGAGACGCGCATTCCCCGGGAAATGGTCTTCCGGGACACCACCGAGCGTTTCAAGGACATGGAAGAGGCCTTGGGTCAGAGGGTTGTGGGGCAAAGGGAGGCGGTCTCGGCTCTGGCCCGAAACCTGCGCCTGAATAAAGGGCCGCTGAAGGAAAATTTTGAACGGCCCGATGGCGTACTGCTCTTCCTGGGCCCGACGGGCGTGGGGAAGACGGAGTTGGCCAAAACCTTAGCCGAATTTCTCTTCGGGGATGAAAAGAAGATGGTGCGCCTGGATATGTCCGAGTACCGCGACTCCGCCATTTCCGTGGACAAGCTCATCGGCATGCCCCGAGGGATCGTGGGCTCCGAGCGCGGGGGAATCCTGACCAACCAGGTGCGCGATAATCCTTACACCGTAGTCCTGCTGGACGAGGTCGAGAAGGCGCACCCCAACGTGCTCAATCTCTTCCTCCAGGTTTTTGACGAAGGCTTTCTGACGGACGGCCGCGGCCGAAAAGTATATTTCAGCGATACGGTCATCATCATGACCTCCAACCTGGGGTCCGATGAATTCAAGCGCTTCATGAAGCCCATGGGGTTCCTGGTGGATACCCAGCAACTGGAGACCGTGAAAAAATCGATCCTGAAGGAAGCGGAAAACCATTTCTCCCCGGAGTTCCTCAATCGCATCGACGATATCATTGTCTTCTCTCCCCTCACCCGGGAAGAAGTGAAGGAAATTTGCCAGCGCTATTTGGAGCGCATCCGGCAGAACCTCGCTGCTCAGGGAAAGACTTTTGTGATGACGGAAGAGGGCCTGGAATTGTTAGCCGAGATCGGGTTCAGTTTGAAATACGGCGCCCGGTTCCTCAAGCGGCGGATCGATGAACGGGTAAAGATTCCCATTACCCAACACTGGAAGGAAGGACAGGAATTCGACGTCGAGGCCACGGGAGGTGAGCTGACCGTGACCTGGAAACCCTAGGGGGCAGAGGCCTGCCCGGGGGGTCGATGGCCGCCCGGGATATTCGTTCGCGATTCTTCTGAAGTAGAAACCCGCATTGAAATTAGAACTCGGATTCTGAAAAGAGGGACGGAATCGATGGAGAAGATAAGGTTAGCGATTGTCGGGGTCGGAAATTGCGCCAGCTCCCTGGTTCAGGGGGTCGAATATTACAGGACTCACGAGGGTGTGGAAAAACTGGGACTGATGCATTATGATCTGGGGGGCTACCAGCCCGGGGACATGGAAGTGGTCGCGGCGATCGACGTGGACAAACGGAAGGTGGGCAAACCCCTGCGGGAAGCCATCTTTGCCCTGCCGAACTGCACCATGGTGATCAGCCCGAATGTGTCCAATTCCAAAACGATCGTTTCCATGGGCCACGTGCTGGACGGCGTTTCCGACCACATGCGCAATTACCCCGAAGACCAGACGTTCGTGGTGGGGGATGAAAAACCCTGCGACGTGGAGAAGACTTTGCGGGATAGTGGCGCGGAGATCTTGATGAACTACCTGCCGGTGGGCTCAGAGGAAGCGACGCGATTTTACGCGAATTGCTGCTTGAATACGGGGGTCAGCCTGATCAACTGTATGCCCGTCTTCATCATCTCCGACCCGCAATGGGGACGAAAGTTTACCCAGCGGAACATCCCGGTCATCGGCGATGACGTCAAAGCCCAGCTGGGGGCCACCATCCTCCACCGGGCACTGACCCAGCTTTTCGTCGACCGGGGCGTGAGGGTCGACCGCACCTACCAACTGAACACGGGCGGCAACACGGATTTTCTCAACATGCTCAACCCGAGTCGCCTGCGGTCGAAGAAGATCTCCAAAACGGAAGCGGTCCAATCCATCCTAGATTCTCCCCTGGACGAGCGATGCATCCACATCGGCCCGAGCGATTATGTTCCCTGGCAGAAGGATAACAAGGTCTGTTTCCTGCGGATCGAGGGCAGAGGATTCGCGGGGGTCCCCCTGAACTTGGAACTGCGGCTATCGGTGGAAGATTCTCCCAACAGCGCCGGGGTGACCATCGATGCCATTCGTTGCTGTAAATTGGCCAGGGAGCGGAAGATCGGGGGGCCATTGACTTCGGTCTCGGCGTATGCCATGAAGCACCCACCCGAACAGATTCCGGACGCGGAAGGCCGCCAAAGAGTAGAGGAGTTTATCCAGGGCCATCGCGAGAGGTAGGGTCGCATTCACCCATGCTCAAGGCAAAGATCGGGGACCGACTCGACCCCCTCCTCATCGGCACATCCCGTCTTATTCAACGCTTGGGACTTGGCCCCAATTCCCTGACTTTTATCGGGCTGGGCCTGAATGGACTGGCCGCCTGGGCTCTGGCTGAGGGGGAGTGGCTTCAGGGGTGCAGCCTGATCGTACTGGCCGGGTTCTTTGACATATTGGACGGCGCCGTAGCCCGAAATTGCCGGGAAGTCAGCTCCTTTGGTTCATTCTTAGACTCCGTCGTTGACCGTTATTCGGACCTCAGCCTGTTAATCGGCCTATTCATGTATTACTCGCGTTATGGATCGTTGCTGTACCAGGTGCTTGTGGGGCTGAGCCTGATGGGGACGGCATTGGTTCCTTATACCCGGGCCAAGGCGGAGACGCTCGTCCCGCGTTGCAATGTAGGGATCATGGAACGGCCGGAGCGAGTCCTGCTGCTCTTTTTGGGGACGGCGATTCCTTTCCTTATGCCGATTGTAATCTGGATCCTGGCGGTGGGAACCAACCTGACGGTGGTCCAGCGGGTTCTGTATACCCGGCGCCATATGGTCCATGAAGAGGGCATCGTGAAAAGCAAGGAGTAACGAGGAAAAACAAATGCTGAACTCATATTGCGGCACTCCGCACTCATAACTGGATTGTATAGGAATTACCTTTTTGACATTTCCCCCTCACCCCCGCCCTCTCCCCCGTTTTCGGGGGAGAGGGGAAGGGTGAGGGGGCGTAACTTGTTTTATGGAGGGGACATGGAAGGCAGTGAGGAAAAGAAAGGGTTTACCATCCGGGACCGCAGAGTTAGTTCTCAACAAGAGGAAACGGCTAAAAAAGAAGGTGAGAAGGCGGAACGCGCGCCCGGCGGAACGGCGGAGGGGACTGAGGGAGAGCGCGGCGAAAAGAAATCCCAACCCCATCCTCTGCCGGAAATCGACTTCTCATCTTTTATTTTCTCTCTGAGCACATCGGCCCTGTTCCATCTGGGGGAGATTCCCGATCCAGTGACGCAGAAGAGCGAGAAAGACCTTCCTTTAGCCAAACAGACCATCGACATCCTGGGAATACTCAAGGAAAAGACCCGGGGGAATCTGACGCCCGAGGAAGAAAAGCTGATGGAAAACATCCTAACCGACCTGCGCTGGCGATATATTCGGGAGGCGAAAGACTGAGAAAGACAAAGAATTCCGGAATTGAGGAATTGTGAATTGAGGAATTGATATCTTTGAATCCCTCAATTCCTCAATTCCTCGATCCCTTAATTATTTTTGAGAGGTGGAAGTATGTCGACGGGAAATGAACGGCTTGGGCCGACTCCAAGGCGTTTTGGATTCGGCGTATTGATCTTTGTGGCCATCCTGGGTCTGCTTGGGGGTTATCTGATCGCTCCCAGCATCGGCGCTCGGCCAGCCGCCAGGGGTTTGGACCTTCTGGGAGCGAGCAAGGTCAACGTGGCGGCCAATCCCGGTGGTTTTTCTCCGGCCAACTTTGTGGAACTGGCCAAAAGGGTCAAGCCCGGCGTCGTCAATATCAGCACGACCAAGGTGGTCAAAGGCGGGGGAAGGGTTTTCAGGCATTTTTCCCCCCCCTCCCGGGAGCGGGATCCGTTCCGGGATTTCTTCGGCGAGGATTTTTTCGACCGGTTTTTCGGGGAAACACCCCAGAGGGATTACGTACAGAGGTCGCTGGGATCGGGCTTCATCATCGACCGCGAGGGTTATATCATCACCAACAACCACGTGATCGAGGGGGCCAGCGAGATTCGGGTGCGCCTCTCTACGGAGAAAGAATTTGAGGCCGAGGTCGTAGGCCGGGATCAGAAGACCGACTTGGCGCTGATCAAAATAAAATCCTTCCAGGATTTGCCCGTCGAAGAGCTGGGGGATTCGGACCGGGTGGAAATCGGGGAATGGGTGATGGCCATCGGCAATCCCTTCGGCCTCTCCCACACCGTAACCGTGGGAATCGTCAGCGCCAAAGGAAGGGTAATCGGGTCGGGTCCCTACGATGATTTCATCCAGACGGATGCTTCGATCAACCCGGGAAACAGCGGCGGCCCCCTGTTCAACATGAACGGCGAGGTGGTCGGGATCAACACAGCGATCGTGGCGGCCGGCCAGGGAATCGGCTTTGCCATTCCGATCAACGCTGCCCGAGAAATTATTCCCCAACTGAAAAAGAAAGGAAAGGTCACTCGCGGGGGCATCGGGGTTTATGTGCAGAAGCTCACCCCGGATTTGGCAAAATCTTTCGGGCTGGAAAAGAGCAAGGGGGCTTTGGTGGCCGATGTCATCCCGGGGAGCGCGGCTGAAACGGGTGGAATTCGCCGGGGAGATGTGATCGTTAAGTTTGACGGCAAGGATATTGATGAAATGAACGAACTGCCGCGCATGGTGGCCGCTACCCCCGTTGGAAAAGAGGTAGAAGCAGGGATCCTGCGGGAGGGGAAGCCC
>Ga0315292_10001260_pt1 | contig 13386 bp, 11 predicted proteins | sample YL17G13_0_MG_FD_204029 | JGI IMG/M metagenome (GOLD analysis project Ga0315292, IMG submission 204029) | Sediment microbial communities from Yellowstone Lake, YNP, Wyoming, USA - YL17G13_0 | ecosystem: Environmental > Aquatic > Freshwater > Lake > Sediment | place: USA: Wyoming | collected... | reverse complement strand
GGGCTATCCGGTCGCGGTGGAGATCGCCGCGCGGGTGCGCCCGCGACCCGTGCGCAAGGACGACACGGCCGAGCCGCCGGTGACGGTGATCGTCGCGGCCTACAACGAGGAGGCCGTGATCGAGCGTCGCCTCGAGAACCTGCTGGCGCTCGATTACCCGGAGGAGAAGCTCGACGTGGTCGTCGCCTCGGATGCGTCGTCGGACCGCACGAACGAGCTCGTCCTCGCCGTGGCGGCGCGCGACCCGCGCGTACGCCTGATCGACTGCCCGCGCGGTGGCAAGGTGGCGGCCCAGAATCGCGCCGTGCGCGAGTCGTCGGGAGACGTCGTCGCGTTCTCGGACGCCAACGCGACGTGGGCGCCCGACGCGCTGCGCCGGCTCGTCGCTAACCTGGCCGACCCCGACGTCGCCTACGTGTGCGGCCGTTTGCGCCTCGAGGCGGCAACGGGCGGGAACCAGGAGGGCCTCTACTGGCACTACGAGCTGAAGCTGCGCGAGGCGGAGTCGCGGCTCGGGTCGATCACGGGCGGCAACGGCTCGATCTACGCCCTCGAGCGTGGCGCGTACGTCGAGGTCGATCCGCGCTGGGGTCACGACCTCTCGTTCCCCTACCGCATGGTGCAGGAGGGGCGGCGGGCCGTCTACGAGCCGGCTGCGTACGCCTTCGAGAAGCCGACGCCGTCGAACGAGACCGAGTACCGGCGCAAGGTGCGCATGTTCGAGCACTGCTGGGAGATCACCCTGCGCGGCTCGATGCTCCGGCGGCTGCCCGCCGCCTACCTCGTCGAGATCGTGTCGCACCGGCTGCTCCGCTACGGCAGCGGCCTCCTGCACCTCGCGCTGCTCGCGTCCACCGTGGCGCTCGCGGCCGACGGCTGGGCCTACGGGATCGTCCTCGCCGGCCAGTTGGCGCTGCTCGCTGCGGCGGCGGCAGGCGTCCCGGTCGCGCGCTACTACGCGCTCGTCACCTGGGCGACGGTCGTGGCGCTCGTGAACTACCTACGCCAGGGCGTGCCCGCGACGTGGGAGGCCGCGGAAGGGACGCGGTAGGCGCTCTCCGGACGTTACGACGTGTCCAGAAAGGCGGATATCCAAGCAGCACCTTCCTGGATATACTCGATTCCATGAAGACCACCATTGACGTCGACAAGGCACTTGCCGCTGAGGCAGGCGAGATCCTCGGGACACCAACCCTGAAGGCAACTGTGAACCAGGCACTTCGGGAAGTGGTTGATGCCGAGCTCAGGCATCGTCTGGCTGCGCGGATCCGGTCGGGAACGCTGCCTGTGCCGACTCTCTCGGAACTGGCCCGCGCAAAGGCGCCGAGAGTGCCGATCGGGGCGTTGTCGCCTCGACCCGAGCGTCCTCGCCGCCGCACGGCGTGACACTCGCTTTCGTCGATACGAGCGTCTGGAGCCGCCGGACGCAACCCCTGGTCGGAGCTGCAATCGGCCGCGCCATCGAGAGGGACGAGATCGGCATGATCGACCCCATCGTGCTGGAGCTCCTTCGTTCGGCCCGAGACGCGAGCGATCTCGTCGCCCTCGGTTCCGAGTACAACGCGTTGCACCACATCGAGGTGACGCCTGCGATGAGTGCTCGGGCGAGAGAGATTCAGTGCGCGCTCTCGTTTCGCGGATATCACCGGGGGCCGTCGGCGGTTGATCTTCTGGCAGCCGCGGCCGCCGAGTCGGTCGGCGCCGAGCTCTGGCATTGCGACCACCACTTCGAGCTGATCGCCGAGGTAACGGGACAGCCGGTGCGCCGGCTCGGGGCGTGAACCGCGCCCTCGACAGCATCGCCGCAGCATTCGGGCTCGCCGTTACGAGCCCTCTGCTCGCCGCCGCCGCGCTCGCGATCAGGCTCGAGGACGGCGGCCCCATTCTCTTCCGCCAGACCCGCGTCGGGAAGGACGGCGAGGACTTCGAGCTGCTGAAGCTGCGCACGATGGTCGTCGGCGCCGAGCTGAAAGGGGCCGGGTACGCCGTCGATGCGGGCGACAGCCGGATCACGCGCGTCGGCCGCTTCCTGCGCCAGACCTCCATCGACGAGCTGCCGCAGCTGTGGAACGTCGTGCGCGGCGACATGAGCATGATCGGGCCGCGTCCGACGCTGCGCTACCAGGTCGAGCGGTACACCGCCCGCCAGCGCAAGCGGCTGGACGTGCTGCCCGGGCTCACCGGCTGGGCGCAGATCCACGGCCGCGCCACGCTGCCGTGGGACGCGCGCATCGAGCTCGACGTCTGGTACGTGGAGCACCGCTCGCCGCGCGTCGACCTGAAGATCCTGCTGCGCACCCCGCTCGCCCTCGTCGGCGGCACCTACCGTGGCGCGAGCGGCGGCTGGCGCCCCCCCGGGCCGTCCTAGACTCGCCTGAGCGTGATCGATCAGGTCCTCACGCCGACCCGGCGGCCGCGCCTGCTCGGGCACGGGCGCCGAGGATGTCCTCGTAGACGGAAGTCTGCAGGTCGACCACCGTCTGCCACGACCAGATGCGGGCCGTCTCTCTCGCCCCCTGCCCGAGGCGCGCGCGCAGCGGGCCGTCTGCCAGGAGGCGCCTGAGCCCCTCGGAGATCGCAGCGCCCTCGTAGGGGACGACGAGCGCCCCTCGACCGCCCAGCAGCTCGGCGACGCCGCAGCGATCCGTGAGCAGGATCGCACGCCCGGCTGCGGCCGCCTCGGCCGCGACCATGCCGAAGTTCTCGTGCGCCGATGCGAGAGCGACGACGTCCGCGTCCGCGTACGCCCCCTGCACGTCGTCGTCTGCGAGCTGCCCCACCAGATGGACCCGCTCGGCGACCCCGAGCCCGCCCATCAGCCGGGTCAGCCGCACGGCTGTTCCGTGGCCGTCGTCGGGGCCGACGATCGCGAGGTGCGCTCCAGGCAGGTCGGGGACGGAGCGGACGAGCAGATCGAGGCCCTTCCCGTCCGCGACTCTCCCCACCGCTACGACGAGCGGGGTGCCGGACGGCAGGGCGAGGCGGGCGCGCAAGGCTCCCGGCGGCGCTGTCGTGACAGCGGGAAAGCCGTTTGGACGCAGCGCGATACGGCTCCGCTCGACTCCTCCGGCGACGTACTCGTCCCGCTCGATGGCCGAGCAGGCCAGCAGGCGAGCGGCCCGCGCCGGGACGTGGTGGTACACACTCGCGTCGAGCGCCCGCTTGAGGCCGACCTTTCGCAACTTCGGCCGGAACATGCCCAGTGCCTCGAAGACGTACGGGATCCCCCGTGCGAGACACCATGTGGCGACGATCGTGCCGACCGGGTCGCGGAAGCCGAAGATGTGGGCCACATCGGGCCGCGGCAGGCGCTCCAGCCAGAGCGGCAGTGTGGGTGTGACCCCCATCCAGCGGTAGCTGACGGGTGTCGCCAGATACCGGATCGTCGATCCTTCCTGCAGCTCCGTTCGGGTGCGGCGCGAGCGTGGGCCGTGGGCCGTCGTGAGCGAGGTCGTGACGACATCCACTGCGTGACCCGAGCCTGCGAGACCCGTCGCAAGTGAGCGCAGCACCGGGATCGGCCCTCCGAACGCCGTGGCCGGCCAGTACGCCGGCGCTGCGAAGAGCACCCGCAGAGGATTGTCGGGGGCGGCCACGGGCTAGACGTTAGCCTTGGGCGCATGCCGTCGCCGCCCCCTGCCCGCAAGCGCCTGCTCGTGCTCAATCAGTACTACTGGCCGGGGGTCGAGGCGACCGCGCAGCTTCTCACCGACCTCTGCGAGGGCCTGTCCGAGACCTACGACGTGCGCGTCGTCACGGGCAGCGTCCACGAGCACGAGCACGAGCCCCGTACGCTCAAGCGAAACGGCGTCACCATCCGGAGGGTGCGCTCGACGGCGTACGACCGCACCGGCCTTGCGGCGCGCGCCGCCAACTACTTCACCTATCTGGGCAGCGCGGTCGGCCACTGCCTCGTCGGGCGGCGGCCGGACGTTGTCTTCTGCATGACCGATCCGCCGATGGTAGGCGCCGTCGGGCTCGCCGTGGCTGCGCGCTTTCGCGTACCGCTCGTCGTTGTCTGCCAGGACGTTTTTCCGGAGACGGCGGTGAAGCTGCGCCGGCTCACGAGCCCGCCGGCGGTTGGTGCGCTGCGGCGGATCGTGGGCCTCTATCTCCGTCACGCCGACCGGATCGTGTCGATCGGGGAGACGATGAGCGAGCGTCTCGTCGCCAAGGGAGCACCGCGCGAGCGGATCGTGGTGATCCCGAACTGGGTCGATCCGGGTGAGATCACGCCGCAGCCGCGCGACAACCCGTGGGCACGGGAGCACGGGCTCGTCGGCCGCTTCGTCGTCATGCACTCGGGCAACGTGGGACACGCGCAGGACCTGGAGACGCTCGTGCGCGCCTCTGTGCTGCTCCGCGACCTCGACCGGCTCGAGATCGTGATCGTCGGCTTCGGTGCGCGTCATGCCGCGGTCGCCGCGCTCGCGAACGGCATCGGCGCGACCAGCGTGCGGTTTCTCCCGTACCAGGCGCGCGAGGCTCTCTCGGAGTCGCTCTCGGCCGCCGACGTCCACTATCTCGGGCTCGCGCGGGGCCTTGCCGGGTACGTGGTGCCGAGTCGCGTCAACGGGATCCTCGCGGCGGGGCGGCCCCTCATCGTCGCCGCGGACGAGGAGAGCGAGCCGATCGAGCTCGTCCGTGCGGCCGCGTGCGGCGTCGCCGTGCAGGCAGGCGATCCCGTTGCCCTCGCTGCGGCGATCCGCCGCGCCTATGCGGGCGAGCTCGATCTCGCCCGGCTCGGTGCCTCGGGCCGGGAGTGGATCGAGAGCAACCGGGACCGCAACACGGCCATCACCCGGTACCGGCAGCTGCTCGAAGCGTTGCTCTGTGCTGGACGACGGTGCGCCGAATGATCGCCCGGCACGGTCGCTTGCCATTCGCGTCCCGCGTCGCTGCTCGAGCCCGGCGGCTCGACTTCCCGGGCCGCCGCGTCGAGGCGGTCATGGCCGCTCAGGCCCGGGCGGCGACGGCGATTTCGTCCGTGTCTCCGTGCTTCGCCCGGTACCGGGCAACGGTCGCGCGGACCTCGCCGACGGCCTCGACGCTTCCGTCCCGGAGGAGGAGCACGCGGTCGCAGAACCGGGTCACGGCGGCGAGGTCGTGCGTCACGATCACGATCGTCTTGCCCGCGGCGCGCATCGAGTCGAACGTGGCGAAGCACTTTTCCTGGAAGCTCTGATCACCGACGGCCAGGACTTCGTCGAGGAGGAGGATGTCGAACTCCGCCTGGATCGCGATCGAGTACGCAAGTCGGAGCAGCATCCCCGACGAGAAGTTCTTCAGCTTCCGGTCGATGAAGCGCTCGAGCTCGGAGAACGCGACGATGGCGTCGAATCTCTCGTCCAGCTGGCGCTTCGACAGCCCGAGCAGTGTTGCGTTGATGCGCACGTTGTCGCGCGCCGTGAGCTCCGTGTTGAACCCGACGCCGAGCTCGATGAACGGAGAGAGGCGGCCACGGACGTCCACGCTGCCGCTGTCCTGCCGGTAGATCCCGGCGAGGATCTTGAGCAGCGTGCTCTTGCCGCTGCCGTTCGGCCCGATGACGCCGAAGAACTCGTGTCGGCGCACGGCGAAGCTGACGCCGGTCAGCGCGACCTGGCGCTCGTAGACGGTGCGCGTGAAGGGGTGGAGGAAGTGCTCCTTCAGCGAATCGCGACGCTCGTGCGGCAGGCGGAACGTCTTCGAGACGTTGGTCACCTCGATCGCGTGCTCGGGAGCGGCGCCCATCCTCAGACGCGCTCCGCGAACCACGGCTCGTCGTGCTTGAAGACGAGCAGCCCGATCGCGACTGTTGCGAAGACGATTGCGATCGGAATCAGCCGGCCGTACGGCCCCAGGGCGTCGGTGGCGGTGATCACGTTGGCCGGATCGTCGTAGAAGACCAGCGCGCGGATGTCCTGCAGCACCTGCGTGAGCGGGTTGACGAACTCGATCGACTGGGCCCACGGCGGCAGGAACGAGAGCGGGTAGATCACCGGCGTCGCGTAGAAGATGAGCTGCAGCGCGAGCTCCCACACCTGGGCGATGTCGCGGAAGCGGACGAACAGCGCCGAGAGGATGAGCGAGAGACCGAGCACGAAGACGTAGAGCTCCAGCAGCAGTAACGGGATCAGCAGCCAGTCGAGGCGCGGCACGATGCCTTTCCAGGCGATGAACAGCGCCACCACAGCCGTGTTGACGGCGAATGTGATGGCGGCTGTCAACGTTGCCGCGGTCGGGATCACGGTCCGCGGGAAGACGAGCTTGCGCAGGAGCGACTCGCGGCTCACGAGGGAGTAGGTGCCGCCGAGCGTGGCGTCGGCAAAGAACGTGAACAGGACGATCCCGATCAGCAGCCCCACGGCGTAGTAGGGCGAGATCGTGCCGAGCTTGAAGACGCGTCCGAAGACGAGGTACATCATCGTGAACAGGGCGAGCGGCTTCAGGGCCGACCACACGTAGCCGAGCGCCGAGCCGCTGTACTTGAGCTTGTACTCCGCCGCCGCCATGACGTGGAGAGTCCGCACACGGTGGCGTAGGGCATGGCCCTTCGCGGGCCGGGTGCCGGCGTCTGGAGCGACCGTCTCCATCGCGGACTAGCCTACCGCGGCTCTCCCGCGGACAAGCGGCCGCCCTCAGCCGCGTTCCGGCATGCCGTCGAGCACCCAGCGCGAAAACGCGCGGCGCGGCGGGCTCGCGCGTCGCCCCCGCATGATCGCAGGCAGCTCGCCCGACAGCTGCAGAAGCGCCGGGGCCACCAGGCGCGGGTGCCGCGGCAGCCGCAGCAACTCACCGCCAACGACCCGCGCGGCCTCTCGCGCCGGGAAGCACTTGAGTGCGAACCGCATCAGGTTGTGGTGCGACGAGACGAGTCGCCTCGTCAGCACGGCCCCCGGGGCCGTCACGGCGCCGACGTGGTGACGCACGAAGGCATCCGGCACGTACACGCTCTCCCAGCCGCGCTGCCAGGCGCGCCAGCACAGGTCGATGTCCTCGAAATCCATGAACATCGTCTCGTCGAAGCCACCCAGCTCGAGCAGCCGCTCACGGCGGACGAGCATGGCCCCGCCGTTGGCGCTCACCGTCGGCACGACCGCGTCGGCGGGCACGCAGAGATCGAGCCGGAACCCGGGCAGTGGCTGGCGTAGCAGCGGTCCTCGCTTCAGCATCGCGCGCGCGTGCACGACCCGCTCGCCCGACCAGTCCAGCTGCCGCGGGTCGGCGGCGAAGCGCCGCTCGTCCCGGTCGAGCTCGGCTGCGAGCAGCTCGAGGCAACGGCCGTCCAGCGCCACGTCGTTGTTAGCGAGCATCACGTACGGCGCGCGCGCGGCCCGCACTCCCTCGTTGTAGAGGTAGCCGAGGCCGCGGTTCTCGCGGAGGAGTACCCGTGCCCCGAGCTGCTCAGCCACCGCCACGCTGCGGTCGGACGAGCTCGCATCGACGACGAGCACTTCGGCCGGCGCCAGCGTCTGCTCCCTCACGCTCCCGAGGCAGTCCGCGAGCAACTCCTCACCCTCGAAGTTCCCGACCACCACCGCGAGCTCAGGTGGCACCGTCGAGCTCCTGCAGCGCCTCGCCGAGCCGGGCGCGGAACACGGCCGGTGAGTGGGCCTGCTCGACGTAGCTTCGGCCACTGGCGCGCATCCGCGTGAGCGTATCGACGTCGCCGATCAACCTGTGCAGCGTGCCGGCCAGTTCCTCGGCGTCGAAGCTCGAGAGCACGGTGCCGCCGCGCGAGGCACGAACGAGCTCCTCCGGGCCTCCGCACGGCGTCGTCACGACAGGCACGCCGCAGGCCAGCGACTCTGCCACGACGATGCCGAATCCCTCCTGTAGTGAGGGAAGCACCATCACGGTCGCTCCGCGGAGGGCCGCTCCGACATCCGCGACCTCTCCCGTGGCGGTGACACCCGCGGGCAGCGTTCCGGCCGGCGGCCGTCCGACGAGCCGGAGCCGGAGCCCGGGGGTCTGCCGGCGCAGCTGCTCGAAGGCCGCCAGTAGCAGGCCGACGTTCTTGCGCGGGTCGTCTGCCCGCCCGACGAAGACGATCGTCGGGTGCCGCAGCGCCGACTGCCATTCGTCCTCGGGGGGCAGCACGTAGCGCTCGCTGTCGACGGGTAGCCGCAGCAGCCGCACCTCCTCTGCGTCGATCCCGGCGACGCGCGCCAGGTTGGCCCGGGTTGCAGGCGACGTCGCGTAGAGCCGCGTGGCGCCTCGAAGAACCCGCGACTCGATCCTTCGCAGGACGCCGATGCTCGCGGCGGCAGTGGCACGGCGCAACGCGCTCAATCCGCCTCGGCGTGCCTCCCACTCCGGGTCCACCGTTGTCCCGATCCAGCACGCGTAGGGCCTCCCGGCGAGTGGGGCAGCAGAGCCGTAGTACGCGACCGTGGACACGACCCACAGCGATCGGGCGTCACGTGCAACGCGCGTCAGCCGGCGAGCAGCCTGCGGCACCCCGATCGCGTCGACGCGTGCGAGCCTCACCCTGACTTCCCGGCCGCGCAGGGGCGAGCGACTCAGGTCGTGCTCGACCGGTGGCCGACGCGCGTAGGCCACTTCCGGACGGCGGCCGAGCTGGACGGCAGCCGCCCAGAACGCCTCTGTCTGGGCGAGCGCGCCGCCGCCGAAACGCGGATCCTGCGTGAGGATGCAGAGATCGCCGCTCATGCTGCGGGTCCTCGTCGATCGAGCCCTGCCGCCGCGACTGCCTCCCCCGACCGTCGTGCTTCCGTCTCGTCCGTGGCACGTGCGGCGGCGAGGCTGCGCTGTCGCCGATCGTGCCGGTTCGGTGTGACTCGGGTCATTGTGCGGCGCGCCGGACAGAGTAGTCTCTCCGGACGCCGATCCGGGGGTGCAGGAGGGCGACTCGCGCGAAAGCCCCGGGGTTGCTCCACCGTGACCTCGGGACATCTGCCCTGCGGACGCGGCTACCCTCTCACGCGGTGACCGCGGTCCTCTTCACCTGCGCCGGCCAGCGCGTCGACATCGTCAGCGCGTTCGCGCGTGCCGGCGCCACGACCGTCGCGGCGGACACCGACCACCTCGCTCCTGCTCTCTACCACGCGCACCGCATGGCTCTCGTGCCGCGCGTCGCGGACCCCGGCTACCTCCCGGCGCTCGCTGCGCTCGTCGCGGAGCACGACGTCCGCCTCGTCGTGCCGCTGACCGATCTCGACCAGGGGATCCTCTCGGCCGGGCGCGCTGCGCTCGGCCCCGCGCTTGTGCTCGCCCCCTCACCGGAGGTGTGCCGGGCCATGGGCGACAAGTACCTCGCGCACGTGTTCTTCGAGGAGCACGGGATCCCGAGCCCGCGGACCTGGCTGCCGCACGACGTCCCGGCCGATGCGCGCTACCCGGTGCTCGTGAAGGTGCGCGAGGGCTTCGGCTCCCGTCACATCTATCACGCGGCCGACGAGCGGGAGCTCGGGTTCTTCCTCGGCCATACCCCGGTCGACTCGATGGTGCAGGAGCTGTGCCTCGGCGACGAGCTCTCGATCGACGTCTTCTGCGACCTCGACGGCCGCTGCCTGAACGCGATCCCGCGCACGATGATCCAGTCGAAGGGCGGCGAGTCAATCAAGGGCACGTCCATCCAGGACAGGGAGCTGATCGAGTTCGGGGCGCGGGTGGCCGAGACGATCGGGATCGTCGGCCCCGCCTGCATCCAGTGCTTCCGTGAGCCGGACGGCTCGCATCCGGTCACCGACGTCAACCCGCGCTTCGGCGGCGCGTTCCCGCTGCCCCTCGCCGCCGGCAGCCGCTACCCGGAGCTCGCCCTGGCACTCGCCCGCGGCGAGCGGCCGGAGCCCAGGCTCGGCGACTTCCGCGAGGGCGTGACGATGACGCGGTTCTTCTCCGACCTCTGCCTCGTCACCGGCCCGAACGGCGCGCTGGAGCCGTTCGCAGAGGAGCTGCCCGAACCCATCGCGGGTGAGCCGGGCGAGGTTTGAAGCCGGCTGCCGCCGGCTTCCTCGGCGCGAGCACCGGTGCGAGTGCGGGCGCCGCCACTCGGGCCGTTGCGCGGGCTCGCCCGTGCTCGCCGACAAAGCACCACCTCCGCCTCGTCGGCAAGGCGAGCGTCTCGCACGTTCGTCAGCCGAGCGCCCTCCGGCCGATGACGACGAGCGTCATCGGCCAGCGGTCGGCAGGAGTACCGGTTCCCCAGGCTGTGCGTACCCGGATGCCGAGCTCGACCAGGTGGCGCCGGTCGAGCGCGCGACGCGAGCTCACGACGAGCAGCTCGTCTCCGATCTGCGCCACCGCGAGCTCGCGATCCGCGGCCAGCCGACGGGCGGCGGCCGACACGCGGCGCGCGTTGCCGCGAAAGATCCACATTCCGCGCCGTGCACCCGTGCCGGCGAGAAAGACCCGGACGTTGCGCTCCCCTTTCGCGACGAGGTCTGGCTCGTAGCGCGGTTCGATCGCAGGCAGCTCCTCGACGCGGCCGGGTACGCCGGCCTGCAGGTCGACGAGGTCGTCGAGCAGCTCGGGTGGGCGGTCCGACCGTGGCGAGCCGGTCGAGGAGAACAGCACGACGTTCGCGGCGACCGTCGGGAGCGCGCGGAGGTCGAGGTCGTAGAGCGCTCGCAGCCTGTCGGCGGCACCGGCCCCCTCGAGCACCAGAGCGAGGGCCACGAGCGCGAGAGCGGGCGCCGGGCGCCGCCCGAGCAGCCGGCAGCCGGCCGCCACGAGCACGAGGAACGCAGGCAGCGCGGGGAGGACGTACCGGCCGTAGAAGCGAGTCTCGGCGGGAACGATCGTGAAGAACGCGATCGGCGCCACAACCCACAGTACGAGGAGGGCGGCGACCCGCGGACGCTCGCGTGCGAGTTGCGCGGCGCCGACGAGCGCCAGCAGCCCGAACACCACGAGGCCCGTTGTCCCCGATGCTGAGAGCACGCGCAGAGCCTCCTCCGGGACCGTCCGCCCCGCTGTCGTCGAGAGCGTCCCCGCCTCGCCGACGCCGTACCGGGCGCGCAGGACGGCCAGTGCGTACAGGTACGGGACCGCGACGACAGCGGCAGCGACCAGGCCGGGTCGTGCGTCCCGCAGCCCGTCGCGCAGCGACCCCCCGCGCACCGCGAGCCCGCAGGCGAACGCGGGCACGGCGTACAGGGGCGCAATCGGATGAACGTAGGCGAGCCCCGCGCCGAGCGCGCCGGCGGCGATCCACCAGGCGCGCGAACGCAGGATTCCTGCGCGGATCGCCACGAGTGCCGCCACGATCACGAGCAGCAGGAAGAGCGCGTACATCCGCGCGAAGGTCGCGAGGCCGACCGCGAGCGGTGCCAGCGCGAGCAGCAGCGGCACGGCGACGGCTTCGACCCGTCCGGCGAGCTCACGCGCAAGCAGGCCGGCGCACGGAAGCGCGAGCAGGAAGAACAGGAGCGACGGCCCGCGCAGCCCGGCGAGCCCTCCCGGCCACGCCAGTGTGATGCGCTCGATCACGAACTGCGCCGGTGCCCCGCCGCGATCGACGAACACGTTCCGCACGATGCCAGGCAGCGAGCCTCGCGCGAATTCGAGCATGATGCGCTCGTCGACGTGCAGCGGCTCCCACCAGATCGCCGGGAGCGACACGGCCGCACCGAGGACGACAGCGGCCGCCCAGGCGATCACCTCGAATCTCGCGACGCGCAGCATCGGCACGATCTTCGTGGATCGGCACCAGTCGTGCCACCTTACGGCTCGGCTACAGTCGCGTTCTTGTGAGTGTGTTTCTGGTGACGGGTGCGGCGGGGTTCATCGGTTCGCATCTGGCGGAGGCGTTGGTGGGGGCGGGGCACGATGTGGTGGGGGTGGACGCGTTCACGGATTTCTACGATCCGGGTCGTAAGCGTGCGAACGCGGTGGGGCTGGGGGTGGTCGAGGCGGATCTGGAGACGGCTGATCTGGTGTCGTTGCTGGAGGGCGTCGACGGGGTTTTTCATCTGGCGGGTCAGCCGGGGGTGCGGTCGAGCTTCGGCGCCGGTTTCGAGCTGTATGTGCGGCGTAATGTGGTCGTGTCGGGGCGTTTGTTCGAGGCGGCGGCGCGTTCTGGGACGCGTGTGGTGTATGCGTCGTCGTCGTCGGTGTACGGTGATGCGGAGAGCTATCCGACGCGTGAGGACGCGGTTCCGGCGCCGATCTCTCCCTATGGGGTGACGAAGCTGTGTTGTGAGCAGCTCGCGTACGCGCATGCTCGTACGGGCGGCCTTGAGGCGGTGGGTCTGCGTTTTTTCACGGTGTACGGGCCGCGGCAGCGGCCGGACATGGCGTTCACGCGGATGCTGGAGGCGCTGGTGCAGGGCCGCTCGTTTCCGCTCTATGGTGACGGTTCGGCGTCGCGTAGCTTCACCTTTGTCGGCGATGCGGTCGCGGGGACGGTGCTGGCGATGGAGCGCGGCGTGGCGGGGGCGATCTACAACATCGGTGGCGGCGAGGAGGCCTCGATGCTTCAGGCGATCGCTGTGGCCGAGCGCATCGCGGGCCGGCCGCTAGGGCTGGAGCGGCACGCTGCCGCGGCGGGGGATGTGAGGCGCACCCGCGCCGACGGCGCCAGGGCCCGCGACGCGCTCGGCTGGGCGCCCACGACGACACTCGCGGACGGTCTCGCCGCCCAGTGGCAGTGGGTCGCTGGTAGATTCGCTGCTCGATGAGCGAGCAGCGACCCGGGCCCGATCTCGACGCCGAACGCGAGATCGATCTCCACTCGATCTGGCGGCGGCTCACCGACCGCTGGTGGCTTCCCGCCGGAGGGCTGATCGCCGGTGCTGTGCTCGGGGCGCTGGTGTCCGGCGGCGGTGGTGGTGAGGGGTTCGCGGCGCGGGCGGTGGTCTATGTCGGGCAGCCGTATGCGCCGACCGGCAACCAGATTCGCACCCTCGAGTCGTACCCGGGGACCATCTCACGGATCATCAGCTCCGAGCCGGTGACCGAGAAGGCAGCGGTGGCGGCGGGCCTCCGTCCCGACCAGCTGCTCGGGAACGTCACGAGCCAGTCGATTACCGCGTCCGGGCGTCCCTCGGGCAGCGTGTCGCCGCTCGTCGAGATCACGGTGCAGGCCACGGTGGCGTCGAAGGCGGAGCGTGCAGCGGCCTCGCTCGCGAACAGTGTGACCGCGCAGATCTCCTCCTACGTCGACCGCAAGATCGAGCTCCTGAACGGGCAGGTCGCGCAGAACGACAAGGCGATCGTGGCCGCGAGAGCACGACTCCAGGAAACGTTCGCTGCGCAGAAGCGGGTGCTCGAGGACAAACGGCTCGGGCTCGCGGAGCGCATCCTGATCCAGGCGAACTCGAACTCGACACTCGAGTTCTACGAGGCGCGCCTGACCAACCGGCAAGCCGACCGCACTGCAGCGCTGCAACTCCTGTCCCTCGCGACGGGGGTGGAACGAAGCCGCGTCGTCACACCGGC
>Ga0315292_10001258_pt1 | contig 13388 bp, 10 predicted proteins | sample YL17G13_0_MG_FD_204029 | JGI IMG/M metagenome (GOLD analysis project Ga0315292, IMG submission 204029) | Sediment microbial communities from Yellowstone Lake, YNP, Wyoming, USA - YL17G13_0 | ecosystem: Environmental > Aquatic > Freshwater > Lake > Sediment | place: USA: Wyoming | collected... | reverse complement strand
CGCACTTCGCGCAGCGGTCGCGCGATCGGTGCGGGAAGCAACGAGGCCGTGACGCGCCCGTGGGTGTCGATGTCGACGAGCGTGACGGACTTGAGGTGGTCCTTCTCGGAGAAGGAGTAGGCGAGCGGCGATCCGCTGTAGCGCAGTGTCGTGTCGGAACCCACAAGTGAAATCTGTTGCGGACCGTGCAGATGCCCGAGGGCTACGTACGAGAATCCGTCGAAGAGGCGAGCGGGGGCATCGCCGATCCCACCCACACGAATGTCCCGCTCGGATTCGGACGCGGTGCCCCCGGTGATGAATGCGTGCGCGAGCACGATCGTGCGCGTGATTCCGCGAGCGCGCGCATCGGCCCGGATTCGGCCCGTGGCGGAGGACAGCACGGACTGATGCGAGCGGTCGGCCTCCAACTCGACCATCACGGCGTCCGGCAACAGATAAGGAATGCCGTATACCGCCACCTGGTCGCCGTCAGGGCCGAGCAGGATCGGGCGCGCGATGTCCGCGACCGACGTACGCAAATGGATTCCGGCCGCCTCACTCAGTCCACCACCGAAGCCCAGGCGTACGGCTGAGTCATGGTTGCCGCTGGTCATCACGACCGGGATGCCGGCGCGTGCGAATCCGACCAGGGTTCGGTCGAGCAGGCTGACCGCGTCGGTGGACGGCACGGCTCGGTCATAGATGTCACCGGCGACCAGGAGGGCATCGATCGAGAGGTTGACCGATTCGGCGAGCAGCCAGTCGAGAAAGACGGCCTGGTGGCCCAGCATGTCTTCACGCTCGAGAGTCCGACCCAGGTGCCAATCGGAGGTGTGGATGATCCGCATAGACGCCTTCCCCTCCCGCGATGGTTCTCCGAGTGGCGATTGTGTCGGAGTCCTGTGACCCTGGGTCGGGACGGGGAGTTAGCGTGGTCCCTCGGCGCTTCCGAGACCCTGGACGCCCACGAGACGAGAGAGACCGAATGCTGCTCGCACTACTGAGGAGTCATTGGCGACCGTACTCGCGTCCCATCGCCCTGGTCCTCGTGCTTCAGTTGGTTCAGACCTTGGCCACCCTGTCCCTTCCCGCGCTCAACGCGGAAATCATTGATCAAGGCGTCATTCCGGGTGACATCGGCCTGATTCTGCACACCGGTGGCGTCATGATCGCGATCACGCTGGTCCAGGTGGTTTGTGCGATCGGCGCTGTCTACTTCGGGGCGCAAGCGGCGATGGGCCTCGGCCGCGACATTCGTGCGTCGATCTTTGATCGAGTCCAGAGTTTCTCGGCCCGAGAGGTGAACCAGTTCGGGGCGCCGTCGTTGATCACTCGTACGACCAACGACGTGCAGCAGGTCCAGATGCTCGTCCTCATGACGTTCACCATGATGATCGCCGCACCGATCATGTGCATCGGGGGGATCGTCCTCGCGGTTCGTCAGGACTCGGTCCTGGCGTTGTTGATCTTCTTGATCGTGCCGCTTCTGATCGGTCTGGTCGCCATCATCATCAGCCGGATGCGGCCGCTCTTCCGGTCGATGCAGGGCCGCATCGACTCGGTGAACCGAGTGATGCGAGAACAAATCGCCGGTATCCGGGTGGTACGTGCATTCGTACGCGAAGACTACGAGCAGAAGCGATTCCGGGAGTCCAACTCTGGCCTCCGGGATGTTTCCATCGGCATCGGTCGGCTGATGGCACTGATGCCGGCGACAGTGATGCTCGTGATCAATGCGTCCAGCGTCGCGGTCATCTGGTTCGGTGGTCACCGCATCGACAACGGGGCCATGCAGGTCGGCGACCTGATCGCCTTCCTCAGTTATCTGATGCAGATCCTGATGGCCGTGATGATGGCCACCTTCATGTTCGTCATGCTTCCGCGCGCCGAAGTGTGTGCCGACCGAATCATGGAAGTCGTCGACACCGACTCGAGCGTGGTGCCGCCCGCCGATCCGATCCGGACGTTGCCCGGATACGGACGTCTCGAGTTGCGGGACGTCGACTTCCGCTTCCCGGGTGCGGAGAGCTCGGTCCTGGACGACGTCACTCTGATCGCCGAACCGGGCCAGACCACCGCGGTCATCGGTAGCACAGGCAGCGGCAAGACAACCCTGCTCAGCCTCATTCCTCGATTGATGGATCCCACCGATGGCCAGGTGCTCATCGACGGGGTCGACGTACGGGACGTGGATCCTGCGCTGCTGGTGCGTACGGTCGGGCTGGTCCCACAGAAGCCGTATCTCTTCACCGGAACGGTGGCGTCGAACCTGCGATATGGAAAGCCCGAGGCGACAGACGCCGAGTTGTGGGACGCGCTCGAGACCGCCCAGGCGCGCGACTTTGTCGCCGCGATGACAGGCGGTCTCGATGCTCCGATAGCCCAAGGGGGTACCAACGTCTCGGGCGGACAACGCCAACGTCTGGCGATCGCCCGGGTGCTCGTACGGCGCCCCCAGATCTTCCTGTTCGATGACTCGTTCTCGGCCCTTGACTATGCGACGGATGCCGCCCTGCGCGCTGCCTTGGCACGTGCGACGGACAACGCGACCGTGCTGATCGTTGCCCAGCGGGTCAGCACAATTCGGGATGCCAACCGGATTGTCGTCCTTGATGAAGGAGCCGTGGTCGGACTCGGAACCCACTCGGAGCTCATGGCCAGCAACGAGACCTATCGAGAGATCGTGCTCTCGCAGCTGACTGAGGTGGAGGCCGCGTGAGCACTCAGGCGCAAGCCCCCATCCGGCCGGGACCTCGACCTCACGGCGGCCCAGGGATGGCCGGGTTCGGTGCTGGACCAGCGGTGAAGTCGATGGACTTCAAGGGCTCCGGCAAGCGCATGCTGTCCAGGCTGCGACCCCATAGGTGGGCAGTCGCTGCGGTACTGGCAATGGGTGCGGCGAGTGTCGCACTTGCCGTCCTGGGTCCCAAGATTCTTGCCAACGCGACGAACGCCATCGTTGCCGGCGTCATTGGGCAGAATCTGCCCGCCAACTTGTCTCAACAACAAGCCGCTGACTTGTTGAGGAGCCAGGGTCAGGACAGCCTGGCCAACATCGTCATCACCAATGACGTCGTACCCGGCCAGGGAATCAACTTCGACACGCTGGCCCACATCTTGCTCGGGGCATTGATCGTCTATGTCTTCGCGTCGGTCTTTCAATGGCTGCAGGGACGGGTCGCCACCGGAATCGTGCAACGGACGACTTACGACCTACGCGAGGAAGTCGAGGCCAAGCTGGCTCGGCTGCCGCTGAGCTACTTCGACGGACTCCCGCGCGGAGAGATCCTCAGTCGCGTCACGAATGACATCGACAACGTTTCTACGACTTTGCAGCAGTCGCTCAGCCAGATCGTGACATCGGTCCTCACGATCATCGGCGTACTCACGATGATGTTCTTGATTTCGCCGTTGCTCGCGCTGGTGTCGTTGGTGACGGTGCCGTTGTCCGTCTTCGCCGCCGCCGCCATCGGCAAGCGAGCTCAGCCCCAGTTCGTCACCCAGTGGGCGACGACCGGCAACTTGAATGCCCACATCGAAGAGATGTACACGGGACATTCGTTGGTGAAGGTGTTCGGGCGAGCGGACGAGTCGGCCGAGACCTTCCGCGAGCACAACGAGCAGTTGTACCAATCGAGCTTCAGAGCACAGTTCATCTCGGGCATGATCCAGCCGTCCCTGGCCTTCATCGGCAACCTCAACTACGTATTCGTGGCCGTCGTCGGCGGTCTGCAGGTGGCATCGGGTGCCCTGTCGATCGGCAGCGTCCAGGCCTTCATCCAGTACTCGCGCCAGTTCAGCCAGCCGATCACCCAGGTCGCGAGCCTGGCGAACCTCCTGCAGTCCGGTGTCGCCTCGGTCGAACGCGTCTTTGAGTTCCTCGACGCCGACGAACAGTCACCTGATCCGGTCGATGCCGCTCCGCTGGGAACGGTTCGAGGCCGTGTCGCTTTCGAAGACGTCTCCTTCCGCTACCAGCCCGACGTGCCGCTGATCGACAACCTCTCCCTCTCGGTCGAACCCGGTGACACGGTTGCGATCGTGGGTCCGACCGGCGCCGGGAAGACGACGCTGGTGAATCTGATCATGCGGTTCTACGAGGTCTCGGGCGGCCGCATCACCCTCGATGGGCGCGACATCACCGAGATGTCCCGTGATGATCTGCGCTCGAACATCGGCATGGTGTTGCAGGACACCTGGCTGTTCGGCGGAACGATCGCCGAGAACATCGCGTACGGCGTGGACAACGCAACCCGTGAACACATCGTCGCAGCGGCCAACGCGAGCCGTGTCGACCGCTTCATCCACACGCTGCCGGACGGCTACGACACGAAACTCGACGACGAAGGCTCAAGTGTCAGCGCCGGTGAGAAGCAGCTGATCACGATCGCGCGGGCGTTCCTGGCCGAACCTTCGATCTTGATCCTGGATGAGGCGACGAGTTCTGTTGACACGCGCACGGAGGTATTGATCCAGCACGCGATGTCGACGCTGCGGCAGGGGCGTACCAGCTTCGTCATCGCGCACCGTTTGTCCACCATCCGCGACGCTGACACCATTTTGGTGATGGAACACGGGCGCATCGTCGAGCAAGGTGCGCACGACGACCTCCTGGCGGCGAACGGCGCGTACGCCCGCCTGTACGCAGCCCAGTTCAGCGCCGCGATCGAGGTCTAGAGGTTCGGAGCTTCTCCTCGACGACTTTCGGGTCGGTCACGACTTGAGCCGATAGGGTCGCTACCGGTGTGCCGGGAAGTCTGGTCGGCGTGGTTGAGGCGACCCTGGAGGCTTTGTGCGCACACTCGAGATCGTCCTGGCCCTCGTGGCCTTCGCGGTGGTTGTAGCGATCCTGGCGGAAAGACTTCGAACGCCGGCGCCCTCCCTGTTGGTGGCCGCCGGATTCGCAGTGGGGTTGCTCCCGGGTGTTTCTGCAGCGGTGGACATCCCACCGGAATTCGTCAGTCTCGTCGTGCTGCCGCCGCTGTTGTACGCCGCAGCCACGGACGTCTCGATGCCGGAGTTCCGCCTCGTTGTTCGACCGGTCCTGATCCTCGCAATCGGATTGGTAGCCGTCAGCGCAGGTGTGGTCGCACTCGCAGTTCGCGCGCTCGTTCCTCAAGTGACCCTGTCGGTCGGCTTGGTTCTAGGTGCGGTTCTGGCCAGCACCGATCCGGTGGCGGTCAGTGCCCTGGCTCGACGATTGCGATTGCCGCCGCGACTTCTCGCGCTCGTCCAGGGAGAGAGCCTGCTCAACGATGCCACCTCGCTGGTGTTGTTCAGTGTCGCGGTCAGTGTCGTGGTCGCGGGGACCACGCCGAGCGCGGTCGATGTCGTGGGCCAATTCATCTGGCTGGGAGGCGGAGGTGCACTCGTCGGCCTCCTGCTCGGCTGGGTGGTCGAGCGCCTGCGACGCCGCACCCACGACGCGGTCCTGAGCACGGTGCTCGCGCTGCTGACGCCGTACATCGTCTACGTGCTCGCCGAGTCGATTCATACCTCTGGGGTCACTGCGGTGGTGATTTGCGGGCTTCGACTGAGTCACCGCGGAGACCTGGAGTTGCGTGGGCCCGTGCGGCTGCATATCGCGCACGTCTACGCGGTCGTCATCTTCATGCTGGAGAGCATGGTCTTTGCGCTGATCGGATTGGAGCTCCCGGCCCTGGCCCGCCGACTGCCGGCGGCCGATCAAGGAATTCTGTGGGTTGCCGTGGCGGTGACGGCAGTGCTGATCCTGACCCGAGTCTTGTGGATCTTCCCGACGGGGTATCTCCGAAAACTCTTCGGGATCCGGGAGCGCGTGGCGCGGGACGAGTCGCCGTGGCGCCCGCTGCTGGTGTTGTCCTGGGCGGGGACCAGGGGTGTGGTTCCCCTCGCAGCTGCTCTGTCGATCCCGCTGATTCGCGACGACGGGACTCCGTTTCCACAACGTGACTTGGTCCTGGCCCTTGCGGTCAGTTGCATCGTTCTGACGCTTCTCATCCAGGGACTGACGCTCGCGCCGCTGGTGAAGCGACTCAATGTTCGAACCGACTCGGCGCAGTTGGAGGAGGAGAAGTCCTTGGCCTTGCAGGTCATCGCCGCTACTGCCTTGGCAAGCATCGACGAACTGGTCGCCGACGACATCCCGGCGTCGGTGGTGGAGAGACTCCGCACCGAACTCGACCAACGGGCGCGGCAAGCCCGACGACACCATGACCGCCCATCGGGTGACGAGACCTCGTCAGGTGACGCGTACCGGCGATTGCGGTTGGCGCTTCTCACGATCGAGTCGGAGCAACTCGTCGCCATGCACGAGGACGGTCGCATCGGTGAATCGGTACGGCGCGAGGTGCAGCGTTCATTGGATCTCGACGAGGCTGCGCTTCGAGATAGTCGCTAGCGGTCGGCTGCATCGGACTTTGCTACATCGAGGCGAGTCGTTCGAGGGTCTCGTCGATGTCAGCGGTGGTCGTGCGCGGGTTGATCGTGCAGAGTCGCAGGACGTCGCGCTCGCCAAGATGCGTGCAACTGACTGCGGCGAATCCTGACTCGGTCAGTCGTCGCGCCGCATCGAGGTGCCATCGATCGTCGCAATCCCGTCGGACGAAGGTGACGACGCCGAGTTGTGCGGGAGTGACGACGCTCCAGCCGGGGTCATGGTCTAGTCGGGATTGCGCGTACCTGGCGGTGTCGATTCCACCTTGGATCGCGTCCCGAATCCGATCGGTGCCGTGGGTCATGAAGGTCAACCACAGCTTCAATCCCCGACCACGCCGGGTCAACTCGGGCCCGCGATTGCGCAGGTCAACCTCGTCGCCGACACCGTGCACGTCGCGCAGGTACTCCGGGTTCATCGAGAACGCTCGTTCGAGCGCACCGGGTTCGCGTACCAGGACGCAGGCGACGTCGAGAGGCTGGAACAACCACTTGTGCGGATCCAGGACCAACGAGTCGGCCCGCTCCATGCCGACGAGATCGGCACGCCCCTCGTCGGTGAGCGCGGCCGGTGCACCGTAAGCCCCGTCGACGTGCAGCCAGAGGCCGAACTCGGCGCACAAGTCAGCAAGCGCGGGGAGTTCGTCAACTCGCCCGGTATTGGTGCTGCCGGCCGTACCGATCACGATCTTCGGTGCAAGACCTGCGGCCAGGTCGACGAGAGCTTCGGCCCGCACCGTGTCGGCGCGCAGTTGGAGATCGGCCCCGGTATCGATGATGCGGATGTGTTCGGGTGGGAATCCGATGATCTTCAGGTCGCGCACGACCGAACTGTGCGTTTGATCCGATAGGTACGCGACGCCAGGACCTCGGGCGTGGCGAGCCACTACCAGCGCCGTGAGGTTGGCCAGTGATCCGCCGCTGACCAGAATCCCCTCCGTCCCGGCGGGGAAGTCGACCAACTGCCGGATCCAGTCGATGGCAACGAGTTCGATGGTGGTGGGCCCGGCTCCGCCGCCCCACGAAGCCGCGATCGTGTTGAAGCCGACGCCCAGCCATTCGCCGAGGATTCCGCTGTAGGAAGACGGACCCGGCACCCTCGCGAAGTAGCGCGGATGGTCAAGTTGCTGTTTGTTGTACAGGCCGACGTCGGCGAGGAGTTCCAAGGCCGCGACGGGATCGCCCGGCAGGCGCGGAAGCGGTCCGCCCAACTGGGTGCGCAACTCCTTCGGAGCGCCGGCAACGATCACCGGGTCGTGGTCCAGCCTGCGCGCGCGCTCGACGATTCGGTCGACCACCCAGTAGCCGAGACGCCGAAACTCCTCGACCGACATGCCGAGTGCGTCGACCCCCTCGTTGTCCAAGTCCTCGTTGCTCCGGGGCCGGTCACTCATACCGAGAAGTCCACGCCCTGCGCCAGTGGGAGTGAATCGGAGTAGTTGATGGTGTTGGTCACCCGGCGCATGTATGCCCGCCATGCATCGGAGCCGGACTCACGGCCGCCACCGCTTTCCTTGTCGCCGCCGAACGCGCCGCCGATCTCGGCCCCGGACGTACCGATGTTGACGTTCACGATGCCGCAGTCAGATCCGTTCGCAGCGAGGAAGCGTTCGGCTTCGCGTTGGTCCTGGGTGAAGATGCTCGACGAGAGTCCTTGCGGCACCGCGTTGTGCAGTGCGATGGCTTCCTCGAAGTCGCGGTAGGTCAGGACGTAAAGAACCGGAGCGAACGTCTCGGCCCGTACGACGTCGGTCTGGGCAGGCATGGCGACAAGCGCTGGTTGCACGTAGTACGCCTCGGCTGCGGAGTCGGCGAGTTGCCGTTCGCCGCCGACCAAGACCTTCCCGCCGTCCTCGGCGGCCTGAGTGAGGGCGGACTGCATCGCGAGGTGCGCGCGCTCGGTGTGCAGCGGGCCGATGAGCGTGCCCTCGTCGAAAGGTGAGCCGATCGGCAACCGTTGGTAGACCGACGTGAGTCGTTCCATCAGTTCGTCGGCGATGTCTTCGTGCGCGATGACCCGCCGCATCGACGTACAACGCTGTCCGGCGGTGCCGGTGGCGGCAAAGACGATCCCGCGTACGGCGAGTTCGAGGTCCGCGCTCGGCGTGACCACAGCCGCGTTGTTGCCGCCGAGTTCGAGGATGCTGCGACCGAAGCGCGCCGCGACGATGGGCGCGACTGCACGGCCCATCCGGGTCGACCCGGTGGCGCTGATCAGTGGGACGGCGGGATGTGCGACCAGACGTTCGGCTACCGACGAGTCGCCGAGGATCACTTGGTTGAGGTGCGGCGGCGCGCCGCACTCCGTGGCGGCCTGGTCGAAGACCGCGGTGCAGGCAAGCGCAGTCAACGATGCGAGCTCGGACGGTTTCCACACGACCGGATCCCCGCAGGTGATGGCGAGCGCGGCGTTCCAGGACCACACGGCGGCGGGGAAGTTGAACGCCGAGATCACACCGACGACGCCCAGGGGCAACCACTGTTCGCTGAGTCGATGGCCCGGACGCTCGGACGGCATCGTGCGGCCGTACAACTGTCGCGACAGCCCGACCGCGAAGTCGCAGATGTCGATCATCTCTTGGACCTCACCGAGCGCTTCGGAGCGGACCTTGCCGACCTCCAGGGTGATGAGTTCGGCGATGTCGCTCTTGTGGTCGGCGAGAAGTTGACCGAATCGTTTGACGAGCGCGCCACGGACCGGGGCTGGTGTCATACGCCACTGGTCGAATGCGGTGCGCGCCCGGTCGACAGCGTGGTCGACGTCTTCGGTTCGAGACCACCCGATGTCCAGGAGCGGTTCGCCGGTGATCGGCGTACGGGAGGTCGCGCCGCTGCCCAACGAGCTCGGGTCGACACCGCACGCGCGCAGTGCGACGCGGGCGCGTTCGCGCAACTCGTCAGTCGTGGGCAGGTGAGCCGTGGGTGCGGTCATGATTTGTGTCTCCAACTCACACGAGGTTGACCTCAGGGTGCCACTGTGCGGTGGCGAAGCGGTGCGCGTCAAAGGCGGAGATATCAATCACGGGCGCGACCCCGAGATAGAGATCTCGAAGAATTTCGCCGATCGCCGGTCCCATCAAGAAGCCGTGACCGGAGAAACCGGTGGCGTACAGGAACCGCGTGACCTCGGTCGACTCGCCGATCAGGGCGTTGTGATCTGGGGTCATCTCGTAGAGGCCGGCCCAGCCGCCGGTGAGCCCCACCTCGGAAACTCGTGGGACCCGACGCTGGCACGCCTCGGCCAGGCGAGGCAGCCAAGCGTCGGATCGGTCGAGCCGGAAGCCGGGCTCTTCGTCGGGGTCGGACATCCCGAGCAGGAGACCCTGACCTTCCCGGTGGAAGTACATCGTCGTGGAGTAGTCGATCGTCATCGGGATCGTGGTGGGGAGGTCGGCCATGGGTGCGGTGAACACGATCTGTCGACGCAGGGGAGTGACGGGGAGGTCCACGCCCGCCATGACCCCGATCTGATTCGCCCATGGACCGGCCGTGCAGATGACTGAGTCGGTTGCGATCTCGTGGGCGCCGACCGAAACGGCCGTGATCACCCCGTCGTTGACGGTGATTCCGGTGACTTCATGGTGGGCAGCGATTGTCGTCCCAAGGCGGCGGGCCGCGGACGCGTAGCCGAGGACCACTGATTCCGGGGTGCAGTGACCATCTCTTGCAGAGTACGCCGCGGCGAGAAGTCCCTCTGTCTCGATGAGTGGTGAGAGATCCTTCGCTTCAGCGACGTCGATCATGCGGCTCTCAACACCCATGCTGTTCTGAAGGGCCACACTTGCCTCAAACGTCGCAACGTCGTCGGCGTTGTCGAGCAACCAGAGATAGCCGACCTGGTGAAGGTCGATCTCCTGCCCGGGTCGGGTACCGAACCGTTCGAACGCGTCGAGACTGCGAGCGCCCAACGCGATGTTGAGTGCGTGGGAGAACTGGGCGCGTACGCCTCCTGCGGCTTTGCAGGTCGAGCCCGATCCGAGGGCACCCATGTCGAGCAGGACGATGTCGCGGAGACCGACCTCGGCGAGGTGAAACGCCGTACTCGTCCCCATCACCCCGCCACCGATCACCACGACCGACGCGTGGGTGGGCAACGCGTCTGGACTCATCGGAGACACGATCCTCATCCCGGGTTGCTACTGGGGTGGTGGGTACCGCTGGCGAAGAAGAAGATCCCAGACGGGGGTTGGAAGGACGGTGTGCGCGGTCACCAGACTCCGCGCGACGGCACCGATGAGATAACGAGACCTCGGTCGCGAGGAGTTCAACGACTTCTCGATGACCTTGGCAACGTCATCGGCGGTGGCAGTCCCGCTCGACCCGCGTGGGTCGTACGAACCGGAGTTGCGTGCTGCGACACCGGCGCGAAATTGTGCATAGGGACCGGGCTCGACGGACGCGGTCGTCGCTTCCTCGGCGAAATCGGTGAGCACGGGTCCGGGTTCGATCACTGACACGTGGATGCCGAAGCCGGCAACCTCGAAGCGGAGTGCGTCGCTGATGGCCTCAACCGCGTACTTACTCGCGTGATAGACGCCGCCTCCTGGCAATGTCATCCGCCCACCCATCGATGACACGTTGATGATCCGGCCATTTCCTCGCTCACGCATGCCGGGCAGGACGAGCTGGGTGAGCTGGACCAGGCCGAAGACATTGGTCTCGAACTGCTCGCGCATTGCGTCGAGAGTCACTTCTTCGATCGGCGAGTACAAGGCGTAACCCGCGTTGTTGATGAGCGATGCCACACCACCGGTGTCGCTACGGACTTGCTCGACCGCGTCGGTCATCGACGACTTGCTGGTCACGTCGAGCGGAAGGCAGCGGGCACCTGCCTCGGCCAGTTCGCGCAAGGAGTCGGTGTTGCGTGCCGTCGCGTAGACCACGCGGCCAGCTTTGGCCAGCCGCAGTGCGGTGGCCCTTCCGATGCCGGACGAGCAGCCGGTGACCAGGATCGGTTCCGTCCGCGAGGCGTTGTTCCTCACGGGCGACTCACGCGAGCTTTGCAACGGTCAGGAGCACGACCGAGTCTTCAAGTGCTTCGAGTGAATGTCGCGCCGAGGGGACCGTCAGGAGGTCGCCGGGGGAGCCTTCCCAGGAGGCGTCGGTCGATGCCAGGCGTACGCGTCCCTGCAACACATGGACGGTGGCTTCGCCGGGATTCTCGTGCTCGTCGAGCATCTTGCCGGCGGCTATGGCGATCACGGTTTGGCGCAATGTGTGCTCGTGGCCGCCATAGACCGTGTGGGCCCCACGCCCACTGGATGCTTCCCGGGCAATTGCGAGCTGCTGGCGCGCGACGGCCGTCAGCGACGACTTCTCCACGGGTCACTCCCTGGATGTGGCGATCAAGGGGTCAGTAGAACACTCAATCACTAGGTGTCGATCTTCTCCCAGCCGCGGCGCGGTGCACGAGCCGAACCTACGGCGTCGCGGGTGCGGTAGACGATGTACGGCCGGGTGACGTAACCGATGGGTGCGCTGAAGACGTGTACCAGGCGGGTGAACGGCCACAGGCCGATCAGCACGAAGGCGAGCAACGCGTGCACCTGGAAGCTCAGGGGTGCATTGCTCATGATCGCAACGTCGGGTTGGAACCAGAAGATGCTGCGGAACCAGACCGACACGTCCTCGCGGTAGTCATGGCCGGCTCCAAGTGCGTTGACGAGGATGGTGTTGTACGTGCCGACCAGAATCACCGCACCGAGGACGACATACATCGTCTTGTCCATGGAAGTTGTGGCACGGAACACCGACGGAGTGACCCGGCGGCGGTAGATGAGCAGCGTCAAGCCGACAACCGTCATCAGGCCGGTGATCGTTCCACCGACGACGGAGACGAGGTGGTAGGTGTGCTCCGAGATGCCGAACTTCTCGGTCCATGTCGCGGGAATGACCAGCCCAATGAAATGGCCCACGAGCACACCGAGGATCCCGAAGTGGAACAGTGGCCCGCCCCAGGCGAGCAAGCGGCTCTCGTACATCTGCGATGACCGAGTCGTCCACCCGAACTTGTCGTAGCGGTAACGCCAGATGTGTCCGACGACGAACGACGTGAGGGCGATGTACGGGATCACGCCCCAGAGAAGAGTGTTCATGACCGCACCCCGATCGACTCGACTGGGAAGAACGGTTCAAGGCCGACTTGCTCGGCCGGCGGACCTTCACTGGCAAGGGTCAGCGCCGCCGCGATGATCTCGGGGGTGGGCTCCGGCAACGCGGCTTCCAAGGCTCGGATCACGTCGGCGTACGGCGATCCGCGGTCGTCCAGCGACTGCCTCAGCACCTCGATTCCCTGCCGATGCTCGAAGAGCAGGGCGAGTGCGAGATCTTCGTCCTCGGTCGCCGCGAGTTCGAGAACCACCGGCAAGAAGTCCGGCAGTTCCCCACCCGCGACAGCCAACCCGCGGGAGCGATAGGCGTCCTGGAATCGCCACAACGCCATTCCTCGTCGTCGCGTATCGCCGTTGAGGTAGTAGGTCAGATAGAGGCAGTTGCGCCGCAGCAGGTCGAACGTCGCGACGTAGTCGCTCTGCAACGCCAGCAGGTCCGTGGTTTCCAGGTGGTACAGAAAACGCGCCAGGGGTGCCCGCGCACGTGGACTCATGGCTGCCGTGCCCTCGGTCAGTAGCCCGAGCTGGCCCGTCAGCACCTCATCGGGATATTGGAGCGTCCTCGAACACGTCGCGAAGATGAGGGAGCGTTCGGCCGCGGCCTGTGTCGTCGCGCGATTGTGGCGGCTCACGATTCCTCCTCCCCGCCTGATTCGCCTGGTTGCCCAGATTCGCCGGCTGGCCCGGACTGCTTCGGCGGGAACATCCCGGGTGGGGGTGGGCCGCCCTTCCACGTGAGCAGGTCGATAGCACCGCGGCCTTCAGGGAGTTCGTCGTATCGATCCGATTCGGCGCGTTGCTTGGTCAGTTGGAAGGTCTCGACGGATGCGGGCGTCTCGGACACTTCGCCGAACGGCCCGAGCCCGCCCATTCCCGGCCCGC
>Ga0315292_10001256_pt1 | contig 13395 bp, 9 predicted proteins | sample YL17G13_0_MG_FD_204029 | JGI IMG/M metagenome (GOLD analysis project Ga0315292, IMG submission 204029) | Sediment microbial communities from Yellowstone Lake, YNP, Wyoming, USA - YL17G13_0 | ecosystem: Environmental > Aquatic > Freshwater > Lake > Sediment | place: USA: Wyoming | collected... | reverse complement strand
ATCCGGCCGCGGAGTTTATCACGCCCAGGCGTGACCACTTCTCCTTTTACTCGCCGAAGCCTTGCTTTGTCCGACGAAGCTTAAGTAAAGGCGGTGGTGAAGGCGGGATAATTTCTCCGCGGCAAAGGTAATATTTTTTTGTTTTTTTAAAAGATTTAATCAAAATAAGCTAATTATCATAAAATCAGTGAAATAAACATTTTATTAACAGGATTTGAACATGCTTTTATTGTTGAATTGCGGAAAATGCGAATGGATGAAGATTTGCGTTATGTTTTTTAAACACGAATATCTTTTAAAAAAAGTGGGCTTTTTGTACTAAAAGTGCCACTATTTGTGCAAAATAGAAAAATTTATTTGCATATGATATAAAATGAAATATATTTGTACCCAATTAGAACCATTGGTCTAACCTTAAAACTTTCATTATGACAAAAAAAGAATTAGTTAATGCAATCGCTACTGAGGCAGGTCTTTCTATCAAAGACTCAGGCAAAGCTTTAAACGCATTTGTAGGAGCTTTTGGAAAAGCAATGAAAAAAGGTCAGAGGATCCAGCTACCAAGTATGGGAACTTTTACCGTTACTAAAAGAAGTGCCAGAGTGGTACGTAATCCTCGTACTGGTGCAAAACTTAATGTTCCGGCCAAGAAAGTTGTTAAATTCAAAGCTGCCCCAGCACTTAACAAAGGTCTTTAATCCTAAACGATTGAGATTGCCATAGAGGGGTGTTGGAAATACACCCCTTTTTTTTTGAAACATTTTTTCAATTTATCTGTTAATACTACAGGCTTACTTGCATCAGAAAATTATTTCTGATGTTTTATTAATCCTAAACAGGAATTATAATAATATCTTCAATTTGTTTTGATTTTTTTACTATTTTTGATTTGATAATACGGGCACAAATTAGGAAGCAATGAATTGTATTATAGTTGATGATGATAAGCTGAGTTGCAAACTGCTCGAAGGTTATGTTAGTAAATATGCCTCCCTGAACCTGTTAGGCGTATTCAACGATCCTGTTTCTGCCAGAAATGTGATTGCCAACCATAAAGATGTCGATCTTATCCTTCTTGACATCAAAATGCCTGAAATGGATGGTTTTGATTTTATTGGCAGTCTTGACCATCCGCCTAATATTATAATTGTATCGGGAGGAGTAGAATTTGCGCTTAAAGCTTTTGATTTCAATGTAGTAGATTTCCTTCTGAAACCAATTACTTATGCAAGGTTCTGTAAAGCAATTGATAAGGTAGTAAGATATTTCGCACCGAAGGAGGTCAGCAAATCAGGTGATGAGGAAATATTTATTAAAAAAGGATCCTCTCTCGTAAAACTTAAACTCAGAGATATTGTATTCGTGGAGGCCCTTGAAAACTATGTGACCCTGAATACGAACAGTGATAAGTTCACTATACATTTCACAATGAAGGCTATTGAGAGCCAGCTTCCTTCAGGAGTCTTTATCAGGGTACACAGATCATTTATAATCAATAAAAGTATGATCCAGGCTATCAAGGAAAATTCCCTTGATATAAGCATTGGAAATACTGTTAGGAATATTCCTGTCGGAAAATCATTCAGGGATTCACTGCTGAACGACATAAACGTGATGGCCAGATAATTCCTTCCCGGGCACATGCTTACAAACAGGCAGCTTTTTCTACGGTACCTTGGCCAGACATCATCTTCTCCATTAATGCTTGAGATAGAAAAAGCTGAAGGCGTTTTTATGTATGGCCCTTCAGGTGAAAAGTACCTTGACCTTATATCAGGTGTCTCTGTAACAAATACCGGACACCACCATCCAAAGGTTGTCAGTGCCGTCAAGAGCCAGGTTGATGCCTATATGCATCTGATGGTCTATGGTGAGCTTATTCAGTCGCCACAGGTAAAATATGCAGAATATCTCACAAGTTTCCTCCCGGAGAACCTGCGCTGCTGCTATTTCGTTAATTCCGGAAGCGAAGCTGTCGAAGGTGCCCTGAAACTTGCCAAACGGTTTACCGGACACAGCAAAATTGTTTCATTCAGAAACTCTTATCATGGCAGCACTCATGGAGCATTGAGCGTCCAGGGGAGTGAATTTTTCAGGAATGCTTACCGTCCACTGCTGCCCGATTCATTTATGGCCAGATTCAACGATATTGACTCTCTGAATATAATTGATGAGAAAACAGCCTGCGTAATTATAGAGCCGGTTCAGGGAGAAGCCGGGATATTATTCCCCGAAAATGGATTTCTGGATCTGGTAAGGAAGAGATGTACCGATACAAAATCTCTTCTGATATTTGATGAAATTCAGACTGGCTTTGGCAGATTAGGAAAAATGTTCGCCATTGACAGGTTCAATGTTGTACCGGATATTCTTCTCCTTGCAAAAGCCCTGGGCGGGGGAATGCCTCTGGGAGCATTTATTTCATCAGGTGAGATAATGTCAGCATTGATATCCGATCCATCCCTGGGACATATAACAACTTTTGGAGGACATCCGGTATGCTGCGCTGCAGGACTGGCATCAATGAAAGTGCTGACAGAAGAAAACCTTATTGAATCATGCTCAGGTAAATCAACCTTGTTCAGGAATCTGCTGAAACATGACCTGATAACCTCAGTAAGAGGCGAGGGACTGCTCCTTGCTGTTCAGCTGGCCAGTCCTGAATATGTGAAGTACTCAATTGCCAAAGCCCCCGAATTCGGTCTGATTCTTGATTTTTTCCTTTTCTGTGATGATGCATTCAGAATCGCTCCACCTCTTACAATAAATGAAGAAGAGATATCGTGGGCCTGTAAGCAGATCGGCAATCTTCTTGATAATGCTGAAAAACATGCTATGAAGAAATGAAAAAGGTCATAATTATTCTTATCCTCACAGGAGCGTTGTTTTTTCCAGATGCCAGCGGACAGGTTCACTATACAAATACCTCAGTGATCCTGGAGAAGCTTTTCAGCAGACTGATTGCCAGTAATGAAGATGCCGAACGGATACAGATAAATGACTCGATTGATCTTATTATTCAAAGTTATGCCGGATCTGATACAGTCTTTAATCATAAATTTACTAACCTGAGGTACCTCGGACAGATTACCTCCCGTAACTCCCAGCTCAAGATAATTACATGGAACCTGGTTTTAAAAGATTCAATAAGCAGATATTATTGCTATTTAATTCACAACTCAGGGAAAAGAAATCTGGCGTACAGGCTTGAAGGAGTATACAGGGAAGGACCTGTAAGAACCGATACAGTTTATTCTGACAAAAACTGGTACGGGGCTCTTTATTATGATCTTCGGCCTTTTAAAAAAGACGACCAGACCAACTGGGTGCTTTTAGGCATAGATTACGGCAATCAGGCAATAACCCGCAAGATTATTGATGTGCTGAGCTTTGCTTCTGATGGCAGTATCATTTTAGGGAAGAAAATATTTGCTACGGGGGAAGCATTAAAATACAGAGAGGTGCTTGAATATGGCTCCGAAGCTGTAATCTCACTGAAGTTTCTGACTGACAAATCAATTGTTTTTGACCATCTGGTTCCTGTTTCACCGGCTTTAAAAGGCAAAAAGGAATACTATGGGCCTGATTTCTCATATGATGCATATGGTCTGGAAAAGGGGACGTGGAAATTCAAATCGAACGTCGATGTAAAAAATAAGAAATAATTCAGAGTAAAAAACCGAGATTTTCTGCAATAGATTTTATTCTTAATTATTTAACAATAGGGCCTGAAACATTACATTCCGCTGATTTAAATGAATTACTAGATTTGATGAAATCTTCTTTATCAATGCTGGATTTCTCATGTTTTATCTCCTGATAGGGAATTAAATTTGGAAAGGTTGCCAATTTTGAAGAAATTTGATTTAGCTAATATGTGACGGACCCATGAATAGTTCCTTTGATCTGGTTTTTGAAAATCCTATTGACAAAGGCCGTCATTCATTGAAAACGATTGGAAATATTCTGTTCAGCAGGCTTCCTGGCAGAAATGAGGAAAGCAGGATCATATTGAGTCATTTTGAAAATCAATACGTTGAAATCAGTCTTGTACGGTTCCGGAATATTGTCCTCAAGCTTTTAAGATCTTTTAATGAAAAAAATATATTGAAAGGGCAGACTGTGATATTGCTGACCTTCCAGGGATGCAATGAAATGATAACTGCTCTGATCTTTATCGCCCTGGCAGCTAGGGGCTGCCGTACCTTCCTTCCTATGTACTCTGAGTCTGAAGAATTTTCAGAATGGATCGATCTGACTCATTCTGAGCACGTTATTCTTCCACACAATGAAGTACGAAGCCTGGAAGGACACGAAAGGGAAAAATCTGAAATAGAAGAGATCAGAGATATTGCCGCCCAAAAAAGGCTTAAAGTCTGGGATAATCTAACAGATTTCGGCATTGATCATGAATTTTCTGGCACTTCACCAAGCTTACAAGAAGGCATTACTTTCTCTGACAACGAGTTTAATAATATCAATCCGACTGATGATGTTTTAATAGTTACTACATCAGGCACCTCTGGCAGATCAAGGCTCGTTGTATATACCCACGAGTCCTATTATTTAAACTGCCTCGCATGGGAAAAGGCTGGATTTTATAATAAAAATGTTCTTGGAGGCACAGGATTCACTCCTTTGCTGACTCATACAATGGGAATCCGTGCACTTATTAATGCTTTATGGACAGGAGAGCCGGTATGCCTTATTATAACGGAATGGTTTATTACAAAGCCAGAAACTGTAAGATACCTGTTAATGAAAATGAAACCGGAACATATCACAGGAGGTCCAGCAGTATATAACACATTTTTGGAATTTTTCAGGATATTCCCTGAGATTAAAGCTCTTATAAGTAATAATCTGAAAACTCTTGTATCAAGTGGTGCTGCCTATGACAATATGACTGCACACGAAGTTTATAATGCAACCGGAATTCGCCTTCATAATGCTTTCGGCACTACCGAAACACAACAGGTCTTCTCCACTTTACTCAGTCACGGTAATGTATTCGATGAGATTATGATTCCTCTTGGCAATCCTTTGCCAGGTGTCAGTATAGGATTGATAAGAACAGATTCAGAAACAAATCATTTCAGGCTTTATGTAAAGTCGGTTTTCGGGCATAAGTATTGCATAGGTGATAATGAAGACAACACAAATAAGTATTTTGATACCGGTGATATTGTTTTCCTGGATGAAAGAAATTGTTTTTTCTATATTAGAAGAACCTCATTTGATTACTTTAAAGATTGTTTTGGTGTAAAAATACCAATACTTAAGATCAGGGAATATTATAATAGTCTGGTAAACAGTGTGCTGCATGCCCAGTTCTATCCTGTTATGAATTTTCCAGGACTGGCAGCCCTGGTGTTCATAAATGATGGATCAATAAGCTCCGGTCAAGTAAATGATGCAAGAATACTTAAGAAATTCAGTGGAGTATTTGAAGAAATTAATAACCGGTTGATAAACATCATTGAGCCGTTTGAATTTCAGCACAGGCATGTTTGCAGGATTGCCATTATCAATATGGCTCCTCCTAAAACAGGGAAAGGCACAATTTCTGTAAAACAGATAAACGCGGAATATCATGATCTGATAAGCCGTTTAACCGATATTAGAAAGGATCATTCGGGAATCGAGTCAACTGACATTTTGAGTCATGGTTCTTTTAAATATGCTCAATATCTTAGCCCGCAGATAGGTACATTTCTTTCATCTCTCAAGCTCAATTACCAGTACCATCGTGGTAAAAAAGACTCTCTATTCGCTTATCTTCATGGCAAAGAAGTTGAAATACTTGATGTTACAGGCGGATATGGGACAAATCTCCTGGGTCATAATAATCCTGAAATATCAAAGGAGGTGGCGGAGTTTATCCAAAAAGATAAAATAGCAATTTGTAACCAGTTAAGTATTCAGAACTACGCCAGCCTTTTAGCTGAAAAACTAAATTTTGTCATTGGATCTGAAATGGGGAGAAATTTTCAGGTTGTTTTTGGCAGCAGTGGTTCTGAAGCAGTTGAAATAGCTATCCATCATGCATGTTTTGAATGGGAAAACAGAATTGAAAAGATAAGGGATCAACAGTTTCAGACTTACGCCAGCGACAAAAATGTAAATATAGTTGAGGTTTGGAAAAGAAATTGGGAAATAATCGAAAAATCAAAAAACCTGATAATTGCAGTCGCTAATTCATTTCATGGACACAGTACCGGAGCAAGGAGCATATTGGGAAATCGGAAAAAGCGAAAAAAATTTTCAAGACTTTCAAATATTGAAGCGGTTTTTCTGGATGACAGAAATGAATCATGGCCAGAACAATTGAATTATACGATAGAAAAGTCACTCATAACCCTGGAACGGGTTGTACAGTCTGATCACACAACCAAGGTCATACAGTTTAAAATCAGTTCTATAATATGTGCGTTTGCTGAACCAGTTATGGGAGAAGGGGGTGTCCGCACCGTAAACCGGGACTTTCTTAAAGAGCTCTCATTTTATGATTTCCCTTTGATATCTGATGAGATTCAATGCGGTCTTGGACGGACTGGTGAAATACCTGAATGTAAAAATGCCCATTATTATCTTTTTGGAAAAGCGCTGGGTGGGGGTATCGAAAAGATCTCTGCGGTGATGATCGACAAATCAAGGTTCTGCTTTGATTTCAGTGAGTACTATACCTCTACTTTCGGTAACGGTGAATTAGCAGCTGTCGCCGGACTTAAAGCCCTTGATATTATAAGTTCCGGTTCATTCATAAATCAGATCATCGAAACCGGCAGTTATCTGAGGGATAAGCTGATAAGTATCCGAAATAAATATCCCGGCGTCATTTCGGATGTTCAGGGTAAGGGACTGATGTTGGCAATTTACTTCAATCCGGCATGCGCCGACGGGAATATTATCCTGAGAATACTATTTGAAAAAGAAAGAGCCGGTTATCTTTTTTCTGCCTGGCTGTTAAATTGTCATCACATAAGGATGTTCCCAACTCTTACAGCACCCAATACTTTAAGAATTGAACCTTCAGCCTATCTGACACAGCAGGAATCAGATAAAATATGCATCGCACTCGACGAACTATGCTCATTGATTACATGTAAGAAAATGTACGACCTGTTCCTGTTTCTGATGGATAACGATACATTCTCTGAAGATAAGAAAGGCTCGGATACGGAGGTTGTCTATAAACAAAATCCTGAATCTGCGGCAGATGGAGCAACCAAAGTTGCGTTTATTGCACATTTTGCATTTCCCCTGAGGGAATTGCGAATGCTTGTACCAGATTTTGCAAGAGCTTCAGATACCGGCTTACGTATCCTATTTAACAGGATACAGACTCTGATGGAGATGGACCCTGTCCTGATGATAGCATTAAATCTCTTTCACGGAAAGATACATTTTTCCTTTTATGTAATTCCTCTGGATTCATCCGAGCTTGAATTTCTTCATAAGTCAGGCAGAAGAAAAAGAATAGTGACAAAAATACAGAAAGCCGTCAACCTTGCTTCTCAAAATGGTGCTCAGGTAATAAGTCTTGGCGGTTTTAACTCGATTCTTACTAACAACGGGCTTTCTCTTTACGAACCCCCTGGTTCAAGAATAATTACAGGAAATACACTAACAGCAGCATCCGGAATGAGACATCTTGTCAATACTGTAAAAATGATCCAGGAATTCGACAAACCAAATGTTATAGCAATAGTCGGATCGACTGGTAACATAGGACAGGTCATTACGGAAATGCTCTGCGATCAAAGAGATATTTGTTCTGAATTAATTCTGGTTTCACGATCTGAAAAGCGGACAAAAGAGATTATTGATGATCTGAGGAAGCGAAAGAGTGTTACGATGAAGATAATATGTTCGGGTAACATTAGTGTCATTAAGAATTCAGATATCCTGATCATCTGCTCAAATACAAGCGATCCAATAATCTTCCCTCATCATATTTCTGCGAATAAACCAGTTCTAATTTCAGATCTTTCGGTCCCTTCTGCAGTTTCCCCTGAAGTATACAGACTGCCTAACGTGAGAAGCATTCCATTTTCGGCTTATGTTACATTACCTGAGGATAAGGATGCCGTAATTAGTTCCTATTCACCACCGGGAACTGTTTTTTGCTGCGCGGCTGAAGCTCTTTTGCTTGGTCTTGAAGACTTTAAAGGCTCTCTGAAAGGTAGAATTATCCCTGGAGAGGTAAAAGAGATAACCATTCTGGCACAAAAATATAACCTGTTTCAGAAAACCGGGAGTCTGGAAAGTTTTAAAACAACAAGGATGTAAAATATGGATTTCCTTTATAATTATGGGATCTCTCAGGAGGATGCTCTTACCGAAAGCAAAGCGCTTAAGCTCAATAAAGGGGATTCTTTGTTATGTATAGCAAGTGCAGGAGAAATTCCTTTAAATATTGCTGCTTTGAACGACGTGAAAATTAAGGCAGTGGATGTTTCGACCGAACAATTAAGATTATGCCGTCTGAAACAAACGGCAGCAATAGTAACTGGTTCCGATATAGCAGCCTCATTTCTTGGCTTTATGTATATGAAGGAAACCATACGTGAACAAATTTTCATAAATGAAGTATTACCATTTCTGTTGGAGAATGACAGGCAATATTGGAAAGAGAATATCGAGGCTGTTAAAGGCGGAGTAATAAATAGTGGCAGGTTTGAAAAATATATGCTGAAAGTAACAGGTATAGGTAGGTTTATTCTGGGGAAAAAGAATCTTTCCAGCTTATTTGAATGCGATTCTGTTGAAGAACAGAAAGAAGTTTTTGATAAAAAGATAAATGGACCGATTGTAAAGGGTATTTTCAGGACAGCTTTTCATCCCTGGATCTATAAAAACCGTGGAATTGATCCTGCAGGACTGACTCATAGCGGATCGAGGAATATAGGGGAATTCTTTTTCCAGCGTTTCCGAAACTTTTGCTGCAATACTTTATCAAGAAAAAACTATTTCCTGCAGTACACTTTTTTTAACAGGATCTTATTTAAGGAAGCACTTCCGGAATTTCTTCAACCTGGTTTCCATGAAAGGTTTACCAGAAACGTCAAAAATATAGAATACGAGAAAAAATCAATTGAAAAAATTCTGGAAGCATCAGAGCATGGAAATTTCAATAAGATCCATATTTCAAATATCGGTGACTGGATGTCAAAGGAATCAATGGCATATCTGTTCATGCTGATAAGAGATAAAACTTTACCAGGGGACAGGATAGTCATGAGGTATATACATCTTAATCACAGAATTCCTGATAATGTCCCTGAACTTTCAGCTGATTACAACCATGGTGAAGAACTTATACAAAACGATCGTTATCCGTTCTATTCAGTTGTGCCCATAATCAGAAAATAGTATGAGTCTCTATCAGATTGAACCTATTGACAGGAGTTACAGCAGTAAAATGCTTGAAATACTCCACTCGGCGCCTATAAATACTGATAAGATTACAATTTGCTTCGACAGGCAACCTGATTTTTTCAGGTTGTCCGACATTAAATATCACCCGTATTTTTGTTATGGATTTTTTAGGCTTAACCAGCTTAAGGGATTTGGGATGATTGGTTATCACGATGCTATGGTTAGCGGTACACAGGAAACAGTATTTCATCTGAAAGATTTTTATGTTTCACCTGAGGCCAGGGGTATAGGATTCGGCCTGAAGGTCAGTGAAAAATTATTCAAGGAGACATATAACAATTCAACCATAGGATATGCGGTTGTTATGAAAGGCAACTCGGATCCTCTTTCGTATGTTGATCACAGGAATCCATCTTTCCCGTTTATTCCTTATTCACGAATAATTAATCAGTTGGATGTCAGGAATATAATTCTGACATGCCCAGTACGCAATAAGGGGAAATATTATGTACGCAAGGCTGAAAAAAGCGATATTCCTGTAATTGTCAATTTGCTGAATAAAGAACACAAGGAACGACTATTCGGCAATCATTATGATATTGCGACATTCGATAAATATCTTAATGAGCGTCCGGGCCTGACTATAGATAATTATTTTATGGCTATTGACAGGAACGGAAGTCTGTGCGGTGTGTGTGCAGCATGGGACTGTTCATCATTCAGACAAACGAGAGTTTTACGCTATGGAAAACAATTTACGGCCGCAAAGATCCTTTATAGATTTTTGTCTTTTCTTTTTCGCCTGACTCCTCTGCCAGCAGCAGGTGAATGTTTTAAAGATTTCATAGTAACGGATTATGCTGTAGAAGACAGGGATCCGGAAATAATGAATGCACTGTTACGAACTGTTTATAATAAGTATCGGAAAAAAGGATATCAAAACATGATATGGAGCAGTTCAGCTGATGATCCCTTGCTGAAGGCATCTGAGGGCTTTTTCTTTCAGCGCCTGATTTCAAACATTATACTTATCTCCACCAATCCTATAACGATTGAAAAAAGTGAAATCCTTAACAGACTTCCCTATATAGATTTGCCCTGCCTGTAAAAATCATAAGAGAAAGCCATCTCTTAACCGGTATACCCTGGAAGCATAATTAGCTATCCTTTCGTCATGGCTGGCGATGACAACACTCAGCCCGTCATTTGTGACACTATCATGGAGGAATTCAATAATCGCCATTCCCTGCTCAGTTGCAAGACTTCCGGTAGGCTCATCAGCCAGGACTAGCCGGGCTCCGTTAGCTATTGCCCGGGCAACAGCTACCCGCTGTTTTTCACCCTGACTGAGTTTCCCGGGGAATTCATTCCAAAGATGACCTACGCCAAATCTTTCAAGGCATTTGACGGCATGACTCCTTGCTGATTTTTCCCGAATACCGGCAAATTTCATTACAAGGGTGACATTTTCCAGAACATTCAGATTTTCAAGCAGACAGAAAGTCTGAAAAATAAATCCCATCTTGTTTGCTCTTAGTCGCTGTAGCTCCGCGGAAGAATAATCCTGTACCTTTTTACCAAAAATAAATACAGAACCATTGGTTGGCTCCTGAAGTCCGGCAAGAAGCGTAAGGAGAGTTGTCTTTCCGCTGCCGCTCGGACCCAAAAGCAGCACCAGCTCTCCGGCACAAACCCTGAAAGAAACATTGTTAACGGCAATTGTTTCATTTCCTGAACGTGAAAATACCTTTGAAACTTTTACCAGTTCGGCTGTACAGATTTTGTTTTGATCGTTCATTTGAAAACTTCAAGTGGGTAAATGTGCCTCTGCCTTACCAATGGTAATATTGAGCTCAGAAGACTGATAATCAATAACCCTGATGCTACTGTCAGTATTTGATTGAATGATGTCTGAGCTGAAACAGTAGGTGAAAATCTTCCAACTGCTTTTAACATCGGACCAAACATCAGAAGGGCAAGGATCATTCCATTGCCAGCCAATATAAGGGATTGCTGTATTATAATAACAGGAATAAATTCTGAAGGAGCTCCAAGTGCCTTCATAATAGCGTAATCCCTTTGCTGTTCAAGGACATAAACCGATAATATCAGGCTTAAGAGTGCAGTCAGCACGATTGCTCCGATAAGGGCAACTATATATAGCAATGGCATAACACCCGTTTCAGCTTCATGAATATTATTATTCAGAAATGTCACTTTGTCAAATACAGCAAGATCAGGTGAAACGGCCCTTATTAGTCCGGCAACTGAGACAGGATTTAAACCCGGTTCAACAACAATCTGATAACAGGATAATATCCCTGGAAAACCCAAAAGCTCTCTTGCCTTTTCAAGTGTAATAAAGGCAAACTGAATTACAAAAAGATTTGTCCCGCCGCTTAATCCTGCTACTGTAAGTGTGTCATCCCGTATTACAAAGATATCTCCGACCTTTATCCTGTATTTTGCTGCAAATGAATTATCAAGAACGATCTGATCATTATTTCGCAGCGTGTCCCCTTTCAGGATTTCAGGTGGACCTCCTTTCCCTGTAACAGGATCGTACCCCACCAGATGAACTGAAGCAGAGGTGCCAGGGAGATTCACGGTAGCAGTAAAGAAAAGTATGGGTGCCATCGATTTTATGCCTTTCACGTTCTTAATCAGGTCACCATGCCGGTTTGTCAGAATAGATGTGCCACGGAGAAGGTTGGCAGCATGACGTTGCAACACCCATATATCTGCTTTGCTTTCGCGGACATACCGCACGGAGGCATCAGCTACGCCATGATAAATCGCCAGAAGAAAAAGCATTAAAATCAGACAAAGAGCAATTCCAAAAGAGGTAATAATAAACCTCACATATTGTCTCGATAACGTTTTTAAGGCATACATTTACCAAGAATTATCTGATCAAAAGTATGAATATTTTGCTTACAAATTATTCATCGTCTGCTTTTATATTCCGGCTGAAAGTGACTATTTGTCAGTATGAAATGAACGGCATATCTTTTGAAAGATAACGGACGTTGATCATGTTTAACCATTAAAATTACCGATATGCAAACAGGAAAAATAGGAGTAACTACAGAGAATATATTTCCGATAATAAAAAAATTCCTCTATTCTGATCATGAGATTTTTCTGCGTGAACTTATCTCAAACGCCATCGATGCAACTCAAAAGCTAAAGGCAATTACTTCAGCCGGCGATTTTAAAGGCGATCTGGGTGACCTGACTATCAGGGTATCAGTTGACAAAAAGAAGAAGACGATTAGGGTTACTGATTCGGGAATAGGAATGACCTCCGAAGAGATTGACAAATATCTTAACCAGATAGCATTTTCGAGCGCGAATGATTTTCTTGAAAAATACAAAGATCAGATCAATTCAATGATCGGACATTTTGGTCTTGGCTTCTATTCATCTTTTATGGTTTCGGACAAAGTTGAAGTGATATCAAAATCGTGGGATGAGGCTGAACCTGCTGTCAGGTGGAGTTGTGACGGCAGTCCGGAATACAAGATTGAGGAGACGACCAGGGCCGGCAGGGGAACCGACGTGATCCTTTACATCGACAAGGAATCGAAAGATTTCCTTGAAGAGAATAAAATTGAGGAGCTCCTTAAGAAATACTGTAAGTTTTTGCCTGTTGAGATAGCTTTCGGAAAGGAGAAAGAATGGAAAGACGGGAAATATGTGGAAACAGGAAAAGATAAAATTATTAATAATACGAAACCTGCATGGACACTAAAGCCGGCGGATCTGAAGGATGAAGATTACCTCAAGTTTTACAGGGAGCTATATCCTCTGGGTGAAGAACCATTATTCAATATACACCTGAATGTTGATTACCCTTTCAAGCTGACCGGAATTCTTTATTTTCCAAAAATCAAAAGCAATATAGAGATACAGAAAAATAAAATCCAGCTATACTGCAGCCAGGTTTTTGTAACAGATTCCGTCGAAGGTATTGTACCCGAATTCCTTACTCTGCTCCACGGAGTTTTAGAT
>Ga0315292_10001252_pt1 | contig 13416 bp, 14 predicted proteins | sample YL17G13_0_MG_FD_204029 | JGI IMG/M metagenome (GOLD analysis project Ga0315292, IMG submission 204029) | Sediment microbial communities from Yellowstone Lake, YNP, Wyoming, USA - YL17G13_0 | ecosystem: Environmental > Aquatic > Freshwater > Lake > Sediment | place: USA: Wyoming | collected... | reverse complement strand
ATTTTTCACCTCTTCCTCAAGGCCGTTCGCTATCATTTCATCGACACGCTTCTCTATAAGGCTGTAAAGCTCTTTTCTGTCTCTTGAGAGGCCGATCTTAATGAATTCGTAAGGAAGCGGCTGTGTAAACCGTTTCTGCATATCGGAAATGTTCGAGGCGCTTTTCAGGGAAACCTCCAGTGCCCTTATAATCCTTCTTGTATCATTCGGCGTTATCTTCCCTGCAGCCTCGGGGTCAAGCTCTCCGAGATACATATAAAGCGAGCCGTTTTCAGCCTTTTCTCTGTCGAGCAGACTTTCCCGCAATGACCAGTCTGCGGAAGGTCCGCTGAAAATACCCCGTGTCATTGCCTTGATATACAAACCTGTGCCTCCCACAACAATCGGGATTTTCCCTTTCCGGTGAAGCCCTTCAATAATGGGAACAACCGCATCAATATATTTACCCGTACTATAAGACTCCCGGGGTCCAACTATATCTATCATGTGATGTTTTACCATGGCCCTTTCATCGGGAGTCGGTTTTGCAGTTCCGATATCCATATGCCTGTAAATCTGCATGGAATCGGCGCTGATTATATCCGTACCAAGCTTTTTTGCAAGCAGGAGCGAGACGCCTGTCTTCCCGACGCCGGTTGGGCCGAGGATTATAATGACCTTGTTCATTTCCGTTTGAACATCTTCTTCAGATCGTCTAAGGAAAAGAAAAGTCTTGTGGGTCTTCCATGGGGGCACTGGTCGGGGTGAGCGGTCTTTTCAAGGTCGGCAATTAGTGCGGAGACCGCTTCCTGATTTAATATCCGTTTCCCTCGTACCGAACTGTGGCAGGCAATACGTGCGGCAAGGGCTTCTTTGAGGGATTTGTCGGGAGCAATGCCTTCGCGGATGCACGAGGCTATATCAGAGAGGATCCCCCTCAGATCGGCCTCTTCCAGAGCATCCGGCAGTGAGCGGACAATGACCGTATCATGTCCGAAATCGTCTGCCTCAATGCCGAAATCCGCGAGAAGATTGTTGTTTTCAAGGATGACTCTGTATTCATTGTGAGATAACTTTACCTGTCTTGGGAACAGGAGCTGGTGGGCATTCAGGTTTATGCCTTTGAGGAATCTTTCATAGAGGACCCTTTCATGGGCGGCGTGGTGGTCTATTAATGTTAGACCGCCTTTGCCGGACATAGCGACGAAGGTGTCTCCGAGATAGATGAACGGTATCGACGGCGTATAAGGAAAATCCAGCGGTTCGGCGATCATTTGAGTTTGTGGGACAAAGGACGACGGTTGAAAAGACGAATACTCTGCCGGGAACGGTTTGGAAGAACACGTATCAGCCGGTTCAAGAAACTGCCCGGTATATTCAACCCTGTTGCCTCTCACCGCTTCGCCGATGCTTGCGGACACCAGACGATAAACAGGTTCTTTATCTTCAAACCTTACCTCACGCTTTGCCGGATGGACGTTGAAATCCACTTTACGGGGGTCAATTTCAAGACAGACAAAGAAGACGGGATGCCGGTCGTGGGGAAGAATCCCCTCATATGCTTTATATACTGCTGAAGAAATGGCATAGTCTTTTACGGGCCTCGAATTTATAAAGATGAACTGATGGGATTTCATATTCCTGAAGTTATCGGTTTTTGAGACAAAGGCGGTCATCGTGACGCCTTCTATACCTGCAGAGACCTCTATCAGCCCGTTCAGGAACTCATCACCGTAAACCTGTAGAATACGTTCTTTCACGCCTGAAGCTGCCGGAAGGTTTATGGTTTCCCTGTTGTCCGTTATAAGCCTGAAGCCTATATGGGGGTGAGACAGGGCCTCTTTTGTAACGGTATCTATTATATGAAAAAGCTCGGTGTTGTTCGATTTCATGAACTTTTTTCTTACAGGGGTGTTGAAGAATATGTCCCTTACCTCGATGGATGTCCCTGCCGAAGGCGAATCTTTAATCTCTTTTACCTCGCCCCCTGCTATTTCAACGGATATTCCGCTGACAGAGTCTTTCAATCCCGTGATGATCTTCACTTTGGAGATGGATGCAATGGAAGGGAGGGCCTCGCCCCTGAAGCCCATTGTTTTGATATTGAACAAATCATCTTCAGTGGAAAGCTTGCTTGTGGCATGACTTTCAAAGCAGAGGAGCGCATCTTCCCTGTCCATACCGGACCCGTTGTCGGACACTCTCATGAGACGTTTACCTCCATAGAGAACGTCTATGCTTATATCCGTACTCCCCGCATCTATGGAGTTCTCTATGAGTTCCTTAACGACTGAAGCAGGTCTTTCCACGACCTCCCCTGCTGCAATCTTGTTCCTTAAATCAGGAGGAAGGATTTTTATCAGCGGCATATGACATTTTAACCCAAATCCGGCGGGTAAGCAAAGGACCTTAAAGAAGACTGGAGAAGTTCCGCGCCTGACTCGCTAAAATATCCCTGAAATTTGATATACTGTTACGGATAATTGAACTATGGGAAGCTGTCCGTGGAAAATTATGAAATCTCAGCTTTCTGCAAGAGACTATGAAAGCAGAAGATAAAATTTATAACGATCTGACCTTTTTCACGAACGAACCGGGCGCTGCCATCCTTGACAGATTCAAGAAGACCCTGAAAGACGTCCAGTTTTTTGATATCCTCGTCGGCTATTTCCGGACAAGCGGCTTTTTCAGACTGTACAACTCCTTTGAAACAATAGAGAAAATAAGAGTCCTTGTCGGCATAAATGTCGACAAGATGACATTTGAGGCTAACGGTGTTGATAATATGCGAGAAGAATTTGACTCTCACTTTATTACTTTGAAAGAAATTGAGTCAGGGAACTATAACGTTTTATTGGTAAATCGCATCTCTTGAACTTCATATAGCTTAACTCTCCAGTGCGACTCGAATATTAATCAGGGGTTATCTTGCTGAACTTTGCTCCCTTGACAGACAGACCTCCCATCAAACCTTTTTGATCAAACATAAAACCTGCAACCGGGTGTTGGCTGCGCAGAGTCTCGACAGAGACATCAGCCCCCGCATCTATAATGGTGACCTCGGCGTCAACGCCAGCCTCCCAGCCTTCGCTGGTGCGGAACTTTTTCATCGCTTCATCGGTCATAAAGAGTATTACCATATCGTACTTCATAGCGCCGATCTGCCATCCGACCGAGCCTTCAGCAAGGCTATAGTAGCCATTTGTCTTGCCCCCAACCAGCAGGGCACCCTGACCATACTTCCCTCCAAGCACAAAACCTGCTTTAGTAATGTTAGGCATAACGAGCACGGCCTTTGCGCCTTTGAGATATTCAGTGCCTCCCTTAACATCTTTCTTGAAACGGTCCATTGCCGCATTGACGCTTGCGTTAATTTCTTCCTTTGTCTTTGCGTAGGACATCGTAGCAAGCACTGAAAACACGAGCGTGAAACATATTGCCAGTGAAAGAACACTCCATGATTTACGCATATCCATAATCATAAGCCCTCCTTTAATGTTGAGGTATATTGTCACAAAAACAATACACCCCATGAATTCATTGCAAATCTACCTGTACCCATGCGTCTCTACAAAAACAATTACTGATCATAATTATATCAAAATAACTTTTAAAAATAAATTCCCAGACTGCGCAGGCATCTCGCCTGTCTTTGCCGGATATATTCTTTGCCCTTCTTCCCATCAAGCTTGGTTAAATCGACCTGTCTTGTTTCTATTACTCTTCATATTCCGCGCCATTTTTCCCTTTATTCAGTTACTCTCTTAGCTCCTCTCAAGAGTTATGCAATTTGAGTAGCATGTTCACAAAGGTTTCCGTGTACCTAAAAACAAAACCGTTTCTAATACCTGCTACTAAATAATTACGGTATATTGACAAATATGCTGATTAACGATGGAAATACATGGGAAAAGTCAATAAACAAGTCTGACCCCGAGTCCCCACCCCGAGTCCCCACCGTTAAAGATAAACTCATTGCTGTGGAAGAGGTAAACCGCGCTGCTAACACCTCTTCCATAAAAAGAGCCGGAATATTATCTGAGAGGCAGGATATTGAGATTGCAGAAGGGAGGAAATGACCTCGATCAACTCGGCTTCTGGTCTAAAATAAAGCCTGGTGAGATTGCAATGGTTGAAGGGAGGAAATGAATGTCAGTTATAGTGCTCGCCGAATACAAGACATTTTTCAAAAAGATAAAAGAGCGCATACATAAAGCCCGGTATGATGCGCTGAAATCCGTAAATAAGGAACTTATTAATCTGTATTGGGACATCGGTAAATCGATAACGGCAAAGCAGGAAAAGCTTGGCTGGGGGAAATCGATAGTGGAAACTTTAGCAGGAGACCTGCAAAAGGAGTTTCCGGGAATACAGGGATTTTCCAGCGCCAATCTCTGGAGAATGCGAAATTTCCACATTACCTATCAGGAAAATAAAAAACTCGCGCCATTAGTGCGAGAAATCAGCTGGACGAAAAATGTGATTATCATGGAGCGTTGTAAAGACGATATCCGGCGTGAGTTTTACATCATGCAGGGGCGTATTGCAATACGCCCCTACGAAGAGAACGAACCACCCCGGCTTATGGTCTGAATTGTCTGTTTTGTGTATAATTCTAAAAAGACTGATAAACGGAGGTTAGTCATGGACATAAAGGCGTTTGTTCTCAATAAAGCATTGGAGGCAAAGGAAGGGGCGAGGGCTTTGGCCAAGGCGTCATCAAAACAGAAAAATGCCGCCTTGATCGGAATGGCTGAGGCATTAAAGAAAAGATCGAAGGACCTGATTTCAGAAAATAAGAAAGATATCAAATACGCGGAAGGCAAAGGGCTTTCAAAGGCATTGATCGACAGGCTTACTTTAAACGAAAAGCGTGTCAATGAAATGGCCGCCGGACTGATTGAAGTCGCAGCCCTTCCAGACCCGGTAGGTGAAATAATCAGGATGCGGCAGAGGCCTAACGGGATGACTGTCGGAAAGATGCGCGTCCCTATTGGTGTTATCGGTATCATTTACGAATCAAGACCGAATGTTACGGCGGATGCGGCAAGCCTCTGTATGAAGGCAGGCAATGCCGTTATCCTCCGGGGCGGGTCCGAGGCAATCAATTCAAACAAAGCCATTGTCAAGGTCCTTAAGGAGGCTGCAAAAAAAGAAGGCCTTCATGAGGGTATAGTAACTTTTATCGATACTCCTGACAGGCAAGCGATTATGGAAATGCTCAAGCTCGAGGGCATAGTCGATCTTATAATCCCGAGGGGAGGAGAGTCTTTGATCAGAGCGGTCGCCGAGAATTCGAGGATCCCCGTACTCAAGCATTACAAAGGCGTTTGCCATATCTTTGTTGACATGGATGCGGATTTCAAGATGGCTGAAGACATATGTTTCAATGCAAAAGTCCAGCGACCGGGCACCTGCAATGCGATGGAGACGATGCTTGTTGATAAAAAGATTGCAAAGGCATTTCTGCCCTCCATGATAAAGCGCTTCAAAAAAGCAGGCGTGAAAATAAAGGGATGTCCTCTGACAAGGAAGATGGACGCATCTCTTGAAAAGGCGCAGGAAGAGGACTTTTACAGAGAATACCTTGACCTGATTGTGAACGTCAGAGTAGTCAATGGTATAGAGGAAGCAATGACGCATATAGCAAAATACAGTTCCGCCCATTCTGATGCTATTGTGACAAAGGACTATGATAAGGCAATGCGGTTTCTTAAGGAGGTCGATTCCTCGGCAGTGTTTGTCAACGCCTCTACAAGATTAAACGACGGCTTCCAGTTCGGCCTCGGCGCCGAGATAGGCATCTCTACCGATAAAATACATGCACGGGGTCCTATGGGACTCGAAGAGCTTACCTGTACCAAGTTCATAGTACTCGGCAATGGGCAGCTAAGGGAATAATGTATTGAAGGTCGGCGTCTTTGGCGGGACTTTTAACCCTATACATAATGGACATCTGAGGGCCGCGGAAGAAGTCCGGGAGAAACTTGGGTTTGACAGGATACTTTTTATCCCGTCAGGCAAGCCTCCCCTTAAAACAAAAGATATTGCAGTTGCCGCGCATCGATTCGAGATGGCGAGGCTTGCAATTCTTGATAATCCTTTTTTTGAGATTTCCGATATTGAAACAAAGCGTGCAGGAAAGTCTTATACCGTAAAGACAATAGAGGAATTGAAAAAGGCATATCCTTCCAGGGAGTTTTACCTGATCCTCGGAATAGACGCCTTCCTCGATATTCCGAACTGGCGGCATCCCGAGCGGCTGATTGCCCTTGCCAATTTTGTCATCATTTCCAGACCGGGGTCCAGGTTTGCGGATTTAAGGCTGTCGCCTTATATAAGAAAGACAAACCGGCATACCCTAAAAAGGATTGATGACTTAAAACAAGATGTTTATGCAACAGCATTAGAAAGCGGCAAGGAGACGGTCCTTCTCGGAATTACACCTATTGGGATATCGTCAACCAATATCAGAAATGCTTTAAAAGATGGGAAAAGCATAAAATATCTGTTGCCGGCGGCAGTCCAATCCTATATAATTAGAAAGAAGGTATATAAAAGCTGAAATTTGGGATACTGATTTTTAAACTTTAAACCTTTTAACTATATATAATTTCCATTTGAAGGGAGGGAAAAACTTTAGAAAGTATAGATAAGTCCCTTGCGGCAGCAAGGGCGGCATTAGACAAAAAAGCAAAAGACGTCCTTATCCTCGATTTACAAGGCCTGACTACCATTGCAGATTATTTTGTAATCTGTTCGGGACAAAGCACCACACAGGTAAAAGCAATCCAGGAGCAGATAGTAGTAAAAATGAAAGAGGCGGGTATTAGTCCCCGGGGGGTCGAAGGTATGACTTACAGCCACTGGGTACTCGTAGACTACGGAGACGTTATTATCCACATCTTTGAAGAGGAAACAAGGACATTCTATGAACTTGAGAAACTGTGGATCGATGCTAAAAGAATTCCGGTGGAGTAATAGCTGCATCCATGAGTAAGCTAAGCGTATTTTTATTCATCGTATTCCTTGCAATCCTCGGCTTATTTGCCATTTTCAATCAAAACATTACAGTGGTCAAGATACCTTTTGGCCAGGCATATGAAACCCCTGCCATAGCTCTTATCCTGATTTCAATTGCTGCAGGCGCCTTTGCCATGCTTTTATTTTTTATGGTAAGAGACACAAGAAGATATGTGGATTCCTATCAGTATCAGAAAAAGCAGAAAAAGGATGCAAAGATCCAGGACTTGTACTCAAAGGCATTGAACTATATCTTTGCGCATCATAACAGGACCCAGGCAAGAGATCTGCTAAAAGAGATACTAAAAGAAGACCCCGAGCATCTTAATGCGTTATTGCAACTCGGGGATATAGCGGCGTCGGAGGAAGATTATCAAAAGGCCCGTGAGTATTATCAGCAGGCAAGAGACCTGAATCCGAGGAATATCGATGTGCTTTTGTCCCTTGAAGGTCTCATGGAAAAGACCGGCAGGCTTGCCGACGCCCTCAGGTATATTGAGGAAATCCTCGACCTGGACGATGAAAACCTTACCGCTTTATATAAAAAGAGGGACATCTTCGAAAAACAGGAAAAGTGGGACGATCTTGTCCTTGCTCAAAAGACAATCCTGAAGAATGAACATGCTGAAAAGGACAAAATACGGGAGAGGCAAAACCTTGTCGGCTATAAATATGAGTATGGCAGGTACAGCCTCGAAAACGGAGACCTTGAAAAGGCCAAAAAGGCTTTCAGGACCGTCCTGAGATTAGAAAAGGATTTAATCCCGGCGAATCTCGGGCTTGCAGAAGTGCTTTTACAGGAAGGCGAAGCAGAGGAAGCTATTAATCTGCTTGAAAAAGCCTATGAACAGACCTCGTCCATGATCGTTCTCCTGAGGCTTGAAGACATGCTGATAAGCGTAGGCGAACCCCTCAGACTTATAAGAATATATAAAAACAAAATATCAAGAAATCCCCAGGACCAGCTTATTAAGTTTTTTTTGGGAAGACTTTATTTCAGGCTTGAAATGATCGATGACGCCTTTGAAACCATGACTTCCATTGATATAGCAGGCACCGCCAATCCGGCTATGCATCAGCTTATGGGCAACCTCTATATGAAGCGGAACCAGATAGATAAGGCTGTACATGAATTCAAGAGGGCATTGGAGTCCCATGAATGCGCCTTCAGCCTGTCATATGTCTGTGAAGACTGCGGATATATCTCCTCCGAGTGGTCGGGGAGATGTTCTAATTGTAAAAAATGGAGCACCTACCGGCTCAACCTCTTGGCCTGAGACCTTTACTGATTCCCCAACTCAGCGAATCAGCTTCAGCGAGAATTTTTCAAACATTCCAGCAGTGTTTGATAAGAAAATAGAATTCATCCGTGCAATCTCTTGACGTAAATGTAATTCTACCTTACACTTTTTGGATTAACTGTAAGCCCTTTTCGTTTCATTCGCTTCCCGGATGAAGCAGTTTTATGGATTCACTGTGGCGGAGCTGTATTCTTTCTACTTAGACGGCTACCTTCTCTTCCAATGCCTTCTGTACGAGCTGATTCATGGATATGCCCATTATGGCAGCCTTCTTCGCGGCCTTTCTGTGAAGGTTTGACGGTATCCTCACATTGAAGCTGCCCTTGAAGGGTTTCTGCGGCTCCCGGCCCATCTCTTTACATGTTTTAAGGTAATCATCAACGGCTTCATGAAACGCCTTCTTAAGCTCCTTAACGCTCGTTCCTTCAAACATGATGAGGTCGTTTATTGCCTCTATCTTGCCGTGAAAAACCTCGTCCTCTTCGCTATAGCGGACCGAACCAATATAGTCCTTATAGCTCATTGAATCGCTCATTTTATAACCCCCTTGTCTCTTAATTGCCGTTCAATGTCTCTCAGGTAGCATTGTTTTATGACCTGTGAAGGGTGCGGCCTGTGGAACTTGATCATATCGTCCAGCTCCGCATTATAGAACGCAACCCTTGACCCTGAAGTCTTGCCTGTCTTTGCCTCTTCATATCCGAAGCTCTCCAGGAGTTTTCTCAGCTCCTCGAATATGAAATCCTTCGGCTTCGACAAAAACCGCTGTAACAGCTTTTCAGACTTGCTCATGAAAATATGATAGCATGGAAGAAAGGTTGTTGCAACTATTCTATAGTTACAAAAGACAAAGTAAAAAAAAGAAGAGAAGTGTACGACAAGTTGGTGCCGGTGGTGGGAGTTGAACCCACACGGAGTTGCCCCCACCGGATTTTGAGTCCGGCGCGTCTGCCAATTCCACCACACCGGCACTGTCTAAACAACAGACAAAACTCTAACATCGAAATCCTAAACAAATAAAAAAATAAGAACTATAAAACAAAGAGAGTTATGGAAGTAAACACTTTGTGACCTGAAATTGCCTGGTACCATCACACTCTATGATGACTCCTCTTCGAGACAATGAACTATAAATTTTACCTGTTGCCTTTCTAAATTTGCAATGGCAGAAAAAGCAGGACGTTTCTTATCGAAATATTTTTACTTGCCGATACAGAAATCGCTGAATATTTTATTCAGAATATCCTCTGTTGTTACCGAGCCGACAATCTCTCCGAGACTGTCCAGGGAATTTCTCAGCTCAATTGCAATGATTTCGAGGGGTTGGTCCTCTGTTAACGCCTTCATTGCCTTTTCAAGAGATACTGCGGCATGTCCTATCGAAGTCTTATGCCTCAGGTTTGATATAACGAGTCCCTCCCTCTCCTCTTTCCAGTCTTTGAGACAGGAATCAACTATCTTATCTTTCAGTTCTTCGATGCCGTCTCCCCTTGTTGCGGAAATCCTTAAAAAGGATGAGGGATGAGGGACGAGGGATGAATTTCGGTCTGCAATAACCGGGAGGTCGCTCTTATTCAGGATGTAAATCGTATTTTTGTTCTTAACTTTTTCCATAACCTCAAAATCTTCTTCTCTCAGAGGTGCGCTGCCGTCGAATATTGCAATGACAAGATCGGCATTCTCTATGCTTTTAATGCTTCTTCTAACGCCTTCCTTTTCGGCAAGGTCTTCTACCTGCCGTATCCCTGCGGTATCCATAATCCGCAGAGGTAACCCCTCAATATTCAGATATTCTTCTAAAATATCCCTTGTAGTACCCGGAGTTTCAGTCACAATAGCCCGGTCTCTTTGCAGGAGGGCATTAAGGAGAGAGGATTTCCCGACATTAGGCCTTCCGACAATCGCTGTTGAAAGTCCTTCTCTGAAGAATTTTGCTTCCTCATATGTCTTTAGAAGACTATGCAGATCATTCTTAACAAGCCTCATCGCATCCGATAATTCCTGAATAGACGCCGTTTCGATTTCATCTTCAGGGAAATCAATATGGGCTTCAATCCGGACGCATATGTCAGTAAGCCCGTCTCTCAGATATGTGATCTTTGAGAATAAGACTCCCTGAAGCTGTTCAAGGGCTATCCGCCGGCTTTCATCGGTCTTTGAGCGTATCAGGTCAAGTACCGCCTCAGCCCGGCTTAAATCGAGCCTGCCGTTGAGGAAAGCCCTTTTGGTAAACTCGCCCGGCTCTGCAAGCCTGGCCCCATGCTGCAGGACAAGCTCAAGGGTTTTCCGCAGGGTGATCATGCCGCCGTGGCAGTTTATCTCTATGATGTCTTCTCTGGTATATGAATGCGGGGCCCGCATAACCGTGATAAGGACCTCGTCAATATTCAGGCCGGAATGCGGATCGAATATATGTCCATACAAAACCCGATGAGACTTTGAACCCGCGAGTGTTTTATCCTTTGGAGAATGGAAGATGGAATCTGAAATCCGAATGGAATCTTTCCCGCTTAACCGGACAATACCTATCCCTCCTTCACCCAGAGGTGTGGAGATTGCCGCTATGGTATCATCCATGAACATATGGATAGTATAACTTAGACAGGCCGACGCGCAAATTGGAAAAAGGATTTACGCCGCTTTTTTGGCGACTTTCCGGTTTACGTAAAACTGCTGGCTGATGCTGAAAATATTGTTTACGAGCCAGTACAGGACAAGTCCGGATGCAAAATTCAGGAAGAGGAAAGTAAAGATAACGGGCATGAACATCATCATCTTGTTCTGCATCGGGTCAAGTGAGGTCGGCGTCATCTTCTGCTGGATTATCATGGTAGCCCCCATGACAATAGGCAGGGGACCAACTGCGAACCCGCCTATTAAAGGCAACACTGCAGGGAGATGTCCGAATAACGTGTCAGGCGCTGATAAGTCCTTTATCCAGAGCATAAATGGAGCGCTTCTGAGTTCAATGGTTATAAGCAATATTTTATAGAGAGCAAAAAATACGGGTATTTGCAAAAGCATGGGAAGGCAGCCTCCAATGGGGTTTACCTTGTGTGTTTTGTATATCTCCATCATCTCTTTTTGCATCCTCTGCGGATCTTTTTTATATTTTTCCCGTATCTCCGCCAGCCGCGGCTGGACTTCCTGCATTTTCTTCATGGACTTTTGGCTTTTATTGATTAAAGGGATGAATGGAATTCTTGTAACGATTGTAAGGAGCATGATTGCCCAGCCGTAATTGCCTATCAGGCCATAGAAGAGTTTCAGCAACCAGAATAAAGGCACGGCCAATATCGAGAAGAATCCGAAATCAATAATATGCTCAAGGCCGACATTAAGAGTTTTCAATATATCATATTCTTTAGGTCCGGCATACAGGATAAAGCTGTTTACCCCGGGCTTGCCTTTCAGCGCGATTACCGGGGAATCTTTTGCCTTCCAGACTTTTATCTCTTCCATTGCGTTCTGCGGGACAATTGAAGCAAAGAAATACTTGTCTTCCTGGGCGATCCATTTAATCTGTTCTTTAAAAGTTTTTGGTTCGTTCAGGTCCTTGGCGGCAAATTCGAGCCTGTCGGTGTCCTTAAGAAGCACCGGACCGGTGTGCACGGAGGCGTCTTTCCTGTCATGGATACCGAAATCGGTCCCGACCGTAATCCAGTATTCAGGGGCTCCGGAAAGTTCATCTTTCAGGTCAATCCTGTAGCTGTCATTATAAAAAGTATATGTCCTTCTGACGGCAAGACCTGAACCGGCATATTCAAATATCAGTGATCCGGATTTGTTATTTTTGTCGAGGTTTACTTCCCGACCAACGGTATGGAAATTAACTTCCGACAGCTCAAAATCCTCTTTGGACCCGATTCCCATAGGAGGGATTATGCCGCTTGTCTGAAGAAGAGTAACATTTTTCCCATCATTGTCCTTATATTTTTTCAGCTCAAAATGTTTAACCGTGGCGCCTTTTGAGGTAAATACAGCCGAGTATAATTCGGTCTCAACATTTATTCCTTTTTCTTCAGATGTGGTTTTAGGGGTTATTGCAACGGGAGCCCCTTTTGCTTCTTCAGCGGCAGGTTTTGCCTGTTCTTCAACTTTAGGCTGTTGCGGCGCTTTTTGTGGCGCCGGCGGGACAAGAAAATACTGGTATACGAGGAGGATTACAAAGGAAATAGCAACGGCAATAAGCGCTCTCTTTTCCATATTATTTTACAGGGTCATACCCGCCCGAATGGAAGGGGTGACACCTCAGTATCCTCCTTAGTGAAAGATAGATGCCTTTAAAGGGACCGTACTTTTTTATCGCATCAATTGAATACTCGGAGCATGATGGGATAAACCGGCAACTCATGGGCAGCAATGGAGAAAAGAAATATCTATATGCTTTTATTAGCAATATCAGGATGTTTCTCATTTGTCAGCCGTGATAAAAACCTTTTAATATCCCGCATAAAGTCGTCCATAACGCTGTCTGCCGACAATTTTCTGGCGACGAACACGAAATCATAAGGCAGAGGAATATCCCCTGACATTGTTCTCATGGCTTCTCTTAAAAGGCGTTTTATCCTGTTTCTGGCGACGGCCTTGCCGATCTTTTTGCTTACAGCCAGACCAAGACGGCTAAAGCCGAGTTCATTAGGCCTTGCGTAGATGACGAGATTTTTTGAAGCTAAGCTTGACCCTTCCTTAAAGACTAAATCAAACTCCCGTCTCTTGGTTAAAGAGCGCAAGGGTTTCAGGCGCATCAGACGGAAAGTTTCTTGCGTCCTCTGTCCCTTCTCCTCTTAAGAACCTTGCGTCCGCCTGCAGAACTCATTCTCTCCATAAAGCCATGAGTCTTTTTCCGTTTCCGGTTATGTGGATGATATGTGGTATATGTTCCCATAATTACGAACCTTAATTATAAATTTTTCTTGAAAATAAAGTCAAGTCAATGGTAGAGTTTTCTTATGAAGTATGGAGAAAAGGCGATAAAAAAGGCCGCGCTGGAAATATGGAAAAACCCTAATCCCGAAAGAGATTATGAGATTAATATAAGCTTCATGGAATTCACCTGCTTATGTCCGCGTTCAGGGTATCCCGATTTTGCAGCGATAAAAATAAACTATAT
>Ga0315292_10001251_pt1 | contig 13417 bp, 12 predicted proteins | sample YL17G13_0_MG_FD_204029 | JGI IMG/M metagenome (GOLD analysis project Ga0315292, IMG submission 204029) | Sediment microbial communities from Yellowstone Lake, YNP, Wyoming, USA - YL17G13_0 | ecosystem: Environmental > Aquatic > Freshwater > Lake > Sediment | place: USA: Wyoming | collected... | reverse complement strand
GTTCGGCGACCAGGCCATGCCGGCCTACGTCGATCTCAACGGCGCGACCTACAACGTCTTCGCCTTCGACGCGGGCGCCGACCAGGCCTCGCTCAAGCTGCAGATGTACGGCCGGCAGACGGTCAGGGTGAAGCTGCCCTTCGCTCCGGCGTCGGTCGAATGCGATAACCCGCAGCTCCTGGTCGGCGAGTGGAGCTACGCGGGCGGCTTCCTGACCATGGACGTGCGCGGCACCACGATCACCGGCGAGACCGGCACGATCACGATCAGCGACGCTCCTTCCGCGCAGCCCGACTGGTCGGCCGCGGACGACTTCCTCTACCAGCTGCAGAACTTGAGCCTGCTGAAGGCGGGCAACAGCCGCTTCGACCTCGTCATCACCGACTACGCGCTGAACGGCCACGAGGCGACGCGCTTCACGCCCGGGCAGATCGCTGCTTTGCAGCACAGCCCGGGCGGCGCCAAGCGCGTCCTCGCCTACATGAGCATCGGCGAGGCCGAGACCTACCGCTGGTACTGGCAGAAGGCCTGGGACGCGAACGGCGACGGCATCCCCGATCCCGGCGCGCCGCCGTGGCTGGGCCGGTCCAACCCAGATTGGCTGGACAACTACAAGGTCCGCTTCTGGTATCCGGGCTGGCAGACGATCATCTACGGCACGCCGGACAGCTACCTCGACAAGATCATCGCCGACGGCTACGACGGCGTGTACCTCGACATCATCGACGCCTACGAGTACTGGGGTCCCGGCGGCGAGGGCAAGCCGGTGCGCGAGCAGGCGGCGCAGGACATGGTCGACTTCGTGCGCCGCCTCGCCGAGTACGCCAGGGTGGTCAAGGGCAAGCCCGACTTCGCCGTCTTCCCGCAGAACGGCGCCTACCTCGGCAAGCACCCCGAGTACATGGCGGTGGTCACCGGCCTCGGCCAGGAGGACACCTGGTACAACGGCGACGCGCTCGCGCCCTGGACGGCCGAGAACGTGCGGGCGCTCGAGCGCTTCAAGCGCGCCGGCAAGCTGGTGCTGTGCACCGACTACTGCCGGCGCCCCGCCCACATCGGCCGCTTCTACCACGAGGCGCAGGGATCGGGCTTCGTGCCCTACGCCACCGTGCGCGACCTCGACAAGCTGACCGTCAACCCGGGTCACGCCCCCGACTGAGGCGCGGGCTGAGGGAGGTCCGCCGGCAACGACTGCGCGCCGACGGCGGAGCGCGGAGGTTCATTGCGAGTCGGCCTGGGGCGGGGTGGCGCTGCCGGGCGCCGGGTTCAGGCCCGGGCGCGACCAGCCAGCATCGGCAGGGGGCCGAGCGTCTCGTGCCGGGGGAGCTGCGACTGCGCGCGTGCGCAGCGGGCTTGCGCGTTGGCGAGGGCGTGGAGATGACGATCACGCTCCTCGAGGCTCGTCAGGACCACCATGTACACCAAACCGCCGATCCCCGCGACTATCGCGGCGCTGGCCACGACCACGATCAGGATCTCCAACACGACCATCATCATCCGCCTCCAACGACACGCGCACCCAAGTCGGACTCGACCTTGCCGACAGGAGTGTAGGCCGCCGTCCATAAAGGCGGCGTGAATCACCCCGGTGTCTGGCTAAGGAATGTGTAAAGAGGACCGCCGGCTCGAGACGGAGCCGACTCAGTGAGTCGGTGGCTCGTCGGCTGCCAGCCGGAAGCCGACACCCGGTTCGGTGATGATGTAGCGGGGTCCGCCGGGGCGCTGCTCTATCTTCTTGCGCAGGTTGCTCACGTGTACGCGTAGCGTCTGCGAATCCTCGACCCATTCTGGTCCCCACACCTGTTCGAGGATCATGCGCTGCGTCACGACCAGCCCGGCGTTGCGGGCGAGGAACGCGAGGATGTCGAACTCGGTCGGGGTGAGCGGCACCTCTTCGCCGGCGAGCGTGACGCGCCGGCGGGCGATATCGATCTCGAGCTCGCCCGCCGTCACGAGCGGCGGCGGTGAGGTGAGCGCCGCCGCTCGGCGCAGCAGGGCCCGGATGCGGGCCAGCAGCTCGCCGGCCGAGAACGGCTTGGTGAGGTAGTCGTCGGCGCCCTCGTCGAGGGCCTGGATCTTGTCGGCCTCGTTGGCCCTGACCGAGAGGATGAGGATGGGCGCCGTCATCCAGGTCCGCAGCTCACGGCAGACCTCGATGCCGCTGCGGTCCGGCAGGGCGAGGTCGAGGATGACGAGGTCGGGCGGTGCGTCGATCGCCTTGACCAGCGCCTCCTCGGCGGTCGCCGCCATCGCGAGTGCGTAGCCGCGGGTCGAGAGGATCGACTTCAGCGCCCGTCGGATCTGCTCCTCGTCGTCGACGACGAGGACGCGCGTAGGTCTCTCGGGCACGGTCATGCGGTCTCCTCGGCGGCGGCCGGCGCAGCCGGGGCGGGACCTGACGGCAGCGCGATGACGAAGCGGGCGCCGTGCGGCACCACGTCTTCGACGCGTATGGTGCCGCAGTGGCTGCGCACGATCTCTCGCGTGATCGCGAGGCCGAGCCCGGTGCCCGACGGCGCGTGGCCGGAGGCGCTGCGTCCCCGGTAGAACTTCTCGAACACCGCGTCGTGCTCTTCGGGCGCGATCCCCGGGCCGACGTCCTCGACCCAGATCCGTGCTCCTTCGTTCCAGGCGCGTGCACCGATCGTCACGGGAGTGTCCCCGCCGGCGTAGAGCACCGCGTTCTCAAGGAGATTCTGAACGACGCGGGTCCACTGCGAGAAGTCGACGTCGACCACGGGCGTAGTGTCGGGCAGGTCGACTATGACACGCTGACGAAGGTGGGCGGGGAGCGCCGCGATACCTGCGGCGATGATGTCGCTGAGCTCGTACAGCTCGCGTCTCTGTTCCCAGGCGTGAGCCTCGAGGCGCGACAGGTCGAGCAGCGCGCCGATGCTGTTGTTCAGCCGCGCGACGTCGCCGACGATCGCGCGGAGCTCGTCGCGCACGCTCTGCTCGTCCCAGTCGACGTCGCTTTCGAGCAGGTTGCTCACCGTGGCGGTGAGAGCCGCGAGCGGTGTCTTGAGCTCGTGAGACACCGAGGAGAGCAGGCTCGACTTGAGCCGATCGGCCTCGCGCTCGGCCGCGGCCTTCGTGGCCACGGTCTGGAGTTGCTCGCGCTCGAGAAAGGCGCCGACGAGATTGGCGAGGGAGGCGACCAGGCGGGCGGCGTTGGCCGAGTACGGAACGCCGTTCGTCCTTGTCTGGACGGCGAGTACTCCGGCCGCGCCCGAGGGGCTATGGATCACCGCGTAGAGCGCACCGTCGTCGGCTCTGACCACTGTGGCCGGTGCGCCAGAGACCCGTCCTGCGGCGTTCCCCGCCAGTTCGTCGTCGAGGACCCGGCGGGCGCGCGCGGCCACGGCGGGGTCGGGCGCCTCGAGGTCCGCCGACTCGCCACACCAACGCAGGTCATCGCCTGCCAGCACGAAGACATACGCTGAGCCGGAGCCCAGCACCCTGACGATCTCGCTGCGGCACGTCTCGGTCATCTGCTCGGTGGACGTCTGGGAGGCCACGGCGGCGCTGACCCTGCTGAGCGCGGCCGTCTCCTGTTCTCGGGCGATCGCGCGCTTCTCGCGTTCTCGCAAACGCCCCGTCTGGACGCCGACGAGCAGGCCGACGACGAGAAAGGCGGCGAGGTCGAGCCAGTCCTGCGGGTCGTGCACCTGCAGCGTGTGATAGGGCGGCAGGAAGAAGAAGTTCCAGGTGAAGAAGGCGAGTACGGAGGCGAGGATGGCCGGCCACGTGCCGGCGGCGCCGGCGACCAGAAGGATGATGAGGAGGTAGAGCAGCGCCCACTGTCCCTTGGCGAACAAGTCCCGTCCCGCGAGGAAGAGGACGGTCGACAGAGCGATCGCCACAATGGCGAGAAGGTAGCCGTGCCGCGAGACGATGATGCTGAGGCGTGCGGTCATGCCGGCATCCTAGCGCGGACTCCGGCGGCCGGGTAGTGGCGCGCGGCTGGCCCGCTCGCGTCGGCCTCGTGATCTGGTTCGACGTCGCGCGAGTGCGGTGCTCTGTCGCCTTGAAGTGCCGGCGAGGAGCGGGGCGACGTCGGCGATCTCACGCGGCTCGCTGCGACGGGCGGGTCGGTCGTCCCGGCGCCTACCCGCCGGCGATGGCCGGCGCTGCAATCGCGGATGACCTCACCGACCGTCGCTCCCTGGCACTCCGCGTCCGCCTGGCCGGCGGGGTGCAGCAGGGCAGACGAGAGCTTGACGATCACGACCGCCACTCAGGACCCCGGACGCCAGTCGCTGCCGAGCTCGTCGAGCTTTGCGTCGGGGGGCACTCCGTTCTCATCCCAGCCGTGGAGCTCGTAGTACTCCTCGAGCGCCGCGCGGAATGGGGCTTCGCCGATCGCGCGGCCGGCCGAGGGGCCGGCGCGGCGGGCGCCCTCCTGCGCATACAGCTTGCGCGGCAGTTCGTCGGCTACGCCGAGGCCGATGCCACTGGGCGACGCCGAACGCGCACCTTATCGAGGCCCCTTCCAGGTAGCCAGGTCGGCAGGTGGCCGCAGGCGGTCGACCAGCAGCGGGATGGTCACGGCCTCGATGGCAAGTGAACAGAGGACGGTCCCGTAGACGAGCGCCTGCAGTATCGGCAGGCCGGGGATATCGGCGGGCACGGTGAGCAGAAGGGCGAGAGCCACGGTCCCGCGAAGGCCACCCCACCACAGCACGTGGCTCCAGCTGATGGGCGCGCCGCCGCGACCGGCTCGCGCCAAGCCCTCATACCCGTACACAATGAAGGCGCGGGCCGCCAGCGTGAGTGCGAAGGCGGCGAGCACGAGCCCGAGGTTGTCGACGATGGTGCGCCAGTTCATGATCAGGCCGATGAGCAGAAAGACCATCCCGTTCACGAAGAAGGCCCCATACTCCCACGTCAGTCGCATCAGCTCTCTCGTCTCAGCCTCCAGTCGGAAACGCGAGCCCCAGTTCCCCACGATGAAACCGGCGGCCATCGCCGCGAGAACGCCGGATGCGCCCAGCCACTGCGCGGCCACGAACGATCCGTAGGCGAGCGCGATTGAGATCGTGAACTCGGCCTTCCAGTCGTCGATGAGGCGATGGAGCCAGAGTGCCACGTAGCCCAGGACGGCGCCCAGACCCAGACCTACGACGCACATCCAGACGAGGTTGCCGATCGCCCATCCGGCGGTGGCATCCCCGCCGGTGACCAGCGCCAGTACCACGGCGAAAGCCACGGCACCCATCCCGTCGTTCATGATGCTCTCGGCCTCGATGATGGTCGTGAGACGCGCAGAGGCACCCAGATCGCGGAATATGGCCACCACGCTGACGGGGTCGGTCCCTGCGACGATGGCGGCGAACAGCAGCGCCACGGTCCAAGGTTGTCCGAGACCGTGCACGCCGACTCCGACGATGAGCGTGACGATGGCCACGCCCGGAATCGCCAGGGAGACGGTTCGCTTCCAGTCCTCGAAGAAGTCCTCTTTGCGGAGGTTGAAGGATGCCTCGAAGATGACCGGCGGCAAGAAGACGTAGAAGACCAGATCGGGCGAGAGCTCGGTCTCGAAGACGCCGGCGACGTTGATTGCGAGCCCGACCAGAACGAGACCGACGGTCACGGGCAGCTTGATACGCGGCGCCAGCGCGGCTACCGCGACGGTGAGAGCGAGAAGAAGGACGACCACCGCGTCGGTATGCATCAGTGAGGCAACAGGCATGTGGGCACCTACCTCGTCCTCTCGGCCGCCGCGAACGGGCCGAAGGTCGGCCTCTGCGGCTGCGGGTGCACTACCGAAGCCTGCCTTTCCTGGTGAACGCGGCGTTCAGCTACCACAGGCCGCTGGCCAGGGGAACCAGGACGAGCAGCCCCAAGACCCTCCAGAACTCAAGCGGATGAGCGATTCTGCGACCGGGCCGCGAGATCGTCAATGCATCGGTACGGATGTCCATGTCACCGCTGTGCTCGGCGCACGCCGTGTGGAAGACTCCCCCTACCCGCACCATGTCACCCTGATGCTTGTAGTCGCCGCCGACGGTGATCGCGGACGCCACCGGGGCTGGAATCCACACGGCCTGACCTGAGTTGTACCCGGTGAGGCTGCCACCGGCCTCAACATTCCTCTGCGCGTAGCTGTCGTCGCTGAGGTGCGCCCACGCGCGGTCTCCCCTGACCATTACGCAGCTCACGGCCTCGCCCGCGAAGGCTATCCGCTTGCCGTCCCCGGCCTTCGGATGCTCCATCAGCGCCGCGCTCGTCGGACTCCAGCTCACGAATGCCCCATGGTCTAGGGCACGCGCGTCGGGCTGTCAAACTGCTGCTGGGCGAAGGAGGGGATGCTTTCGGGGGAGTATACCGTCTCGATTCCCTTGGACGCTCATCGGCCGGAGTTGATGCGAATCGGGGCGATGCATCTCGAGCGCGATCGAGCACAATCGTCGGCACTTGAGACTCTCGTGCTTCGTGACGACGGTTGCCGGCTCAAGGGCAAAGGGAGAGGGCTGCGGCCGGCCGACGGTCGAGGTTGAGAACACTCGTCCATGCCCTAAGGCTCAACACGCTCGAGCTCTCGACTCACGAAGGGCTGGCTTGGGCGGGCCAGAACCTGGTCACTTTGTTCGCCGCCCGGCGCGAGACCGCGAGCTGACTGGTGGGTCGACCGACCAGAGGAAGGCATGTCCGTGAGTCCTGACGCTGCTCCGCGTTGGCAGCGGCGTTGGCCTCGCGATCGGCGCCTCCGCCTACGGGCAGGGCAAGGCCGGCGCCCACTGCGCCGGCTGGACCTTCACAGCGACGATTCGCTACGAGGCCCTCGATCAAGCCGGCGGGGCGGCCCTTTCGGCCGCCCCGCCGGCTTTGCTCCCGTAGTCCCTCGCGGACAGGTCTACTTGACTTTGAGGGTCGCCGACCCGATCGACGTGGCGACGTTTCCCGCCGCGTCGGTCGCCAGCACGCGGTACGTGTACGCCCCCTTCCGTACGGTCGCTTTCCACTTGTACGTGAGCGGCACGTTGGTCGTGACCGTGCCCACGGCCAGGGTCCTGACGAGCTTCCCGCCAGGCCGCCTGATCTGGATCGTGACCGTCGCGGAGCCGGCGCTCGGGGTTGGATCAGCGACCGAGAACTTGAGGGTCGCAGTCTTCTTGGCCTTCACGGTCACCGGCATCGCTGTGGTCGACGGAAGGCCGGTCTCGATCCTGACACTCGCCGTCCGGTCGGCCTCGACGTTGCCGGCTCTGTCGGCGGATCGATACTTGAGAGTCGTCTCTCCGGCGGCGGAGATCGTCACGCTGCCACCCCTGGCCCAGGTCGTGCCGCCGTCGATCGAGTACTCGGTGTAGGCGATCCCGGATCGGTCGTCGGCAGGGTCGGCCGCCGAGAACGTGGCCGTCACCTCGTGATTGACCCATGCGGACGGCACGCCGCCCACCGTGGTCTCGGGTGGCGTGACGTCCACGTACGCGCCGTAGATGTCGGAACCCGAAGCCGCGGCGTTCCGCCCGTCCCTCCACACGATCGTCCCGGCGCAGATCCTTGCGGCTTGCTGATTCCCCGGCGCCGTGCTGACGACGGTCTCAGCGCGGGCATCGAGGTCGTACAGGTAGACGTCGCTGCCGGTCAAGAGCATGGCGCGCTGGTCCTCGTAGACGACCTTGTCTCCCCAGATGGAGATCCCGCCCTGGTTGCCGGGAGCCGTGACGATCGCTGTCTCCTCCCCCGCAGGGAGGACCTTCATGAAGATGTCCTGCGCGGAGACCGCTGCGTTCCGCATATCCTCCCAGAGCACGACGTCGGCGTAGATCACCGGATCCCCCTGGTCGCCCGCCGCGGTGCACACCGGGCTCTCGGTGCCCGTCGAGAGGTCATACATGTAGATGTCCATCTGAGTGGTCGCCTGGTTGCGGGTATCGCGCCAGACCACCCTGTTTCCAGACACCACCGGCAGTGACTGGTCGCCCGCCGCGGTGCACACCGGGCTCTCGGTGCCGGTCGCGAGGTCGTACGCGTAGATGTCGATGCCGGTCGTCGTGGTGTTGCGAGCGTCCATCCAGACGATCCTGTTGCCGGAGATGGAGGGGGACTGCTGGTCGCCCGCCGCGGTGCATACCGGGCTCTCCGTGCCGGTCGCAAGGTCGTACGCGTAGATGTCGATGCCGGTCGTCGTGGTGTTGCGAGCGTCCATCCAGACGATCCTGGTTCCCGAGACGGCCACTCGGGACTGGTCGGCGGGGGCGTTGCAGATGGCCCGTTCCTGGCCCGTGGAGAAGTCGTAGAGGTAGATGTCTGAGCCCGAGGCCGTGGTGTTGCGCGCGTCGCTCCACACGACGATGTCGCCCGACACGGCCGGCGCCGCCTGGTTGAGCAGCGCCGTGCAGATCGGGAACGGCTGCGGCGTCGCTGTGGCAGACGGCGGACCGGCGGAAGCCGTCCACCGGTGGACGCCCGGGCTCGCCGACGCGGCGACTGTGCATAACAGCAACCATACGACGACGACTGACAAAGCGCAGGCGGTTCTCTTCATGGCGGTACCCCCTCGCGGCCCGCCGGGCGCATCACGCTTTCGGAGCCGCCCCCAAGCGGCTTCACCCGACGAGCATCGTGGCTCCAGCTTCGTATACCATGATTCGCGAATTCACGCGCGTGCTGCCGTTTGCTGTTCTGCAGCGCAGCAGCACATCGCTGGCAGAGCGACACCGTCCCTCGACCAGGACTCCGCACAGGGCGGGCCCGCCGCGACCTGCCGCCCGGAATCGGATCGCACTGCCTCGAGGTATACGGTCGTGGGCGACGAGGCGCCCGAAGCGGTTCGCCGCACCAGCGAATGCGCTCTCGCGCAGAAGGAGTGAGAATGGCTGCGCAAGCACGATCAGCGGAAGGCGTCAGTCCCGATGCGCTCGACTCCGTGGGCCGGTGGCGCGCGAGGCTCCAGTTCCGCAGCGGCGACTTCTCGCCGCCGTCGATGATCTCGAGTTCATGCACGTGTTCAACGCCGGCACGCCGGCACGCCGGTCGAGGGCGGCGGTGACGCCGGCGGACGGGGCGTCAGGCTGTGGTTCTGACGCCGGGCTGCGCGCGTTGAAGTACGACGGGGTGATCTGCGATCTCGACGGCACGCTCGTCGACACGCTCGAGGACCTGGCCGATGCCATGAACCGGGTCCTGGGCGGCGAACAGGCGCCCCTCCACAGCTACGCGACCTACAAGCTGCTGATCGGGAAGGGCATCCGCAACCTGGTGGGCCGGGCGCTCCCCCCGGAGAAGCGCAGCGACGAGACGATCGCCCGGTGCTTTGAGGCCATGCTCGCCGACTACGGCGAGCACTGCCTGGTCAAGACCCGGGCGTATGACGGCGTCGCCGAGCTGGTGAGCGGCCTGCGGGCCGCCGGGGCCAAGCTGGCCGTGTTCTCCAACAAGTCGGACGAGCTGACCCGGCGGATTGTAGAGAGCTTGCTCGGCCGCGGCGAGTTCGACATCGTCATGGGAGCGCAGCCGGGTCTGCCCCTGAAGCCCGATCCCACGGTGGCCCTGCTCATCAGCGAGCGCCTGGGCGTCGCCCCGAGCCGGATGGTCTTCCTCGGCGATTCGGGGATCGACATGCTCACCGCCACCGCGGCGGGGATGGTCGCCGTGGGCGCCGCGTGGGGCTTCAGGACGAAGGACGAACTGGTCGAGAACGGCGCGAGCGCGGTGCTCGACCATCCGCTCGAGCTGCTCGAGCTGCGGGAGTGAGGCCGGCGCGGCCGCTGCGCGGACGCCGGCGCCCGCACGAGCGCCGCTACGCGAGCGCCCCCGTTTCGCGCAGCAGCCCGAGAAACGACGGCAGCAGCGCGCGGTGCGCCGCCACCACGGCGGGCCCGTGTCCATGCGCCGCGTCGGTGAACACCACCTCGGCGCCGGCCGCGCGCGCGATGACGCTGCCGGCGGCGTAGTCCCACGGCGAGAGGTCGAGCTCCCAGTACGCGTCCACGTGGCCGGCGGCGACGTGGCAGAGATCGAGAGCCGCCGTCCCGCCGCGGCGGATGTCGCGGACGCGGCCGAGGACCTGGGCCACGACGGCGCCCTGACGTGTGCGTTGAGCCGCCTCATACGAGAAGCCGGTGGCCACCAGGGCCGTCGAGAGATCGGGCTGCTCGCGCACGTGAATGGGCTGGTCGTCGCAGACCGCTCCGAACCCGCTGATCGCCCGGTACATGCGGCCCGCGCTCGAGTCGAAGACCACGCCGACCTGCGGCTGCCCGTCGATCTCGACGGCGATGGACACGGCGTAGGCCGGATAGCCGTAGACGTAGTTGGTGGTCCCGTCGAGCGGGTCGATGACCCAGCGCACGCCGCTCGTGCCCTGACCCAGCGCGCCCTCCTCGCCGAGCACGGCGTCGTCGGGCCGCAGTTCGCTCAGCCGCTCGACGATCAGGCGCTCCGCCTCGCGGTCCACCTGGCTCACCGGGTCGGTGGGAGAGGACTTCGTCTCGAGGCGAAGGGCGCTCCGTAGCCCTTCGACGTGCACTTGGCCGGCGTCACGGGCGAGGTCGGTCGCCAGGGCGAGGAGCTCCCGCAGGTGGATCGGGGCGTCGGCCCAGGGGTCGTCAGCGGCAAGCCGGACTGATCCAGCCCCCGCTTCGACGTGACGTTTGGCGGCCATCGATGACGCTCCTTGCTGTGGCATGTACCGAACGGGACGGCACGGTAAGGCGGGGCGCCCTGTCGCGTGGCGCATCGCTCTGGCAACGTAGCAGATGCCCCGCGTTCTCACCAGGCGTCAGATCTCGACGACCAGCATCACCATCGTGAAGGCGGCCAGCAGTAGAGCGCCGGCCGTGGTCGTCAGGATCGCCGCCCAGTCGCTGGGCAGCGGCCGATCCTCCGCGAGCGCCCGCTGGATCCGCCGCGCGTTTGCCGCCGCGTAGATGATGAGGAAGATGCCCAGTATCGCGTAGCCGATGCCGAGGATGGCGAAGGCCACCTGCGAGGCATCGATCAGCGCCGGGATGAGGCGGCCGACCGCCAGCGCGATACCGATCGACGCCAGCCCGGTGCGCAGCCAGGCGAGGTACGTGCGCTCGGCGGCCAGGTAGGTGCGTCGCGGCGCCGAGTCACGCCCGGGGTCGGCGCCGCGCGACTGCCGCTCGCCATCCTCTGGTGCCCGCGTCATCGGCTGGCCTCCGTCTGCTGTCCGCTCGCTCACCCTCTGATGACCAAGCGTACCTCGTTCGGGCTCGTGGCGGGAGCGCCGGCGTCGTCCGGGCGGTCCGGCCCCGTCTCAGTGGATGCGGTCCAGACGCAGGCGTAGGGGCAACGGGCCGCCTCTGGAGTCACGCAACGGGACTATCCGGGGCTGCAGCGGGTAGCCTCAGTTCCTAAGGAGCTTCCGCGCCACGAGAGGACTGGACACGGGAGGCTCCGACCCGCCGGAGGCGCAGCTACGGCCACCTGACCCGGCGCGGAGCCACCGGAGAGACCGGCCCGCGGGCCGGTCTCTTGCGTTCGCGGAGCCCGACCGGTGGCAGCCGGGTGGCAGGCTCAGAGAGGGCGCCGACGGTCGCAGAAGCCTCGCGCCGAGCCGCGAAGCGCGGTAGGGTGTGCCCACTCCGCCGCGCGACCCGACGCGGCGTGAGCCGGAGCACGAGCGTCGACATCCGGGAGGGCCTGCGACAATGATCGCCAGCGCAGCGTTCTGGTCTCACTGGGGCTGGGCAGCCGCCACGGCTGTCCTCGGCTTCGTCTTCTTCGGCCTCGTGTTCCGCCAGTACGTGGCGCGCCACCGGCTGCACCAGCTCGCCTGGGCGATCGGCCTGCTGTTCTACGCGATCGCTGCGGCGTTGGAGGCCTGGTCCGAGTCCAGCGGTGAATGGCGTCCCACCGTGTACCGCATCTACATCGTGCTGGCCGCATCGCTGGTCGGCTTCCTCGGGCTCGGTTCCCTGTACCTCGTGGCCCGCAAGCGACGCTGGGGCGACCTGTACGCCGTCTTCCTCATCGTCTGCATGGTGATCTTCTTCGTGGGGACGTTCACGGTGCAGCTCGACATGGCCAAACTGGTGCCGGGCATCACGGTCGGCGGGCAGGCGCTGGGGCCGAGCCTGAGCTTCCCGCGCGTGATGTCGCTGCCGATCAATATCACCGGCACGCTGCTGCTGTTCGGCGGCGCCGCGTGGTCGGTGTGGCGCTTCGCCCGGCGCCGCGAGTTCGGCTACCGGGCCTGGGCCAACGTGCTCATCGCCGCCGGCGCTGCGCTGCTCGCTTTTCTCGGGTCGCGCGCCCGCCTCGGCGATACGGCCGGGCTGTACCCGGCGGAGATGGTCGCGGCGGCGCTCATGCTCGCCGGCTTCCTGCTCGCCGGCACCCTGGACAAAGGCGCGCGCAAGGCGCGCGCCCACCGCCAGGCCGCCGGCGGGTAGTGCCGGGTCCTGAGACACAAGCGACGGCGGCGCCGGTGGCGATGGGAGCCGCGCCAGCCATAGCGGCCAAGCAAGCTTCCTGAGGAGAGACCGAGGGGTCAGCCCACGCCGCGCGCCAAGGCGTAGGCCATGGCCGCGAGGAGTAGCGCGGACGTCGCGGCCGTGAGCGTCCAGCGCGGGCGGCTGGTTCGGTACATCGGGAGTCCCATGAGCGCGATGCTGCCGAAGAAGAGCAGCAGGTAGGGCGCGAGGATGGCCGGGCGCTGTGGGTCGCGGAACTGCAGCGCCAGCGCGTAGTCGACGACGAGCATCAGCGCGACGAACGCGTCGAAGGCGAGCGGGCCCAGGTACTGAATCCAGCCCGCGCGCTCTCGCACGAAGACCACGAGCGCCCACGTCGCCGGCAGCGCCAGAACGGCGATGGCGACGCCGAGCGCGTGGTTCACTCTCATGCCGCCGGGCCCCGGCGTCCGCGACGCGAAGCCCACAGCTTGTAGCACGTTCACGAGGTTCACGACGACCCACGCGACGAGCATCGCGCGCCAGGCGGCGGGTCTGGCGCCGCGCGGGCCAATGCTCGAGGCGCACTCTGTCGGCGGGGGCGTCACGCGCTCACTATCCGTCCGGCCGCGAGCGTCGGCAAGGGCCGGCCGCGTTGGTGGCATCGGCCGGTGCTCGAAAGGGGGGCCATGAGGCCGCTGTGTGCCTTGCCGCGGGAGCACTGAGCGCTGCGCCGGCCGCCGCGCCGGGCGCGCCGCCGCCCGTGAGCGTCACCCTTCGGCGCATCCTCTCGGCGAGCTTCCCCGGGGCGATCTACCTGCCGCATGCCTCCTCGCGCAGCAACGTGAATGCTCTGGCCAAAGCCATCCACGGGTTGAAGACGCGAGGTTTCGCCCGCGGAACACTCCGTTCGTCATGAAGACCACAGCGGCAGACGGGGTGAGGGATCTCGTGCGCGAGCGCGGCGGGCGCCTCTACGTCTGGACGAGCGCCCACCGCTGCTGCTCGGGGACGCTCACGCTGCTCGAGGCCGGCCCCGAGAGGCCGCC
>Ga0315292_10001248_pt1 | contig 13434 bp, 11 predicted proteins | sample YL17G13_0_MG_FD_204029 | JGI IMG/M metagenome (GOLD analysis project Ga0315292, IMG submission 204029) | Sediment microbial communities from Yellowstone Lake, YNP, Wyoming, USA - YL17G13_0 | ecosystem: Environmental > Aquatic > Freshwater > Lake > Sediment | place: USA: Wyoming | collected... | reverse complement strand
TCCTCGACCGCGCGGGTCTGCCGCGCGACGCACGGGGGCCGGTACACGCCGGCCCCCGTGGTCTTTGCGGGCATTCCCGCGTGACCCCTCAGCCCGGCGTTGTCGCGAGGACGTCGAGCATCTTCGACCAGCTGTGCTGACCGTTTTCGGGTAGAATCCCCTCAGCATCACCCATGAATCGTGGCGGCGGCTGTGCGGCTCCCGCCTGCCTGTACGACCGGGTTCCCGGCCCGCCGGCAGGGCACCGCCGACCGTGCGCCACGCGCAGGAGGAACGCATGCGTGTCGAAGCTCGGACGATCGTTCGCGCGGCGGCGGCTCTCGTCACCGCGATTCTCGTCGCTGCCACCGTGGCGTGCGGCGGCGGACCGTCTCAACAGCAGGCCGCCCCCGCGGCGGCGGCCCCGCCAGCACCCAAGGTGCTGACCGCAGCGGAGCGTGCAACCTGGTACCAGGACTGCTGGACCCAGTTCAACAACAAGGCATGGGATCCGTTCAAGGGGTGTTACGCCGACACCGTGGAATCAGACCAGGTGGACAGCGGCCAGCCCGCTGCAAAAGGTATCGAGGCACTGCTGGCCAGCACGAAGATGATTACGGGCACCTTTCCCGACATGAAGGGGACGGGAGAGCTCATCCTGATCAACGGCGACGCCATCGTCAGCGTCTACGTCATCAACGCCACCCATACAGGCGCGCTGACAGGCCCGGGCGGCCAGTCCATCCCCGCGACCAACAAGCCCATCGGATACCTGCAGGCCCACCTGGCGCAGACAGACGCGACGGGCGGGAAGGTCGTGAAGGAGGAGTTCTACTCAGATTCCGGGACGATGATGGCGCAACTCGGCATCAGTCCGGCCCCGGCGCGGCCAGTGATGGCAAGCACAACGGCTGCGCCGAAGGTCATCATCGCTGGCGGCACTCCCGCCGAGATGAGCAATGTCGAGACGTCGCGGGTTCAGATGGCCGCGTTCAACAGCCACAACGCCAAGGGTGTCGACACCTATAACGCGGCTGATTCCGTGTACCACGACATGGCCATGCCGAAGGACCAGAACTCGAAAGAGAACCTCGCGGGAACGATCGACATGTTCAAGGCGTTCCCCGACGCGAAGCTCGCCATCTCGTCGATCTGGGGCGCCGGGGACTATGTCGTTGTGATGGGCCGCTTCGAGGGCACCAACAAGGGCCCGATGCCGGCGATGGGCATCAAGAAGGCCACGGGCAAGTCGGTGTCCGTGCGCTATCTCGACATCGCGCGATGGGAAGGCGGCAAGGTCAAGGAGGAATGGCTGTTCTACAACGGGATGGCGTTCGCGACGCAGTTGGGATTGGTGAAGAAGTAGGACAGAAGACAGAAGACAGAAGACAGAAGACAGAAGACAGAAGACAGAAGACAGAAGACAGACCCCCTCACGTCCCGTGGAGGCCGGGTCTTCAGACCCGGCGCTGCGGCTTACAGCACGCCCACCGGACAGCTCACACCGGTGCCCTCGAGGCCGCAGTAGCCGTTCGGGTTCTTCGCCAGGTACTGCTGGTGGTAGTCCTCTGCGTAGAAGAACTCGCCGGCGCTGGCGATTTCAGTTGTGATGGGCCCGAAACCGGCTGCCGTCAACCGTTCCTGGAAGGCGTCGCGGGTTGCGCGCGCGGCCGCCAACTGCGCGTCCGATCGACAGTACACGGCCGATCGGTACTGCGTACCCGTGTCTGCGCCTTGCCGCATGCCCTGCGTCGGGTCGTGGCTTTCCCAGAACACCCTGAGCAGTCGCTCGAATGACACGACCGCCGGGTCGAAGGCCACCAGCACGGCCTCGGTGTGACCCGTCAGACCCGAGCAGACCTCCTCGTAGGTCGGGTTGGGTGTGAACCCGCCCGCGTACCCCACCGCCGTCGAGTACACGCCTTTCACCTGCCAGAACTTCCGCTCGGCCCCCCAGAAGCATCCCAGGCCGAGCACCGCCACCTCGAACTGTTCGGGAAACGGGGGCACCATCGGCGTGCCCAGCACCAGGTGTTTCGGCGCGACCGGCATCGCGGCTGCGCGCCCCTTCAAGGCGTCTTCGGCCTTCACCATCATCGTCTTGCGCCACGTGTCGAACATGCGGTGACCTCGCCAATAAGACGCCGCCGCCGCCACATGGGGCCCAAAGTTGACTCGTGTTGATGCGCAACCCGGGGTCTCAAGACCCCGGGCTCCGTCTGTCGGAGGTCGGGTCTTCAGACCCGGCGGACACGAGACGCCGTGGTCAACTCGAGCGAACTCCGGGGTCAGGTACGAATGCCCACCTCGACGGATGTCGGTTGCAACACGCGAACGAGGTCGCTGGGTACGATGCCGACGAGAAAGCCGCGCGCGCCGCCGTTGATGTAGATGCGCGGCAGGTCGAGAATCGACCGTTCGACGTACACCGGCATTGTCTTCCGCGTGCCGAAGGGTGACGTGCCGCCGACGAGATAGCCGGAATGCCGGTTCGCGACCTCCGGGCGGCACGGTTCGACCTGCCTGCACCCGATGGCCCGCGCGAGCTGCTTCGTCGATACCTCGAGATCGCCGTGCATCAGGACGATCAGGGGAGCGCCGGTGTTGTCCTCCATTACGAGCGTCTTGATTACCTCGTGCTCGGGCACGCCCAGTTCACGCGCCGACGTGCTCGTGCCGCCGTGCTCTTCGTAGCGGTAGAGATGTTCGGTGAACGGCACGCCGGCCTTTCGAAGCAGCCGGACGGCCGGTGTGACGGGTGTAGTCGTGTTGGCCATGACCCTGCTCCAGCGTTTCTGGCATTACTCTACTCCGGCGCCCCGCAACCCGCCGGACACCGGGCGAGGGCAGGCCAGTGTAGAGTAAGGGACGCCAATGCCATGACCGAGGACGCCGCTTACCAGGCCACCACCCTTGGTGGATCCTACGCCCGGATCGACCGGCTCCCGGTCACGGTGCTCCTCGACAATGTTCGCAGCCTGTACAACGTTGGTGCGTTCTTCCGGACGGCGGACGCGGTGCGAGCCGAGCGCATCGTGCTGGCCGGCATCACGCCGACGCCCGAGGACCCGCGCATCGCGAAGACGGCGCTCGGCGCCGAGCGCAGCCTGGCGTGGACGAAGATCGCCGACGCTGCCGCGGCCATCGACGACCTTCGTGCGCGCGGGCACGAAATCGCGGCGGTTGAAACGAGCCTCCACGCCGTTGACATCTTCGACTGGCAGCCCAGGTTCCCTGTCTGTATCGTCTTCGGCCACGAGGTCGACGGCATCGCCCCGGCGCTGCTCGATCGATGCGATGTGCACGTGCGCATTCCGACGCTGGGTGCGAAACGGTCGATCAATGTCGCCACCGCCGGCGGCGTCGTGCTCTACGAGCTGCTGCGCAAGTACCGGGGCCTCATGCGCGCATGCTCCGGGGCTCTGTGAGCGAACGCCACAGATGTGTAGGCCGGGGCTTCAGCCCCGGCGAACACCGGCGACCTCGACTGAAAAGCGGAAACAGCAGAGAGAGGGGGTATCATCGGCCCATGAGCGATGAAGACGCACCCAAGAGCGCCTACGAAGTGGCCATGGAGCGGCTCCGCAAGAAGGACGCCGAATCCGGCACCGGGACCACGCCGCTGACGGACCAGCAGCGCGCCGACATTGCGGAAGCGCGCAACTTCTGCGAAGCCAAGGCGGCCGAGCGCGACGTGCTCCACCAATCGACACTGCGCCGCACCGCCGACCCCGAGGCCCGTGCCGGTTTCGAGGAACAGTACCGCCGGGACCGGCAGCGCCTCGCTTCGGATCGTGACGCCAAGATCGAACGCATCCGCCGCGGCAGCGCCTGACATGCTGTCCGCGCCCGAGGCGCTGCTCCGCCCACGCGGGACGTGCCCGTGCTGAACCGCTTCTTCGACATCGTCGCGCGTGGGTCATCCGTCCGCCGCGAAGTCCTCGGCGGGGTGACCACCTTCGTGACGATGGCCTACATCATCGTCGTGAACCCGGCCATCCTGAGCGCGGCCGGGATCCCGATCGGGCCGAGCACTGTCGCTACCATTCTCGCGGCCGCGTTCGGGTCGATGTTGATGGGGGTGTATGCGAACCGGCCCATCGCCGTTGCGCCGTACATGGGCGAGAACGCGTTCATCGCATTCGGCCTGGTCGCCCTCGGCGCGACGTGGGAACAGCGGCTCGGCTCGGTGTTCGTCGCGGGCGTGGTGTTCCTGCTGCTCACGGTGTTCCAGGTGCGGTCGAAGCTCGCCAACGCGATCTCGCCAAGCCTGAAGTACAGCTTCGCCGCCGGCATCGGGCTGTTCCTGGCTTTCATCGGCCTGTACGAAACGGGCATCGTGACCAGCGGCGCGGCCGGGCTTCCTGCGGCTGCGATGCTCGCGCCTGGACAGGCGCTCCTGCGTGCGCCGGATGTGCCCGTGAAGATCGGCGCGTTTCAGGACCCGCAGGTGCTGCTCGCCATTGGCGGGTTCCTGCTGATCGTCGCGCTCATGATGCGCCGGCTGCCGGGTGCAATGCTGATTGGCATGGGCGCGACGGCGGCGGCCGGGTATGCGATGGGCTTTGCGCCGGCCCCAACCGCCGTGGCCGCGATGCCCTTCACCGGCGACTACTCGCTGGCGCCTATCGCGCTGCATCTGGACGTCGCCGGCGTGCTGAAACTCAGCTTCCTTCCCGTGTTGCTCACGCTGGTGCTGATGTCGTTTCTCGACACCCTGGGCACCCTCGTCGGGGTGGGCGCCGCCGGCAACATGCTCGACAAGGACGGCAACTTCCCGCAGATCGAGAAGCCGATGCTGGTCGACGCCCTCACCTGCGTCTTCGCCTCGCTCGTGGGCACCTCGACGAGCGGCGCCTACATCGAGTCTGCAACCGGCATCCGCGAAGGCGCGCGGACGGGCCTCGCGGCCGTCGTCACCGCGTTGCTATTTGTGGCGGCCCTGTTCTTCCTGCCGCTCGTCGCGCCGCTCCAGCACTCCCGCTACGCGTACGGCCCGGCGCTGGTGGCCGTCGGCATGCTGATGGTCGGGTCGATGCGGAAGATCGATTTCGATGATCTGACGGAAGCGCTGCCGGCCTTCGCCTGCATCACGCTGATGGTGTTCACCTACAACATCGCGAACGGGCTGACGGCCGGGCTGGTGCTCTATCCCCTCGCGAAGATCGTGGCAGGCCGCGCGCGGGAACTCAACTGGGGCAGCATCGTGCTGGCGCTCTTGTGTCTCACCTACTTCGTGTTCGGATTGCCACACTGAGTGAGGCACCACGTCTTGCCTGCTTTACCGTTAACCATGTAATATTGACTCGTGATCAAGTCGTTCGCGGATCAGGGAACCGCCGACCTCCTGTACGGCGACGACACCAAGGCGGCGCGGCGCTTCCCGAGGATCCTGTGGCGTCGGATCCAGCAGAAGCTGATCGTCCTCGATACCGCGAGTGTGCTCGGAGATCTGACCGCGCTGCCGGGGAATCGGCTGGAAGCGCTGCGAGGGACGCAACGCGGGCGGTACAGCATCCGGGTGAACGAACGATACCGCCTGACGTTCCGGTTCGAAGGCCGTGATTGCCACGAGGTGCGCTGTGAAGACTATCACTAGGGACCTGGTCCGGCCGCGCGTGCAGATTCCCCCTGGCGAAATCCTGCTGGAGGAGTTTCTCACGCCTGCCAACCTCACACAGGTCGATGCGGCGGGCCGTATGGGCATTCCCCTGAATCGGCTGAACGAGATTGTGCGTGGCCGGCGCGCGATCACCGCCGACACGGCGTTGCGCCTCGCCGCGCTGTTCGACATGACGCCCGAGTTCTGGATGCACCTGCAAGCATCCTGGGACCTGCACCAGGCCCGCCTGGCTGTGCGGAGGGCGCGTTAGACGAGGCCGGGGAGAGCAGGGGCCTCGCTGACACGCCTCGGAACGGTCAAGGCGCCTTATGTTAGGGGTGAGACTCGTAGCGTCAGCGGTCCCCGCTACGAGTCTGACCCCTAACGCTAACGCTAACGCCTAACGCCTAACGCCTGACGGCGATGCTTATCGCGGCGCGAGGACCGTGACAAGTACCAGCACCAGGGGAAACAGCACCAGGGCCACGAGATACGTGTACCCCATGATGTCCCGCGCTTTCAGGCCGAGCAGCGCCAGCGTCGGCAGCATCCAGAATGGCTGGAGCAGGTTGGCGATGGCCTCGCCAAGGTCGTAGGTGACGACCATCCATCCTGCGGACACACCCAGTTCACGGGCCGACTGCAGCACGTACGGCGCCTCGATCACCCACTTCGATCCGCCGGACGGGACGAAGATCCCGAGCAGCGCAGAGTAGGTCACGATCATCGCCGGGTACAGCGTGGGGCTGGCCACACGGACGAACACGCCGGCGATCGCGGCGGAGAGCGCCGTGCCGGTCATGATTCCGAAAATGCCGCCATAGAACGGGAACTGCAGCAGCACCCCCCATGTCGCGGGCGTGGCCTCGCGCACCGCGCGTATAAGCGACGCCGGCGACCCGTGCAGGGCGGCGCCCGCGGTCAGCAACAGCAGGTTGATCGTGTTCAGATCGAGCGCGTTGAGCGCGTCCGACACCGTCGCGCTTCGCGCCAGGACGGAACGCGCCACGAAGACGGCGCCCAGCAACACAATCGGCATGAGCAGCCAGCGGCTCTGCTCGAGGCGTTCGCCCGGGCCGGACGGCGCCGGGAGCGCCGGGGAGCCAGCCGGGCCGAGGGTGACCCCGAGGTCGTCCGCGGATCGTCCGCGGCCCTCGCCCGGCGCATAGAGCCACGCCAGCGCGGAGACGACGACGATCTCGATACCGACCGCGACAAGGCTCTGCCACCTGAAGATGGTCTCGGTAAGCGGGATGGGACCACCCACCATCTCCGCGAGCCGGGCAGGCATGGACGAGGCGCGCGCCATCTGCAGCGCGGCCGAACCGCTCAGGCCCTGTGCCCACACCGTCCCCAATCCAAGGAACGCGCTCGCGGCAAGCGCACGGTAGTCGGCAGCCGGCACGCGTCTGGCGACCTCGCGCGCGAGAATCGCGCTCACGATGAGGCTGAACCCCCAGTTCAGCAGCGAGGTCAGCATGGCAGCCACCGCGACGAGCAGGACCGCCCCCTTTGCGGACCGCGGCCGTGAAGCGAGCCGCGCGATCACGCGGAACACGGGCGGCGCCGTGGCCAGCACGTAGCCCCCGATGATGATCATGGTCATCTGGAGCGTGAAGGGGATGAGCGTCCAGAATCCCTCGCCCCACGCGTCGATGATCCGCAGGGGAGCGGCCCGCATGGCGGGGTCTACGAGCAACGCGCCAGCGAGCGCCGCCATCGTGGCCACGAGGGCAAAGACGAACGCGTCGGGCATCCACCGTTCCGCGACCGCGGTGGTGCGCCCGGCAAATCGTTCGAAGGCGTTGACCCGGCTGCGGATGACGGCCTCCTGTATGGGGACGGTTTCACAACCTGTGTGGGCGGTTTGTTCGTGGCCGCAAGAGCGGGTGTTGAAACCCGACATCTCATTCCGATGCCAGGGCATTCTACCCGGAGGATCGTTGGGATACACTCCGAAGTTCCGGGAGGTGTGTGTGAGGGGCGGTGTTGCGTTGTGGCGTCGTGTTGCGTGTGCGGCTGCACTCGTCGGCCTCTTCCTGCCGGCATGCGCCAGGACGGCCCCGGATGCGAAGCCCGCGCAGTTACCGGCGGATGTCGTCCTGATCACCGTGGACACGCTCCGGGCGGACCGGGTTGGCGGGACTCTTACGCCGGCGATCAACGCGGTTGGCGCTCGCGGCGCCCGTTTCCTCTCCGCCCGAACGACCGTCCCGCTGACGCTGCCCGCGCATGTCAGCCTGATGACGGGCGCCATCCCTCCCGCAACAGGCGTCCGGCTGAACGGCGCGCATCGCTTCGATGGATCACGCCCCACGCTCGCGCGGCTGTTCAAGGATGCCGGCCGCGACACGGCGGCCTTCATCGGGGCATTCGTGCTCGACCGTCAGTTCGGCCTCGGCGCGGGATTCGATGCTTACGACGATCAGATCGCGAGATCTCCCGGCGCACCGCTTCGGCTCGAAGCCGAGCGCCCGGCCTCCGTCGTCGCCGACCGCGCCATCGCCTGGATAACGAGTCGGCAGCAATCCGGCGGACGGCCCAGGCAGCCATTTTTCCTCTGGGCGCATTTCTACGATCCGCACGCGCCCTACACGCCGCCTTCCGACGCCCTCGCGCGCGCGGCCGGCAACGCGTACGACGGGGAAGTGACGTATGCCGACGGGGAGATCGGCCGACTCCTCCGGGCGATCACGGATCGCAGCGACAGGGGGCAGACGCTTGTCGTCATCGTGGGAGACCATGGCGAGAGCCTCGGCGAACACGGGGAGCGCACCCACGGCATGCTGCTCTACGACGGCGCCCTGCGCATTCCCCTCATGATCGCCGGTCCCGGCGCGCCCGCAGGCGACCGCCGGCAACCCGTCAGCATCGTCGACGTGGCGCCCACGGTACTGCGGCTGGCGGGGCTCATCGTGCCCGCCGGGATGCAGGGCCGCGACCTCTTCTCGGGGCCAGCCGACGCCCACGAGGTCTATGCGGAAACGCTGTACCCCCAGACGCTGGGCTGGTCGTCGCTCACCGCGCTCGTCGAGGACCGGTGGAAGGTCATCGCGCCCGACGGCGGCGGGGGCGAACTGTATGATCTCGCGCGCGACCCGGGAGAGCGCGACAACGTGTCCGCGCAAAGACCGGAAGTCGTTCAGGCTGCGGCCGCGCGGCTCTCGGCCGTCAGGACGCGCGAAGCGGCCGCGTCTCCGGCCGCGCCGAGTGCCGAGGCCCAGGACAGGCTGCGCGCTCTGGGGTATGTCGGCTCTGCACCCGCCCAACCCTCTACTGGGGACGCGCCCAACCACGCCACGCAGATCGCAACGTGGGTGGCGTTCGAAGACGTGCTCGACCGGCTGAACAGAGGCCGGCCGGCTGAAGCGGTGACGAAGCTCGCCGTGTTGAGCGCGGCGAACCCACGCGCTCAAGTGATCACGGCGACGTATGCTCGAACACTGTCGGAGCTCGGCCGGCACCGGGAGGCGCTGGCCATCTACCGGAACGCCGTACGCGGGTGGCCGGACGATAGCATGCTGTTCCATGATCTGGCCGTGGCCGCGCAGCGCGCCGGACGCCGCGACGAGGCGATGAGGGCTGAACAGGCGTCGATCGCGCTGGACCCGCGGAACGGCGCCGCGCACAACGGCATGGGCCTGCTGCTGGTCGAGGGCAACCGCCTCGAGGACGCGAAGCAGGCCTTCGAGCGCGCGGTGGCGGCCGACACATCGAGCGCCGAGTACGTGGTCAACTTCGGCAACGCGAAGCGCGCGTCCGGCGACCGGGCCGGGGCGGAGACAGCCTACCGCTCCGCGTTGACGCTCGACCCCGGCTCCGCGAACGCCCTGAACGGCCTCGGCGTGCTGCTTATCGAAAGCGGTCGTCCAGTCGATGCCATACCCTACCTGGAGAAGGCCGCCCAGTCTGACCCCGGACTGTGGGAAGCGCGGCTGAACCTCGGCATCGCCCACCAGACGGCCGGGCAACTCGATGCCGCCGCGGCGGCGTACCGAGCCGTGCTGGCGGCACCCGCCCGCTACGCCAGAGAACGACGCGCTGCAGCAGAACTCCTGGCGTCATTGACTCGGAACAGATAAGAGCGGGTCCGTTCCAATCCGGATTGTTGGATTCGTGTATGCGCTGGATTGGATCTACGCTCATAATTGTCGCCGTTTGGACCATTTTAGTGGCCTTTGTGAGGCGCTGTTACTCCTTTGACCGGGCACGCCGCTTGCAGTCGGTAGTCAACGTCACACATGAATCCTGACTCTCTGTCCGAAGTTACATGGTCCCCCGACCAGGAGGGCAACTTGATGCGTAGGTATCTGTTCACTTCTCTCATCGTCATGTTTTGCGCAATCCTCGCGGTGCCTGCCCTTGCGCAGCAGACCACGGGGAGCATCACTGGCCGCGTTGTCGACCAGTCGTCATTAGCCATGCCCGGCGTGACCGTCACGGCCGTCCACACCGAAACCGGTTTCAGCCGGACAGCCGTGACCGACGGCTCGGGGGATTACCGGCTTACGGCGCTCCCCGTCGGCGTCTATGACCTGACGGCCGAGCTGTCCGGCTTCAAGACGCTCACCAACAAGGGACTGATCGTCAACGTCGGCCAGATTATCGACATTCCCTTGAAGCTCGAAGTCGCCGCGGTGTCTGAAACGATCAACGTGTCGGGCGAGACGCCGATGATCCAGACCTCGAACTCGGCGGTCGGCGGCGTGGTCGATGTCCGCCGCATCGAGAGCCTGCCGCTCAACGGCCGGCAGTTCGCCAATCTGGCCGCCACCATACCTGGCGTCGGCCTGGGGTTCCACTCCGACCCGACCAAGAGCACGCAGTACGCCCCGCAGATCGGCGGCGGCAACGGCCGCAACATCAACTACCAGATCGACGGCGGCGACAACAATGACGACACGGTCGGCGGGCTGCTGCAGCTCTTCCCTCTGGAGGCCATCCAGGAATTCAACATGGTGACCTCCCGCTACAAGGCCGAGTACGGCCGGAGCAACGGCGGCGTGATGAACATCGTCACCAAGAGCGGGACCAACCAACTTCGCGGATCCTGGTTCACGATGCTGCGCGACAGCGCGTTGAACGCACAGACGGAAACCGAGAGGATCAACGGGCTCGACAAGCAGGACTACCGCCGCTGGCAGTATGGCGGCTCGTTCGGAGGACCGATCGTCAAGGACAAGATCCACTTCTTTGGTGCCGTGGAACGGACACAGCAGGACACGTTCCAGGCGGTGAACACGGAAGGGCTCTTCCCGTCCCTGGACGGGATCTTCGCCACACCGTACCGCGAGACCCTGGCCACGATCAAGGGCACGGCAAACCTGAATCCGAAGAACTACGTGTCAGTGCGCTACGGCCGCAACCAGAACTCCCAGCCCTACGGCGCCGGACCTCAATCGCCGCCGAACAACTGGGGCAATAGCAACAACACCTTCAACTCGATCAACGTCAACCACAACCTGGTGGTGGGTGCCTCGGGCGTGAACGAGTTCATCTTTCAGTACGCGGATTTCAAGAACACCATCGTCGCCGACAGTGCCGACCCGGCAGAGAACTTCCCGAACGGCGTGGCTGTTGGCGCGAACGCCAACGTGCCGCAGACCACCCAGCAGAGGAAGTACCAGTTTCGCGACGACTTCTCCTGGTACAAGTCCGGGTGGGGCGGCGTCGGCCACTCGTTCAAGACCGGTGTCAACTTCATCAACGAGCCGCGGCTGTTCATCACGTTCAACTCGGCCAAGGGCGTCGTTCAGTACACGCACCTTACCGACGATGTGAACGGACCCCTGTCGGATGTGACCCGCAACGACGGAGATGCGTCGGCGAACATCCCGCTCAAGCAGTTCGCGGTGTACTTCCAGGACGACTGGCGCGTCAACGACCGGCTGACGCTGAACCTGGGCCTCCGCTTCGACGTGATTACCGGGTACCAGTTCGACCAGTCGGGCAACCCGAACTACGTGAAGGTGCAGACGGCGGGCGCGGCAGGTCAACTGGCCGGCATCAAGGGCCTCGAGAACTTCGGGAAGACGCCCAAGGAGGACTGGAACAACTGGCAGCCGCGCATCGGCTTCGCCTACGACATCTTCGGGAACGGCAAGGACCTCATCCGCGGCGGCTGGGGTATCTACCAGGACATGGGCTACACCAACGCGAACGGCCTCTTTGCCGCGAGCGACGCCATGAGCGCCGGCTTCGGCGCCACGTTCTCGGTGGCCAACACGACGGGCATCCGCAATCCGGATGGCAGCTTCTACCGGGCCGGTCAGCCGCTCAGCAACATCTCGAGCCAGAACCAGGCCGATCCGAACGCGAAGTCGCTGTTCGGCCAGTTCGTGGATCCGCGGCTGCAAACCCCATTCACGCGTCAGCTGGCGTTCGGCTGGTCGCACGAGCTGATGACCAGCACCGTCGTCAGCGCCGACTACGTGTGGAACCAGGGCCGCGATCTGAACACCCGTCCCCGCATCAACACGCGCCCGCTCGGCCAGCCCACCGGCGCGCGCCGGTTGTCGTTCCTCGGGCTCAACCCGAACGCGGCCGGAACGCGTGCCGCATCGAGCTTCGGCAGCAGCGATTACAAGGCGCTGATCGTCGGATTCAAGCGCCGCATGTACAAGAAGCTGGACCTGACGGCCAGCTACACGTTGCAGTACGCGAATAGCACGATCGGAAGCGCGGGTGACGAGCTGAACTCGGCCAACTTCCAGGACGCGACGTTGCTCTACGACGACCCGCGGGTGAACGGACCTGCAGGCCGAACCGACGCCCGGCATTCGGGCAGCATCTCGGCCGTCGTGCAGGCCCCATGGGGGATGACCGTCGCCCCGGTCTTCTTCTGGCGCACGGCGCTGCCGGTGTCGATCTACCAGGGCGTCGACGCCAACGGCAACGGCGAGAACAACGATCTGCCGGCACGCGCCTACCAGTTCAACGGCGTTGGCAGCGCGCCGAAAGACATCGGTCCGTGCGAGACGTGGAACTGCGGGCGTGGCGCCAAGCGCACCCAGCTCAATCTGCGGGTCAGCAAGGCCTTCCACTTGGGGGGCAGCGCGCAGGTCGAGGCGATTGCCGAGATATTCAACCTCTTCAACGCCAAGAACCCATCGACGTTCGTCACGAACGCGAGCAGTTCGCGATTCATGCAGCCGAACGAGTACGCCGGCGACTTCCAGAATCCTGAGCAGCGCGTCGGCCAGATCGGCTTCCGCTTCAGCTTCTAGAAAAAGGGGCCTGGCCTTTTTTCCAGGGGCTAGGGACTAGGCGCTGGGCGCTAGTCAGGAACGGACGCGAGGCCCCTTCTCACGGGGGTGCAGTCTCATCAGCGGGGGCTCCGGGATCGTGCCCGGGGCCCCCGTTTCGCTGTGCCTCGCCGCTCGTGGCGTGTAGGATAGCGTCATGGCTGGCGTAACTCGTGGCCGCGTCGTCTCTGCCGGCATCGGCCTCGCCGTTGTGGCGGCCGGCGCAGCCGTCGTCCTGCTGACCCTTCGCAGCGGCCGCCCGAATGCACCGACAGTCTCGCACGTTGCGGCTCGAAGCCTCGTGCTCATCACGGTCGACACGTTGCGCGCCGATCGCGTCGGCGCATACGGCTGGAAGGCCGCGCGGACGCCGGCGATGGACGCCATCGCCGGGCGGGGTGTCCGGTTTCAACGCGCGTTCGCACCGGCGCCCATCACCCTGACGTCGCACGCGAGCATACTGACCGGTCTCTACCCGCCCGGGCATGGGTCCCGCCACAACGGGATGCGCGTGCGTGGAGACGTGGCAACCCTGGCCACCGTGCTTCATGACCAGGGCTGGGCGACTGGCGCCTTCGTCGGAGCGTTCCCTCTCGATCGCCGGTTCGG